>Ga0075420_100000033_pt1 | contig 74012 bp, 63 predicted proteins | sample SoiMetdeltSBSDD4_FD_75296 | JGI IMG/M metagenome (GOLD analysis project Ga0075420, IMG submission 75296) | Bulk soil microbial communities from a Populus tree surrounding site in Tennessee, USA - Soil MetaG P. deltoides SBSDD4 | ecosystem: Environmental > Terrestrial > Soil > Tree plantation...
AGCTGGCGGAGGGTGCGGACCTCGAACACGCCGCGGCAGTGGGGCGCGTACGCGTGGAGGACGGAGTCCGTGGTGTCCCACTGGGCGCGGGGCTCCGGGTTGAGCCAGTAGACGGCGCGGACCCGGGTGGCGATCTCGGCCAGGACGTCGGCGGATGCCGGCCGGTAGTTGGTGCGGGCGTCGCCCGTCACGATGACCGTCGAGCGGTCGGTGAGGCCGCGGCCGTAGCGGTCGCGGAAGTCGTGGAGGACGCGGCCGTAGTCGCTGTGGCCGTCGGGGCCGATGACGCGGCCGGCCTGGAGGATCTGCCACGGTTCCACCACGCCCGTGCAGGCGTCGACCACCGCCGTGATCTCGTCCACCGCGTCCACGAAGGCGAACGACCGGGTGCGGGCCAGCTCGTCGGCCAGTGCGGAGATCAGGGTGAGCGTGAAGCCGGCGAAGTCGGCGACCGACCCCGACACGTCGCAGAGGGTGAACACCTCCGGCTTGTGGGCGTGGGGGCGGCGGTAGGCGACGTCGAGCGGCACGCCTCCGGACGCCACGGAGCGGCGGACCGTGCGCTTCATGTCGACCGCGCCGGAGCGGATGCTCTGGCGGCGGCGCCGCAGGCGGGCGGCCAGCCGGCGGGCCAGCGGCCGGACCGCGGCCCGGACCTCCGCGAGCTGGGTGGCGGTGGCGGCGGCCAGCTCGACGTCGAACGGGTTGGCCGGCGTCGCCGGGACCGCACCGGCTGCAGGGTCCGCGGCGGCCAGGCGGGCCCGGACCTCCTCGGTGATCAGGCGGCGCAGCGCCTCGATCCGGGCAGCTACGTCGGCCCGGGACAGGTCCTCGCCCCGCTCGCGGGCCCGGCGCAGGGCGTCGTGCAGCAGGTGGGCCAGCTCCACCGCCCGCAGCACCCGGTACACGTGGTAGCGCTCGGTGCGGGCGCCGTCCTCGAACCCGGCGTGCCGCCCGACCGCCTCCTCCGCCAGGATCCGCAGCTCCTCCTCGGTGCCGGCGTCGACCGCGGCCCGCACCCGCTCGCCCAGCGCGGGCGACGGCGACCCCGCCGAGCCGGAGGCCTCCGCGTCGGCGCCGGCCGCCGGCACCGGCTCCAGCGTCGCCGCCGGCCGGGCCGGGAAGCAGCGGTCGAACAGGGCCTCGAAGCGGTCCAGCTCGTGGGCGTGCTTGACCAGCGTGGCCCGCAGCGCGGTCCGCAGCTGGGCCCGGTCGGCCAGGTCGATGTGGCGCACGCCCTCCGCGGCGTCGAGCAGCTCGGACAGCGACACGTCGGCGCCGGCGCCCCGCAGCCGGGACGCCAGGTCGTGGACCCTGGCCCACAGGGCGTCGCCGGCGCCGGCCGCGGTCATCTCTTGGCCAGCGCCTCGCTGATCTGGCCGGCGGTGGTGACCAGCTCGGGGACGAAGCGCTCGTGCAGCTCCTCCATCGGGGTGCGGGCCACCTGCGTCGACACGTTCATGGCCGCCACCGCCCGCCCCGACGAGTCCCGCAGGGGGGCGGCCACCGACCGCAAACCCATCTCCAGCTCCTGGTCGACGAGCGCCCAGCCCTGGGCCCGCACCTGCTTGAGGACCACCGCCAGGTCCGCGACCGAGGTGACCGTGTGCTCGGTGTGGCGTTCCAGGCGCTCGGGCAGCGCGCCGGCCAGGTCCTCCGGGGCCAGCTCGGCCAGCAGCACCCGCCCCATGGACGTGCAGTAGGCGGGGAGCCGGCTGCCGAGCCCGAGCGAGATGGTCATGATCCGCTTGGTCGGCACCCGGGCCACGTAGACGATGTCGGCGCCGTCGAGCGCGGTGACCGACACCGACTCGTGGACACGCTCGGACAGCGCCTCCAGGTAGGGCTGCGCGATCTGCTGCACGTTCAGCGACGACAGGTAGGCGTAGCCGATGTCGAGCACCCGGGGCGTGAGCGAGAACCGCCGCCCGTTGGTCGCCACGTAACCGAGCTCCCCGAGCGTCAGCAGAAGCCGGCGAGCCGTGGCCCGTGTCAGCCCGGTGCGGGCCGCCACCTCGCTGAGCGTGAGGTCCGGATGCTCGGCGTCGAAGCTGCGGATCACGGCGAGGCCCCGTTCGAGCGACTGGACGAAGTCCACCCTTGACACGCCTCCCGCCCTAGGCAATCGTCGGAGTGTTCACAGTGCGCACGATCGTACGCTATGCGAACAGATCTCACCAGCACGAGGGGGACCCGATGGCGACGTACACGACGGCGTTCGCGTCGCTCGACAGCTACGACAAGGGTGGCGTCGAGGTCATCAACGACGATCCGAAGAACTACGTGTTCTCGAACATGTTCGACGTGGCCAGCGCGGCCCGGCCCTGGGAGAAGGTCGCGGTGGGCAAGAACATGGAGTACGTGCTGGAGGTGATCCGGGCCGAGGGCAGGTCCGAGTGGCGCTCCGCGCCCCACGACGAGTTCGCCCTGGTGGTGGACGGCGAGGTGGTCGTCGACCTGCTCGACCCCGACGAGCCCCAGGCCGACGCCACCGGCTCCGGCTCGGTCGCCCTCGACCGCGAGCCGTCCGGCACGCCCATGGGCCGCATCACCGCCGGCCGCGGGCACATGGCGCTGCTTCCCGCGGGCCGCTGCTACCGGTTCACCGCCGAGCGACCGGGCGTGATCCTGCTCCAGACCATCGAGGGGCCGGACACCGTGTACCGCTGGGCCGACATCTGCCAGACCGCCTGACCGCCGCCGAGGATCGAGGAGCCACGATGACAGCTACCGCAACCCCCGTCGAGACCGGCGAGCGGAACCAGCACGGCTACGCGACGTTCCGGCTCGGCGGCTTCACGTTCAGCCGCGACGAGCACTTCGTGCACATCGAATGGCCGACCGGCCGCCACGTCGCGTCCGTCGAGGCCTTCCTCAAAGCCCTCATGCGCGACGTGGCCTGGAACTTCTTCTACGGCATCGTCAACTTCGACTCGGTCATCGGGACGATGAACCACTACGGGACGGTCGACCTCTTCGCCGGCCGCTACAACGACGCCTACCGCAAGGCCGAGCTCGATCACCAGGAGACGTTCGACCACGACCAGATCATCGCCACGTTCAAGGCGATGCTGGCCGACTGGACGAACGACGGCTTCGACCCGTTCGCCGCCCCCCAGGAGACCGGGTCGGCCTTCGGTGCGAAGCGCGGCGACAACCTCGCCGCGGTGACCCGGACCCGGGTCACGGCCGAGCGCATGGTGGGCGTGCCCGGGGACGAGCCGCTGCGCAGCGACGAGACCGGCCACCCCGTCAACCGCATGTTCGCCGATGTCCCCCAGGACGAGCCGACCGTCGAGCCCGAGCCCGGCTACGAGGGCGAGGTGGCGGCGTTCAACCTGTTCGCCTACCTGTCCCGCAGCGACGTGACCTGGAACCCGTCGGTGGTCACGGTGTGCAAGGACAGCCTCTACTGCCCGACGACCGAGGAGTTCATCCTCCCGATCATCCACGGCAACGACCGGGTCGAGTGGTTCGTCCAGCTGTCCGACGAGATCCACTGGAAGGTCGAGGACCGCGAGAGCGGGGCGCCCCGGGCCAACGTGGTGATGAAGGCGGGCGACGTCGCGGCCATGCCGGCCGACATCCGCCACCAGGGCTACTCGCCCAAGCGGGCCATGCTGCTCGTCTGGGAGAACGGGTCGCCCGCGCTGCCCGACCTCATCGCCGAGGGCAAGGCTCCGAAGACGGCCGTCGAGTTCTGACGGTGCAGACGCGCCTGTTCATCGGGGGCGAGTTCGTCGACGCGCTGGCCGGCGGCACCCTCGAGGTCCGCAACCCGCACGACGGCTCGCTCCTGGCGGAGGTGGCCGAGGCGCGGGCCGCCGACGTCGACCGGGCGGTGGACGCCGCCCGACGGGCGTTCCCCGCCTGGGCGGCGACACCGGCGGCGGAGCGCGGTCGCCTGCTGCTGCGGCTGGCCGACGCGGTCGAGGCCCACGCCGACGAGCTGGCCCGGCTGGAGTCGACCGACACTGGCCACCCGCTCAAGGACTCGTCGCTGCTCGACGTGCCCCGCACCGCCGCCACTTACCGCTACTTCGGCGGCCTCGCCGACAAGTTCGAGGGCTCGGTGATCCCGGTCGACGCCGGGTTCCTCAACTACGTGACGCCCGAGCCGCTGGGCGTCGTCGGCCAGATCGTGCCGTGGAACTTCCCGATCATGTTCACCAGCTGGAAGCTGGGCCCCGCGCTGGCCGCGGGCAACACCGCGGTGATGAAGCCGTCGGAGATCGTGCCCTTGTCGACGCTGCGGCTGTGCGAGCTGATGGCGGAGGTCGGCATCCCGCCGGGCGTGGTCAACGTGGTCCCCGGCTACGGCCACGACGCCGGTGCCCGCATCGCCGCCCACCCGGACATCGCCAAGGTCAGCTTCACCGGCTCGACCCGCACGGGGCGCTCGGTGGTCGAGGCGTCGGCCGGCAACCTCAAGCGCCTCCACCTGGAGCTGGGCGGCAAGGGCGCCAACGTGGTGTTCGCCGACGCCGACCTCGACGCCGCGGTCAACGGCTCGGCGTTCGCCATCTTCCACAACCAGGGTCAGGCCTGCATCGCCGGCTCCCGGCTCGTGCTCCACGAGGCGATCGCGGACGAGTTCCTGGAGCGGTTCCTCGACCTGACGAGGTCGCTGCGCATCGGCGACCCGCTGGCGCCGGGCACGGAGATGGGGCCGCTGACCTCGCCCGAGCACCGGGACCGGGTCCTGTCCTACGTCAAGGTGGCCCAGGACGAGGGCGGCGAGGTGCTCTACGGCGGCACCACCCCGGACGACCCCGACCTGTCCGACGGCTGCTACGTGCTGCCGACGGTCGTGCGGGCCGACCCCTCGGCCCGGGTGTGCCAGGAGGAGGTGTTCGGCCCGTTCGTCACCGTCACCACGTTCGCCGGCGACGACGAGGCAGTCGCCGTGGCCAACAGCACCGACTACGGCCTGGGCGCCGGCCTGTGGACCCGCGACGTGTCCCGCGCCCACTGCGTGGCCCGGGCGTTCCGGGCCGGGATGGTGTGGGTCAACTGCTACAAGCGCGCCAGCCCGGGCTCACCGTTCGGCGGCGTCGGCCGGTCCGGCTACGGCCGGGAGATGGGGTTCGAGGCGATCCGCGGTTACACCGACCCCAAGTCGGTGTGGGTCAACGTCGATGCCTCCATCCCGCCCTGGTACCCCCGGGGCTGACCGTGGCCACCATCACGACGCTGGCCGACGCCGTGGCCGCTCACGTCCACGACGGCGACACAGTGGCGCTGGAGGGCTTCACCCACCTGATCCCGCACGCCGCAGGCCACGAGATCGTCCGCCAGGGGCGCCGCGACCTGACGATCGTGCGCATGACGCCCGACATCGTCTACGACCAGCTCATCGGCATGGGCTGCGCCCGCAAGCTGGTGTTCTCCTGGGGCGGGAACCCCGGCGTGGGCTCGCTGCACCGGTTCCGGGACGCGGTCGAGAACGGCTGGCCCCACCCGCTCGAGCTCGAGGAGCACAGCCACGCCGGCATGGCCAACCGCTACGTCGCGGGGGCGTCGGGCCTGCCGTTCGCGGTGCTGCGGGGCTACGACGGCACCGACCTGGCAGCCTGCACGGCCAACGTCGCGACCATCGACTGCCCGTTCACCGGTGCGCGCCTGACCGCGGTGGCGGCGCTGCGGCCGGACGTGACGATCGTCCACGCCCAGCGGGCCGACCGCACCGGCGCGGTGCAGCTGTGGGGGATCGTCGGCGTGCAGAAGGAGGCGGTGCTGGCCGCCCGCCGGTCGATCGTGACGGTCGAGGAGGTCGTCGACGAGCTGGACGACCGGCCGGGGGCGATCGTGTTGCCGTCGTGGGTCGTCACCGCGGTGGCCGAGGTGCCGGGCGGCGCCGCGCCCAGCTACGCCCACGGTTACTCGGAGCGGGACAACGCGGCGTACGCGGCGTGGGACGCCATCAGCCGCGACCGCGACACCTTCCGGCAGTGGATGCAGGACCACGTGACCGGCGGCGTGCCGACCACGGCGTGACAGGGGGAGGACCCATGGCCGTAGCAAGCCAGACCATGACCGACGAGCAGCGCAAGAGCGTGGCGATCGAGTACCTGAAGGCGTTCGACCGGGGCGGGGTGACCTCCGACGGCAGCAGCATCCTCGACCTGTTCGCGGACGACGCCCAGGTGTACTTCCCGAAGTGGGGCATCGCCTCCGGGAAGGAGCAGATCGGCAAGCTGTTCGGCGACGTCGGCGGGACGCTCGAGTCGATCGAGCACCACTACTCCGAGTTCAACTGGGTGTTCTCGGGCTCGGACGTGCTCGTGTGCGAGGGCACCAGCCACGGCGAGCACCGCGACGGCCCGTGGCGGTCGGGCGTGCCCGACTGGGGCGCCGGCCGCTGGTGCGACGTGTTCGAGATCCGCGACTTCCTGATCCAGCGCGTGTTCATCTACCTGGATCCCGATTACGCGGGGAAGGACACGGCCCGCTACCCGTGGCTCGACGGGGGCGCCGGCACGTGACTGGCGGTTGGACCGCCGACGAGATGATGACGGTGGCCGCGGCGCGCCACCTCGCCGACGGCGAGGTGTGCTTCGTCGGGATCGGCATGCCGTCGTTGGCCGCCAACCTGGCCCGGCGCACCCACGCGCCGGGCCTGGTGCTCGTGTACGAGTCGGGGACGATCGGCTCGAAGCCCCGGACCATCCCGCTGTCGATCGGCGACGGCGAGCTAGCCGAGACCGCCGACGCGGTCGTCTCGGTCCCCGAGATCTTCAACTACTGGCTGCAGCCGGGCCGGATCGACGTCGGCTTCCTCGGGGCCGCCGAGCTGGACCGGCGGGGCGACATCAACACCACCGTCATCGGGGCGTACGACACGCCCCGGGTGCGGCTGCCCGGGGCGGGCGGGGCGCCCGAGATCGCCCGGTCGAGCGGGCGGGTGGTCGTGATCCTGCGCCACAGCCCTCGGGCGCTGGTCGAGCGGGTCGGGTTCCGAACATCGCTCGGCGACCGGGTGGCGACGGTGATCACCGACATCGGCGTGCTCACCCGGGACACCGACCTGGGCGAGCTGGTGCTCACCGGCCTCCACCCCGGACACACCGTCGGGGAGGCCCGGGAGGCGACCGGGTGGGACCTGGCGGTGGCCGAGACGGTGGCCGAGACCGCCCCGCCGGCCGGGGCGGAACTCGACGCCCTCCGCTCGCTGGCGGGCGCACCGGACAGGGTCGCATGAGGGCGTTCACGTACGACGCCACCCCCGGGCGCGTGGTGTTCGGGCCCGGCAGCCTCGGCGGGCTGCCGGACGAGCTCGACGCGCTCGGCGCCGAGCGGGTCCTGCTGGTGGCGGGCGACCGCCACGGCCGGCCGGTGCGCGACCTGCTGGGCGACCGGGTCGCAGCGCAGTTTCGCGACGTGGTCCAGCACGTGCCGCTGCCCGCGGCCAGTGCGGCCCGGTCGCTGGCCGCAGACGTCCGCGCCGACGCGGTGCTGGCGGTGGGCGGCGGGTCGGCCATCGGCTTCGGCAAGGCGGTCGCCCTCGTCCGGGACGTGCGCAGGCTGGCGGTCCCGACCACCTACGCCGGCTCGGAGATGACCGCGATCTGGGGCCTGACCGACGGCGGGCGCAAGCGCACCGGGTCCGACCCCCGGGTCAGGCCCGAGGTGGTGGTGTACGACCCCGAGCTGACCCTCGGCCTGCCGCCCCGCGTGGCGGGCCCGTCGGGGATGAACGCGGTGGCCCACTGCGTCGAGGGGCTCTACGGGCCGCGGGCCAATCCCGTCGCCTCGCTCATGGCACTGGAGGGGCTGCGGGCGCTGCACCTCAGCCTGCCGGCGGTGTCCGCCTCGCCGGGCGACCTCGGCGCCCGAACCGAGGCGCTCTACGGGGCGTATCTGGCCGGGGCGGTGCTGGGGTCGGCCGGCACCGCTCTCCATCACAAGACGTGCCACGTCCTCGGGGGCACGTTCGGCCTCGACCACGGCGACACCAACGCGGTCGTGCTCGGGCACGCGCTGGCCTACAACGCCCCGGCCATCGCCGGCGCGCTGGCCGACATCGAGGCCGCGCTCGGGAGCGGCGATGCCCCGGGCGCCCTGTTCGACCTGGCCGCGGCGGTGGGGGCGCCCACCAGCCTGGCGGCCATCGGGATGCCGGAGGACGGGCTCGACGAGGCGACCCGTCTGGTGGTGGCCGAGGCCGCCGCCAACGTCCGGCCGCCCGAGCCGGAGGGCATCCGCCGGATGCTCGACGACGCGTTCGCGGGGCGGCGCCCGGCCGCCGTCCCCGCCCATCGATAGCGACAGCACCCAGGGGGGCACCATGACCAGACACCAACGGAGAGGAGCCGTGCTCACGCGGCGCGGGTTCCTGCAGGGCGCGGCGGCCGCCGGCATCGGCGGCGGGCTGCTGGCCGGTTGCGGCGACGACGACGACAGCTCGGGCAGCAGCGGCGGCGGCGGCGGAGGCGGGGAAGGCGACATCCCGTCCGCCCGCATCGGCTACGTCACGCCCCGCACCGGGCCACTGGCGCCCTTCGGCGAGGCCGACTCGTTCGTGCTCGCCGCCATGGCCGACCAATACGGCGACTCGATCGAGATCCTCGACCGGGACAGCGAGTCCGACGCGGGGCGCGCCGGCGAGGTGGCCCAGGAGCTGATCAGCGAGGGAGTCGACATCGTCCTCGTGTCGTCGACGCCGGACACGACGGTCCCCGTCGCCAGCGCCTGCGACCTCGGCGAGGTGCCGTGCATCTCGACGGTGGCGCCGTGGCAGCCCCACTACCTCGGCACCGGCGGCGAGCTGGGGCCGGACGTCGAGGAGCCCGAGCAGGCGTCGGCCTACAACTGGCACTTCTTCTGGGGCCTGGAGGACGTCATCGAGAACTTCATCGCCCTGTGGGAGCAGGCAGGCGTGCCCAAGGTGGTGGGCGGGCTGTGGCCCAACGACCCCGACGGCAACGCCTGGAGCGACGCCAACGTCGGCTTCCCGCCCGCCCTGGAGGCCGCGGGGTTCACCGTGGTCGACCCCGGCCGGTTCCCGCTGGACACCCAGGACTTCAGCTCGCAGATCGACCAGTTCCGGGAGGCGGGCGTCACGATCGTGTCGGGAGTGGTGCCGCCGCCGACCTTCGCCAACTTCCAGAGCCAGGCGATCCAGCAGGGCTACTCGCCGCCGGTCGTCACGGTGGCCAAGGCGCTGCTGTTCCCGAGCGCGGTCGAGTCGTTCCCCCGAGGCGACGGCCTCAGCACCGAGATCTGGTGGACCGAGCGCCACCCGTTCACGTCGTCGCTGACCGGCCAGACCGCGGCCGAGCTGGCCGCCGCGTTCGAGGAGGAGACCGGCAACCAGCCGACCCAGCCGCTCGGCTTCGCCCACGCGCTGTTCGAGGTCGCCATCGACGCCCTCAAGCGGGCGGGCTCGGCCGACGTCGACGCCGTGAGCGAGGCACTGAACGGCACCAACCTGGCCACGGTGGTCGGGCCGATCGACTTCTCGTCCGGCCCGGTGCCCAACTTCTCCAAGACGCCGCTGGTGGCCGGCCAGTGGGTGGAGGGGCAGCAATACCCGCTGCAGCTGGCCATCAACGTCAACGCCCAGCTGCCCGACCTGCCGGTCGACGGGACCATCCAGCCGATCGCATGAACCTGCTGCTCGACGTCCGGGCGGTGTCGAAGTCGTTCGGGGTCAAGGTCATCGACGACCTGTCGGTGGCCGTGGCCGAGGGGGACGCGCTCGGCATCGTCGGTCCCAACGGGGCCGGCAAGACGACACTGCTGCACCTCATCGCCGGCGACGAGCGCCCGGACTCGGGATCGATCGTCTTCGACGGCCGGGACGTGACGCGGCAGCGGCCGGACCGCCGCTGCCGCGCCGGCCTGGCCCGGACCGCGCAGGTGCCCCGGCCGTTCGAGGACATGACGGTCTTCGAGAACGTGCTGGCGGCGGCGGTGTTCGGCTCCGGGTCGCCGCGGCGGGAGCGGGACGCGATCGGCCCCGCGCTGGCCGCCCTGGAGCGCACCCACCTGGTGGACCGGGCCAACGACCGGGCCGGGGCGCTGGGGCTGCTGTCCCGCAAGCGGCTGGAGCTGGCGCGGGCGCTGGCCACCAAGCCCCGCGTCCTGTTGCTCGACGAAATCGCCGGCGGCCTGACCGACGCCGAGGTGCTGGAGCTGATCGACGACGTGAAGGCCATCCGCACCGAGGGCACGACCATCGTGTGGATCGAGCACGTCGTCCACGCGCTGCTGGCGGTCGTGGACCGCATGGTGGCCATGAGCTTCGGGCGCAAGATCGCCGAGGGCGCGCCGGACGACGTGATGGCCAGCCCCGCAGTGCAGGAGGTGTACATGGGGGTGGCTCCCGAGTGACCACGCTGCTGGACGTGGCCGGGCTCTCTGCCGGCTACGGGGACTTCCAGGCCCTGTTCGACGTCGACCTGCGGGTCGCCGAGGGCGAGACCGTGGCGGTCATCGGGGCCAACGGGGCCGGCAAGTCCACGCTGCTGCGGACCCTGGCCGGGCTGGTGACCGCCACCGGCGGCACCGTGCGGTTCGCCGGGGAGGACCTGCTGGCCGTGCCCGCCCACCGGCGGGTGGCCGAGGGCATCGCCCTGGTGCCCGAGGGCCGGCGCCTGTTCCCGAGCATGACCGTGGCCGAGAACCTGCTGGTCGGCGCCCACGCCCGCCGGCCCGGCCCCTGGACCGTCGCCCGGGTGCTGGACGTGCTGCCGCTGATCGAGCCGCTGATGGGCCGGTCGGCCGACGTGCTGTCCGGCGGCGAGCGCCAGGCGGTGGCGATCGGCCGGGCCCTGATGAGCAACCCCCGGCTGATGCTGTGGGACGAGGCGTCGCTGGGGCTGGCGCCGGTGGTGGTGCGGCGCCTGTACGACGCGCTGCCCGGGGTGATCGAGGGGGGCACCACGGTGCTGATCGTGGAGCAGGACATCGGCCAGGCCCTGGCCGTCGCCGACCGGGTCGTGTGCCTGCTGGAGGGGCGGGTGTCCCTGGAGGCCCGGCCCGCGGAGGTCGACCGCGACGACATCACGGCCGCCTACTTCGGGACCGTGAGCGCATGAGTTGGGCCAACGCCGCGGTGCAGGGGGTGCTGCTGGGCGGGCTGTTCGCGCTGTTCGCCACCGGCCTGTCGCTGTCGTTCGGGGTCATGCGGTTCGTGAACCTGGCGCACGGCGACCTGGCCATCCTCGCCGCCTACCTGGCGGTGTCGACCACCGCCGCCCTCAACGTCAACCCGTTCGTGTCGCTGCTGGTGGTCGTGCCGGTCATGGCCGCCGGCGGCTACGTCCTCCAGCGGTTCGTGTTCGACCGGACGATCGGGCCGGACCCGCTGCCGGCCATCCTGGTCACGTTCGGGCTGGGGGTGGTGATCCAGAACGCACTCCTGGAGCACTACAGCGCCGATTCCCGGGGCCTGGACGCGGGGGCGATCGAAGACCGCAGCATCCGGCTCACCGACGGTATCGCGGTCGGCTGGCTGCCCCTGCTCACGCTGGTCACCGCGGTGGCGGTGCTGATCGGGCTCCAGGTCATGCTGTCCCGGACCCGGGCCGGGCGGGCGTTCCGGGCCACGGCCGACGACCCCGACACGGCCCGGCTGATGGGCATCGACGACCGCGGCGTCCACTCCCGGGTCATGGCGATCTCGTTCGCCACGGTGGCGCTGGCGGGCGTGTTCCTCGGCATCCGGGGGACGTTCGGGCCGGCCGAGGGGACGGCGGTGCTGCTGTTCGGGTTCGAGGCGGTCGTGATCGGCGGGCTGGGCTCACTGTGGGGGACGCTGGTGGGCGGGATCATCCTCGGGCTGGCCCAGGCGCTCGGGAACCAGGTCGACGTCCGCTACGACCTGCTGTCGGGGGTGCTGTTCGGCCACCTGCTGTTCCTGGTGGTGCTGGCGTTCCGGCCCCAGGGCCTGTTCGGGCAGCGGGGGCGGACGTGAGCGAGCGCAGCGAGCGAACCATGGGCACGGTGCGTTGCCCGGCCCGAAGGGCCGATCGCTCATTGCGCGCATCCCGAACGGTGCGCCAATGAGCGACGCGGCGCGCATCCGGCGGTCGTCGCGGGAGTCGACCGTGGGGCTGGTCGTGGCGGCCGGCCTGGTCGTGGCGCTGGTGACCCTGCCGATCTGGGACCCCGAGCGCACGCTGCAGACGCCGCTGGTCGTCGTGCTGATCTACCTGTCGCTGGCCCAGATGTGGAACCTGCTCGCCGGCTTCGCGGGGCTGATCTCGATCGGCCAGCAGATGTTCGTGGGCATCGGCGTGTACTCGCTGCTCACGCTGGCCGAGGACCGGGGCATCGACCCCTACCTGTCGGTGGCGCTGGCCGGGCTGGTGGCCGCGGTGCTGTCGATACCGGTGGCGCTGTTCGCCTTCCGGCTCAAGGGCGGCTACTTCGCCATCGGCACCTGGGTGATCGCCGAGGTCGTCCGCCTGCTCGTGCTGGAGAGCGACTCGCTCGCCGGCGGCGACGTCCGCAGCCTGACCCGAGCCTCGCTCGGCGGCTACTCCCGCGACGCCCGGGACGACATCACCTACTGGCTGGCCGTCGGCCTGGCCGTGGGCGCCACCGCCATCGTCGTCCTCGTGCTGCGGTCCCGGCTCGGCCTCGGCCTGCGGGCCGTGCGGGACGACGAGGGCGGCGCCCGCGGCGTCGGCGTCGACGTGACCCGCACCCGGCTGGTCGTGTGGGTGATCGCCGCGTTCTGGACCGGGGCCACCGGGGCGGTGATCCTCCTCAACAGCCCCTCCGCCCGGGCGGACTCTGCATTCAGCGTGCTGCGCTGGACCGCGCTGGTGATCTTCATCGCCGTCATCGGCGGCGTGGGCAGCACGACAGGGCCGATCCTCGGCGTGCTCGTGTACTGGTTCATCGACGAGCAGCTGGCCGAGGCCGACACCTGGCGGTTCATCATCCTCGGCACGGTGGCGGCGGCCATGGCGGTCGTCGCTCCCAAGGGGATCTACGGCCTGATCCAGCGGTGGCGGCCGGTGCAGTTCTTCCCGGTGCGCCGGCGGCTGGTGATCCCGGAGGAGCCCTCGTGACCGACGTTGTCTACGTCCTCGACGCGGTGCGCACGCCGGTCGGCCGGATCGGCGGCGGGCTCGCCGGCATTCGCCCGGACGACCTCGGCGCGGCCGCGGTGCGGGGCCTGCTCGACCGCGTCCCGGGGCTCGACCCGGCCCGCATCGACGACGTCCACTTCGGCAACGGCAACGGCGCGGGCGAGGACAACCGCAACGTTGCCCGCATGGTGGCGCTGCTGGCCGGGCTGCCGACGTCGGTGCCGGGGGTGACCGAGAACCGGCTGTGCGGCTCGGGCCTGGAGGCCGTGGCCACCGCCAGCCGGGCGATCGCCTGCGGCGATGCCGCCGTCTGCGTCGCCGGCGGGGTCGAGTCGATGAGCCGGGCGCCGTGGGTCGTGGCCAAGCCAGAGGCCGGCTACGAGCGCACCGACCGGACCATGCACTCGACCACGCTCGGTTGGCGGCTGGTCAACCCGCGCATGCCCGAGCAGTGGACGGTGCCGCTGGGCGAGGGCGCGGAGATCCTGGCCGAGCGGTACGGCATCGCGCGCGCGGTCCAGGACGCGTTCGCCCTGCGCAGCCACCAGCGGGCCGCGGCTGCTTGGCGTGCGGCCCGGTTCGCGGGCGAGGTCGTCCCGGTCCCCGGCGCCGAGCTCGACCGCGACGAGTCGGTGCGGGACGCCACCAGCCTCGACGCCCTGGCCCGGCTGCGGCCGGTCTTCCGGGCGGAGGGCACAGTCACCGCGGGCAACTCGTCGCCGATGAACGACGGCGCCGCCGCCGTGCTGCTGGCGGGGGAGCGGGCCGCCGCCGAGATCGGGGCCGAGCCGTTGGCCCGCATCGCCGGCCGGGCCGTCGCCGCCGTCGACCCCCACCTGTACGGCATCGGCCCGGTGGAGGCGGCGCACGCGGCGCTGAAGCGCGCCGGCATCGGCTGGGGCGACCTGGCGGCGGTCGAGCTCAACGAAGCGTTCGCGGCACAGGCGCTGGCCTGCCTGGCCGACTGGCCCGACCTCGACCGGTCGATCGTCAACCCCAACGGCGGCGCCATCGCACTCGGCCACCCGATCGGGGCGTCGGGTGCGCGGATCCTGACCACGCTCGTCCACGAGCTGCGGCGGCGGGGCGGGGGCTGGGGCCTCGCGACCATGTGCATCGGCGTGGGCCAGGGGATCGCGCTCGTGGTCGAGGGAAGCTGAGACGGAGGACGCGATGGGCGAGAAGTTCACCCCCGACGACCACGGGCGGTGGGGTCGCGGCGTGCCTCAGCCGGGGGTGGCGGTGGGACGCAGCATCAGCGCCAGGGCGGCCACGAGCGGCGTGGGGTCGACGGCCCCCTCGTCGTCGAACGCGGCGGCGAGGGCGAAGCCCTCCAGCAGGGCGAGGACCGCGGTCGTCAGCGTGGGGATCGGCAACGGGAAGGCGATCCCCAGCTCCACCTCCTGCTGGCGGAGCAGGTCGGCGACCGCCTCCCGCAGGGCACGGCGCTGGTGGCGCAGCCGGGTCTGGGCGGCGTCGCCCCGGCGGCTCGACAGCGCGATCTCGGCGACCGCGCGCGTGCGCCGCTGGCCGCGGCCGGCGCTCGACGCGTACCAGCGACCGACGACCTCGAGCCGTCCGGCCACCGTCGGCTCGGCTGACAGCTCCGCGCGGAGCGCCGCGGTCTCGTCGGCCATCTGGTGCTCCAGCACCGCGAGGAACAGGTCCTCCTTGTTGGCGAAGTTCGAGTAGAGGGCCCCGGTCGTGTACCCGGCCTCGTCGGCGATGTCGCTGATCGACGTGGCGCCGTAGCCCCGGGCGTCGAACAAGCGCCCGGCGGCCTCGACTAGCGCGGCCCGCGTCTGGGCCTGGCTCTCGTCGCGGCGGAGGCGCCGGCGAGGCTCGGAGTTGCGGGGCGCGCTGGATAGTGAGATGATCCGAATAGTACCAATATTTGGTTCTCACAGGCAGACATGCCCGGGAGGGGAGACATGCCCCACGTGTTCTTGTCCGACGACTGGTTCGACGCTGTGGAGGAGCTGCGGGACGAGATGCCCGAGCCGCCCGCGGCCGCGAAGGACCTCAAGATAAACATCGTCGTGGCCGGTGGCCCCGAGGGCGACCGCGAGATCCACATGGACGGCGGCCGGTTCGAGCGCGGCCTCGCCGAGGGCGCCCCGACCAAGCTCACCGTGCCGTTCGACGTCGCCCGCGCGATGTTCATCGACGGCAACCAGCAGGCCGGGATGCAGGCGTTCATGTCGGGCCAGATCAAGGTCGAGGGCGACATGACCAAGCTCATGGCCATGCAGGCCGGCGGCGGGCCCACGCCCGAGCAGCTCGCCATCCAGGCCAAGCTGAAGGACCTCACCGCCTGACAGGCGGCACCCACCGGGTCTGTCGTCTCTGACCGCGCCACGCTGCGGTGGGAGACGACAGACTCGCGTCCGGCTACGACCCGACACGCACGTCAGCACCGTCCCGAGGGCGGCGCCAGGTCCGGCTGCAGGGCGGCCAGCTCCCGGCGGCGGTTCTCGTCCGGGATGCTCACGGACCGGCGCCCGCGGATGTCGAACGCCAGGCTCACGATCTCGAACCCGGACAGCAGCTCGCCCCGGTCGAGGTCATAGGTCCAGTGGACCCGGTGGGTCACCTTGTCGTGGACGGCGACGCCGGCGCCGAAGCTCTGGATGCGGTCGCCGGCGGCGGGCAGCCGACGAAGCTGGATGCGGCTCTCCATCGTGGCCCACGCCAGCAACGTGCCGTCCGGCTGCTCGGCCAGCATCGGCCCGGTCTCCGGCCGGAGCGGCTCGCCGGCCCACACCAGCATCGGGGCCAGCTCCGGCCGGTAGTGGCCGGCGGCGTCGCACTCCTCCGGGTAGATCTCGCGCTCGCGGCGGATGGCCAGCCCGCGCTCCCGCAGCGTGTCGAGTGACGGGGCCGTCCCCATGAGGTCCGCGTCGAGCAGGATCGTGCGGCTGGCGGCGTACGGCGGGACCGGCACGGCCAGGTCCTCGGCCGCGGCGGCCAGGCGGTCGGGCACAGGGGCCCGGCCGCCGCCCTCGTCCAGCGGGCTGATCCCGTGGACGAACGTGGCGGCCAGCTCGCCGGTGTCCTCCGCGGCCAGCTCGTGGTGGAGGCGCAGCCCGTCGGCGCCGGCGCCGAGCACCGCGCTGCGGACCACCAGCGGCGTGCCCACCAGCTGCTCGCGGTGGTGGCGGGTGTAGACGTCGTGGACCGCGTACGGCCGCCCGCCCCAGCCCGGTAGGCCGGCGAGCATGGCGGCCGTACCCGCCTGGGCGTTGACCGCGTAGAAGCGGACGTTCATGTGCCCGAGGTGGTCGATCTGGTCCTCGGTGACCTCGCTGCGGTGGGTGATCGGCAGCAGCAGCTCGCTCATCGCGTCGTCCGCCCGTGTCGCATCCGGACGACGCTACCGGCGCTAGAGCGGGGTCACATAGGCGCCGGAGATCCCGCCGTCGACCAGGAACGTCGACGCGGTGATGAACGAGGCGTCGTCGCTGGCCAGGAACGCCACGGCGCCGGCGATCTCGTCAGGCTCTGCGAAGCGGCCCATGGGCACGTGCACCAGCCGGCGGGCCGCGCGCTCGGGATCCTTGGCGAACAGCTCGGCCAGCAGCGGGGTGTTGACCGGGCCGGGGCACAGCGCGTTGACCCGGATCCCCTCGCGGGCGAACTGGACGCCCAGTTCGCGGGTCATGGCCAGGACCCCGCCCTTCGACGCGGTGTACGACACCTGCGACGTCGCCGCCCCCATCACCGCCACGAACGACGCGGTGTTGACGATCGCGCCCCGGCCGGCCCGCCGCATGTGGGGGATGGCGTGCTTGCAGCACAGGAACACCGACGTGAGGTTGACCTCCTGGACACGCCGCCAGACGTCGACGTCGGTGTCGAGGATCGAGTCGTCCTCGGGCGGGGAGATGCCGGCGTTGTTGAAAGCCACGTCCACCGAGCCGTAGGCGTCGACCGCCGCCTCGAACAGCGCGACGACCTGGTCTTCGTGGGCCACGTCGACGGGGACGAACAGCCCGTCGACGTCCTTGGCCGCGGTCGCGCCGGCGTCCTCGTCGACGTCCCCGACGACGACCCGGGCACCCTCGGCGGCCAGCCGCCGAGCCGACGCCAGACCGATCCCGCTGCCCCCACCGGTGACGACGGCGACGCGATCCTGGAAGCGGTGCACGGGCGGCTCCTTCATGCGGGGGGATCCGTGGCCACGAACACGTTCTTGACCTCGGTGAAGGCGTCGAGGGCGTCGGGGCCCAGCTCCCGGCCCAACCCCGACCGCTTGAAGCCCCCGAACGGGGTCCAATAGCGGACGGAGCTGTGGGAGTTCACCGACAGATTGCCGCTCTCGACGCCCCGCGCCACCCGCAGCGCCCGCCCCAGGTTCTCGGTCCAGATCGAGCCGGACAGCCCGTAGGGGGAGTCGTTGGCCTGCCGGACCGCGTCGGCCTCGTCCTCGAACGGGACCACCGCCACCACCGGGCCGAAGACCTCGTCGGTGAGCAGCGGGTCGGCCGGGTCGTCGGGCGTCACCACCGTCGGCGGGAACCAGAACCCCGGCCCGCCCGGCGCATGGCCCCGGAACGCCACCGGCGAGCCGTCCGGTACGAACGACGCCACCCGGTCCCGGTGCTCGGCCGAGATCAGCGGCCCCATCTCGGTCGCCGGCTCGGCGGGGTCGCCGACCCGGACCAGGGCGACCGCGCCCTCCAGGAGTCCCATGAACCGGTCATACGCCGCCCGCTCGACCAGGATGCGGGACCGGGCGCAGCAGTCCTGACCGGCGTTGTCGAACACCGCCGACGGCGCGCTGGCGGCCGCCCGCTCCAGGTCGGCGTCGGCGAACACGATGTTGGCGCTCTTGCCCCCCAGCTCGAGCGTCAGCCGCTTCACGTGCTCGGCGCAGCCGGCCATGATCCGCCGGCCCACCTCCGTCGATCCGGTGAACACGATCTTGCCCACGTCCGGGTGGTCGACCAGCCGCTGGCCGACGACGCTGCCCTCGCCCGGCACCACCTGGAGCACGTCCTCGGGGAGGCCGGCCTCGAGCGCCAGCTCGCCGAGGCGCAGCGCGGTCAGCGGCGTGAGCGCGGCCGGCTTGACCAGGACCGTGTTGCCGGCGGCCAGGGCCGGCGCCAGGCCCCACCCGGCGATCGGCATCGGGAAGTTCCAGGGGACGATGACCCCGACCACGCCGATCGGCTCCAGGAACGTGACGTCGAGGCCGCCGGGGACCGGGATCTGCCGGCCGAACAGGCGCTCGGGCGCGGCCGAGTAGTAGAGGAGGACGTCGCGGACGTTGCCGGCCTCCCAGCGGGCGTTGCCGATCGTGTGGCCCGAATTCGCCACCTCCAACGCCGCCAGGTGCTCGACGTCGCCGTCCACCGCCTCGGCGAAGCGGCGCAGCAGCCGGGCCCGGTCGGCGGGTGCGACCGCCCGCCACGCCGGCGAGGCGGCCCGGGCCCGGGCGATCGCCGCGTCGGTGGCCTCGGCCGAGGTGTGCGGGACCACGTCGACCACCTGCTCGGTGGCGGGGTTGAGGAGCGTGGCCGAGCCCGGAGCGCCGGGGCTCATTGGCGCACCCTTCGGGATGCACGCAATGAGCCATCGGCCCTTTGGGCCGAGTAGGGCACTGTGTCGATGGTTCGCTCGCGGCGCTCGCTCACGGCGCCTCTCCGCGGGCCGCCGCCGCCAGCGCCTCGAACAGGCGGAGGTCGTCGCCCTCCTCGGGGTGCCACTGCACCGCGACGGCGAAGCGCCGGCCGGCGACGACCGCGGCCTCGATGGTGCCGTCGTCGGCCCACCCGACCGCCTCGACGTCTCGACCCAGCCGGCGGAGGGCCTGGTGGTGGTAGCACGGCACCTTCACCTCGGTGCCGAGGATCGCGGCGACGGGCGTGCCCGGCGCCAACCGCACGGTGACCGCCCCGAACACCGCCGGCTCGGGCAGGTGGCCCTGGTGGCCGACCAGGTCGGGCAGGTGCTGGTCCAGCGTCCCGCCCAGGGCGACGTTCAGGACCTGGGCGCCGCGGCACACCGCCAGCAGCGGCAGGTCCCGGGCGAGGGCCTCGGCGGCCAGCGCGGCCTCCCACCCGTCCCGGTCGGGCCGGGGCGGCTGGGTGGCGGCGTCCCGCTCGGCGCCGTAGCGGGACGGCTCGACGTCGGCCCCGCCGGTCAGGACCAGGGCGTCGAGGCCGTCGAGCGCCCGGCCGGCCGCGGCCGGGCCGACCGGGGGCAGCAGCACCGGCAGCCCGCCGGCGCCGGCGACCGCGGCGACGTAGGACTGGGGGAGCAGCGCCGCGGGCCGGTCCCAGGCCCCCCAGCGGGCCGGCTCGACGTAGGTCGGCAAGCCGATCCGGGGGAGAGGGGGGTCAGAGGCGCTCGAACCCACGGCGCAGCTCCCAGTCGGTGACGGCGGCATCGAACGCAGCCTGCTCCACGCGGGCGGCGTTCAGGTAGTGCGCCACCACGTCGTCGCCGAACGCGGCGCGGGCGACCTTGCTCTCGCCGAACGCGGCGGCCGCGTCCCGCAGCGTCGGCGGGACGCGGGGCCGGTCCGAGAGGTAGGCGTTGCCCACGTAGGCGGGCTCCAGCTCGAGCTCGTTCTCGATGCCGTGGAGGCCGGCGGCCACGAGCGCCGCCACCGCCAGGTACGGGTTGACGTCGCCGCCCGGCACCCGGCTCTCGACCCGCAGGCTCTCGCCGTGGCCGACGACCCGCAGCGCGCACGTGCGGTTGTCGAGGCCCCAGGCGATGGCGGTGGGGGCGAAGCTGCCGTCGACGTAGCGCTTGTACGAGTTGACATTGGGCGCCGACAGCAGCGTCAGATCCCGCAGGCAGGCCAGCTGGCCCGCCAGGAAGTGCTCCATGAGCGGGGAGAAGCCGTGGTCGCCGTCGCCCGCCAGCACCGGATCGCCCTCGGGCGAGCGCAGGCTGAGGTGGATGTGGCAGGAGTTGCCCTCGCGCTCGTCGAGCTTGGCGATGAACGTGATGCTCATGCCCTCCTGCGCGGCGATCTCCTTGGCACCGGACTTGTAGAGCGCGTGGTTGTCGCACGTGGTCAGCGCCTCGGCGTACCGGAACGCGATCTCGTGCTGGCCGAGGTTGCACTCACCCTTGGCCGACTCGACGAACATGCCCGCGCCCGCCATGCCGTTGCGGATCCGGCGCAGCAGGTGCTCGACCCGGGCGGTCCCGGTGAGCGAGTAGTCGACGTTGTACTGGTTGGCCGGCTGCAGGTTCCGGTACCCGCCCGCCCACGCCTCCTCGTACGTGTCGTTGAACAGGATCAGCTCCAGCTCGGTGCCCACGTGCGCCACCAGCCCGCGCTCCCCGAGCCGGTCGAGTTGGCGGCGCAGCACCTGGCGGGGCGACGCCGCCACCGGCGTCCCGTCCTCCCACTCGACGTCGCAGTGCACGAGCGCGGTGGCCTCGTGCCACGGCACCGGCCGCAGGGTCGACAGGTCTGGCTTCAGCACGAAGTCGCCGTAGCCCTTGTCCCAGGACGACATCTCGTAGCCGTCGACCGTGTTCATGTCGACGTCCACGGCGAGCAGGTAGTTGCAGGCCTCGGCGTCGTGGCGCAGGACCTCGTCGAGGAAGTAGCGCACGTGGCAGCGCTTGCCCTGCAGGCGGCCCTGCATGTCGGCCATGGCCAGCAGCACCGTGTCGATGCTGCCGGCCTCGGCCTCCCGGCGCAGGCGGTCGATCGTGAGGGCCGGTTCGCGGGTCCGGTCGGTCATCCGGTCACACCGACGTGAGGTCGGCCTCGATGGCGGCCAGCTCCTCCGGCGTGCCCTGGACCTTCGGGCCCTGGTACCACTTGCGGGCCGACACCAGCCACCAGATCCCGGCGAAGCCGACGACCACGACGACCGCGATCGGCGTGTAGTTGAACGTGGTGCGGGTGACCGGGCTGACCTGCGGCAGCATGAACAGCACGGTGATGAACGCCACCCAGGCCACCGCGAGCGTGCCGACGAGCCGGCTCCAGCGGCCGAGGTTCCAGGGCCCGGGCACGAAGTCGGCGCCCTGCCGCAGCCGCAGGAAGGTCGGCATGACGTAGGCGATGTAGAGCCCGATGACGGCGATCGAGGTCACCGCGGCGTAGGCCGTCGTGTTCCACAGGTACGGCAAGCCCAGCAGGAACGCGCCGACGGCCGCCAGCCAGATGGCGTTGGTGGGCGTGCGGGTCCGCTTGTTGAGCTTGTGCCAGAAGCCCGACGCCGGCAGCGCCCCGTCCCGGGCGAACGCGTACACCATGCGGGAGTTCGCGGTCACCGACGCCATCCCGCAGAAGAACTGGGCGCCGACGACGATCACCAGCAGCAGCTTGCCGCCGGTCTCGCCGATGGCGTCGATGAAGATCTGCGCGGGTGGCACGCCGGTCTCACTGTTGAGGGCGCCGTCGTAGGACTGGATGGCGAACGTCACGCCGATCAGCAGCACCCAGCCGGCGACGAGCGACACGAAGATCGACATCACGATCCCCCGCGGCCCGGACACCGCGGCGTTGTCGGTCTCCTCGGTCATGTGGGCCGAGGCGTCGTAGCCGGTGAACGTGTACTGGGCCAGCAGCAGGCCGATCAGCACGACGTAGAGCTTCGAGCTCCAGCCGGTGTTGTTGACGAACTCGGTGAACACGAAGTCGGCCGACTGGTGGTCGTCCGGCAGGATCACCAGCGCGCCCACGATCACGACGACGCCCACGATGTGCCACCACACGCTGATGTCGCTGAGCAGCGCCACGAGGCGCACGCCGAAGGTGTTGAGCAGCCCGTGGGCCACCAGGATCAGCCCGAACAGGAAGATCGTGTGGCCCGGCGTGGCGTCGAAGCCGAACTGGAGGTCCAGCAGCGCGTTCAGGAAGAACGCCGCCCCGAAGTCGATGCCCGCGGTCACGGCCACCTGGCCGAGGAAGTTGAACCACCCGGTGAACCACGACCAGGCCGGGCCGTTGCGGGGCGCCAGCTTGGCCGACCAGTAGTACAGCCCCCCGGCGGTCGGGTAGCTGGAGCACACCTCGGCCATGGCCAGGCCCACCAGCAGGGTCATCAGGCCCACGAAGGGCCAACCCCACACGATCACGGCGGGCCCGCCGGTGTTCATCCCGAAGCCGTACAGGGTGAGGCACCCCGACAGGATCGAGATGATCGTGAACGACACCGCGAAGTTGGAGAAGCCCGACATCGAGCGGTCGAGCTCCTGCGCGTACCCCAGCTCGTGCAGCCTCCGGCGGTCGCCCGACACGACCGTCCCGGCCGCCCCGGCCCCCTCGGCCGTGGCCGTGCCTGCTGACTCCGGGACGCTGCTCTCGTCGATCGTCATCCCTGCCCCCTTGTCACGCCCGCGTTCCGGGCGTCGGGGGCATTGGATCACGACTAGTCCATTTCCGCCACCACCACGATGTTGACGTTGTGTGACGCGGGTCTGACTACGCCAGGAAGCCGCGGAGGAGGGCGGCCGTGCCCTCCAGGTGCTCCTCGACGGCGGAGCGGGTGGCGGCGACGTCGCCGGCGAGGATGGCCTCGACGATCGTGCGGTGCTGGCAGCTCGAGTGCTCGATGTTGGGGGCGATGATCGGGATCTGGTCGAGCAGGTCGTTGATCCGCATGCGCACGTCGGCCACCGCCGCGGCCAGGGACGCCGACCCCGTGACCTCGGCGATCGCCAGGTGCAGGCGGGAGTCCATCTGGCGGTAGCCGGCCAGGTCGACCCGGCCGCAGTCGGCCAGCCGGTCGGCCAAGTGGCGGCGCTCGTCCTCGGTCAGGTCGCGGCGGGCCGCCGCCTCCGCGGCGCCCACCTCCAGGACCGAGCGCAGGGTCAGCGCGTCCTCCAGGTCCGAGCCCCGCTGGCGGCGGGAGCGGACCATCTCCTCGGGGCCGTCCCCCTCGGCCGGCGCGGCCGTGGCCCGGTAGGTGACGAACGTGCCGCCCGACCGGCCCCGGTGCGACTCGACGTAGCCGGCCTGCTCCAGCACGCGCAGCGCCTCCCGCAGCGTGACCCGGCTGACGCCCAGCCGGGCCGCAAGCTCGCGCTCCGCGGGCAACCGCTCGCCGGCCGTGACCACCCCCAGCTTGATCGCCTGGAGCACCCGCTCGACCGTCTCCTCGAAGACGTTGCCGGTGCGGATGGGGCGGAACACGACCTCGACCGCGAGCGACATCGCGCCACCCTAGAGCCAGCGGGGGTGAACCGGCCTCCCCGCCACGCCGTACGTCAAACAACCAGGCCGTCTCCATGCGTTCTCCAAGCCCCTGTCCAGCGGCGGCCCGGATGATGAGGCCATGTGGAATCTCACCCCCACGTTCCGCGCACTCGGCCGTCGGCGGCGGCCGGACCTCGGCCCGCTGCGGGCCGTGCCCGCGCTCCGGGACGCCGACCCTCGCCTCCTGGCGGAGCTGGCGCCCCACGCCGACCGGCTGCGGCTGCCGCCCGGGCGCATCCTCGCCCGGGGCGGGCACACCGCCCGGGAGCTGATCGTCATCGTGTCCGGCCAGGCCGCCCTGCTCTCCGAGGACGGCCGCACCGGCATCGTGTCGGCCGGCGCCCAGATCGGCGGCGACGAGGTCGTCGGGCGCTGCCCGCACCCGGCCACCGTGGTCGCCCTGACCGACGTCGAGGTGGTGGCGATCACCGCCCCCGCCGTCCTGTGGGCGAACCGCGAGGGACTGCTCCCCGTATCCCAGGCGCGAGAGGAGGTGGAGCCATGCATCCCGACTTCATGGGAGAGATCGCTGCGGCCCGTCGCAGCGACCTCCAACGCGAGGTGAGCGGCCGGCACGGGCACTCCGTGCCGCGCCGACCGCGGCGCCGGTTGTGGAACCGACGCCGGCACCAGTCCTGACCGCGAGGCGTGGCCCTGTGCGACCATGACGCGGTGGTGGGCTTCCGGTTCGGCGAATTCGTGCTGGACGAGGCGCGCTTCACGCTGTCCGGCCCGGACGGTCCGATCCACGTGGAGCCCCAGGTCTTCGAGCTGCTCCGCCACCTGATCGTCAACCACGAGCGGGTGGTCACGAAGGAGGAGCTGCTCGACACGATCTGGGGCGACCGGTTCGTGTCCGAGTCGGCGCTCACGTCCCGGGTCAAGGCGGCGCGGCGGGCGGTGGGCGACGACGGCCAGGCCCAGCGGGTCATCCGGACGGTCCACGCCCGCGGCTACCGGTTCGTCGCCGACGTGCGCACGGAGCAGATCAGCGGTGACGGCGACAGCGGAGGCGGCGCCCGGGTCCGGCGGGCGCTGCCCCGGCTGCGCAACGCCCCCATCGGCCGGGACGGCGACATCGGCAGCGTCGTCGACCTTGTCCGGGAGGCCCCGCTGGTCACCGTGGCCGGCCCCGGCGGCATCGGCAAGACCACCGTGGCCCTGGCGGCGGCCGGCCGGCTCGACGCCGAGCACGCCGACGGCGCCGTGTTCGTCGACCTGACGCCGGTCCCGCCGGGGGCGGACATCACCCGGGCGGTGGCCGAAGCCGCCGGCATCGAGGGAACGGCCGCCGATACCGTCGAGCAGGTGGCCGACCACCTGGCCACCCGGCCCGTGCTGCTGGTGCTGGACAACTGCGAGCACGTCCTCGACCACGCGGGCCGGCTCGCCGACCGCATGCTGGCCGGGGGCGACGCCGCCCGGGTCCTGGCCACCAGCCGCGAGCCGCTGGGCGTGGCCGGCGAGCACCTGTGGCCGCTCGGCCCGCTGCACGGCGACGGACCGGCGCTGTTCGTCGAGCGGGCCCGGGCCGCCGAGCCCCGGGGCACCTGGGACCCGGCCGACCCCGCGGTGGTCGAGCTGTGCCGGCGGCTCGACGACGTCCCCCTGGCGCTGGAGCTGGCGGCCGGCCAGCTCCGCCGGTTCGACCTGCCCGAGCTGACCCGCCGCCTGGACGACCGCCTGGCGCTGCTGGCCGGGCGGGCGTCCGGCGACGCCCGCCACGCCACGATGGAGACCGCCATCGACTGGAGCTACCAGCTGCTCGATCCGGCCGAGCAGGCACTGCTGCGGCACCTCAGCGTGTTCCCGGCGTCGTTCGCGGTCACCGCGGTCGAGGCGTCAGCCCCGCGGCTGCCCGACGGCGACACGATCGACGTGTTCGGGTCGCTGGTGGACAAGAGCCTGGTCGTGCGGCTCCCCGGCTCCGGCCGCTACCGGCTGCTGGAGACGATCCGCTTCTTCGCCCGCGACCGGCTGGACGAGGCCGGCGAGACCGCCGAGGCGTTCGAGCGCCACCGCCTCCTCGTGCGGGACCGGATCGGGTCCGCCTCCCGGCTCGACCGCTGGCTGTCGGCCCGGCGGGCTGCCGCGTACCGCCGCGACCTGGCGGACGCCCGCCAGGCCTTCCGCCGCAGCCTCGACCAGGGCGACATCGGCGACGCCGTCGAGATCGCGGTCGGCGCCTCGTTCCTGTGGCGCAACGCGCTCGGCTGCGCCGAGGGGGACGCCTGGGTCCGCGAGCTGATGGCCCACGACCTGGCGCCGGACGACGAGGCGTGGGTCCACATCCTCCGGTCCGACGTGGCCCAGGGCCGGGGCGACCCCGTCCAGATGCTGTTCGAGGCGCCGGCCGCCGCCGAGCTGGTCATGGACGCCGGGGCCGACCCGGCCGGCGCCTGCCTGGTGGCCCACTACGCGGCGCTGGCGGAGCTCACCGACCCCGCCGCCGGGCGCGACCGCCTCGGCCTGGCCCTCGACCTGGCCGGGCGTTCCGGCGACCCCCGGCTCACCACGCTGATCGGGGACTTCCTGTCGGTGGCCGACCTGGCCGCGGGCGAGGACGAGCGGGCCCGCGAGGCCCACGCCCGGCTCGACCGGGAGGCGTCCGAGGACGGCTACGACCGCTTCATCCTCCACTGGGCCGGCTGGATGCTGGGTCTGGCCGAGCAGGACGCCGCCGCGGCCCGCCGCTGGATGGCCCAGCAGCAGGACTACCTGGACCGCACCGGGATCGTCGAGACCTGGATCACCTCGTTCTCGACCGCCCTCTGCGACGCGGTCGAGGGCGGCGACGTGCGGACCCAGCTCGGCCGCACGCTGGCGCTGGCGGACCGGGAGGGCTATCGGGCCGACGCCGACTGCGTGCTGGTCCTGGCGTACGCCGACATCTGCGCCGGCCGGTACGAGGCGGCCGCCGAGCTGATCGGGACCGCGACCCACGGCCGGTTCAACGCGACGGCGCACCACGTGCTGTACCAGGCGGTCCTGAACCGGTCCCTCCGGGCACACCTCGACGCCGACGCGCTGGCCGAGGCGGCCGTTCGGGGCGGGCGGACCACCCCGGCCGAGGCGTTGGCCGCCCACGGTGTCACCCGCCCGGCCTGAGCGCGGCGTCTGCTCAGCTGGTCGCCGGTTTCGGCCGCGGGTGGTCGCCCCAGTCGTAGACGACGAACGTGCCGGCGATCTTGTCGTGGAAGCCCTGGTTGCGACGGTCGACGGCGATCCAGGCGAACCCGAGGAAGAAGATCGCCGAGATCCAGTAGGCGAGGACGCGGATCAGCGACCGCTTGCCGCCCGGCCGCCCCCCGTCCTCGGTCACGACCCGCAGGCCGAGCAGCATCATCCCGGGCGTGCGGCCGAGCAGGGTCCAGAACCCGGCGCAGTAGACGATGAACACGACCGGGACGGCCAGCAGGTAGCCGAGCGCAGCCGCCCCGTCGCCGCTCCACATGGTCGTGGCCCCGATGATGGACAGCGCCGCCAGCGCGAGCTGGTAGCCGCCGGTGGCCACCCCCAGCGTGATGACGGCGTCCACCGAGAACGCCAGGCCGCGGGACACGAGGCTGGCGTAGGTCCCGAAGCGCGTGCTCACGGGTGCGGCGCCGATCCGTCGGCGTGCGCCACCACGATGCGCACCTGCTGGCCCGAAGACCGGCGGCGGCGCAGGAGCCGGTCCACCAGCCGGTCGACGAGCTCGTCGCCCGCGGCGGCACGGCCGCGGGCGCTGTCGGCCAGCTCCTCCACCATGCCTCGGGACTGCCCGTAGATGATGGCCCGGACCTGATCGGGCTCGTCCGCCAGCCGTTCGAGTACGGCCGGAAGGACGCCGTCGACGATGTCGCCGATGAAGCGGAGCAGGAGTGGATCGCGGGCCAGCCGGTCGGCGACGGCGTCGGCGAATCCGGCGGTCGCCTCCGTCCCCGACCTGACCGCCGCCGCGCCCTGCCGTTCGAGCTGGGCGACCGCGTCGAGCACGGGGGCCTGCACGGACGCCGGGAGCACCGCGAACGCCCTGGTCGCCACGGGCTCGGCCACGGCCCGGGCCGCGCCCGCCGCGGTCCCGGCCAGGCCCACGAGCCGGCTGCCCGTCGTGACGAGCGCACCGACCGCGACGTAGCGCAGGTCCGGTCGCCGGCCGTCGCCGGGGTCCGGGGTGGGGGAGCTCGTGTCGGTCATGTCATCCTCACGGTCTGCGCCGGGGCGCCCGCGGGCATCACCCTCGGCGGATGGTTCAGGGGCCGCGCACGGGCGCGACGTAGGGCGCGGCGGGGTCGGCGCCCTGGAGCTGCCACACCTCGTGGCCGTCGGCGGCGAACACCAGGAACTGGTCGGGCCCGGGATCCTTGGTGTCGCCGCGGTGGAGGATGTAGGCGAGCTGATCCGCCCCGGGCGCCAGGTCGACCCGGAACGTCACGCCGAACACGTCCTCGCCTACGGGCCGTAGCGGGTCGGTCCACACGGTCTCGGTCGCGGCGCCGGTCCACACGTGGAGGCCCCAGAAGTCGTCGAAGTCGGTGCTGGTCGGGTCGCCGTAGTCGCCGGCCGGTCGCCGGTAGTGGATGGTGGCGTAGCCCTCCGCGGACCCCCGGGACGGGTGGACGGTCTGGTCGGCGGGCTGCAGCCAGGCGGTGGGCGTCGCGGTCGGCGTGAACGACACGGCGTCGACCGTGACCGTGCCGCCGTCGGTCACGGTGACGGTGACCGGCGCTGCCAGGTCGGCGGGCGCCACCGTCCACACGGCGCCGTAGTCGTCGACCGAGGAGGCCGGGGCGCCGTCGAGCGCCACCGCCGAGCAGTCTGAGCAGGCGTAGTGGACCGTGGCGTGGCCCTCGGCCTCGGCCTGCGACGTGTAGATGGTCGGATCGCCCTGGCGCAGCCAGATCTCGGGCGTGGTGGCGGGGTCGAAGCTGCGGTCGGGGCTGTTGTCCGGGTCCTTGGTGTCGCCCCGGTGGACGATGAAGTTCACCGGGCTGGTGTCGTTGGCGAGCCGGATGAACGCGAACCGGCCGTAGCCGTCCTCGCCGAGGAACGGCTTGGGCGTGGTCCAGTCGGTCACCTCCGACGGCGCGATCGCGTCGCCCCACAGGTGCAGACCCCAGAAGTCCGCCGAGCTCCCGGTCGTGTGGTCGCCGTAGTCGCCCGCGGGGCGGTTGTAATGCACCACCGCGTAGGGCGTGGACGGCGGGGTCGGCTCGGTGATCTCGACGCCCACGTTCACCACCTCGTCGGCCGCAAGGTGGCCGGACAGATCGTTGACGATGGCCCGGAACGACACCCGGGCGCCCGGCTGGGCGGCGAGGGAGCTCGCGTCCCAGAACACCCGGTAGGGCGGGTTGTCGTCGGTCCCGATCGGGACGTACTCGCCGCCGTCCACCCGGGCCGCGAACGTGACCTCGGCGAAGGCCGCGGCGTCGAGCTCGGCCGCCACCTCGACGCGGTCGAGGACGTCGTGGCCGTCCATCGTGGTCGTGCCCAGCTCGACAGTGTCGCCGTGGTCGAGGCCGGTGATGGCGACGCCGGGCGCCGCGTCGCTGGCCGGCACCGGCTCACGGGCCTTGTAGACGACGTAGCCGAGGGCCGGCACGGTGACCGGCAGGGCCCCGCTGGCGGTCGTGCGGGCCGACGCCGCGACCGGGGCGCCGGTGCCGGGCTGAGGCGAGATCAGCCGGTACGACCCCCCGGCCGGCGAGTACGTCGGCACCTCGGCGGAGGCCGGCGCCTCGCTGTTGTTGAGCGCGACGACGTATTCGACCCGCTCGTCGCGATCGATGCGGGAGAAGGCGTAGATCCCCGGGCCGTCGCTGCCGTACCGGTGGATCTGGGCGCCGGAGCGCAGCGCGGGGTGGCGCTGATCCAGGTTGGACAGACGCGAGATCGACTCGTACAGCGGGTGGTCGCGGTCGAAGTTGTCGTCCGAGGTGGTCTCGTCGGTGCCGATGAGGTCGTTGTCCTCGTACACCGGCACCTGGTTGGCGAACATGTCCTCGCGGGCGTCCTTGTCGCCGCCGTCGCCGGTGAAGCCCTGCTCGTCGCCGTAGTAGACGACCGGCTGGCCGCGGGCGAAGAACATGAGCGCGTGGGCGAGCTGGGACCGGGCCAGCAGCTCGGTGTCGGTCGCCCCCTGCTGGTCGACCCGCTGGAGGAAGTGACCGATGCGGCCCATGTCGTGGTTCCCAAGGAACGTCGGCATGGCGTAGGCGTTGCTGTCGGCGTCGGTGTACCAGTCGTCGGTGGCGAAGAAGTCCCGCAGGCTGTTCGTCGCCGCGCCCTGCGAGGCGAAGCCCCGTGCCGCCAGCTGGAAGCCGAAGTCGATCGTCGACTGGAGCCGGCCGGTCGTCGAGAACTGGCTCATGAACCGAGACCCGAACTGCTGGTCGAAGACCTCGCCGAAGGCGAAGAAGTCGCCGATGCCGCGGGCCTCGGCCGCGGCCAGGATGTCCGGCCCGAACGCCTGCCAGAACTCCATGTTCACGTGCTTGGTCGTGTCGATCCGGAAGCCGTCGACGCCGAACTCCTCGATCCAGAACGAGTAGATGTCGACCATCCCCTCGACGACCTCGCGACGCTCGGTCCACAGGTCGTCGAGGCCGAAGAAGTCGCCGTACAGCGAGTTCTCGCCCGAGAAGCTGGTGTTGCCGCGGTTGTGGTACAGCAGCGGGTCGTTGAGCCAACCCGGGTTCTTGCTGGCCTCCTCGCCCGCGGGCACGACCGGGGTGTAGGGGAACGAGGACGGGCCGACCTCGGGGAACGAGTAGTCGTCCTGGCCGGAGAAGGCGAAGTCCGAGTCGTCGAACGGCTGGCCCGCCGTGTCCGTGTAGGGGAAGGCGTCCTTGTTGCGGTAGCCGGCGTTGCCCTCCAGCTGGATCACGTCCGCGGTGTGGTTCGTGACGATGTCCATGAACACCTTGATGCCGCGGTCGTGGGCCGTGTCGACCAGGCGGGCGAATTCCTCGTTGGTGCCGAGGTGGGGGTCGACCCGCAGGAAGTCCCGGATCCAGTAGCCGTGGTAGCCGGAGGAGTGCCCGTACAGGTTGGTGGTGTCGGGCTGGACGCTCTTGTTGGCGTAGATCGGGCCCACCCACACCGCGGTGATCCCCAGCTGGTCGAGGTAGGGCAGCTTGCGGCGCAGGCCGGCCAGGTCGCCGCCGTGGTAGTAGCCCTTGTCGCTGGGCAGGTAGCCGTGGGTGAGCACGTTCTCCTGGGTGTCGTCGGCCACGCACACGCCGGGGAAGTCGCCGCAGTTGTTGGCGGTCGTGCCGTCCGCGAACCGGTCGGGGATCGCGAAGTACAGGACCTCGTCGACGAACGGGTGGCGCACGGGCTCGCGCACGAGGGCGGCGTCGTCGACCGGCTCGACGGGCACGACGCTGATCTCGAGGACGTGGGTGACCTGGTCGTAGGCGAACGTGACCACGTCACCGGCGGTGCCGACGGTGAACGGGATGTCGGGCCCGTTCGGGACCCCGCCCGCGCCGTAGTTCTCGTCCCAGGCCTGGTCGATGGCCACCTTGGCGGCGTAGTCGCCGGGCGGCAGCGCATCGGTGGAGAAGCGACCGATCCCGTCGCCGTCGGCGTCCTGGAGCCAGGAGCGGAGGCAGGCCGGGTCCCAATCGGCGGGGCAGCCGAGCTCGCTCTGGAAGCTGCCCGGCACGGTGGCGATCACGGTCCCCGCGTCGTCGGCGACCCAGTGGGTGGTTCCGTCGTACAGGAAGGTGACCGCGGTCGGCGCCGCCAGGCTGAGGGTGACGTTGGGCCCGTCCCGCACGGCCCCGGCCCCGTAGTTCTCGTCCCAGGTGCCGTTGAGCGCGGCCTTGTACTCCCAGGACCCGGCGGGCAGCGTGAACGTGGCCTGCCACACCCCGTCGTCGGCCCCGGGGCTGAGCTGGGTGGCGAGGCACTCGGGCTGCCAGTCCCCGGGACAGCCGAGCTCGCTCTGGAAGCTACCGGCCACGGTCACCGTCGCGGGCGCGGCCTGCGCCCCCGCCCCGCCGGCCGGCCCGGCCACGGCAGCCGCCGTCGCCACCAACGCCAGGACCACCGCGAGCACGACCGATCTGCGCGTCATGACCGACCCCCCGATCGACGAAGTCGCGCGCCAGCTTACGTACAGGCGTGGCGCCACTACCGAGTGACCGACCCGCCGCCGACTTGCGACACTCGCGGCGTGCTGGTGGAGGAGGTGGTGCGGCGGAACCGCCGGTGCATCGCGGTGCTCACCGTCGTGGCGGTGGTGAACCGCGCGGTGCTGTTCGGCCTGATCCTCGCCGCCATCACGGGCAAGGCAGCCTACGACAGCGAGCTGCACGTCCTCGTCTTCGTCGGCGGCTGCCTCGCGGCGGGCGGTGTCCTGGCGCTGTGGCACGTGATCAAGGACCTCCGCTCGATGGATCGGGGCACGCTCGACGGCGTGGGGGCGGTCCTCATCCTGCCGGGCGAGCTGCCGGTGGTGGAGAACCTGCTGCAGGAGCTCGCTATCGCGGTCGGACTGCCGCGTGTCCGCGCGGCACTGGCCGCGGACGACGCGCCCAACGCCCTGGCCGTCGGTCGCCGCCCCGAGGCCACGACGATCGTCGTCACCGCGGGACTGGTGCGGAAGCTCACCCGCGACGAGCTGGAGGCCGTGCTGGCCGCGGAGCTGTGGGCCGTCCGCCGCTGGGACACCGCCATGCAGACGGTCGCGATGGCGTACGCCGGCGAAGCGATCGCCCTGCACGAGGGGGCGGTCTCCGGGTCACACAACCCTGCGACGTGGCCATGGATCGCGATCTCGTTCCCCACGATGGTGGTGGCCGAGATCGTCCGCCACCGGGCGCTGCGCGACGCCGACTTCGGCGCCGACGCCCTGGCCGTGGCCACGACGCGCCACCCCGAGGCCTTGCGCCGCGCCCTCGTGAAGCTGCGCGACGACCCCGGCGTGGTCGAGACGCTGGACATCACCACGGCCCCGCTGTGGTTCGAGCCCATCCCGCTCGGTGGCGACAACGACCCCGACGCCTACGCCGCGGTCGCGATGACCCCGACCCTCGACGAGCGCCTCGCCCGCGTCGACGAGCTGCTGACGACGCCGTAGCCGGTCCTCAGGCGGCGAGGCCCAGGCGCTCGCGGGCGTACTCGGCGAAGCGCTCGCCGGAGAAGACCACGTGCTGGCGGGCCGTGAGGATGTCGCGGTGGCAGCGGGCGAGGGGGTGGTCGTCGGCGACGGCCGTGGAGCCGGCCAGGAGGTGGGCGGCGTCGACGGCGTGGACCGCAGCCTCCATGGCGTGCTGGGTGGCCAGCAGGATCGTGCCCCGCTCCCGCGGCGTCGCCGGGGAACCGGCGCCGATCGTGCACCAGGCTCGCCCGAAGGCATCGTGGACGAAGGCCCGGGCGCTCTGGAGTCTGGCCTCGGCCCGCCCGATCGCCAGCTGGGCCTGGCGGTCGTCGGCCACCGTGCCGTCGAGGTGGGGGCGCCGCTTGGTCGGGGCCAGGGCCACGATCTCGTCCAGGGCGCGGCGGGCGACGCCGAGCGGGAAGCCGGCCAGCAGGACGGCGGTGAAGGCGCTGAAGCCCAGCTCCAGCAGGTCGGACTGGTGGCGGGGCGGATCGTGGAACGGCATGGCCGTGTGGGCCTCGGGGATGCGCAGGCCCCGCACCGCCACGTCGTGGCTGCCCGTGCCGCGCAGCCCGGTCGACCGCCAGGTGTCGATCACCTCGGCCTGCTCCCGCCGGTAGTAGGCGAAGCGCCAGTCGGGCCGGCCGTCGGGCCGCCGGGCCGGCTCGTCGCCGTCCATGACCATGAACCCCGTCTGGAACCAGTCGGCGTGCACGCAGCCGCTGTTGAACGACCACCGCCCGTCGAGCATGAGGTGGCCGTCGCCGGCCGGCACCGCCCGGCCCGACGGTGCGAACACGCCCGTGGACACTGCGCCCGGCTCGTCGCCCAGCATCTCCTTCGTGGCCGCCGGGTCCAGCCAGGCGAAGAAGGCGGTCGCGTTGCCGATGAGCACGGTCCAGCCGGCCGACCCGTCCGCCCTGCTGATCTCCTCGACGACGCCGAGGACCGTCCGGGGATCGAGCTCCAGGCCGCCCAGCGACCGGGGCACGGCGATGCCGAACAGCCCGGCCGCCCGGGCCAGAGCGACGAGGTCTGCGGGCATGGTGCGCTCCGCCTCCCCGTCGGCCGCGCGGGCCGAGAACACGGGGGCCATTTCCCGGGCCACGTCGATCATGGACATCGTGCCGCGCCTTTCGTCCGCCGTTGGCCATAAGCTCAAGCTGCCTGAGTAAAATAGTAAGGGAGCCTGAGCGATGTCAAGCCGCCCCCCGCGGCGCGAGCCGGAGGACAACACCACCTACTGGATGGTGCAGGCGGCATCGGGGCTCCAGCGCCGCATCACGGAGGGCCTCGTCGCCGCCGGCCATCCGGTCCGCACGGCGCACGCGGCCGTCTTCGGCAACATCGACAGCGAGGGGACCCGGCTGTCGACCCTGGCCGAGCGGGCCAACATGACGGCCCAGGCCATGGGCGAGCTGGTGGACGACCTGGTCGCCAAGGGCTACCTGACGCGGGAGCCCGACCCCACCGACCGCCGGGCCAAGCTCATCACGATCACCGACCTCGGCTACCAGGGCGTCCAGGACGCCTACGACACCATCTCCGGCATCGAGGACGACCTGGCCGTGCTGCTCGGGCGGCGGGGGCTCGTGGCGCTGCGCCGCGCCCTGCGCCGCATCGCCGACGCTCAGTCCGGGGAGGACGGTTGAGCGGCTCCCGGGGTGCTCATGTAGGTGGCCAGCTCCTCGAGGGTCACCAGGCCATCGCCGTCGGCGTCCATCAGCTCGATCGCCCGGGCCGCCGTCTCGTCGGTGAAGGTCACGCCGAGCGTGTCCATCATCTCCTTGAACTCGGCGGCGCTCACGCGACCGTCGCCGTCCTTGTCGAGCATGGCGAAGCTGGCTGCGTACCTGGAGGTGTCGACCACGACCGAGGCTCTACCCGATGTCGCCGCGTCCCAGGCATGGGTTCTGACCGTCGTGGCGGGATTCGACGACCACGTGGTCCTGAAGGGGACGACGGCGACGACGCCGGCGCTGGCCGTCGACGGCGACCGGGTGCACCACGCGTGGACCGGACCGACACCCGGCTCAACACCTCTGCGAGCACGCCGGCCGCGTGGCCATCGCCTGGACCGGCACCGACTCCCGGCTCAACGTCGCCCGGGTCGTCCTGCAGCAGTCCTGACGCCGTCCCCTGAAACCCGCGGGTGAACGCGGGGAGTGCGGGTAGGTGACCGTCGGAGGCATCCGCGATCCCGGGAGGACACCGACGGTGAGCACGAACGGCGACAGCTTGGACGGCACGCCCTATCCGACGCACCGCGGCAACGGCGGCGAGACGCACCAGACCGCGGGCGGCGACGTGCCGGCGATGACCACCCAGCAGGGCATCCCGGTGCCCGACGACCAGAACACCCTGCGGGTCGGGGAGCGGGGCCCGGGCGCGCTCGAGGACTTCTTCTTCCGGGAGAAGATCTTCCACTTCGACCATGAGCGCATCCCCGAGCGGGTCGTCCACGCCCGCGGGTTCGGCGCCCACGGCTGGTTCGAGGCCTACGAGTCGCTGGCCGACATCACCCGGGCCGACCCGTTCCAGGAGGCGGGGAAGCGCACGCCGGCGTTCGTCCGGTTCTCCACGGTGGCCGGCAACAAGGGCTCGTTCGACCTGGCCCGCGACGTTCGCGGCTTCGCCGTCAAGCTCTACACCCAGGAGGGCAACTGGGACCTGGTGGGCAACAACATCCCCGTCTTCTTCATCCAGGATCCGCTCAAGTTCCCCGACGTCATCCACGCGGTGAAGCAGGAGCCCGACCGTGGCTTCCCCCAGGCCCAGTCGGCGCACGACAACTTCTGGGACTTCGTGTCCCTCATGCCCGAGTCGACCCACATGCTCTTGTGGGTCATGTCGGACCGGGCCATCCCCCGGTCGTTTCGGTTCATGGAGGGCTTCGGCGTCCACACCTTCCGGTTCGTCAACGCCGAGGGCCGCTCCACCTTCGTGAAGTTCCACTGGAAGCCGCTCGGCGGGATGCAGTCGGTGGTGTGGGACGAGGCCGTGAAGATCAACGGCGCCGATCCCGACTTCCATCGCCGGGACCTGTGGGACGCCATAACCAAGGGCAGCCCGCCGGAGTGGGAGCTGGGCCTGCAGCTGTTCGACGACGACTTCGCCGACCGCTTCGCGTTCGACGTGCTCGACCCGACCAAGATCGTCCCCGAGGAGGAGGTCCCGGTCCGCCGCGTCGGCAAGCTCGTCCTCGACCGGACGGTGGACAACTTCTTCGCCGAGACCGAGCAGGTGGCGTTCTGCACCCAGAACGTCGTGCCCGGCATCGACTTCACCAACGACCCGCTGCTCCAGGGCCGCAACTTCTCGTACCTGGACACCCAGCTCAAGCGCCTCGGCGGCCCCAACTTCACCCACCTGCCGGTCAACGCCCCCAAGTGTCCGGTCGCCCACTTCCAGCAGGACGGGCACATGGCCATGACCAACCCGGTCGGTCGGGCCAACTACGAGCCCAATTCGTGGGACCCGCCCGGCGGTGGTCCCCGCGAGGATCCGGTCGCGGGGTTCGTGACCTTCCCGAGCGCGGACGCCGGCGAGAAGCGTCGCCTTCGCCCGGACACCTTCGCCGACCACTACAGCCAGGCCCGCATGTTCTGGCGCAGCCAGACCGAGGTCGAGCAGGCCCACATCGCCGAGGCGTTCACGTTCGAGCTGTCGAAGGTCGAGACACCCCGCATCCGGGCCCGCATGGTCGCGGGCCTGCGCAACGTGGACGAGGGGCTCGCCCGCCGCGTCGCCGCCGGGCTCGGGCTCGATCCGTTGCCCGAGCCCCTGGAGCCAGCTCGCCCGCCGCGTGACGACCTGGCGCCGTCGCCCGCGCTTAGCATCGTGCTGAACGGGCCGACGAGCTTCGCCGGCCGCAAGGTCGGGGTGCTGGTCACCGATGGCACCGACCTAGAGCTGCTCGGCACGCTGCGGTCGGCGCTGGACAAGGAGGGCGCGCTGCTGGAGCTCGTCGCCCCGACGGTGGCCGGCATCGCCGGGGAGAACGGCGACCGCATCCCCGCCAACCACAAGGTGGGCGGCGGGCCGTCGGTGCTGTTCGACGCGGTGGCCCTGCTACCGTCGCAGGAGGGCGCCGCCGCGCTAGCCGCCGACCCCGCCGCCCGCGACTTCGTGACCGACGCGGTCGCTCACCACAAGTACGTCGGCCACGCCGGGACCGCCGCCCCGCTGCTGGAGGCCGCCGGCGTGGACGCCTCGCCCGGCGAGGGGTTCCTGCCCCTGTCCGACGCCGGCAGCGTCGACGCGTTCGTGAGCGGGTGCCGCCGGCTCCGCCACTGGGACGCCGCCACCACCGCGCCCGTCGGGACCTGACGCGTGGTGACGGCCCGGACAGCGCCGTCCGGGCCACCACCGCGGTCAGCGCCGGGTCAGAAGCCGAGGTCGATGAAGTCGTCGACGTTCTCCTGGGTGACGGTGGACGCCGGCAGCTCGATGCGGCTGGGCACCTCGGGCTCGGCCAGCTCCTCGAACCCCTCGCCGAGGGCGATGAGCCGGGCGACCCGTACGGCCGACGCCGACATCGACGGGTTGTAGAGGAACGTCGCCGCGTACAGGCCACCCTCCTGGATCCGCTCCATGGCGTCCCGGGACCCGCCGGCGCCGGTGAGGATCATCTCGTCCTCGCGGCCGGCGTTCTCGATGGCGGACACGACGCCCATGGCCATGTCGTCGTCGTGGGTGTACACCGCGTCGATCTGCGGCTGGGCCTGGAGGATCGTCTCCATCACCTCGAGCCCGACGTCGGGCAGGAAGTCGGCGGGCTGCTGGGCGACGATCGTGATGCCGTCGCCGCACAGCTGCTCGATCGTGTCGGCGAAGCCTGCGGTCCGCTGCTCGGTGACCGAGATGCCGGCCAGGCCCTGGATCTCGACCACGTTGCCCTGGCAGTCGAGCTGCTCGGCCAGGTAGTTGGCGGCCGAGACGCCGATGCCGTAGTTGTCGCCGCCGATCCAGGTCCGGTAGGCGCCCTCGGAGGAGAACTCGCGGTCGACGTTGATGACCGGGATGCCCTGCTCCATGGCCTCCAGCGCGACCGGAGTGAGCGGGTCGCCCTCGTGGGGCAGGATGATCAGGGCGTCCGGGTCCTCGGCCATGAGCTGCTCGACCTGCGACACCTGCGCCGCCGAGTCGTTGGTGCCCTCCAGCAGGACGAACTCGACGTCGTCGTGCTGCGCGGCCTCCTCCTCGGCGTTCTCGGTGATGGCGGCCAGCCAGCCGTGGTCGGCACCGGGGGCGCTGAAGGCGATCTTGATCGTCTCGCCCTCCTCGACGGAGCCGCCGCCTTCGGCGGGGGCGGACGCCGACCCGGAGTCGCTCGCCTCGTCGGAGTCGTCGTCACCGCTCTCGCACGCGGCCATCCCGAGTGCGACCACGGCGACCAGCCCGATGAGCCGTTGCTGTCGTCTGTTGAACATGTGGATTGTCCCCCTGTTGTGTCCCGGACGATGGCCGTCCGTGCTCAGCCGTCCCGGCGCTGCAGGGCCGCGGCGGCGAGGATGATCACGCCCTTGGAGAGCTGCTGGAGCTCCGTGGGCATGTCGAGCAGGTTCAGCAAGTTGAAGAGCAGGCCGAACGTGATGACCCCGAGGAAGGTGCCGACGATCGTCGCCCGGCCGCCGGCCAGGCTCGTGCCGCCGATGACGACGGCGGCGATGGCGTCCAGCTCCAGCAGGTTGCCGGCCACCGGCGAGGCGCTCCCCAGGCGCCCGGACAGCAGCACGGCGGCGATGCCGACGCACAGCCCGGACAGGGCGTAGACGCTGGTGATGATCGGCCGCAGCCGGATGCCCGCCATGCGGGCGGCCTCGCGGTTGCCGCCCACCGCGATGACGTGGCGCCCGTAGCGGGTGCGGTTGAGCAGGACCCAGGCGCCCGTAGTCACCAGCACGAACACGATGGCGGCGTTGGGGATGCCGGCGACCTTGCCCCGGCCGAGGTCCCGGACCACGTCGAGGTCGAGCAGGCTGATCGGCGTCTTGTCGCTCATCCACAGCGCCAGGCCCCGGGCGCCCGCGAACATCGCCAGGGTGGCGATGAACGGCACGATGCGCCCGTAGGCGATGGCGACGCCGTTGATCAGGCCCAGCAGCACGCCGAACCCGATGGCGCCGAGTATGAACGGCAGCGACTGCTGCTCACCGACGAGGCCGCCGGCGATGGCGGCCGCCGCCAGCACCGAGCCGACCGACAGGTCGATGCCGCCGGTGGCGATGACGAAGGTCATGCCCATGGCCACGACGCCGGTGACGCTGGCCTGGGTGAGGACCGTGAGCATGTTGTCGCTGGTGAGGAACTGCTCGCGGTCTGCGATGGTCCCGGCCACCAGCAGCAGCACGACCACGACGGGGAGCGCCGCCTCCTGCATCTGGATGCGGCGCCGGGCGCGGGCCTCTGGGGCTGTCGCGGCGGTCTCGGCCGCCAGGTCGGCGGGGGGCGAGACGTCCGTACTCATGCGCTAGTCGCCTCCTGGTCGTGGGGCAGGGCGTGGGCCAGCAGGTCGGCCTCGGTGGCGCCGGCGCCGTCGACGAGGGCGGTGGGCCGCCCGTCGGCCACGACCAGGATCCGGTCGCACAGGCCGGCCAGCTCGGCCAGCTCCGACGACACGACGACCACGGCCAGGCCGGCGCCGGCGAGGGTGTGGATGAGGCGGTAGATCTCCGTCTTGGCGCCGACGTCGACGCCGCGGGTGGGCTCGTCGAGCAGCAGGACCCGGCAGTTGCGCAGCAGCCAACGGGCCAGCACGACCTTCTGCTGGTTGCCGCCGGACAGCTCGGTGACCATCCGGTCGGGGTCGTCGGGGCGGGTCTGGAGCGACTGGAGGTGGCGCTGGGCCTCGGCCCGCTCGGCCTTGCGGTCGAGCAGACCCCGCCGCCGGAAGCGGCGCAGGTCGGCGACGGTCACGTTGCGGACCAGGTCCCAGCCGGGCCACAGGCCCTGGGTCTTGCGCTCTTCCGGGGCCAGCCCGACGCCGGCCCGGATGGCCAGGTCGGGCCGGCCCGGCGGGAGCAGGTGGTCGCCGACCGTGACGGCGCCGGAATCGGGGCGGTCGACCCCGGCGATCAGCCGCAGCAGCTCCGTCCGGCCGGCGCCCACCAGACCTCCGAGCCCGAAGATCTCGCCCTCGTGCACCTCCATGTCGACGTCGTGGACCGCAGGGCGCCGCGTCAGGCCCTCGACCCGCAGCACGACCGGTCCTAGCTCCCGCGACGGGTCCCGCTCGGGGAACGCCTCGGCGAACTGCCGGCCGACCATGGCGGTGATCAGCTCGTTGCGTCCGGTCGCCGGGTCGAGCGCCGACGCCACCGTCCGTCCGTCCCGCAGCACCGTGATGACGTCGCCGATGGCCGCCACCTCCTCCAGCCGGTGGGAGATGTAGACGACGCCGACGCCCTCGGCGGTGAGCCGGCGGACCACGCCGAACAGCGTCTCCACCTCGTGGCTGCCGAGGACCGCGGAGGGCTCGTCCATGATGAGCAGCCGGGCCTTGAGCGTCAGGGCCCGGGCGATGGACACGAGCTGCTTGTCGGCCGGCGGCAGCGTGCCGACCAGCGCCCGGGTGCTGATCGAGCCGTGGCCCAGCCGCTCCAGCATCGCGGTGGCGTCCCGCCGCATGCGGGCCCGGTCGAGCACCGGGCCCCGGCGCAGCTCGTGGCCGAGGAACAGATTGTCGGCGACGGTGAGGTCGTCGACCAGGTCCAGCTCCTGGTAGATCGTGGCCACGCCCCGTGCAAGGGACGCGGCCGGGTCGCCGGGGGGCAGGGGAGCGCCCTCGACGAGGATCTCGCCGGCCGTCGGGATCACCAGGCCGGCGATGCACTTGATCAGGGTCGACTTGCCAGCGCCGTTCTGGCCGACCAGGCAGTGGACCTGGCCGGCGTCGACGGCGAAGTCCACGCCGTCGAGGGCGCGGACGCCCGGGTAGTCCTTGACCAGGCCCCGGACCTCCAGCACCGCGCTCATGCGGTCGCCTCCGCGGTGGGGGCAAGCATCGCGTCGATGGCGGCAGGGGAGAGGATCTGCTCGACCACGGTCACCGCGCAGCCGATGACGCCCGCCCGGTCGTCGAGGCGGCTGCGGGCCAGCTGGAGGTGCTGGGTGGCCAGCGCGGTCGACCGGCGGTAGACGACCTCCCGCACCCCGGCGAAGAACTGCTCGTGGGCGTGGGCCAGGTCGCCGCCGATGACGATGACCGACGGGTTGAAGAAGTTGACCGCTCCGGCCAGGACCTCGCCCACCAGCCGGCCGGCCTGGCGGACGAGCGTCAGCGCCTGGGCGTTGCCGGCCCGGACGAGGGCGACGACGTCCCGGCTGTGGTGGGCGTCGACGCCGATCGAGCGCAGCTCGCGGGCCAGGGCGCCGCCGCTGGCCACGGCCTCGACGCAGCCGCGGTTGCCGCACCGGCACAAGGCATCGCCGGCGTCGGGGATCTGGACGTGGCCGATGTCGCCGGCGGTGCCGTCGGCACCCCGGTGGATGGCGCCGCCCGCCACGATCCCGCAGCCGATGCCGGTGGCGACCTTGACGAACAGCAGGTCGTCGACGCTGTGGCGCCAGCTGGTCCAGTACTCGCCGAGCGCCATGACGTTCACGTCGTTGTCGACGAGCACCGGGACCGCGGGGTAGCCGGTGGCGAAGGCGGCCGGGATCGAGACCCCGTCCCAGCCGGGCATGATCGGCGGGCTGACGGCCCTGCCGGCGGCGAACTCCACGGGGCCGGGGACGCCCACGCCCACGCCGCGGACGTCGGCGGGGCTGCGCCCGACCTCGGCCAGCAGGTCGGCGAACTGCTCCTGGACCCAGGCCAGCACCACGTCGGGGCCGCGGGCGATGTCCATCTCGGCCGGCCGCTCCACCAGCAGCGTGCAGTCGAGGTCGCTGACGGCCAGGCGGCAGTGGGTGGCGCCGAGGTCGGCGCACAGCACGACGCCGCTGGCGGCGTCGAACGCGAGCCTGGTGGGCGGCCGGCCCCCGGTGGAGGCGCCGCCACCCTGCTCGACCAGCAGCCCGAGGCCGAGGAGGGCGTCGACGCGCTGGGAGACCGTGGAGCGGGCCAGGCCCGTCGTGCGGGCCAGCTCGGCCCGGCTGTCGGCCTCGTCCGCGCGCACGAGCTGGAACAGGACGCCCGGCGTGAGGAGCTGCGGGCTGACCGTCCGGCTACGCGTCACCCGCGGGTCGTACCACGGCGGGCTTTGTTCGGTCAACGGTCAAAGTCATGACAGTTGGAACACAAGTTGCCGACTTACGCTTGTCAGCCAATCAAAGTCCGTCGTAGGTTCCCGAGCATGGAGGCGCTGCGCACTGCGGTCGTCGGCACCGGGTTCATCGGTCGGGTCCATGCCCGGTCGGCCCGCCTGGCCGGGGCCAGGCTGGTCGGCGTGGCCGGGTCGTCCCCGGCGTCCGGGCAGCGGGCCGCCGAGGAGCTGGGGGCCGAGCAGGCCTTCGCCTCGGGGGAGGAGCTGGTCGAGGCCGACGGCATCGACGTCGTCCACATCGCCACCCCGAACCACCTGCACGAGCCGCTGGCCCTCAAGGCGCTGGCCGCCGGCAAGCACGTGGTGTGCGAGAAGCCGGTGGCGCTCGACGGCGACGGCGCCCAGCGCATCGCGGACGCCGCCGCGGCCAGCGGGCTGGTCGTGACCGTGCCGTTCGTCTACCGGTTCCACCCGATCATCCGGGAGGCCCGGGCGCGTGTCTCGGCCGGCGAGCTCGGCCGGATCCACCTCCTGCACGGCCACTACCAGCAGGACTGGCTGCTCACGGCGGACGACGTCAACTGGCGGGTCGACGCCGCGCGGGGCGGGGCGTCCCGGGCCTTCGCCGACATCGGCTCGCACTGGTGCGACCTCGTCGAGTTCGTGTCCGGCTACCGCATCGCCCGGCTGCTGGCCCGCACCGCCACCGTGGTCCCCGAGCGGTCGACCGCCGCCACCACGACGTTCAGCGCGCCCACCACCGGCGGCGAGCGCCGGCCGGTCGACACCGAGGACGCCGCCCTTGTCCTGTTCGAGACCGCCCAGGGCGCGCTCGGGTCGATGCTGGTCAGCCAGGTGTCGGCCGGGCGCAAGAACCGGCTGTGGTTCGAGCTCGACGGCGAGCACGCCGCCCTCGCGTTCGACCAGGAGAACGCCGAGACGCTGTGGCTGGGCCGCCGGGAGCGGGGCGAGATCCTCCAGCGCGACCCGGCGGTGCTGGCGCCCGACGCCGCCCGGCTGGTCACGCTTCCGCCCGGCCACGCCCAGGGCTACGACGGCTGCTTCGACCTGTTCGTGGCCGACACGTACGCGGCCATCCGCGGTGGGTCGCCCGAGGGCCTGCCCCTCGTCGGGGACGGGCTGCGGGCCGCTCGGATCACCGATGCGGTGCTGGAATCGGCCCGCTCTCAGTCCTGGATCGAGGTGAGCACATGAAGCTCGGCTTCCTGACCGCCTGCCTGCCCAAGCGGTCCCTCGGCGACATCGCCGCCTGGGCGGCGGACCACGGCTACGAGGCGCTGGAGGTGGCCGCCTGGCCGGCGCTCGGCGACCGCCCGTTCACCGCCACCCACCTCGACCCGGAGCGCTACGACCACGACGAGGTGCTCGGGCTGTTCGCCGACCGCGGCCTCACGCTGTCTTCGCTGGCCTACTACGACAACAACCTCCACCCCGACCCCGCCGAGCGGGAGGCGATCAACGGGCACGTCCTGCGGTGCATCGAGGCCGCCGCCGACCTGGGCTGCCCCACGGTCGGCACGTTCGTCGGCCGCCACCCGGGCCGGTCGGTGAGGGAGAACCTGGCCGACGCCGAGGCCGTGTTCGCCCCGCTGGTCGACGGGGCCGGTGAGCGGGGAGTCAAGATCATCGTCGAGAACTGCGTGATGGAGGGTTGGCACCCGGACGGGTACCCCGGCAACCTCGCGTACTCCCCGGAGCTGTGGGAGTGGATGTTCGGCATCGGGCTGTACCTCAACTACGACCCGTCCCACCTGGTCTGGATGGGCATCGACCCGGTCACCGCCGTACGGCCCTACGTCGACCGCATCCCCCACGCCCAGGCGAAGGACATCGAGCTGTTCCCCGACCGCCGCAACCACTACGGCTGGCCCGGCAAGGCCGTCGAGCGTGACGACCCCTGGGACGTCGGCTGGTGGCGCTACCGCGTGCCCGGCCTCGGCCAGGTCGACTGGGTGCGCCTGGTCGACGCCATGTACGAGGGCGGCTTCGACGGCGTCCTGTCGGTCGAGCACGAGGACCCCGTGTGGGGCGGCACCGAGGAGTTGGTCGAGGCCGGCCTCGAGGTGTCCCACCGCACCCTTCGCCCGCTGCTCGTCCGCTGACGCGACGCCAGATCGTCCTCCGGTCGGGCACGGCGGCGGAGGCGCTGCACGCAGTCCCGGACACCGACGGCGGCCAGGAGGGCCAGCAGCGGGACCACGGGCGTCCGGAAGCGTGCGTACGCCGCCGCGCCGGCCGACACCAGCATCGCGTACGCGACCGTGGCCACGACGAAGGCCCAGAAGGCACGGTGCGGTGAGCGCAAGCCGGCGACCGCACCCCACGCGGCAAAGGCGCACACCAGGGCATTCCACACGAAAAGGCCCCCGGTCAGGGCCGGCGACGGATGGATGTCGAGATAGTGTGCGACGGTGTCGGTCCCCGGCCCGGCGACCTCGCGGGCCAGCCCCGTGGCGAGGACGCGGGCGGTCTGGACCGGGTGGTCGACCAGGATCTCCCGCCCCTCGCGACCCAGCTCGTCGAAACCCTGACCCGCAGCGGCCGGATCCGGGACCCAGCAGGTCCAGCCGCCCCGCCGCTCGCAGTCCGTGTTCAGGTCGTCCTCCTCGAACGGGCACCCGAACCGGTCCTCCACCGAGTCGAGGGGCTCACCCGACAGGTCGGCTTCCACCCGGGCGGCATCGTCGCAGTACAACACGATGCTCTGTGCCCCGGACATCTGCCACGACCCGACCTGGGACTGGTTGCGCAGCTGCCAGCCCCCGACCACCGCCGCCACGGGAAGCAGGAACACGGCCAGCTGCATCGCGAGGGCGCGCCGCGGCAGCCGTCGAAAGCGGCCGACCAGCAGCACCACGATGACGGCCGGGTAGAACCAGAAGGTGGGCCGCACCATCGCGGCGGTCGCCGCCAGGACGCCCAGCGCGAACACGGCGGCAGGCGGGACCTGGGCGGGGTGCCGCACGGCGAACACGACCGCACCCACAGCGACCGTCGCCGCGAGCACGACCGCCGTCAGGCTCTCGGTCAGGAGGGTGCCCGATGCGACGAACTGCAGTGGATCGATGGCGACGATCGCCCCCGCGATCAGTGCCGTGGCCATGCCGATGAGCCGGCGCAGCACCCACACCACCGCCGCCACGGCAACCAGGCTCACGATCGACTGCAACACGCTGATGGCCCACTCGCTGCCGGTCAGCCACAGGATCGACCCCAGGAACACCGGGTAGCCGGGCGTGCGGATGAACATCGGGATCGGGTCGGTCGGCGTGATGCTGAAGCGCCCCACCTCGACGAGCGCGCGGGCCGGCGCCAGGTAGCCGGGGGTGTCGGGGTCCCGGACCGCCGACGGTTCGGCGTGTGCGATCCAGGCCGCCCACCCGACCCGGGCCACGGCGGCGCAGACGATCACGGCACCGGCCCAGGCACAGATCGCCCGCCGGCCCGGCGCGCGCCACCGGCGCGATGGTGACGTCACGGCTCGGGCGAACCGTGTGTCGGGACGAGATCTGACGGGCGCCAGCGCTGGCACCCCCTTCCCCAGACCGGGCCGGAGGCCGACACTAACAGTGAGCGTGGGGTCCACCAAGGGCCCCGACGTCCTCGCCACCTGCGGCGGGCCCACGCCACGCGGGAGCTGTCAGCGTGAGGGGCGGTGCGTCCGCAACCGGTCTGCCGATCCCTCGCCTGGTGACCTGGCCGCGAGCAGGACGCTGGCGGCCAGCGCGGCGAGCAGCGTCGCCGCCGTCACGACGGCCGCGATCCCGATGTCGGCGCTCGGCCCCGCCACCCGCGACGCCACCATGACGATCGCCAGCTGCACGACGACGAGCGCGAGGGCCTGGCGGCCGGGTCGCCGGACCGTGCGGAGGCGGCCCGTGCGAGCTGCGAGCCACTGCCCGGCCGCCAGGGTCACGAGGAGGCCGAGGCACCCGACGGCGCCGACGACGGAGGGCTCCCGCCCCCGCCCTCCGACGGCCGCCACCCAGATGAGCAGGGCGGTGGCGGCCGCGGCGCCAGGGGCGCCCAGGCGGGCCCGCCCCAGGGGCCAGCCGCACAGCGCCAGGGGGAGGCTCGCGCCGAGCAGCGCCGCCGCCTGCTCGGTGTCCGGTACGGCGGCGAACACGCCGGCGGCTGCGATGGCGTAGAGGACCGGCGTCACCCCGGTCGGGCCGTACTCGACATCGGTCCAGCCGGCCGCGGGCGCGCCCGCGACGAGGCCGGCGACCACGAGGCCGCGGACCCATGCCGTCGACGACGCGTCGGAGGCGAGCAGGTAGGCGGGTGGGATCATCGCGACGACCCCGGCCAGCCAAGCGATGCCGGGCGAGGGCCCCCGCGTGAGCCAGGCTGCCACCACGGTGACGCCGGCCAGTCCCAGAACCGTGGCGACGGTCACCGGCCACGTCCGGGCGATCGCACCCAGGGCGGCCACCGCCACCAGCAGCCCGGGGAGCGCCGCCCGGTAGCGCTCGTCGCCGCCGGGCTCGGCCCACCGCCCGGCGAGCATCGTCGCCACGACGACGGCGAGCGTCGCCGCCCCCACCCCCCACAGGAACTCCTCGACGGGGAAGTTGCGCAGCGTGATGCGCACCCCGACGAGCTCCACCGGGTCCAGTCTGTCGCGGCCGCGGAACGGGTGGCGCGACCGGCGCCGCCGCGGCAGACTTGGCCGCCGTGGGGGTCACAGCTGGGGGAAGTGCTGGAGGCGCGCTGCGCCACGTGCCGGCGGCCCGCCGCACGGCGACAGGCACCGCGGCGGCCGGCGGCGCCGCCCGTCGCCGTGCGCCACGGTTCCGCGCCTCCCGGGTGCTCGACCTGGCGATGGCCCTGCCGGTGCTCGTGCTCGCCTCGCCGGTGATCCTCGGCCTGGCACTGCTGGTCAGGCTCCGCATGGGCTCGCCCGTCCTGTTCCGCCAGGAGCGCGCGGGGCGCCGGGCCGAGGTCTTCGAGCTCGTCAAGTTCCGCACCATGCGGCCGGCGGCGAGGGGCGACGACGGGCCCGAGTCCGACGGCGAGCGCCTCACACCGCTCGGCCGGGCGCTGCGTGCGACCAGCCTCGACGAGCTACCGACGCTGATCAACGTCGTGCGCGGCGACATGAGCCTCGTGGGGCCCCGCCCGCTGCCCGTTCGCTACCTGCCCCGCTACTCCCCGGAGCACGCGCGCCGCCACGAGGTCCGGCCCGGCATCACCGGTTGGGCCCAGATCAACGGGCGCAACTCGCTGTCCTGGGAGGACCAGCTCGACATGGACGTCTGGTACGTCGAGCACAAGTCGCTCCGACTCGACGTCCGCATCATCCGCGACACGGTCGCGAGCGTGGTGCGGCGGGAGGGCATCAGCGCCGACGGCCACGCTACGCGGCCGGAGTTCTCCGGCTCCGGCGCCCGCCAGGCCGCGCTCGTCGGCGCGGAGCATCATCCTCCGACGTGACAGCCGGCCAACCGGTCACCGTCCTCATCTCGTCCGCGGGCCGGCGCGTCGAGCTGCTGCGGGGCTTCCGCCGGGCGCTCGAGGCAGTCGGCGCCGCCCCGGGCCGGGTGCTCGCCGCGGACTGCTCGTGGTACTCGAGCGCGTTCCACGACGCGGACGAGGCGTTCCTCGTGCCGCGGCTCGACGACCCGGCGTTCGTGCCCCGGCTCCTCGAGCTCTGTTCGGAGCACCGCGTCGACCTGATCGTCCCCACGATCGACACCGAGATGCCGGTGTGGGTCGCCCACCGCGACCAGTTCGACGCCATCGGCACCACGATCGCCCTCTCGCACGGCGACGTCATCGCCATCGCCGCGGACAAGCAGCGCACGCACGACTGGCTGGTGGCGCAGGGCTTTCCCACCGTCGACCAGACGACGCCCGCCGGTGCACTGGCCGCCCCCGACGCCTGGACGTTCCCCCTGATGGCCAAGCCGCGGTTCGGGAGTGCCGGCCTCGGCGTCGAGCTGGTGCGCGACACCGAGGAGCTGGCGCTCGTCGCCCGCCGGGGCCACGAGCTGGGGGAGATCGTCGTGCAGCGGGTGGCGCCCGGCGTGGAGCACACGATCGACCTGCTGGCCGACCGCACCGGCCGATGCGTGTGCGCCGTGCCCCGCCGCCGCATCGAGGTGCGGGCCGGCGAGGTGAGCAAGGGCGTCACGGTGCGGTCGGTGGTCCTGGAGAACCTGGCGGGCCGCCTCTGCGAGGCGCTCCCGGGCGCCTACGGGGCGCTGAACGTGCAGGTGTTCGTCGACGATCCCGACCGCCTGGCGGTGATCGAGATAAACGCCCGCTACGGCGGCGGGTTCCCGCTGAGCCTCGAGGCGGGGGCCGACTTCCCCCGCTGGATGCTCGAGGAGCTGCGGGGGCTGCCGTCGACGGCGTCGCCGGACGGCTGGCGTGCGGGCCTGGTCATGCTGCGCTATGACGCCGCGGTGTTCGTGGACGAGCGCGACCGTCGGGCGTGAGGGGCGTGGGCATGATGCGCCGCGCCGTCGTGTTCGACATCGACGACACCCTGTACCTGGAGCGCGACTACGTGTCGAGCGGGTTCGCCGCCGCCGGCGCGTGGGCCCGCACCGAGCTGGGACTGGCCGACTTCGCCGAGCGGGCGTGGCTGATGTTCCAGGAGGGCGTCCGGGGCCGCATCTTCGACGAGACCCTGGCGGCCTGTGGCGCCCGGGCGGACGGCGCGGTCGTGTCGAGGCTCGTGGACGTCTATCGGGCGCACACCCCGTCGATCGAGCCGTTCCCCGACGTGGCCGTCTGGGTGGCCGGGCGACCGGACGACGTCGCGGTGGCGGTGGTGACCGACGGGCCGCTGGCGAGCCAGCGGGCCAAGGCGGCGGCGCTGGGTGTGGCGGCCTGGGCCGACCCGATCGTGTTCACCGAGGAGCTCGGGCCCGGCCGGGGCAAGCCGCATCCTGCCGCCTTCGAGCTCGTCGAGGACGCGACGGGGGTGGGCGGCGCCGCATGCGCCTACGTGGCCGACAACCCCGCGAAGGACTTCGCCGGCCCGCGGTCCCGCGGCTGGCGCACCGTGCGCGTCCGCCGGGAGGGCGGCCTGCACGCCACCGTCGCCAGTGGCGACGACGTGGACGCCGAGATCACCGCATTCGCGGCGCTGAACCAGGCCCTGGGCTGGTCGGCGTGACGGCCGCCGGTGCGGCCGGGGAGTCCGGGACCGCCCGCAGGGCCCCGGCGAGGCGGCCGAGACCCTTGCGCGCCGCGACCGACGCGTAGGTGTCCAAGACGGTCAGGACGACCCGTCGCTCGTCGAACTCCCGGCGGGCCTTGGCGGCGCCCGCCGCGCCGTAGCCGGCCCGTGCCACGGGATCCTCCCCGAGCGCACGGATGGCGCCCGCCAGCGCGACGGGATCCCGCACGGGGACGAGCAGGCCGGTGACCTCGTGGTCCACGACCTGGCGGCAGCCCCGCACGTCGGTCGCGACGACCGGCAGGCCCGAGGCGGCCGCCTCCATGGCCGCCCGCGGGAAGCCCTCGCGCCACGAGGGCAGCACGAACAGGTCCATGGCGCCGTACAGCCGGTCCACGTCCTGGCGCAGTCCCAGGAACCGCGCGCCGGCGGCCTCGGCGCTCCGCACGGTGTCCCGGTCGATCGCGTCGGGCTTGGCCGGGTCGTCCGGCCCGATCACCACCACGACGTAGCGGTCGCCGAGGTGCCGGCCGGCGGCGAGCAGCTCGAGCACGCCCTTCTCGGCGACGAGGCGCCCGACCATGCCCACGACCACGTCGTCGGGACCCGCGCCCAGCTCGCCCCGCTGCGCCGCCCGCTCGACCGGGTCCAGGGCGCCGGGGCGGAACCGTTGCAGGTCGACGCCGTTGCCGAGCAGCCGCGTTCGGCGCCGGCGGTTGATCCGGCGCCGCAGCAGGAGGTCGAGGTCCTCGGGGTTCTGGATCAGCTCCGCGTGCGAGAACCGGGCGGCGACGGCCTCCATGCCGAGGACGGCGGTGCGCCGGAGCCGGCCGTGGTCCTCGGTGGCGTAGAGCCCGTGGTTGGTGTTGACGACGATCGGCACCCGGGCCAGACGCCCCACCACGCGGCCGTAGAGGCCGGGCTTGGGGTTGTGCGTGTGCAGGACGTCGGGCCGTTCCCGCCGCAGGATCCGCCACAGCTCGGTCGCGGCCCGCAGGTCGGCCAGCGGGTCCATGGCGCGGGTCGAGTCGGTCAGCGGCACGTGCCGGACGCCGTCACGCGCCAGGCTCTCCACGTCGGGCCCCGGGGCGCTGACGCCGACCGCCTCGCCGCCGCGGTCGCGCACGGCGGCGAGCTGGGGCGCCAGCAGGTAGCGCAGGCTGGAGTCCACGGTCGTCAGGTGCACGACCTTGAACGCCGGCGCGCTGTCGGCTGTCATCCCCGGCACCTTACGTTGTCGACGGCAGGGGCCATTGGCCCCTGCTCGCGGCGGCTGGACGCGCCATGATGTCCCCATGGCTGGGAACCGGTTGGTCGTGGTCGGGCAGGGTTACGTCGGCCTGGCCCTGGCCCTGCGGGCCGTCGAGGTCGGCTTCGACGTTGTGGGCCTCGACGTGGACGTCGACCGGATCAAGTCGCTGGCCGCGGGCCGCTCGTTCGTCGAGGACGTCGGCGACGAGGCCCTGCACGCCGCCCTGGCGACGGGACGGTACAGCCCGGTCTCCCGCTTCGAGGACGTCGACGGCTTCGACACCGCCGTGATCGCGGTGCCCACGCCGTTACGCGAGGGAGCTCCCGACCTCTCGTACATCGAAGCGGCCGCCCGGTCGCTCGCCGGGTTGCTGCGACCGGGCGCCACGGTGATCCTCGAGTCGACCACCTATCCCGGCACGACGGAGGAGTTCGTGGGCCCCATCCTCGAGGAGGGATCGGGCCTCGCCGCGGGCACCGACTTCCACCTCGGGTACTCGCCCGAGCGCATCGACCCCGGCAACCGCACCCACACTCTGGTGTCCACGCCCAAGGTCGTGTCGGGCATCGACGGCGCCAGTCTGGCCGCCGTGCGCGGCTTCTACGACCAGCTCGTCGACCGGACGGTTCCGGTGTCGAGCCCCAGCGTCGCGGAGCTGACGAAGCTGCTGGAGAACACCTTCCGGCACGTCAACATCGCGCTCGTCAACGAGCTGGCCGTGTTCGCCAGCGATCTGGGCATCGACATCTGGGAGGCGATCGGGGCGGCGTCCACCAAGCCGTTCGGCTACCTGCGGTTTACACCCGGGCCCGGCGTCGGCGGTCACTGCCTGCCCGTCGATCCCAGCTACCTCTCATGGCAGGTGCGGCGGCGCCTCGGGCACAGCTTCCGCTTCGTCGAGCTGGCCAACGACGTCAACGACCACATGCCGGACTACGTGGTCCGCCGGTTGGTGGCAGCGCTCAACCGGCGGGGCGAGGCCGTGCTGGGCCGGCGGATCCTGCTCCTCGGCGTGTCGTTCAAGCGCAACGTCGGTGACTGCCGGGAGGCCCCGTCCCGGCGCATCGCGGGCCTGCTGGCGGACATGGGCGCCGAGCTCCGTGCGTGCGACCCCCATGTGGACGTGGAGGAGTTCCCCTCCGGCGTCACGCCGGTGGAGCTCACCACGGACGAGCTCGCCGCGGCCGATGCCGTGGTGGCGCTGGTGGACCACGACGCGTTCGACCCCGAGGCGGTCGTGCGGCACGCCCGCTACGTGCTCGACACCCGCGGCTGGCTCCCGGCGGGCGGGAACGTGGAGCGGCTGTAGCTATGCCACCTCGACCGGGAACTGGGTGTTCTCGGTCGGGGCGACCGTCACGCCCGTCGACGTGCCGAGGTCGATGCCGGGGCTGACGGGACTGCGGGTGTTGTAGTTGTCGAGGATCGTCAGCCCGTCCACCCGGGTCGTCCTCAGGACGACCGATCCGTCCCCGACCTGGCGGAGCTGGCCCCGGTTGCGCCGGATGCGCCAGTTCGTGCCGCGGTCCCCGTCTGCGGGGCCGGACGCAGCGACGCCGATGCAGGTGTAGGAGACGTTGTCCTCGACGACGAAGTTCTCGAGGCTGCCCTTGGCGCCGTTGGCGATCCAGTTGAGGTAGGCGTGGCCCGTCTCGCAGCGACGGATCGCGATGTTGTGCCCCCGTGCATTCGCACCCGCCATCTCCAGATCGACGAACGCCCGGCCCACCCGCCAGACGGAGATGTCCTCGATCGTCAGGTCGCGGACCGACCAGTCGGTGGCGAAGCCATGCCGGCCGGTGTGGTGGATGCCCGGGTAGACGTTGACCGTCGGCTGCCAGCGATCGACGCCGTCGCCGCCGGCGACGATGGTGCCGCCGAGCCCCCCGTGAGCGCCGAGGCGCTCCTCGCCTCCCGGGTTGACGACGTTGGCGTTGACGACCTTCGGTCCCAACGTGCGGCCGTGGATGCGCACGGGTCCGACGCCGCGGGGGAAGCACGTCACGCCGTCACCGAGCACGTACTCCACCGCGATGTTCGTCAGGTCGATGTCGGTGTTGTGGACATCGGCCGTGCCGTTCGGCAGACCGACGATGATGCCGGCCTGGTCCTCCAGGCCCGCGTTGTACAGCAGCCCTTCCGGCATCGCCTTGTTGTCGCCCCGGTAGCGGACGACCCGACCGGCGCCCTGGATGCGGGCGTGGGGGAGCGACGACGTGATGGTGACGTCGTCCGCGCCCACGCACACGCACCAGCGGTGCTGCGGGTGACCTGGTTGGTGGTCGGGCCAGAGTGAGGGGAAGCGTGTCCTGTTCTGCTCGAAGTGGGGGTCGCTGTCGCCGAGCGTGGGCCCGGTGTAGAGCCAGCAGCCGTTGAGGTCCAGCGTCAGCGGCTTGTTGATGAGGATGCCCTGCGGGATCCAGTAGACGCCGGGGGCGTAGCCGGGACCACGCCGCAGCTGGAAGACGTCGCCGGGCTTGCCGGCGGCCGCCAGCCAGTACGACAGGGCACCGGACACGTTCTGGGCGCCGGTGTTGTCGATGTCGGGTGGCGGGGACAACGTCGCAGCCCCGGGTGCCGGCCAGGGTCGCGCACAGCCCGTGGCCGCGAGCGCGCCATACGCCGCGGTCGAAAGCACGAACGCTCGTCGAGATAGCATTCCTCTCCCCCAAACACGGATGCTCCTCTGCGCGCCGCCCAAACCTTAGCGCCTCGCGCTGTTTGCTGGACGTAACGGTCACCCGCCCGTCAGGGCACCGCCCGGCACCGCGATCAGGCCGGACAGCACGAGCCGGTCGACCGTGGCGGCCACCGTCGTCCGGTCCGGGCGCCCGCCTGTTCGGGTGTCGAACGTGTCGAGCACCGCGTCCACGAGGTCGCGGGTGTCGCGGCCGTCGAGGCCGGCGCCCGCAGCGCCCCGCCACAGGGTCGCGGCGGCGTGGTTGAGCACGTGGACCCTGCCGGTGGGCTCGTGCAGCACCGCCAGCGAGTCCGCCAGGGCCACGGTGGTCGTCTCCGCCGTGATGCGCGGCAGCACCTCCGCAGGGGCCGGCCGTGCCGGTGGCCGGCGAGCCGACTCCCTGATCGCCGCGCCGGCCGACCGCGCGTCTCCGTGGGTGAGCTGGACCGCCGGGCATGCCAGCGCCACACCCGCCAACCACGCGAACGCCGCGGCCCCCCGCGCCGCGAGGTTCGTCGCGTGGGCGGCCAGGGCGAGGAGCGTCCAGCCTGGCTCGAGCGGCGTCCCGGTGAGGGGCGCGCCCGGCTCGTACCGCGGGAAGACGAGGCTGGCCGGGACCGCCGGCGCCGTCGCGACGCGCCCCAGGGTCGACGCCGGCACGACCCGCTCGCCGGCGAGGACGAGAGGCTTCGCGTAGCGGGCCACCATGCCGGTAGCGCAGTCGATCGCGGCCAGCTCGTCGGACAGGTACGTGAACCCGGCGCCGACGCACGCCGCCGCGAGTGTCGACTTGCCGGCACCGGAGCCACCGACGAGCAGAGCCCCGGCGCCCCCGGGGCCGGCGACGCAGGCGGCGTGGAGCAGGACGTGGGCCCGCGAGTCGGCGGCGATCGCGTTGAGCCGCCAGACGACGGTCGCCACGGCCACCGTCGGGGCCACGCCCTGGCGGACGACCCGCCCGCCGTCTCGCAGCTCCAGCCCGCGGGCACCATCGACCAGGGTGAGCTCCCGGTCGGCACCGGTCGCGGGCTCGAGGTCCACGAGAGCCGCCCGCAGCTCGTCCCGCAGCGACGCGGGAACACGGATCGCGACCGCCGTGCCCAGCACGTCGATCGTGCAGGCGGCCGGCGTCACGGCACCCTCGCGGTCGTGGTCGCCTCCAGCCATGCCTGGAACTGGAGCACGGTCCAGAGGGAGTAGTCCCAGTTGCGCGTCCGGCGCTGGTGCTCCCACCAGCGCCGGCGGATGGGCTCGGGATCGAGCCAGCCCTGGTCTGCCAGGCGGCGCGGGTCGAGCAAGTCCTCTGCCCACTCGCGCAGGCGGCCACGCAACCACTTGCCGATGGGGGGATCGAATCCCGTCTTGGGACGGTCGATCAGCTCGCGGGGCACGTACTGGTCGAGCACCGATCGCAGCAGCTGCTTCCCCCGACCGTCGTGGAGCTGCCACTCGAGGGGGAGCGACCAGGCGAGCTCGACCACGCGATGGTCGAGCAGTGGCAGGCGGCACTCCAGGCTCGCGGCCATGCTCGCCCGGTCGACCTTCGTCAGCATGCCGTCGGGGAGCACGCCGAGCTGGTCGCGCAGCATCATGTGCCCGACCACGCCGAGCGACACGAGTTCATCGCCCGTGTCGGCGAACGTCGCCGGCTCGGGCGTGCCGAGGGTCAGCGCGCTCGGGTCGGGCCACTCGCTGACCAGTGCCTCGTAGAGGACGTCGCCCCCGCCGCTGTTGTCGCGCCCCGTCGAGGCGATGTCGAGCAACCGGGTCAGCTTCTGCACTTTGTCACCCGGGTTGCGGAGCCGGAGGCGCGCGGGCGTGACGGGCTCGATCCGGCGCATCAGCGCGTCGACGCGGCGCGGCGAGATCGCCAGGAGGCCGCGCCGCAGCCCTCGACGGGCCGGTCCCGGGAGCCGGCGTAGCTTCCGCCACGCCTCGCTCCCCAGCACGTAGCGGTTGTAGCCCGCGAACACCTCGTCCCCGCCGTCGCCCGTGACGGCGACGGTCATGTGCTCGCGGGCGGTGCGCGCCACCAGCATCGAGGGGATCTGCGACGGATCGGCGAACGGCTCGTCGTAGACGCCGGGGAGCTCGGTGATGACCGCCATCGCCTCCTTGCCGGTGAGCCGGACCGTCGTGTGCTCTGTCCCGAGATGGTGCGCCACCGCCTCCGCGGCGGCGCTCTCATCGAAGCGGATGTCGGGCATCGCGACCGTGAAGGTGCGGACCTTGACGTTCGGCTGCGCCGCCTGCATGAGCGCCACCACCGCCGAGGAATCGACACCACCCGACAGGAACGCGCCGACCGGCACGTCGGCGGTCATCCGCAGCGCGGTCGCGTCGAGCAGGAGGTCGTGGAGGGCGTCCACGGCCTCCTGCCGGCCGCCGGGATGCGTGCGCGCCTCGTCGGCCCCGATGGCGGCGACCCCCGACAGCCGCCAGTACGGCCGCGGTGGCGGGAAGTGACCGGGCGACGTCGCCGCGGTGAACGTCACGGTCGTGCCCGGGAGCAGCTTGCGGATTCCCCGGTAGATCGTGTGGGGGGCGGGGACGAACGTGTAGCGCAGGAACAGCGACAGCGCACCCCGGTCGATCGTCCCCGGGAACTCGGGATGGGCGCGCAGTGCCTTGAGCTCGGACCCGAACACGAGGGAGTCGCCCAACCATCCGTAGTACAGCGGCTTCTCGCCGAGGCGGTCCCGGGCGAGGCACAGGTCGCCGCTGCGGGCATCGAAGACCGCCAGTGCGAACATCCCGTTCGCCTTGCGCAGCGCGGCCTCGACCCCCCAGGCGTCCATCGCCGCCAGCAGCACCTCCGTGTCGGAGTGCCCCCGCAGCCTCACGGCCGGCCCCAGGGCGCGGCGCAGCTCGCCGTGGTTGTAGATCTCCCCGTTGAACACCATCAGGTAGCGCCCCGCCGGCGACCGCATCGGCTGGTGGCCGGCGTTCGACAGGTCGAGGATCGCCAGCCGGCGGAAGCCCAGCGCGATGCCGGCGCTCGCGTCGACCCAGACACCGTCGTCGTCGGGCCCGCGATGCACCAGCGTGCCGGCCATGGTGGCCGCGAGCTCGGCGAGCCGGTCGGCAGGCGTCGCCCTCGCGGTGTCGAAGACCCCAGCTATGCCGCACACGCCTAACTCGACCCCCCAGCTATGCCGCCCACGGCTAGTCCGACCCACCGTTCACGTCGTGGCCTCCGGGAAACGGCCGCACGTCGCTAGGCGGCATGGCCACCTCCGGTCGCGGCGAGCTGCCGGGGCGGAGCGGCCGGTGACCGCGCGGCGGTCGTGGCGGGCTTCACCGCGATCAGGACATAAAGGGCAGGCAGCACCAACGACCGCTGGCGTACGAGCAACCCGAAGTTGGCGATCGACGAGAAGGTGGCCGCATAGAGGATGACGAAGGTCCAGCAGTAGAGCAGGAACGGCGTCGACCTCGCCCGCGTGAGGGCCGCCCGCACCGACTTCAGGCGGACCACGATGAGAACGGCCAGCAGGACCGACTCGAGCGACGAGAGCAGCTGGAGGGAGCTGTCGGTCTCCCAGGGCAATGGCCGCAGCAGCACCGTGGCGGCGCCCTCGGGCAGCCGCAGGGGGTTGAGCGAGTTGCCGCCGTGCTCGAACTCCGAGCCGCCCTGCGACGTGCGCTCGGTGTTCTCGTCGAGCTCGGCCTCGATCGACGACAGCGACAGCTCGTCGATGCCGAGGAACTCCGTGGCCTGGCTCACGGCGAACGTCATCATGAGCGCGACCGCGAGCAGGCCCACCGGGCGCGCCATCAACGAGCGCATGGCCCCACCCTCGCCGCGGACCTTGCCCCCCACATAGGCGAACCCGGCCGCGAGCGTCACGAGCGCCAGGAGGTGGGGCCGGACGACCCACAGCAGCCAGCCCCCGGCGACCGCGAGCACGGCGGCGCTCGCCAGGCGGTGGCGCAGCAGCAGGGAGGTGGCCAGTGCGACGCTGCCGATGCCCAGCTGCATCAGCGATTCCTTGCCGATCGACGACGGCCAGAAGGCGACGCTGGGGGCGAACAGCACGAGCGCCAGGTACAGGCGCTTGTCGACCCCGGGGACGGCGTCCGCCGTCGCGCGGAACCAGAGGTAGGACCCGACCAGCGCCAGCAGCCCGAAGACGAAGAACCCCGTCACCATGTCGGTGCCGAACAGGTAGTAGACGACGCCGGTGAACCAGCGGATGAAGTTGGTCTGGCTGAGGTTCTCGAGGTCGGGTGCGCTACCGCCCTCGAGCCACGCCCGGGCGTACAGCCGACCGTACTCGTCGTAGCCCGTCGCGTCGGCGACCCCGCCGTACGTGCTGAACACCGTGTGGTAGCGGTAGTACGACGCGCCCAGCTTCGCCACCACGGCCACCATCAGCCAGCGACCGACCCACGCCTCGTCGGGGTGGAGCCGCGCGATCCGCCGCGACACCGCCCCCGCCAGGAGCAGGCTGGCCACCGGCACGAGCACCACGCCCCAGGTGTCGTTCCCGAGCTGCGATCCGACGGCGTTGACCGCCAGCAGTGCCCCGCCGGTGATGCCGAGGGCGAGTCCGTTGCGGGGCGCGGCGGTCGCGCCTCGGCCCGCGGGCCGGCCGGGGTCCGAATCGTCTGAGGACGCGCCCGGTGGCCCGGCGCCGTCGTCGTCGGCGCCCTGGCGGTGCCCGTTGCCACGGGCGTGGCGGTCGCCACCGTCCGGCGGGTGCGGGCTGCGTCCGTTGCCCGGTGGCGTTGCTCGGCGGCGGGCCGGCCGGGCCCGGCTCCAGGCCTCCTGCCGGCTGGGGGCGGTCGGACGCGCGAGCATGCCGGCCGGTTGGCGCGAGAGGACCGGGAGTGGTCGCCCCGACCCCGGGGGGCCCGCTGACGGTGCCGGAGGTAGGGCAGGGAGTCCCGCGTCGCCGTTCGGGGGCACGACCTCGGAAGCGCCGGGCCCCTGGTCCTCGCGAGCGTCCAGGGCGCGCTGATAGAGGGAGCGCCAGCGGCGGCCGTAGAGGCGGGCGAGGGATGCGTCGCCGTGGGCCCAGTGCAGGAACTCCGACGATGGTGCGACGAGCGATCGGGCCGCAGTGGCCCGGCGGCGCAGGTCGCCGGTCCGAAGATCGTCGAGGCGGCTGGGCTCCGGCGGGGGAGCGTCGACGTTCGCGCGGTGGGCCATCGCCGCCAGCGGGTCGGGGAGCTCCAGCCCGAGGTCGTCGCGGGCGGCGCGCAGGCCGAGCCCCATCAGATCCGCCACATTCCAGCGGAGGGCCAGGTCGGCCGCGGCCGCGGCATCGAGCGAGGGGTGGTGGACGACCTCTGCGATGTCGCGCAGCGAGAGTGGGCGCGCCAGCCCGTCGCCGACCACCGCATGAAGGGCGCACTCCACGAGGTGGGCCTCCCACGACGGGGCGCTCACCGCATGCGGGCCCAGCCGCACCAGTCGACGGGCCATGACGATCTCGTCGACGTCGATGCCCTCGCCCGCATCGCCGGCGGCGAGCGTGCGGTGCAGGTCGATGATCACGCCACCGGGGTGCCGGAGCGCGACCGCCTTGCCCACCCGGGCGTCGTAGCCGGGCGCCGGCTCCGGCCTGGCCCGTTCGTAGCCGTAGCTGCGCAGGACCGCGATGGCGTGTTCGATCCGGCGGCCTGGCACCAGCAGGTCGATGTCGGTGAACGGCCGGAGCAGAGGATCCGGGTAGGCGGCGTGCGCCAGGACCGCACCCTTCAGGACGACGCCCCCCAGGTGCTCGAGGGCCGGCGCCAGCCGGAGGAGCTCACCTTCCAGCTGGACGGCCCGTACGGCCTCGGCGTCGAGCTGGCGTTGCAAGCGGCCCGCGATGCCGGCGTCGATCCTCACCATCCCCATCGACGCACTGGCCGCGAACAGGCCGGCGAGGCCGTGGGCCAGCACAGCGTCCACGTGGTCGTGCCACCCGTCGCGGGGCGGGGGCACGGCGCCCGGCAGGCCGGCCCGGGCGACCGCCAGCAGCGCGGGGTGGATGGGCGTCACGGTGCCACCTCGAGGCGGCCGGGAGCGGGTCGGCGAATCCGGCGCATCAGGCTCGCACGGCCAGCCCGGCGCCGACGAGCGCCTCGGCGAACTCGAGGGCGTGGGGTTCCACGGTCGTCACCGGCGCCCCGGTGTGCTCCGCAAGGCGGAACGCGGCCTCGGCCACGGTCAGTCCGGCGGCGAACGCGCCGTACAGCTCGGGCCCGCTGCCGGTCAGCCGTTCGACGGGGCGCGTCGCCCCGCCGGCGCTCACCAGCAGGTCGGGCCCCAGCCGCCGAGTGGCGCTCGGCATCAGGTGGAGCCGGTCCGAGAGCTCGAGGGCCCGCGAGCCTTCCACTGCGGTTCCACTAACCCTTGCCGTCGACCACGGCGACGCCGAACGGGCTCGCGCCGGCCAGCTCGAGCTTCGCTGCGGCATCGTTGGCCTGCTGTTGGGTCACCTCGCCGGCCTCGACCACCCAGAGGACGCTGCGCGTGCTCCACGCCAGGATGGTGGCGGAGGGGTCCTCGAGCATGGACGGGGCGGCGATCACGGTCACGTCGACCCCGCTGTCCGCGAACGACCGGAGCAGCGGCGGGAGACCGTCGATGAGAGCGTCGGGCTCGGTGCGGCCGTGGGGCAGGATGCGCAGGTTGTCGAGGGGGGTGCGCTGCAGCTGGCCAGGCACCTCGCCGTTGAGGCGACCGGAGTAGGCCAGGTTGAGGAAGTCGGGCAGCGTCGGTGCGCCGTCGGGAGCGTCCGCATACCAGGCTTGCCGCGGGTGGGTGGGCACGAGCACGACCCGCAGGCCGAGGTCCGAGAGGGCGGCAGCGAAGTTCGCGGCCACCGTGTCCTGCATCTGCCCGACCGGGGCGGTCACCACGATGGCCCGCGGCAGCTGATCGGTCGCGACGCTCGCGGTCGCGAGTGAGCGGTAGGCGTTGGCGCCCGGGGATCCCGGGCGGACGAGCGTCGCGAGCTGTGACGACGCGGGAGCCGGGATCGTCGACAGCACGGGTGCGGCCAATGCCGCGCCGGCGGTCTGGCTGTCGCGGATCGAATGGTCGACGCGGTCGAGCAGCACCGGCACCCCGAACGCCGCGAGCACCGCCAAGCCCAGTGCGACGAGGATGGGGGCCAGCGGGCTCGGCGGCTCGGGCGTGACGTCCTCGGCCGCGACCCGCTCGACCACGGTCGCGAACGACTGGGGCACGAGGGCGGTCGTGGTGGCCTCGGCGAAGGTCTGCCTGGCGGCCTCGATCCGACCAATGAGGTTCTGCCGCTCGTACACCAGCAGCGTCGTCGCGATCGGGGTCGTGGCCGGTAGCCCCAGGTCCTCCCCGGTGATCTCCCCGGCGCCTTCTGCCGGCTCGCCCGTACTCGCCTCGCCAGTGCCGTCCTCGGGAAGCGGCGGGGCGGTGTCGGGCAGGCTGGCGAGCAGCTCGGGGTCGATCTGGTCCAGCTCGGCCTCGACCTGCACGAGGCGTTGCTGGAGCGTGGTCATGGTCGCCTGGGCCCCCTGGCTCGCGGCGACGGATCCCTGGGCGACCACCTGGCGACGCGACGCCAGGTACGTGGACATGTAGGCGGTCGCCAGGGCCTCCGCCTCCTCCGCGGTCGGCGCGGTGACGGTCAGGCTGACGATGTCGCCGCGCTCGTTCGTGCGGTAGTCGAACGTGACGTCGTCGGCCTCGAGGTCGAGATCGGTTCGGCGCAGCGCGTTGGCCGTCACCTCCGCCGAGAGCGCCATGGTCGACTGTCCTTGCAACAGCGCCGGCGGCACTCCCGCGGGCAGGTTGCCCTGTTCGTCGCGCACCGGCACCAGGAGCTCGACGGACGCGTCCCAGCGGTCCCGGGGGCGCGCCTGTTCCCGCAGGAAGATGAAGAACCCCAGGCCAACCGAGACGAGCAAGACGGCCGCAACCGCTGCACGCCAGTGGCGCCGGAACGAAGTGATGACGTCGGCAAGCTGCACGTGGCGTTCCTCGAACGGTCTCAGGCGTGCGGGGAGGGACTCCCAGTCTGCTCCCCCGGCTCCCCCGGCTCCGCATCCTCCAAGCTTGTATGCGTAACGCGAGCTACCATACCCGCCGCTGGTGGCCATGTCCCGTGCGTCCGATGGGGAGCGCATGCCGCTCCCGTCGCTCCGTCCCCGACTCGAGGGTGACGAGCACGTCCGCGTCCTCTGGCTCGCGACGGGACTGGGCCCCGGTGGTACCGAGCAGCTCCTCGTCACCACGGCTCGGCGACGCGATCGCCGGCGGTTGTCCGTCCGCGTCGCCTACCTGTTGCCTCACAAGTCGCAGCTGGTCGCCGATCTGGAGGCCGAAGCGGTTCCGGTCGAGTGTCTCGGGTGCCGGAGCGTGCTCGATCTCCGCTGGCTCGTGGGGCTGCGGCGGTCGCTGGTCCGCGATCCGGTCGACGTCCTCCACGCGCACAACCCGGTGACGGCGCTCGGCGGTCGCATCGTGGCGCGCTCGCTGCCGCGCCGTCTCCGGCCCCGCCTGATCGTCACCGACCACAACGTCTGGGACAGCTACAAGCCGGTGGTCCGGTGGGTCGACGGCCTGACCAGCCGCTGGGACGACGCCCGGTTCACGGTCTCCGAGGCGGTCCGCGCCTCGCTGCCGGCGCCGATCCAGCAGCGCTCGCACGTTGTCGTGCAGGGCATCGAGGTGGAGCGGGTGCGGGCACAGCGCGCCGAGCGGGCCGCGGTGCGGGCCGAGCTGGGGCTCGACCCGCATGCTCCCGTCGTCGGCACGGTGGCCAACCTGCGGGAGCAGAAGGCCTACCCCGACCTGCTGGCGGCGGCCGTCGACGTGCTCGAGCGGCGACCGGACGCCCGTTTCGTGGCGGTGGGCCAGGGCCCGCTCGAGGCGGAGATCCGTGCTCTCCACGCCCGGCTGGGCTTGGGCGACCGGTTCCTGCTCCTCGGGCACCGTGCCGACGCCGTCCGGGTCATGGCGGCCTGCGACGTGTTCGTGCTGGCGTCCCACTGGGAGGGACTCGGGGTCGCGGTCATGGAGGCCCTCGCCCTCGGGCTGCCCGTGGTGGCCACGGCCGTCGGCGGCGTGCCCGAGGTGGTCGAGGACGGGCGAGAGGGGTTCCTGCTGCCGCCGCGCCGGCCCAGCGAGCTCGCGGCGGCCATCCTCACCCTGCTGAACGATGCAGAAGCCTGCCAACGGATGGCCGCGGCCGCAGCGCAGCGTGGCGCCGAGCTGAGCATCGACACGGCGGTGCAACGAACCGAGGCCATGTACCACGAGCTGGCGACGACCGCGCCCAGGCACTGACCGACCGCTGCGCCCTAATCCACGGGACGCAGGCCCAGGGAGCGGACCTGCCTCCACCAGATCAGCTCGTTCCACGCGTACCCGACCGCGGTACCCATCGCGGCTCCACGCGGCCCGGCCACGACCGCACCCAGCAGCAGGCCGGCGATCACCCCGACGCCGCCTGTCAGCCGTGTCCTCACGAGCTCCACCGGTCGCCCGAGGACCTTCACCAGGTCGATCGCGGCGAACGTCGGCAGCCGTATCACCTCGGCCAGGGCCACGATGCCGACGAGGGACGCGGCCTCGGCCCACGTGTCGCCGAAGAGCTCGGACCCCCAGCGGTCGGGGAGCAGCACGAGCCCGGCCCCGTAGACGGCGGCGGCGACCGCCAGCGCCAGCCCGATCTGCGCGGCGCGGCGGATGGCGCGGGCCGGGTGCTGCCGCAGCCCTGCGAGGTGGGCGAGGGTGAGCGCCCGTACGCCGGCGAGCAGGTTCGCCAGCGGGCTCACGGCCACGAGGGCGACGCGCAGGGCGCCGAGCTCCTCCAGCGTCATGAGAACCCCCAGCAGAAGGAATGCGCCCTGCCACATGCCGCTGGCGACGAGGAAGTCGGCGAGGAACCCGCTGGAACGCCCGCGCTCCTGCGCCCACCACTGCCTGACGGCGACCGCGCGGGGCCAGAGCCGGTGGGGGAGGGCCAGGGCGATGGCGCCGGCCCCCGCCCCCGCCGCCCAGGCGAGGATCAGACGGGTCGGCGTGGCGTCGCCGGCCGCGAGGACGGCGGCGGACACCATGACCTGGACGACCAGCCAGACGGCGTCGCCAACGATGGCGTCCTGCACGCGCCCGACGCCGTACGCGACGTAGCGGAGCACGTCCTGGAGGTAGACGAGCGGTGCGGCCAGCACCATGAGCAGCAGGTACTCGCCAACCTGGCCTCCGATGACGGCCGAGGCGCAGGCCAACCCGAACGAGACGACCATCCCGGCCAGGAGAGCGAGGAAGGCACCGCGGCGGGCTTCGGGCCACGCCGCCGCCGGGTTGTCACGGCAGCGCAGCAGGACGACCTCACCGACGCCGGCGCGCACGATCCCCAGCAGGAACCCGTGGGCGAGCAGCGCAACGCTGACGGCGCCGAAGGTCGTGGGATCGGTCTGGCGCGCGACCAACACGATCAGCAGGAGCTGCGTGCCGCTGGACAGCACCTGATCGACCACCGCGCCGCCGGCCCGGCCCAGCACTCGGGCGGCTCGCGCGGTCCGCGGCCGGTCGCCGGGCCTCACCCGGGGAGAGAGGGCGGTGTCAGGCATGGAGGCCGCCAGACGCCACCCCGGCGCTCACGTGGCAGCTTCTGGGTCGGGAGGCTCGGGGGGGTCGACCGCGGGTCTGGCGTTGGCCTTGCGGTCCGCGCTCCACAGGACGAGCGCCGCACCTCCGGCCGTGGCCGCCAACCCGGCGGCCACGAGATTGTCGAGGTCCGAGCCGGTCCGCGGCAGCTCGCCGCGTCGTGTGGAGCGGCCCGCCGGCGAGACGTCACCGCCCCCCGGCGTCCCGGCCGCCGGCTCCACCGGCGTCCCGGCCGCCGGCTCCACCGGCGTCGTCGGACCCGGGGGGCCCGGTGGCTCGGGCGGGGGGCTCGTCACCGCCTGGGCGTCCGCCGGATCAACCGTGGCGATCATGGGCACCGCGAACGCGGTCGCACCCGCGACCGCCGCCTTGCGCAAGAAGTCTCGACGCGCCGACGCGCCGCTGCCGTCCCCCGCGCCCCGGTCCCCTGTGTCGTCCCCCATCGAGCGGAAATGTATCCGGCCGCCACTCCCAGCGCTATGTCGGATGGACCGGCGCAGCTACAGCGCCCGCACGGGGATGAGCCGCCGAGCGGGCGGGGCGGCCGGCACCTCGAGGGCCAGCTGCCGCAGGACGCCCTCGACGACGACGTTGTCGGTGGCGATCTTGGCCAGGACCTCGTCGGCCGCCCCTGGCGGCACGTCGCCGGCGGCCTCGGCGCGCAGCTCCTCGGTGAGACGGTTGATCGGATCGAGGTTGCAGGTGCGGCACACCGGGTCGCGCGATATGACCAGGTCGAGCTTTGCCTTGGCGACGTCGACGAAGGACTTGTCGAACACGCTGCCGAGCGGGGCCTGCTTCTCCCAGTCGGAGCAGCACAGGTAGTACTGGCCGTCGTACCCGACGAACAGGTAGCCGAAGGGAGCGCCGCAGAGAGGAGTGCCCACCCGGCCAGCGAGCCGGGAGCGAGCCTCGGCGAGCTCGGGATAGTGCTCGTACTGCATGTGGTCGACGAACAGGGATCCGCCCCGGTTCATGATCCCGTAGCTGACGGCCTGCTCGATCCCGTGGTCCGCCCAGTAGCGGCGCATGCGGTCGATGTGCTCCGGGTCGCCACGGTGGTCGACGATCACGACGATCACCTCGCAGGCACCGTCGGACATCTCGTTGAACCGGACCACGTTCTCGAGCGTCCGCTCGAACGGCAGCTGGTAGATCTCCTCGTAGTCGTCGCCTTCCTCGCCGACGTTCACGAGGATCTGCTGGAGGCCCGCCTCGAGCAGCTCCGTGGAGCGACGCTCGTCGAGCAGCGAGCCGTTGCTGGACATGACCACCGAGAACTCCTCGGCCCGGGCCTGGCGGCAGTAGTCGACGACGCGGCGGTTCAGCAGCGGCTCACCCAGCCCGCAGAGGCTGACCCGGACGGTGTCCCCTGCCGGCTGGGCGATGGCCGAGCGGTACTCGATCGCTCGCTGCAGACCCGCGTCGAAGACCTCCGGCGGCATCAGGCCCTGGTGGGGTGTGCGATCGCGGGGGCAGAAGTGACACTTGGCGTTGCAGCGGTTGGTCACCTCCATGTCGATGACGAACTGCAATCTGAAACCTCTCCCCCATGCCGGACAGACCGAGACCCCAGCCGGCGACTCGCGCCAGTATCGCACGACTCGCCCCGTAACGCTCCCCGGTGGCGACGGCTCGTCGGCATGGCCGCAGCTATCCTCCCGTCGATGGCTGAGGGGACGGCACAGGGCGTCGACGCCCTCGAGTCTTTCGAGGACTCGAGCGCCCTGATGGAGGATGCGAGCGAGCTCCGGGCCCGGTTCGAGCGCGACGGGTACGTCCTCCTCCGGGGGGTCGTCGACCGCGATGTCCTGCTGGAGGCGCGGCGAGCGATCACCGGCGTCCTCCAGCGCCACGGCTGGCTCGACGCGAGCCAGGACCCGATGGCGGCGGTCCCCGACGGGGGGCCCTACGTCGAGGGCGAAGCCACGTATCTGGAGGCCTACGACGACGTCCAGCGGTTGGAGGCCTTCCACGCCGTGCCCCACCACCCGTCCGTGGGGCGGTGCATGACCGCCCTGCTGGGGCGGACGGCCTTCCCCCACCCCTTGTCGATCGCCCGGCTCGTCTTCCCCGGCAACGACGAGTGGACCACGCCGCCCCACCAGGACTATCCCAACAACCAGGGGACCGCCGAGCTGTACGCCTGCTGGATGCCGCTGGCCGACTGCTCCGTGGAGGAGGGCACCCTCAGCATCCTGCGGGGCTCGCACAGGCTGGGGATCGTCCCCCTGCGCGCGTCTCTCGGCGCGGGCAACCGTCGGGCCGATCTCGACGACCGCCACGACGGGCTCGTCTGGGTCGGCGGCGACCTGCGGCTCGGCGACGCCCTGATCTTCCACAGCCTGACCGTGCACCGTGCCCTGCCGAACCGAGGCGGGTCGCTGCGGCTCTCGGTCGACTACCGCTTCCAGCGGGAAGGTGAGGCGCTCACCGCGGGCTGCCTCGAGCCGCACTTCGGGCGGTTGTCCTGGGACGACGTCTACACGGGCTGGGAGCGCGACGACCTCCGGTACTACTGGCGGGACAAGCGGTACGTGGTCGAGGAGTGGGACGACTCGTACCATGCGATCACCGACGAGGAGTTCGAGGAGCTCCTGAGGGACTGGCTGCGCTGGCGCAGGCGGCATCCCGCGACCGATGGCTCCGTGCCCGGCGCGACGTGGCCGCCTCGGGCCGACGATTGGGGCGGGTGACGGGCGCCCATGCAGCGAGGCGGAGCGCGCGGCTAGCCTCCTCCGATGATGGGGGCAATCACGGAGCAGCAGCTCACTTTCCTGCAGACGTTCGGGTACCTGTGCCTGCCGGGGCTCTTCGCCGACGAGATCGAGGAGATCACCGAGGCGTTCGAAGCGGTGTTCGCCGAGCCGGCCAACTTCCGGCTGGACATGAACGAGGAGCTGCACCGCAACGACCGCCGGGTCATCATCCCGAAGTTCGTCGACTTCCACCCGACGCTGACGGCGTTGCGCGAGGACGAGCGGATCCTGGGGATCGCCCGCGCCATCCTCGGGGACGACGCCGAGTACGCCGAGAGCGACGGGAACCTGGCGTTCTGCCACAGTGAGTGGCACGCCGACACGTTCAGCGCACCCATGACCACGCGTCATGTCAAGATCTCCTTCTACCTCGATCCGCTGCGCGCCGATTCGGGCGCGATCCGTGTGCTCCCGGGCACGCACTACTGGCAGAGCCCGTACGCCCGTGACCTCCGGCGCTCGTTCCGCGAGTCCGGCAAGGCGGCCGACGTCTTCGGTGTCGACAGCACCGAGATCCCGGCCGTCGTCATCGACTCCGACCCGGGCGACATCCTGATCTGGGACTATCGCGTGATCCACGCCAGCTTCAACGGTCTCGACCGCCGGCGGTTCTTCAGCGTCAACTTCCGGGAGCGACAGGTCGAGACCGCGTCGGATCCGGTGTCGCCGGCCCAGGTGGCGGCGAACTGAGCAGAGCCCGACGGCAATTCCCGGGGGTGGCACCGTGGAGTACGTGATGGTCCCTGTTCCGCAGGAGCTCGCGGAGCAGGTCCAGCAGTACGTCACGTTCCGGGTCGCGAACGAGATCGCCGCAGTTTGGAGCGAGGACGCGGTCGCCGAGATCTACGGGCAGCTCGACGACGCGGCCAGGACCGTGGTCAGGGCGGTGGCGCAGGGTGCCGTCGATGACGAGCCCGTCACGCTCGCTCGAGCTGCCGAGCTCGCGGGGGCGACGGACCGCGAGGTCCTCGGCATCGTGCTCGAGCTCGTCCAGCGCTTCCGCGGCCTCGGGGGGCCGGTGTTCCCCCTCCTGCTGCTCGATGTCCCCGAGGGGGCCGACGAGGGCCAGAGGGTCATCGTGATGCCGAAGGACGGCGCCCGTGTCACGCTCGCCGCCGTGGGCCGCGGCTGACGTCGGGCGGCCGCCCGACTAGTACGCCAGGGGGATCTGGCCGTCCGGATAGGTCGACGGGCCGAAGAACCAGGTCTCGATCGCCCACCGCTCGGCGGTCATGCCGGGCGCGACTGCGGTGCGGTGGACGAAGAGGTGGTCGAACAGCAGCGCATCGCCGGGCGCGAACTCCGGGCGCACGATCGCGTCCGCCCCGCCCGCCGCCTCCTCGACGAGCGTGGGCGACACCGACCAGTCGAAGATGGCGCCGTCGGTGCCGGTGGGCAGGATGCCGTCGAACCGCCGGGGGACGATGTCGAGACCGGGGGCGTCGGTACCGCACGGCGAGAGCGCCAGCCAGAGGTTGAGCGTCATCACGTCACGGCCGAGGAACGCCCCGTCCTGGTGCCAGTTCGTGCTCGCGTCCACGGGGACGCGCCGCAGCGTGCACTTGTTGGCGGAGAGGGCCGGACGCTCCCCGAAGTACCCCTCGACCAGCGCGCCGATGCCCGACGCGTCGATGACGTCGAGGAGCTCGAACAGCATGCGGGGGGAATCGGCCGTCCACAGCGCACCGCTCGCCCGCACCCACGCCCGTCGTCCGCCCACGCGGTACTTGCGGGCATCCGCGTCGAAGGGCACGTACCACGGGGGCGCCGACGTGCCGCGGGGCTCGTCGGCACACGCGTCGAACGCGTCGATAGCCCGGTCGATGCCGCGCGCCAGGGCGTCCGCCCGCTCGGGCGGGATCAGGCCGCGGACGAGGACGCAGCCATGCTGCGCCAGGCCCCGTCGCAGGACCTCGACCGTGAGGTCGTCCGGATGCGTCGGCACCAGCGGGCCCAGCGGCTCCTCGGGCTCGACCTCGGCGGAGAGCTCGGCACGAGGGCGGCGGGGCACCGTGGCGAACGCCTGGTGGCGCAGCGCCACGAGGCGCTGCTCCTGCTCGGTGTCGCGGCGTGCACGGTTCGCGGCGGTCAGGAGATCGATCGCCTCGCGCCCTCGCCCGTCGGCGGCCAGCCGGTCGGCGTCCGCGAGCAGGTCGTCGACGTCGGCGTCGAGGTGCGCGGATCGATCGGGCACAGCGCTCACCAGACCAGCGGCACCTGCCCCGCGGGGTACGCCGACGGGGCGAAGAACCACGCCTCGATGGCGTAGCGGTGCTTGGTCATCGACTCGTCGACCGCGGTCCGGTGGAGGAACATCTCGTCGAACAGCATGACGTCGCCGGCCCGGAACACGGGGCGGACGACGGGCGCCCGATCCTGCAGTCCGTCCACCACGGCGGGCCCCACCGCCCAGTCGAAGTAGGCACCACCGGTACCGGTGGGGAGGACGTCGTCGAGTCTCAGGGGCACCAGGTCGAGGCCCGGCGCGTCGATGCCGCAGTCGGTGAGGGCCACCCAGACGTTGAGGGCCTTGATCCCCTTGCCGAGGAAGGCGCCGTCCTGGTGCCAGTCGGTGCCGGACGCCGGCGGGACGTGCCGGAGGGTGGCCTTGTTGGCGGACAGTACCGGCCGCTCCCCCAGGTACTCGGTCACCACCCGGCGCAGCCCGATCTGCTCGTACAGGTCCAGGACGTCGTTGACGGCACGGGGGCTGTCACAGGCCAGCAGCGCACTGCCGCCGGCGACCCAGTTGCGCCCGAGCGACTGCGCCTCGGCCCGTCCGAGCCGGAGGGGGTGGTACCAGGCTCCACCGTCGTCCCCCGGACCCACGCGCTCCCGGGTCGCGAACGCGGCGTCGATGCCGTCCACGAGCCGCTCGACGTGCTCGGCGAGCAGGCCGCGCACCAGGAGGCCGCCGCAGCCCTGGATGGCCCGGCGTACCGCCGACGCTGTCAGCTCGGCCGGCTCGATCTCCGCCAGCGTGCCGGCGGGAACCCGCGAGGCGGCGGGGGACGGCGGCGCTGGCTGTGGCTCGCCGTCGGCGGGCAGTTCGCGAAACGCCTGGTGGCGCACGGCCGTGAGGCGCCGGTCGACGCCGGGACCACCGTCCATGGCGCGAGCCCCGCGCAGGAGGTCGATGGCGTCGAGGCATCGTCCTCGAGAGACGAGCTCGTCGGCACGGGCGAGAGCCTCGTCCGGGGAGGAAGCGACGACTGGACCTGCGCCGCCGGTCTCCAGGTATGCGGATGTGTCCCCCATCGGTCCCCCAAGCGGTCATCAACACACGCCAGGTCCGACGATAGCGCAGGACGGTCGACGACGATCCGGCCGGCTCGCGTCTCTGGACCCCGGCCCGACCGCTCCCGACCCGGGCCCCCGGCGCAGCTGGGTGATGAGCGCGACCCGATCGGCCGGGCTGTTCACACTGCCCATTGCTAGCATCTCCCTCTCTGGCCACCGTGGGGAGGGGCAGCTCGGGGATGTTCCCGCTCTGGGAGGATGTCATCGCACCGGTGATCGACGCGGCGGGGGCCCGCCGTGTCGTCGAGATCGGCGCGCTGCGCGGCGAGACCACGGCACGGATGCTGAAACGGCTGGGCTCCGAGTGCGAGCTGCACGTCATCGACCCCCTGCCCCAGTTCGACCCGGCCGAGCACGAGCGGGCGTTCCCGGGCCGCTACCACTTCCACCTCGGCACGAGCCTCGAGGTGCTGCCCGACCTGCGGCCGGCAGACGTCGTGCTCGTCGACGGCGACCACAACTGGTACACGGTCTACAACGAGCTGCGGGTCCTGGCCGACACGTCGCGGCGTGCCGGCGTCGCGCTGCCGGTGCTGATCCTCCACGATGTCGGCTGGCCGTACGGCCGGCGGGACCTGTACTACGCCCCGGAGCGCATCCCCGCAGAGTTTCGCCAGGCCTTCCGGCGCGGGGGGATGCGCCCCGGGAGGTCCGGGCTCGTGGGCAACGCGGGCATGAACCGCGACATGGCCAACGCCGAGCAAGAGGGAGGTCCCCGCAACGGCGTCATGACGGCGGTCGACGACTTCGTCGCCGAGCACGACCAGCCGCTCCGGGTCGTGGTCGTGCCGATCTACTACGGCTTGGCGATCGTGGCCGAGGCCCGGGTCGTCGAGGGGAACCCGCGGCTGGCGGCGCTGCTCGACCGCTTCGAGAGCGACGAGGGCCACCGCGAGACCATCGAGCTGGCGGAGCGCATCAGGGTCGACGAGGCCATCTTCGGTCAGGCCTGGATCCGGATGCTCGAAGACCAGGTCCGCCGGGGCGCGGACCGCTTCGTCGGGCTCGTCAAGGCCGCGCTGCTGGGCGAGGGCGACCTGGCCCACGAGCTGCGCGCGCTCTACCTCCTGGGCCTGCAGGGCGGACCTCCCGATCCCCTGACCGTCCGGGATCCGGTCCGCACCCTGCCGCTTCGTCACCGGCGTCTCGTACGGGCCCGCGAGGCCGGCCGACCCATCGACGACGGCCTGGGGAACCTGGCGCTCACGACGATGGGCCGGGCGCAGCTCGATCGGTTGGCCGACGCCGCGGCCGGCGCGCTCGCCGGCGGCGTCCCGGGCGACTTCGCCGAGGTGGGCGTCGGCGGCGGTGGCGGTGGCATCCTGCTGCGGGCGACGCTGGCGGCCCACGAGGTGACCGACCGGCAGGTGTGGATGGCCGATCCCTTCCGCGCCACCGCGAGCGGCGACGGCCAACCCACGGCGGAGCTGCCGCCCCGGATCCGCCGCCTGAGCAGCGACCTGAACCTCGTGCGCGACGGCTTCGCCCGTTTCGGCCTGCTCGACGACCGGGTGCGCTTCCTGCAGGGGCAACCCGTCAGCACGCTCCCGGACGCGCCGATCGGCCCGCTGGCGGTGCTGCGCCTGGGCGAGGGACTTGGGGTCGACGCGGCCTCCGTGCTCGAGTTGCTGTCGGGCCGGCTCTCGCCGGGTGCGCAGGTCATCGTCTCGGGCACCGCCGACCCCGCGACCGAGAAGGCGATCGCCGCCGCTCGCGAGCGGCTGGGGGCCACGGCGCCGATCGAGCGGATCGACTGGAACTCGATCGCCTGGCAGCACACCGCGCCGGAGGAGGAGCCCACGGACGCGGCCGACGCGTCCGGCAAGGACGCGCCGACATCGACGTCGTCCGCCACCGGGCTGCGGCCGCACCCGCCCCTGGCGCCGCCCGCGCCGCCGTCGTCGGTGGCGCTGTCGGTGGTCGTCGTCTTCTACAACATGCGGCGCGAGGCGATGCGCACCCTCCAGTCGCTCGCCCGCTCCTACCAGCGCGGCGTCGAGGACCTCGACTACGAGGTGCTGGTCGTCGACAACGGCTCCGATCCCGACCAGCGGCTCTCGCCGGACTTCGTGGCGTCGTTCGGTCCCGAGTTCCGCCCGCTGGAGCCGGAGGGCGACGCGCACGCCTCGCCGACCCGCGCGCTCAACGCCGGGATCGCGGCCGCCCGCGGCGATGCGATCGCCCTGATGATCGACGGTGCGCACGTCCTGACGCCGGGCGTGCTGTGCTTCGCGATGAAGGCGCTCGACGCCTACGCCCCCGCGGTGGTGGCCACCCAGCAGTGGTACGTCGGGCCGGGCCAGCAGGGTGACGCCCAGCAGGCGGGGTACGACCAGCGCGTCGAGGACCGACTCTTCAACGGGATCGACTGGCCGGTCGACGGTTATCGGCTCTTCGAGATCGGGCACTTCATCGGCGAGCGCGACTGGTTCGACGGCATCGTCGAGAGCAACTGCCTGTTCGTGCCCAGGAAGCTCCTCGAGCAGATCGGGGGCTTCGACGAGAGCTTCGCCATGCCGGGTGGTGGCTACGCCAACCTCGATCTCTTCGAGCGGCTGGCCCTGTCCCCGGACGTGACGGCGGCGAGCATCGTGGGTGAGGGCACGTTCCACCAGTTTCACGGCGGGACGACGACGAACGTCGCCGACGAGGCTGCTCGTCGCCAGCGGGTCGTCTCGTACCGGCACCACTTCGAGGATCTGCGAGGTCGAACTCTCATCGGCGTCGACCGGCCCGTCCACTACGTCGGGTCGATGGCCACCAAGGCCGCGCGGCGCACGCGCTCGCGCCGGGTGCTCAAGCTCGGCTTCGGCACGATGCGGGACCCCACCCAGGTCGACGCGCCGCCCGTGCCGCCCGCCGACGAGGTGAAGGTCGCGGCGGTCGAGGCGGTGTGGGACCACCAGGCCTGGCGGCAGGCCCAGTGGCTGGGCCATCCGGTCAACCGCTATCCCAGCGACCTCCACGTGTACCAGGAGCTCATCTCGGAGCTGCGGCCGGGCCTCGTGGTGCTGGCGGCGGAGGACCACGGCCTCTCGGGTCGGGCACTGTTCGCCGCGTCGGTGTGCGACCAGCTTGGGGTCGGGCACGTCGTCGCGGTGGGCGGCGACGACCCCTCCGACCGCCCCGAGCACCCCCGGATCACCCACCTGGCCGGACCGCCGGAGGACACCGCCGTGGCGTCCCAGGTGGCCGCACTGGCGCCGGAGACGGCGGGTGCCCTCGTGATCCTCGGTGTCGGCCACGTCACGCGGGTCGTGGATGCCTTCGAGCTCTACGCCCCGCTGGTCCCCGTGGGTGGCTACGTCGTGGTGGAGAACACCGTGGTCAACGGGAGACCGGTCGTGTCGGGCTTCGGTCCGGGACCGTACGAGGCTGTGGTCACCATCCTCGGTCGTCACCCGAACTTCGTGGCCGACCGCGCCCGCGAGCGGTACACGGTGACCTTCAATTGTGGCGGCTACCTCAAGCGGGCCCCGTCGTGACGACCGAGCCGGCACCGCAGCGCTGGTTCTTCGTCCACATGCACAAGACGGCCGGCACAGCGCTCTACCAACGGCTTCTCGAGCAGTTCGGGCCGGAGGCCATCTACCCGAGGCGGGCCGAGCAGAAGGCGCACCAGGCCAGCCTCCACGTCGACCTGCTGTGCCGGATGTTCGAGGAGCGCGGCCACGAGGTACAGCTGATCGCGGGCCACTTCCCGCTCTGCACAACCGAGCTGCTCGGCGTCCCCTTCACCACCCTCACGGTGCTGCGCGACCCCGTCGAGCGGACGCTGTCGTCGCTCCGCGACATGCGGGAACGCGAACCGATGTTCCGTGGCCAGCCCCTGGAGAGCATCTACGAGGACCCGATCCGGTTCCCGTGCCTGATCCACAACCACATGGTCAAGATGCTCTCGATCACCCCGGACGAGATGACCGACGGAGCCCTGAGCGTGGTCGACTTCGACCGCACCCACCTGGAACGCGCCGAGCGGAACCTGGTGGAGCGGATCGACGTGTGGGGCGTGCAGGAGGACTTCGAGGAGTTCTGCGACGAGCTGGCGCGGCGGTTCGACTGGAACCTGGGGGTGCCGCGGATGGCGAACCGCACGACGCCGTGCGCGGTGACCGACGACTTCCGCGCACGCATCGCCCACGACAACGCGCTCGACGTCGAGCTCTACGAGTACGCGCTGCGCCTGCGCGACGCATCACCGCCCCGACAGCTCGGACCCGCACCGGTCCAACGGTCCTGATCGGGAGATCGCGGCGCGTGGGCATCGGGGGGAAGGCGTCGGGGGTGCTGGAGGCGGGCGTCGCCGTCGGGCAGCCGCAGGGGACGGAGGGTGAGCCCGTGGCGCGCCCGGGGCGGCGCCGGGTCCTGCAGACCGTGCTGTACGCGGCGCCGGTCCTCGGCTTCTTGGGCGCGGGGTACGCGAACCGCTGGATCATGGACGACGGGTTCATCTACCTGCGGGTCGTTCGGCAGCTCCGTGCGGGAAACGGTCCGGTCTTCAACGACGGCGACCGGGTCGAGGCCTTCACCGGCACGATCTGGGTTGCGCTGCTGGCTGTCGCCGACGTCGTGACACCTGTGCGACTCGAGTGGATCGCCGTGCTGCTGGGGCTCGCGTGCGGGGCGGTGGGCCTGGGCCTTGCGATCGCCGGCGCCCGGAGGCTCGTGCCGCCGCCCTACGACCGCCGCTGGTTCGTCCCCTGTGGGGCCGTCGTGTTCGTCGCCGTCACGCCGGTGTGGGTCTTCGC
>Ga0075420_100000034_pt1 | contig 73948 bp, 71 predicted proteins | sample SoiMetdeltSBSDD4_FD_75296 | JGI IMG/M metagenome (GOLD analysis project Ga0075420, IMG submission 75296) | Bulk soil microbial communities from a Populus tree surrounding site in Tennessee, USA - Soil MetaG P. deltoides SBSDD4 | ecosystem: Environmental > Terrestrial > Soil > Tree plantation...
TGCCGCCTTGCTGGCGGTGGCCGCGCCGGGCGGCACGCAGGCGCAGCCCTACCCCTCGCGGCCGGTCAATGTGATCGTTCCATTCCCGGCCGGCGGCTCCACCGACTGGCTCGCCCGCATGCTGTCGCAGAAGCTCGAGCAACGGCTCAAGGGCACCTTCGTGGTCGAGAACCGAGCCGGCGGCGCCAATACGGTGGCGGCGGTGTCGGTCGCCAAGGCGCCGCCCGACGGCCACACGCTCCTGATGACGACCTCGACCACGATGGCGATCAACGTCAGCGTGTTCAAGAATCTCGCCTACGACCCGGCCAAGGACTTCGTCCCGGTCGCGCTGGTGTCGGGCGTGCCGTTCGTGCTGGTGGTCAACGCCGGCCTGCCGGTGACGTCGATCGCCGACCTCGTGCGCGAAGCGAAGGCGAAACCCGGCGGTCTTGCCTACGCTTCGACCGGTGCGGGCTCCGCAGCACACCTCTACATGGTGCTGTTGCAGAATGCGCTCGGCATCGAGATGACGGCCGTGCCCTACAAGGGCAACGCGCCCGGCGTGCAGGACACCATCGCCGGGCATGTGTCGGTGATGTTCTCCGATCTTCTCGGCGCGTTGCCGCATATCCGCAGCGGCAAGCTGCGCGTGCTCGGGGTTACGACGAAGGATCGCGCGCCGGCTGCGCCTGATTTGCAAACGCTGCAGGAGGCCGGCGTAGCCGGCTACGACGCTTCCGCCTGGCAGATGCTGGTCGCACCGGCGAAGACGCCGAAGGAGATCGTCGATCGCCTCAACGCCGAGCTCAACGCCATCGTGCGCGAGCCGCCGGTGATGAGTGACATCAACGGCCGCGGCCACATCGCGGTCGCCACGCCGCCAGTCGCCGAGCTGCAGCGCTTCGTCGAATCCGAGATCGTGCGGTGGGCGAAGGTCGTTGAGGCGGCCGGCGCGAAGGGGACGCAGTAAGGATTGAAATGCGTCATTGCCGGGCTTGACCCGGCAATCCATCATCTTCGCAAGAACGATGGATGCGCGGATCTTCGCCCGCGCATGACGGCAGAGGGGAAGGAGCCGCCCGTGAACATAGCAACGATCGTGCGCCACGCGTTGATCGCATCGACGATGGCGCTGCTCGCAACGCCCGCGATGGCGCAGGACTATCCGGCCAAGCCGGTGACGATCATCATCCCGTTCGCGGCCGGCGGCGCGGGCGACATCCTGGCGCGCATCTTGAGCCCGCGGCTGGAGAAGGCGTTCGGCAAACCGTTCGTGGTCGAGAACAAGCCCGGCGCCGGCGGCGTCATCGGAGCGGTCGCGACCGCGCGCGCGGAGCCCGACGGCCACACCATCATGATCGCGCCGAGCCCGACCATGGCGGTCAACGTCACGCTGTTCAAGAAACTGCCCTACGATCCGGTGGCCGATTTCGTGCCGCTGGCGATGGCGGCGCAGACGCCGTTCGTGCTGGTGGTCAATCCGGCGCTGCCGATCAAGTCGGTCGCCGATTTGATCAAATGGGTGAAGGAGCAAAAGGGTACGGTGTCGTACGCGACCGCGGGTCCCGGCGTGCCGCATCATCTGTTTGCCGAATTGCTCAAGAGCATGACCGGCATCGAGATGTCGCCGGTGCCCTACAAGGGCAGCGTTCCCGCCGTCACCGACGTCGTCGCCGGCCACGTGCCGCTGATGTTCGTCGACCTCGGCCCGGCGCTGTCGATCATCCAGGAAGGCCGGGTGCGCGCCATCGGCGTGTCGACGGCGACGCGCGTGCCCGCAATTCCGGATGTGCCGCCGATCAACGACACGGTCAAAGGCTTCGATGTGGCGTCGTGGCAGATGGTCGCCGCGCCGGCGAGGACGCCGCGCCCGATCGTCGAGCGGCTGCATGCGGAGCTGAAGAGCCAGCTCGCCACGCCCGAAGTGTCGGGACAGGTCGCCAAGACCGGCATGCTGCCGATGGCGACGACCACGGTTCGTGAATTGCAGGCGTTCGTGAAGTCCGAGATCGCGCGTTGGGGCAAGGTGGTGCAGCAGGCCGGCATCGCGGGGTCGCAGTGAGGCGATGGGTAGTGACTTAGCTCCGTCACCCTGAGGTGCGAGCGTAGCGAGCCTCGAAGGGCGACGGCCCGGGCCGTGCATCCTGCGAGGGCCGCCATAGTGCGTCGCAGACGCGCGTCAACGCACTTATGGCGGCCACTTCAGGATGACGGGTTAGAAAAACGGCATCGGGGAGAGAATCAAGATGCGTGCGAGCAGAATCGGATTCGCTCTTGCCGTGTTGATTTCCGCAACAGCCCCCGCCTTCGCGCAAACCTATCCCAACCGCCCGGTCACCATCGTCCTGCCCTATGCCGCTGGCGGCAACACTGACGCGATCGCGCGCACGCTGGCAAATCGCCTGGAGCAGAAGATGGGGCAGCCGTTCGTGATCGAGCAGCGGCTCGGCGCGGCCTCCGTGATCGGCGCGACTTACGTGGCGCGTGCCGCACCCGACGGCCACACCATCCTGATCGGCACCTCGACCACGATGGCGATCAACGTCAGCGTCTACAAGAATTTGCCCTACGACCCGACTAGGGATCTGGTGCCGATCGCCCTGGTTGCTGGCGTGCCATTCATCCTGGTGGTCGATCCGGCGCTGCCGGTGAAGTCACTCGCCGATCTCGTCGTCTATGCGAAGACCAAGCCGGAGGGTTTGACCTATGCGTCGAACGGCGCCGGCGGTGCGGCGCACCTGTTCGCCGAGCTGATGGGCGGCGAGCTCGGCATCAAGCTCATCCACGTGCCCTACAAGGGCCTCGCGCCCGCGTTCAACGACATCATGGGCGGCCATGTGCAGATGATGTTCGGCGACTTCGCCACCGCGCTGCCGCTGGTGCAGGCGGGCAAGCTGCGCGCGCTGGGTGTCTCGACCGCGCAACGCGTCGGCCCAGCGCCGGAAATTCCGGCACTGGCCGAGGTCGGCCTGAAGGGCTTCGACGCTTCGTCCTGGCAGATGATGATCGCGCCCGGCAAGATTGCGCCCGACATCCTCAACCGCCTCAATGCGGAGATGCGCGCGATCGTCGCCGAACCGGCGGTGCAGAAGGAATTCTCCAGCCGCGGCCTGATCCCGCTCGTCAGCGGCACGCCTGCCGAGCTACAGGCCTACGTCAAATCCGAGATCGCGCGCTGGGGCGACGTGGTCAAGCGCGCTGGCGTGGCCGCCTCGCAGTAGTTGATGCCCCGAGGTCCACTGGCCAAAGCCGCGGATTTTCCCATATAAGGCGGCAGCAAAGGCCCGACATGAGCGCACTCGCCAACCACGCCTTCGTCAAGATGAACGGTCTCGGCAACGAGATCGTGGTCGTCGATCTGCGCGCCGAGAACGGCGCGGTCACGGCGTCGGAGGCACGCGCCGCGGCGCAGCCCGAGGGCGCGCCCTACGATCAGTTGATGGTGCTGCATGCGCCGCGCCTGCAGGGCACCGACGCGTTCGTGCGCATCTACAACAATGATGGCTCGGAGGCGGGCGCCTGCGGCAACGGCATGCGCTGCGTCGCCGACATCGTGTTCAAGCAAAGCGGCAAGGCCGCGCTGACCTTCGAGACCAAGGCCGGGCTCATCAACTGCTGGAAGGGCGATGCGCCGCTGGTCTCGACCGTGGACATGGGCCCGCCGCGCTTTGCCTGGAACGAGGTGCCGCTGGCGGAGAAATTCGAGGACACGCGCGCGATCGAATTGCAGATCGGGCCGATCGACAAGCCGATCCTGCATTCGCCCTCGGTGCTCAGCATGGGCAACCCGCACGCGGTGTTCTGGGTCGACGACGACGTCAACAGCTACGACCTCGGCAAGATCGGCCCGCTGCTCGAGCATCATCCGCTGTTCCCGGACCGCGCCAATATCTCGCTCGCGCATATCGTGTCGCGCGAGCACATCATCGCGCGCACCTGGGAGCGCGGCGCCGGCCTGACCAAAGCCTGTGGCTCGGCGGCCTGCGCGGTGGTAGTCGCCGCCGCGCGGCTCAAGCGCGTGAACCGCAAGGCGACCGCCAGTCTGCCGGGCGGCGATCTCGTGATCGACTGGCGCGAGCGCGACGATCACGTGCTGATGACCGGCCCGGTCGCCTATGAATACGAAGGCCGCTTCGATCCGAAGCTGTTCGCCGCCGGAGCGGCGTGATGGGCGTCGACGTCGTCACCTTCGGCTGCCGGCTCAACGCCTACGAGTCCGAGATCATCCGCCGCAACGCTGCCGCCGCCGGGATTGGCGATGCCGGCGGCGACACCGTGGTCGTCAACACCTGCGCGGTGACATCGGAGGCGGTGCGGCAGGCGAAGCAGACGATCCGGCGTATTGCGCGTGAACGACCTGATGTCCGCATCGTGGTCACCGGATGCGCCGCGCAGATCGAGCCGGACACGTTCGCGGCGCTGCCGAATGTCGGCCGGGTCGTCGGCAACGAGGAAAAGGTCGACGCAAAAGTCTGGCGCGAGACCCGCGACGTGCTCGATGCGGCGGCATTCGGCATCGGCCGCGAGGAGCAGATCGCGGTCAACGACATCATGTCGGTGCAGGAGACCGCCGGTCATTTCATCGACGGCGTCCTCGGCCACACGCGCGCGATCGTGCAGGTGCAGAACGGCTGCGACCATCGTTGCACCTTCTGCATCATCCCCTATGGGCGCGGCAATTCGCGGTCGGTGCCGATGGGCGAGGTCGTGGCGCAAGTGCGAAGGCTTTGCGAGCGCGGCCACAGCGAAATCGTGGTCACCGGCGTCGACCTCACGAGCTATGGCGCACGCCTGCCGGGTGCGCCCCGGCTCGGCACGCTGGTGAAGCAGATACTGAAGCACGTGCCGGAGCTGGCGCGGCTGCGGCTGTCGTCGATCGATTCGGTCGAAGCCGATGCCGAGCTGCTCGATGCGTTCGCCACCGAGCCGCGGCTGATGCCGCATTTGCACCTGTCGTTGCAGGCCGGCGACGACATGATCCTCAAGCGCATGAAGCGCCGGCATTTGCGCGCCGACGCTATTGCGTTTTGCGAGGACATGCGGCGGCTACGCCCCGACGTCGTGTTCGGCGCCGACATCATCGCCGGCTTCCCGACCGAGACCGAGGCGATGTTTGCGCGCTCGCTCGACCTCGTCGACGAATGCGGCCTTACGCATTTGCACGTCTTCCCGTTCTCGCCGCGCCCGGGCGCCCCGGCGGCGAAGATGCCGCCGGTTGCGCGTGCGGTGATCAAGGAACGCGCCGGCCGGTTACGCGACAAGGGCGCCGCGGCGCTGGTGCGTCATCTCGATGGCGAAGTCGGTGCGCGCCGTCGTGTGCTGGTGGAAATGAACAATGTCGGCCGCACTGAGCAGTTCACGCCGGTGCAAGTGGCGGCCGCGGCGGGCACGATGCTCGATGTTGCGATCGCCGGCCATGACGGACGGCAGTTGCTGGTGGCCTAGCCTCGTTCTTTCCGCTCGTCCCCGCGAAAGCGGGGACCTAGGGACGCAAGAAGGATTCTGGATTCCCGCTTACGCGGGAATGAGCGGAGGATAGGGCCGTTGCTTATTGCTTTGGCATGCGACAGGAAAACTACTTCCCGCCCGCCGGCCCCATCCGTTTGATTGTCGCGGCGTTGTCGACCGAATCCATGTCGAACAATTTGCGGAATGCTGTGCCCGGCAAATAGCGCGCCTCGACATTGAGCCGGTCGGCGATGGTCTTGTATCCCGCGCTCGCAGTCGCCTCCGCGCAGGCGCGCTCCAGGGTCGCGATGACGGCGGGCGGGGTGTTGATTGGCGCGACCACGCCGCCGGCGGTGAATGAATTCGCCGGATAGCGCAGCTCCTTCATGGTCGGTACGTTCGGCAATGCCGCGAGCCGCTCTTCCGACAGCGCCGCCAGGATCGGCAGGTTGCTCGCGGTAGCGACAGCCGGCGTCTCGGCGATCGCCATCACGGTGCCGCTCAGCAGCGCCTGCGCCATCGGACCGGCACCGGTGAACGGCACGCCGAGGCCGTCGCCGCCGATTGCGTTGAGCACCGCCAGCATCCCGAGATGCGGCTGACTCGCGAGACCGGGATGGCCGTAGACCAGGTTCTCCGATTTCGCCTTGGTGAATTTGACGAACTCATCGAAGGTTTTGAACGGCGCCTTCGGGCCCGCGATCAGCACATAGGGCGCATAGTAGGTCAGGCAGACGTAGCGGAAGCTGTCCATGTCGTAGGGCAGCTTCTGGAGATGCGGCTGCGCGGTGAGCGGATTGTTCGGAGTCATCGCGATGGTGTGGCCGTCGGGCGCGGCGCGCGCGACATCGATCATGCCGAGCGTGCCGGCGGCGCCGCCCTTGTTGAGGATGACGATGGTCTGCCCCATCGCCTTCGACATCTCGATCTGAAGGGCGCGGGCCATGATGTCGGTGTTGCCGCCGGCCGGGAACGGCACCACCATGTTGATGGCGCGTGACGGGTAAGTCTGTGCGTGGGCTTGCGCGCCGACGAATGCGGCAATGGTAAACGAAATCACTCCAGCAATGGCGTGCATCGGCGTCCTCCCGCATTTCTTTTTCGTTTAGTTAGGGAGCGTAGCGTATTCCAACGCGGTTCGCGAGCGGCTGTCTGGGCCGCGGGAAAACAGCTATGCTGCAGCAAATAACGAAGTACTGCAGGGAGGCGACCATGAAGAAAATATCCGCGGCGATTTTCGCGTCATGCGCGCTGTGCTGGCCGTTCAGCGCCGGCGCCGCCGACGTGCTGCCGCGCGCCAAGCCGGAAGCGGTCGGCATGTCGTCGGAACGGCTGGCGATGATCCGAAAACTTATAGAGGCCGACATCGCGCGCGATCAGTTGCCGGGCGCGGTGCTCGCGATCGCGCGGCGCGGCAAGCTCGTGCATTTCGAGGCCTATGGCTTCCTCGACAAGACGGCCGGTGTGCCGATGCGCACCGACGCGATCTTCAACATCGCCTCGATGACCAAGCCGATGGCCGCGGTCGCGGCGCTCCAGCTGTTTGAGCAAGGCCGGCTGCTGATCGACGATCCGCTGTCGAAATACTTTCCGAAGTTCGCCAATTCGCAGGTCGCGGTGCTCGACGCGAAGAAGGAAACGATCGTCGAACGCGTCCCGGCCGAGCGTCAGATCACCATCCAGGATCTGTTCCGGCACACGTCGGGCCTGGTGTATGGCGGCCGCGGCGCCACGCTGGTGCACAAATTTTATCCGAGCGGGAGCACGCCGGCCGCCAGCCGCCTGACCAGCGCCGAGTTCATAGACCAGCTCGCCGCGGCGCCGCTGCTGCACCAGCCGGGCAAAGTCTGGGATTACGGTTTCGGGCTCGATGTGCTGGGCCTGATCGTCGAGCAAATCACCGAGCAGTCGCTCGGCCGCTATCTCCAGGAGAATGTCTGGAAGCCGCTGGGCATGACCGACACGCAATTCGTCATCCCCGCCGACAAGGCCGCGCGCTACGCCAAGGCGCTGCCGATCGACCCGGATACGCAGAAGCCGCAGGCGCTGCATTCGTTCTTGAAGCCGTCGAAATACGAATGCGGCGGCGGCTGCACGACCTCGACCGCCGATGACTATCTGCGCTTCGCGCTGATGCTGGCGAACAAGGGTACCTACGCCGGCCAGCGCGTGCTTGGGTTCAAGACCGTCGATTACATGACCGCCAACCAGCTCGGCGTCGATGTCGTGAACCTGATCGGTCAGACCGGCGATCCGACCCGCGCAGACTACGGTTTCGGGCTCGGCGTCGCGGTCCGTACCTTGCCGGGGGTCTCGCGCACCATGGACTCGGTCGGCACCTTCTCCTGGCCGGGCGCCAGTGGCGCCAACTGGTGGGTCGATCCGCGCGAAGAGCTGACGGTGGTCTGGATGGCGCACACGCCGGGCTCCAAGCGATGGCACTACCGGCAGGTGATCAACGCCATGGTGTACGCGGCGCTGGTCGACTGACGGTGGCTGCAACCTAAGCGGGAAGCCGCATAACCTATGTGAGCGCAAGGTTCCACCGGCCACTCTACTCATCGCGTCGGGCGCGACAAGGTGGAGTGGTTGGGCATGGCCCCGCATAGGATGATCGAGGGCGCGGCCTTCGATCCGGAAGTTATCGCATTGCTGATTGAGATCTATGAGACGGCGGTGACGCGCGTCGGCAAGGGCCAGCCATTGCCGGTCCTGGAAGCGATGGCGACGCGGATCATCGAAACCGCCGTCCATGGCGAGCGCGATCCGCAGAAAATGGTCGCGTATGCCATCCGCGGCGTCGAGCCGCTTCCGAATGTCGACTAGGCACTATCCGGAGGAACAAACTGGGTGGTGGCGATTTATCTTGGATTGTTTTGACGAAGGCATTGCAGCAGGGCATCGGAATGCAAGGTGAGGATCTTCTGCCGCTGTTGCGTAAGCTGCAGTCCATCGGCGATCCGACCGAGGCCGAGCACCGCGCATTCGCCGAGCTGCGCCCGACCATCAAGGTGCTCGGCGCACAGGAAGACATCGTCCGCGAAGGCGACCGGCCGAGCATCGTGTGTCTGATCCTCGAGGGCTTTGCCTGCCGCTACGCCACCGTGCCGTCGGGGCGCCGGCAGATCCTGTCGCTGCACATCGCCGGCGACATTCCCGACCTCCAAAGCCTCTTCATCAAGGTGATGGATCACAACCTCGCCACCCTGGTGCCGACCAAGGTGGCGCTGATTGCGCACGACGCTATGCGCAATCTGATCGACCGCAATCATCGGGTCGCGCACCTGTTGTGGCGCGACTCCCTGGTGGACGCGGCGATCTTCCGCAAGTGGATCGTGGGTATCGGCCGCCGCACCGCCTACGCGCGGTTCGCACATGTCGTCTGTGAGTTCGCGACGCGGATGCACGCCGTCGGTCTGATGGAAGGCAACGTGTGCGCCATGCCGTTCACCCAGGCCGACATGGCCGATGCGTTGGGATTGTCCAACGTCCACGTCAGCCGCGTGCTCGGCCAGTTGCGTAAGCAGGGCCTGTTCACGTGGCAGGACGGCGTGCTGACGATCAAGAACTGGCAGCGGCTGCAGGAGGCGGCGGAATTCGATCCGTCCTATCTCCAGCTCGACTCCGTCGTCGGCTCCGACGGTCTGGGCTCACGCTAAACATCCTCAGTCCGGACTCGTGGCCCTGTCGTCGTGCCGTCGGCGCCGCTGGCCTATTGCAGACGCTGCGGGAACTGGCCTAGAGAACAGAAATTGAGCGCAAGCGCACTGCAGGTCGCGCGCTGGCGACGACACCTTCCAGGCTTTGCAATCTTCACGCGCGAAAAACAGGTTGAGCATATGACGAATGGAAAGGCCGAGGTCGTCTTCGGCATCGGAACGATCATCGACGCCGGCAAGCCGGCGACGGCGGTCGTGGTCAACGATCAGGTTGCAAGTCTTGCGAGCATCGTCGCGCGTCACTCGACGCCGGGCGCGGTCGCGCCGATCATGCGCGACTTCATGCCGGACTGGAATCGCTGGCACGACTGGCTGCGCGGGCTCGACCTCAAGCCCGCGCCCGACGAAGGCTGGAAGCCGGTCGATGCGGTCAAGTTCATGGCGCCGGTGCCGGAGCCGTGGAGCATCTTCCAGACCTACCATAACTTCGAGCGGCCGAGCCGCATCACCGGCCAAGTCGATCCGCCCAAGCACCTGCGGGTGTTTCCCGACATGTTCATGGCGTCGCGCTCGTCGCTCGGCGGCTACGGCGACACGGTCTATCGCGAGCACGGCGTCTTCCAGTTCGACTTCGAGCTCGAAGTTACCGCGATCATCGGCAAACCGGCCTTTCGCGTGAAGGCCGAGCGCGCAGACGAATACATCGCCGGCTACGTGATCGCCAACGACTACACCACGCACTTCTCATGGTGGAGCGACTGGCGCAAAGGCCGCCGCACCAACGACTCGATCCGCATGAAGAACTTTCCGGGCTACACCCCGGTGAGCCGCGCGATCGTGCCGCGCGATATCGTCGGCGACCCGTGCGACCTGTGGGTGAAGGCGACGATCGACGGCGTGCTCCGGCAGGACACCCGCACCAACGCGATGATCTGGCACGTCAATGAGCTGGTCGAATACCTGTCGCACGTGATGGAGCTGCGACCAGGCGACATGATCATGGCGGGGTCGCCGGAGGAGCTACCGCTCCCGCCCGGCGCCAAGAAAGGGCTGCATAACGGCCAGGTCGTGGTCTGCTCGGTGGAGCATCTCGGACCTCTCGCCAACACCATCGGCGACCAGACCGAGCGGCAGCCGATGGAGCCGGAGAATCCGGTGCCGCCGCAGGGGCATTAGATCCGGCTTTATTGCTGACTGGTTGAGACAGGGCACGTCGCGCTCCCTCTCCAGTCGAAGTCGGATGTTTCCGACTTCGACCACTCAATGAAGTGCCGAACTCGGGTAAACCCGAGTTCGGATGGGGAGAGGGAGCCGAGCGGAGTTCGCCGCTGGGCCCAATCCGACTGTGTGAGGCAGCTAGCCCTTGTTCGCGGCGAACAGCTTCTTGAGATATTCGAACAGCTCCGGCGGCGCCTTCTCGATCTGGTTGATGGCGTCGATAACCGCTTCCGGTCCGACCGGGCTGATGTCGATGTTCGCCTTCTCGGCGTCGGCGCGGAATTGCGGATCCTTGTGCGTGGCCAGGAACGCCGCCTGCAGCGCGCGGGCGCGGTCTTCCGGCACGCCGGGCGGCGCCGCGAACGGCCGCGACAGCTTGTAGGGCAGCTCGGTCAATTCGATCAGCGCGCGCGCGGACGGATTGAGCGCGAGCTCGCGCGCGGTCGGCACATCGGAAAGCTCGGCGACGCGGGTCTCGCGGCCGAACTGCACCAGCACCTTGTAGCCGCTGTTCTTGTCGAGCCATTGCGGCTTGATCGTCTTCACGCCGGAGAGATCGACCATGCGCCCGTCCACCTCGCCGCGCTCGGTCGCGAGGAACAGCGCCGCGCTGTCCGGATAGCCGGCGACGAGCTTGTAGTTGAGGCCGATGGTGTCGCGCAGGATTACCGGCACGTCGTTCGAGGTCGAGCCCTCCGCCGATCCGCCGAGCACGATCGGCGCCCCACCGGCGCGGCGCGCATCCTCGATCGACTTGATCGGGCTCTTGGGGCCGGCGACCAGGATGTAGGCGTCGTTGGCGAAGCTCGACGACGAGCCGAGCCAGGTGAACTTGTGCGCGTCGAAGCGTGCGTTCGGGTTGTTTCCGAGCACCGCCAGCAGCGGCATGTTGCGGGAGAAGTGCGCCATGACGGTGCCGTCCTTGGGCGCAAGATTGTAGAGGTGATTGACCGCGCGCAGGCTTCCCGCGCCGGGCATGTTCTGCACCACCGCGGTCGGATTGCCCGGGATGAAGCGGACGATGTGGCGCGCGACCAGCCGCGCATAGACGTCGAATCCGCCGCCGGTGCCGTAGCCGACGACCATGGTGATCTGCTTGCCCTTGTAGAAGTCGGCGACCGCATCGGCGGCGGCCGGGTTCGCTGCGGCGCCGGCCAGCGCCAGCGCGGCTGCGGAAATCGCCAGCCGGCGCGTTGATTTCGTCATGGGTTGTCTCTCCACTGTGTTCGCTTGCGGCGCCATGAAACGCCGAAATGCGCGCTCTGGTCCCATATTTCCAGCGCCAAGGCGAGGACATATCACGCGGCGCGGCTATACTTGTTGGCGCAACTTGGGGCGCAAGGCCGCAGGCGTACGCAGGGCGCACACCGCGGGGCCTTCTTGCCGGAGATCAGCATGGGCAGCGACCACCTCATCACCACCATCGAGGATCTGGAAAAGGTCTACGGTGGCGACGTCTATCCGCCGGCCAAGGCCAAGGAGACCGATCGCATAACTTCTGCGTATCGCAAGCTGATCGAGGCGGCGCCGTTCTTCGCGCTGGCCTCGAACGGGCCGGGCGGTCTCGATTGCTCGCCGCGCGGTGATCCCGCCGGGTTCGTGCGCATCGCCGACGAGAAGACGCTGCTGGTCCCCGACCGGCGCGGCAACAACCGCATCGATACACTGCGCAACCTCGTGCACGATCCGCGGGTCGCGCTCTTGTTCCTGATACCGGGGTGCAGCGAGACCCTGCGCGTGATGGGCCGTGCGGCGATCTCCGCGGACCCCGCGCTCACCCAGCAGTTCATGATGGAAGGCAAGGCGCCGCGCTCGGTGCTGGTGGTCGCCGTCGAGGCGGTGTTCTTTCAGTGCGCCAAGGCGATCGTGCGCTCGAAGCTGTGGGACGCGTCACGCCACGTCGACCGCAAGACGCTGCCGACCGCGGGCTCCATCCTTGCCGAGATCACCGGCGGCAAGCTCGGCGGCCCCGAGCATGATATCGCCGCGCCGGAGCGGATGAAGGCGACGATCTACTAGGACGCGATGCAGGGACGAAAACGCGGGCCGCACCCGGGAGGGAGCGCGGCCCGCGCCGTGAAGGCGGCAGCAACGAATGGGCGATGCTGCCCGCCTTCGAACGAAAGAGAACGAGATTTCCTGTCGGAGCATGATCTGTTGCGAAAATCGGTTCCCGCTTTTCGGGATCATTCTCCGGGATCATGATTTAGGCGTCAGGCGTCGGTGTGCTGCGGCCGAGCACGACAGCGCCAACCTGGCAGCGTGGGGTGCGGCAGCTCGCCATCTCAAGCGTCACCACATAGGCGCCGCTGAAGGGCGCGCGGACATTGAAGCCCGGAAGAACCGCGCCGCTGCGATCGGCGGCGACCTCGCGGCCGGCTGCATCCCGAAGCGACAGATTGAGGTCGACGCAGTCGGTGCCGCAGCGTGCGGCGAGACGATAGTCGGCACCGGCTTGCAGCAGCACGATGAAGGTCACTTCGCGGCCGCCGGTGGTCATCTGGTCGTAGTGGCGAAAGACGACGCGGTCGAAGCCTTCGTCCTGGCCGCCGACGACGGCGCTGTTGAGATGGTAGTCGATCGGCATTTGAAACGCGTAGGCCGTGGCAAGGGTAGCGCCGGCCAGCGCGCCGGCAATCGCGAAGGCCTTGAGGGTCCTGGTGATCATGGTCGTGGCTCCTTCCGTTGAGGCGTTGTGAGTTGAGGTGTTGTGAAATGCTTGCGTGAGGGCGCCCCCGGTTTTGAAAAACGCGGGCCACGCCCGGGGGAGAGCGGGGCCCGCGCCAGTTGAAGCGGGCTGTACAGGGGGTGTGAGGCGTTCAGCCCGCCTCCGAGAGCTCAGATGGTGCGGTCGAGCACGACGGCGCCGGCCAGCACGCTGGCGATCGCGAACGCTTTGGAGGGCTTGCTGATCATCGTCGTCGCTCCGTTGATGAGGCTGAATGAAGTCTGCGGTGCGTCCCCGTGAACCGCCGTGTCGGAGGTTCGTGACTGGATTGCCCGCATCAGACGGACGGCCTGAAAATTTTTCCGAGCGCAGACGAGGCGACGCAAGGCGCACTTGCGCGCGTCAGGAATTGTCGTGAAAAATCAACAAATTATCTGCGAATTAAAGTTTGGTAGGGTGACGGAAGACGCGTGAGTCCCGCGTTCAATCCACCAGCCTGAACACCTCGCCCTGCCAGCCGCAGGCATAGAGCCGGTCCTGCATGGTCAGCGGCACCGGCGCCATCGCGCGCACCGGCTCCTTGTTCTTGTAGAGCGGGACAACAACCTCGCGCGCATGCAGATGCAGCGCGGGCCCACCGGTGCGCGGCGCGTTGCCGTAAATGGTGTCGCCGAGGATCGGCCAACCCGTCGCGGCGCAGTGCACGCGCAGTTGATGGGTGCGGCCGGTGAGCGGCTCGAGCGCGAGCCAGGTGATCGGCTTACCGTTGTCGTCGGCGCGGCCCATCACCTTCCACGTCGTCGCTGACGGTTGCCCCTCGGGATCGACCTTCATCCACCAGCCGCGGGTGTCGTCGCGCTTGCCGAGCGGCAGCTCGATGCGGCCTTCGTCCTCGGCCGGCCCGCCCTCGACCACCGCCCAGTAGGTCTTGCCGACCCGGCCGTCCTTGAACAGCTTGCCCAGCGTCGCGAGCGCCTTGCGGTGGCGGCCGAGCACCAGGCAGCCTGACGTGTCGCGATCGAGCCGGTGGGCGAGCGCCGGCGAGCGCGGCAGCCCGAAGCGCAGCGCGCCAAAATGGTCCTCCAGGCTTTCGCCGCCTTTCGGCCCCTTATGGACGGCATAGCCTGCGGGCTTGTCGATGATCAGCATCAGCCCGTCGCGGTAGAGCAGGCGAGCGACTATCTCTTCCGGGGTCATGCCGGAACCGCTATCACAGACGCCGACAGAAAAGACAGCACATCGACATGAATGACGGCACATCAAAGCAGAGCTGGTGGCAGCGCCTCGCCGGCGGGCTGAAGCGGACCTCGACCGCCATCGGCGGGACCATTTCCGACCTGGTCATGCGCGGGCCGCTCTCGCCGGAGCGCATCGAGGAGATCGAGGAGACGCTGATCCGCGCCGACCTCGGCGTCGATGTCGCGGCGCGCATCGCGACCGTGATGGGCGAGGGGCGTTACCACGACCTCAAGGAAGTGAAGCAGGTGCTGGCCAACGAGGTCGAGAAGATCCTCGCGCCGGTGGCGCTGCCGCTGACGATCGGCGACGGCAAGCCGTTCGTGATCCTGGTGGTCGGCGTCAACGGCTCCGGCAAGACCACGACGATCGGCAAGCTCGCCGCGCAGATCCATGCCGGCGGCAAGTCCGTGATGCTTTGCGCCGCCGACACGTTTCGGGCTGCCGCCATCGATCAGTTGAAGATATGGGCCGGACGCTCGGGGGCATCGGTGCTGGCGCGCGAGCCGGGCGCCGACGCCGCCGGCCTCGCCTATGACGCGATGGCGGAAGCGAAGGGCGAGGAGATCGACGTGCTGCTGGTCGACACGGCCGGGCGCCTGCAGAACAGAACGGAGCTGATGGACGAGCTCGAGAAGATGGTGCGGGTGATGAAGAAGCTCGACGCGTCAGCGCCGCACGCGGTGCTGCTGGTGCTCGACGCGACCGTCGGGCAGAACGCGCTGTCGCAGGTCGACGAATTCCGTAAAACCGCCGGCGTCACCGGGCTGGTGATGACCAAGCTGGACGGCACCGCACGCGGCGGCATCCTGGTCGCGATCGCGGCCAAGCATAAACTGCCGGTGCATTTCATCGGCGTCGGCGAGAGCATCGAGGATCTCGCGCCGTTCGCGGCCAAGGATTTCGCCAACGCGATCGCGGGGATCGATGCGTGACATGAACGAACAATTATGCGGCGCACTCGGTGCGCTCCCTCTCCCCGTGGGGGAGGGGTTCGACCCTATCGAGACCTAGACCCCCTCACCCCACCCTCTCCCCGCCGGGGAGAGGGAGCCCGCCGGAGCGGGTCTCACGTTCCGAGATTCATCTGACAAACTTACCGAGTGACGATAAATCCACCCCATGACCACAGACGCACAGAAAAAGCCCCAGCTCAGTCCCGGCCTCAAGCTCCTGCTCGATCTCGGGCCGCTGCTGGTGTTCTTCTTCGCCAATTCGCGGCCGCAGGTGTTTGCGCCGCTGCTTTCGCGTTTCATGCCGGAGACGATGCTCACCGGCGAGCACGCCGGCATCTTTGTCGCGACCGCGGTGTTCATCCCGGCGATCCTGCTGGCGCTCGCGATCTCCTATGCGCTGACGCGGCACATCGCGGTGATGCCGGTCGTCACCGCCGTCATCGTCGTGGTGTTCGGCGGGCTGACGCTGGCGCTGCAGAACGAGACCTTCATCAAGCTCAAGCCGACGCTGGTCTACCTGCTGTTCGCCGCGACGCTGTTGGGCGGGCTCGTCTTCAAGAAGCCGCTGCTCGGCATGGTGTTCGACTCCGTCTTCAACCTTACCGACGAAGGCTGGCGCAAGCTCACGCTGCGTTGGGGCGTGTTCTTCCTGGTGCTGGCGGTGCTCAACGAAATCGTCTGGCGCAACTTCTCGACCGACGCCTGGGTGAACTTCAAGGTGTTCGGCTTCCTGCCGATCACCATGATCTTTGCGGCGGCGCAGTTTCCGCTGTTGCAGAAATATGCGGTGGCGGAGCCTGAGGAGAAGTGATCGGCGGTTAGAGATGCCGTGTCTCGGCCGGCGGGTGCCACCAGTTGTCGGCGCGACCGTCCATGTAGGTGACTGGTGCGGCGATCAGCTCGGCCGGATCGAGATCGTCGAGGCAGGCGAGATTGATCGAGATGAAGTCGCCGCCGATCTGCGGGATATTGCCCCAGCCGAATGACGTCACCGCGCAATTCGTGCACAGCGCCCGCGTGATGAACTTGTCGGTCGGGAAGCCGTAGCCGGTTGCCTCCTGGCCGGCGATGAGGCGGAACGCATCGGGCTTCGCCTTCGCGCCCCACCAGCGCAGCTTCCAGCAATAGGTGCAGTTGCATTTGCCGGTGCCTTCGGCGAGGTCGATGTCGACCTCGTAGCTGATTTTCTTGCAGTGGCAGCTGCCGTGATACGTCTTCTTCATCCGGCCCTCCGTCGGTTGATGCGCCATGCAGCCAACGAAAATCGTCAGGAGGAAGGCGTCGCCGCCGCCAGTGCCTTCTCGATCTGCGGCTTGAGCGTTGTCTCGAGGTTGCGCTCGGTGACCTCGCCGATCAGCTTGTAGGCGATGCGGCCGTCGCGGCCGACGACGAAGGTCTCCGGCACGCCGTAGACGCCCCATTCGATCGATGCGCGGCGATTGGGATCGATGCCGACCGCGACGAACGGATTGCCGTGGCGGCCGAGGAAACGACGCGCGTTGTCTGGCTGGTCGGCCTGGTTGATGCCGACCACGCGGATGCGCTTGTCGGCGGCGAGTTTGAGCAGCAGCGGCGCCTCGGTGTGGCAGGGGATGCACCAGGACGCCCAGACATTGAGGACCGTCACCGCGCCGGTGAAGTCGGCGGGATTGATGCCCGGCACCGGCTTGCCGTCGCGATCAAGTCCCGGCAGCGGCGCGAGCACCGTCTGCGGCACCGGCCGCCCGATCAAGGCCGACGGCACGCGTGAGATATCGCCGGCGCCGAGCCGCAGCAGGAACAGAAATGCCAGCCCGAGGAAGATCGCGAGCGGCACATAAGCGAACAGCTTGCGCCGCCGCGCTGCGGTGGCGTCCGTGGTTTCGGTCGAACTCACGTCCTGGCCTCGGTTGTCGCCTGACCCGGGCGCGGCTCCGATCGCCGGGTCACGCCGCGCGCTTCGAGGTCGGTGAGGGCGCGTGCCTGCCGGCGGTGATCGATCAACACCCAGGCCACCATCGCGGTCACGATCAGCGCCGCCGCGCCGTACGCGCCCAGAATGAAACTAGCGTAAGGACCAAGATTCATCGGTTCATCGCCCGGCGGCTTCGGCCTGCAGCATCAGCATCGTGCGCACGCGCCGTCGCATGATCTCGTTGCGCATGGCCGCGAGATGCAGCGTGATGAACAGCAGCAGGAATGCGAGCGCCATCACCAGCAGCGGCGTCAGCAGGCTTGGATGGATGGTCGGGCCGCCGAGCCGCAGCACCGCCGCGGGCTGGTGCAGCGTCGACCACCAGTCGACCGAGAACTTGATGATCGGCAGGTTGATCGCGCCGACCAGCGTGAGCACCGCGGCGGCGCGTGCGGCGCGCGTTGGATCCTCTACCGTGCGCCACAGCGCCAGCACGCCGAGATACATCAGGAACAGCACCAGCACCGAGGTCAGGCGTCCGTCCCAGACCCAGTAGGCGCCCCACATCGGCCGGCCCCACAGCATGCCGGTGATCAGGCACATCGCGGTGAACGCGGCGCCGAGCGGCGCGGCGGCACGCGCGGCGACGTCGGCGAGCGGATGGCGCCATACCAGCGTGCCGAGCGCGGCGATGGTCATCACGGTCCAGCAGCCCATCGATAGCCACGCCGCCGGCACGTGGATGAACATGATCTTCACCGCGGCGCCGTGCTGGTAGTCGTCGGGCGCACTGGCGATCAACCAGAGGCCGAGCGCGAACACGATCAGCGTCGCCGCCGCGAACCACGGCAGGATGCGGCTCGATAACTTCAGGAAGCGCGTCGGGTTGGCGAGATCGATCAGGGGCATGGCTTACGCACTGTGTGGCCGAGTACTGTGTTGCTGAGTATGGATACCAGCACGCATTCTAGCATCATTCCAGTCCATGACGCAGCGCCGCTGCTGCGGCGAACGGCCCGACCACCGCGCTCATCAGCGTCAGCGCGCACAGAATCGTGAACGGAACCCCGAACGGCACCGGCCCGACGATCGCGGCGTTCGACGCGGCGACGCCGAAGATCAGCACCGGAACCGTCAGCGGCAACACCAGCACGGCGATCAGCAGCCCGCCGCGGCGCAGCGCGACCGTCAACGCCGCGCCGATCAGCCCGATGAAGGTCAGCGCCGGCGTACCGGCGAGCAAGGTCAGCGCCACTGCGCCGGTCGCGGCGGGGTCGAGATTGAGCAGGAAGCCAAGCAACGGCGCCGCGATCACCAGCGGCAGCCCGGTGGTCAGCCAGTGCGCGAGCGCCTTGGTGGCGAGCGCGAGCTCGAGCGGCGAGCGCGCCGTCAGGATCAGGTCGAGCGAGCCGTCCTCGTAGTCCGCGGAAATCAGTCGGTCGAGCGCCAGCAGGCTGGCGAGCAGTGCGCCGAGCCAGAGGATCGCCGGCCCGATCCGCGCCAGCAGCCCGAGGTCGGGCCCGATCGCGAACGGCATCAGCGTGACGACGATCAGGAAGAACAGCACGCCGGTAAGCGCGCCGCCGCCCAGCCGCACCGACAGCCGGATGTCGCGTATGAGCATTGCGGTGAGGGCGGTCATCGGCGGCTCTCCGCGCATCCTGCGACGAATGCAGTCGTCGTTATGGATGCCGGTTGTGCGGCAGTCGGCTCCCCTCCCTCCGTTCGCGCAGCGAACGGCGGGGAGGGGGCGGGGGTGGGGGGTGATGAGGGGGCGGGAAGCTTGCCCCCCACCCCTAACCCCTCCCCGCCACTTCGTGGGGGGAGGGGAACAGACCACCCGAGCTGAAATGCTGTCGTCAAAATGGTCGAGCCAAGTTCTGTGCTCATGCCGCGCCTCCGAGCCGCAGCTCTCTCGCGCCGTCGAGCCCGATCGGTCCATGCGTGGCGGCGAGGATCATGCCGCCGCCGGTGAGATGCTGGCGCATCAGGCCGGCGAGCATCGTCTGCGCCGCAGCGTCCAGCGCCGAGGTCGGCTCGTCGAGCAGCCACAGCGGCCGTTGCACCGCAATCAGCCGGGCAATCGACAGTCGTCGGCGCTGGCCGGCGGAGAGATAGGCGGCGGGCAGGTGGGCGATGCCACCAAGCCCGACGGCGTCGAGCGCGGTCGCGGTTTCGCTGCCGCCGTCGAGGTAGCGCGTCCAGAATTCGAGGTTTTCGGCCACCGTCAGGGCCGGCTTGAGCGCATCCTGGTGGCCGAGATAATGCGCCTGCTCGGCGAGGGTGGCGTCGGGGTCGCCGTCCTCAAGCGCGAGTTGTCCAGCCGTCAGCCTGACCAGGCCGGCAACCGCCCGCAGCAACGAGGACTTGCCCGCCCCGTTTGGCCCGCTCACCAGCAGGGCCTGCCCTGCGTCGACCGCAAAGCTCAGCGCATTGAGCACCCGCCGGCCGCCGCGCACGCAGGCAAGCTCGGTGGCTAAAAGCCGCCTCGGCCGCCGAATCGGGTGCATCAGGGCCTCTTGCCGGGCGGTTTGGCGGTATGGAGGGCGGGCCCGAAGGGGTAATCGCCGGCCGCCCGGTACCTTGGAAAGTCCGGCATTTCCGCCGCATCTTGTTGATGAGAATCGATTTTCTGGAACCGCACAAGAAAAGACCTTATAAGCCGGAAAGTCAGGGCGCGCGAACCGTGAACGCCCGGATGTCGCGATCGCGACGGGGCGATACGGTAGTAATAAGATACCGCCACGAAGCCCTGCCTAGCACCCGGTGGGATGGGAATCGGCACTCATGACGTCACTCGACAGTTTCCGCTGCTGCAAGCCACTCAAGGTCGGCAGCAAGACCTACGCTATTTATAGCCTCGTCGCCGCCGAGAAGAATGGGCTCAAGGGAATCTCCCGGCTGCCGTTCTCGATGAAGGTTCTGTTGGAGAACCTGCTGCGCAACGAAGACGGCCGCAGCGTCACCAAGCAGGATCTGCAGGCGTTCGCGCAGTGGTTGAAAACCAAGACGTCCGACCGTGAAATTCCGTTCCGCCCAGCGCGCGTGCTGATGCAGGACTTCACCGGCATCCCGGCGGTGGTCGATCTCGCCGCCATGCGCGATGCGGTGAAGACCCTCGGCGGCGATCCGAAGAAGATCAACCCGCTGGTGCCGGTCGATCTCGTCATCGACCACTCGGTGTCGGTCAATCATTTCGGAACGGCGTCCGCGCTCAAGCAGAACGTCGAGGACGAGTACAAGCAGAACCAGGAGCGCTACCAGTTCCTGAAGTGGTCGCAGAAGTCGTTCGATAACTTCCGCGTGGTGCCGCCCGGCACCGGCATCTGCCACCAGGTTAATCTCGAATACCTCTCGCAGACGGTCTGGACCCGGAAGGACAAGGTCAAGATCGACGGCAAGATGGCGACGATGGACGTCGCCTATCCCGATACGCTGGTCGGCACCGACTCCCACACCACCATGGTCAACGGCCTCGCGGTGCTGGGCTGGGGCGTCGGCGGTATCGAGGCGGAAGCCGCGATGCTGGGTCAGCCCTACTCGATGCTGATCCCGGAAGTGATCGGCATGAAGCTGACCGGCAAGCTCAAGGAAGGCGTCACCGCGACCGATCTCGTGCTCACGGTCACGCAGATGCTGCGCAAGCGCGGCGTGGTCGGCAAGTTCGTCGAGTTCTTCGGCCCCGGTCTCGCCAGCATGTCGATTGCCGACCGTTCGACGCTCGGCAACATGTCGCCGGAATACGGCGCCACCTGCGGCTTCAGCCCGGTCGACGACGAGACCATCGCCTTCCTGCGTGATACCGGCCGCTCGGCCGAGCGCATCGCGCTGGTCGCCGCCTATGCCAAGGCGCAGGGCATGTATCGCACCAAGTCGACGCCGGATCCGATCTTCACCGACGTGCTCAAGCTCGAGCTGTCGCAGGTCGAGCCGTCGTTGTCGGGTCCGAAGCGTCCGCAGGATCGCGTCCCGCTCAAGGATGCGAAGGCAAGCTTCACGATGTCGATGGAAAAGGAGTTCAACAAGGGCTCCGACGGCGGCGGCAAGGAAGTGTTCGCCTTGCATCCGTCGATCGCCACCGCGCCGCTTGAAAAGAATTTCGCCAAGGCCGGTCCCGGCGGGCGTCGACATCAAGTCGAGGGCCGCGATCACGACCTCGGCCACGGCGACGTGGTGATCGCCGCGATCACGTCATGCACCAACACCTCGAATCCGAGCGTCATGATCGGCGCTGGCCTGCTCGCCCGCAAAGCGGTGGCGAAGGGCCTCACGGTGAAGCCGTGGGTGAAGACCTCGCTGGCGCCGGGCTCGCAGGTGGTGGCGGAGTATCTCGACAAGTCCGGCCTGCAGAAGGACCTCGATAAGCTCGGCTACAACGTGGTCGGCTACGGCTGCACCACCTGCATCGGCAATTCCGGGCCGCTTGCTCCGGAAATCTCAAAAACCATCAACGACAAGGACCTGGTGGCGGCGGCGGTGCTGTCGGGCAACCGCAACTTCGAAGGCCGCATCAACGCCGACGTGCGCGCCAACTACCTGGCGTCGCCGCCGCTGGTGGTCGCCTATGCGCTCGCCGGCTCGATGTATGCCGACGTCGCCAAGCAGCCGCTCGGCCTCGACAAGAAGGGCAAGAAGGTCTTCCTCAAGGACATCTGGCCGTCGAACCGCGAGATCGCCGCGGTCACGCGCAAGACCATCACCAAGCAGATGTTCACGAAGAAATACGGCGACGTGTTCAAGGGCGACTCGCTCTGGCGCAAGATCAACGTCAAGGGTGGGATGAGCTATTCGTGGGACAAGAAGTCGACCTACATCCAGAACCCGCCGTACTTCGTCGGAATGGGCCGTAACCCGGCGCCGCTGTCCGACATCGTCGACGCGCGCGTGCTGGCGCTGTTGCTCGACTCGATCACCACCGACCACATCTCGCCCGCGGGCTCGATCAAGGTCGATTCGCCGGCCGGCAAGTATCTCGTCGACCACAAGGTGAAGCCGGTCGACTTCAACCAGTACGGCACCCGCCGCGGCAATCATGAAGTGATGATGCGCGGTACCTTCGCCAACATCCGGCTCAAGAACCAGATGGTGCCGGGTGTCGAGGGCGGCGTGACGATCCACTACCCGTCGAAGCAACGCATGACGATTTACGACGCTGCCATGCGGTACCAGCAGGACAAGGTTCCGCTGGTGATCTTTGCCGGCAAGGAATACGGCTCCGGCTCGTCGCGTGACTGGGCCGCCAAGGGCGTCAATCTGCAAGGCGTGCGTGCGGTCGTCTGCCAGTCATTCGAGCGCATCCACCGCTCGAACCTGATCGGCATGGGCGTGCTGCCGCTTTGCTTCGAGGAAGGCACTTCCTGGCAGACGCTCGGGCTCAAGGGCGACGAGCAGGTCACGATCCGCGGCCTGCATGGCGAGATCAAGCCTCGCCAGAAGATGATGGCCGAGATCGTGGCGTCGGATGGCGGCCTCAAGCGGGTGCCGCTGATCTGCCGCATCGATACGCTCGACGAGCTCGATTACTTCAAGCACGGCGGCATCCTGCAATTCGTGATCCGTCAGCTCCTCGAAGGCTAGTGGCCCCTAAACCCGCAGTTCGCTACCGAATGCGCCGTAGAATCGGAGCGAACTGCGGATCCGGGATACAAGCCCGCCCGCGCCTCACCGCGACGTGAGACAAAGTGAATGGCGGGTGAGCCCTGGCCCGGGTAGAGTGGCGATGAGTAGAGCGTAAGGGGCAGGGGGGCGCGGAGATCCGCATGGTACGTCGTTGCCTCGCCTTGGCTGTGTTTGCTGTCTGCTCGGCCTTGCCGGCATCGTCCGTTCTGGCCGGGCCCCGCGCCATCGTCGAACTGTTCACCAGCCAGGGCTGCTCGTCGTGTCCGGCGGCGGACAAGCTGCTCGGCGAGATGATCAACGATCCGTCACTGGTCGCGATCAGCCTTCCCATGGATGTCTGGGATTATCTCGGCTGGAAGGACACCCTCGCCGACCCCCGCAATACCGCACGCTGGCAGGCCTACTCGAAATCGCGCGGCGATCGCGAGCGTTACACGCCGCAGGTGGTGGTGAACGGCGCCGCGCACGCGCTCGGCAGCGACCGCTCCGCGATCGAGAAGGCAATCGTCAAAAGCCGCCAGAACGAAGCCGTGATGTCGGTGCCGGTGAACGCGGCGCGCAACGGCGATGGGTTGACGATAACGCTGCCGGACGGGACGCCCGCCGCTGCCGCGACCGTAACGGTCTGGGCGCTGGCCAAAGCGGTGACGGTGATGATCACGCGCGGCGAAAACAAGGGCCGCACCGTCACCTACCACAACGTGATGCGGCGCCTGGTCAATCTCGGCCCCTGGAACGCCACCACCAACCGCTGGACCGTGCCGTTGCGCGATCTTGCCGGCGACGGGATCGATAGCGCCGCGGTGCTGGTGCAGACCGGTACGCCGGAGATGCCGAGCATCATGCTCGGTGCGGCGATGGCGCCGCTCCGCTAAATCCGCGAAGCGTGCTATGTCCCGCGCGTGGCAACGCCCAGTCTCGATTCAACACCGAGCATCGATGTTTTCGTAACGGCGCCCAGCGGCGCCGATGACATTGAGCGCGTGCTCTCCGCGTTGCGTGGTCAGCTCGGGCCGAGGGACCGGCTGGTCATTCTCGACGGCAAGAAGCCCGCAGTGTTGCTCGATGCCGCTGCATTGCCCGGTGCGGGGAACGTCGAACATATCCGTGGTGCAGGCGACAGCGGCTTCGCGTTGCGATCCCGTGTGAGCGGCATGGTGGAGCGCGATATCGCTGTCGTGCTGGAAGATCACGCGATACCCGGGCCGTGCTTTATCGGGGAGGTTCGCCGCCGGTTCGCTGCGGATTCCAGCGTGGTGGCATTCAAGGTGTTGGGCCGCAATGTCACCTCCACCAGTCCGTGGGGCTGGGCAAACTTCTTCATCGCTTTCGCCGACTGTCTCCATCCGGCCGACGCTCCGCCGAAGGGGATGTTGAGCACGTCCGCCGCGGTGCGCAGGACGGCGCTTCGTTCCGTTCCGCAAACGCTCGGTGCCTGGGAAACGCAGGTCATGCCCGGCCTGAACGTTGAGCCGGCGGCGCTCGCCTACTCGAATGACGTGTGGGTCGATCATGTCGACCCGTGCGACATGAAGCAGGCGCTCCTCCATAATTTTCACAATCAGCGGTCGATCGCAGCGATGCGCATTGCGCACGGCCAACGTCGCGTGAAGCACACGGCGCGGGCATTCAAGGACCTCGCGCTGCGGCGACCGGGTCAGATCGCGCGTGCGCTTGCCGGCCGTGATGAATACCGGCATTTCGCCGCCAACCGTTGGAAGGTGGTCGCTATCTGCTGCGCGTCGGCGCTGGGTGCGATCGTCGGCGCATGGTTCGGCGCCGGTAGCGCGATGCGCAAAATGCATTGATCGGGCCTGCAAGGGGTGCGGGCCTTTTGCTTGGGACGCCGGTGGTGCGTCGGCCTCGTCGGTGGTACCGATAGCCACAATATAAAATAGGGAGAGGCGCCCACAATGAGTGGCAATCGCGTCCAAGGAAATCGCATCCAAGTCGGCATTGTCGGTCTCGGCCGCTGGGCCAAGGTGCTCACGCGCGCTGCCCGCGCGTCGGACGCCATCGAGATCGTTTCCGGCTTCAGCCGTTCGGAGGAGAGCCGCGCGGCCTTCCAGGCCGAGTTCGGCGTCAAGAGCGCGCCGGACCTGGCGTCGCTGCTCGCCGACCCGAGCATCAAGGGCGTGATCCTGACGGTGCCGAACGAGCAGCATCTGCCGCTGGCGCGTGAGGTCGCGAAAGCCGGCAAGCACGTCTACACCGAGAAGCCGATCGCCTCGACGCTGGAAGAAGGACTTGCGATCGAGGCGCTGGAAAAAACCTACGGCGTGACCGTCACCGTTGGCCACAGTGCGCGGCTGATGGCCGGTATTCAGGCCATGGGCAACGCCATCAAGGCGGGCGAGCTCGGCCGCGTCGGCTTCATGGAGGCAAACTTCTCCAACGAACGGGCGCTGGAACTCACGCCGAAGGCGTGGCGCTGGTACAAGGACCGCGCGCCCGGCGGGCCGCTGTCGCAGCTCGCGATCCACCAGTTCGACGTGCTGCACTATCTCGGCGGCGAGATTCTCGAGGCCAGCTCCACCGCCTCGAAGCTGTCGCCGGTCGGCGCCGAGGTCGACGACCAGTCGATGACGGTGCTGAAATTCGCCGACGGCAAGATCGGCTATGTCGGCAGTTCGTGGACCTCGCCGGGCGTGTTCTGCGTGCGCGTGTTCGGGTCCAAAGGCCTGATGCATTACGAGATCGACTTCGGCACCTGGGATACGCCGGACCAGCTGCACCAGACGTCGACGCTCTACATTCAGCGTGGGAAGGATGGATACGGCAAGCGCGAGGAGCTGCCGGTGACGGAGAGCGACATGTTCCGTGCCGAGCTCGATATGTTCGCGGAAAGCTGTCGCACCGGAAAATCGAACGAGCTGAATGCGCGCAACGGCAATGTCGCGCTGGCCGTAGTCTATGCCGGTTTGCGGTCGATCGAGCGGCAGAGCCAGGCAGTCAGGATCGCCGACGTCATTGCCGAGGCACACAAGAAGCTCGCGGAGGGAGACCGCAATGTTGCCTAGCCGCTACTTCGCCGACCTGACGCAGCCGGAGATCGCCGCGCAGTTCAAGAAGAACCCGCTGGTGATCCTGCCGTGCGGCAGCGTCGAGCAGCACGGGCCGCATCTGCCGACCGGCACCGACACGCTGGCCGCCAACATCATCTCGCACGCGGTCGCGGAACGAATGGACGGCCTGGTGCTGCCGGCGACGCCGTTCGGCGTCACGCCGATGCACGCACCGTTCGAGGGCACCATCACGCTCACGCCCGACACCTACATGCGGGTGCAGACCGAGACCTGCGCCTCCACCGCGAAGCATGGCGCCAGGCAGCTGATGATCATCAACTGGCATGAGGGCAACATCCCCTCGCTCGCCATTGCCGCCGAGGCGTTGCACCGCGAACACGGCATGAGCGTGCTGACGGTGCAGGCGTGCTACGTCGCCGAGGAGTTGTACGGCCATTCCTGCGGAGGCCTGACGCATGGCGGCGAGATCGAGGCGCTGGCGGTGCTGGCGCACAGTCCCGGGCTCGTTCATCTCGACCGCATCGATTATTCGTCCGAGCACAGCCACGGTCACAAGATGGACAAGCTGCGGCGGACGCGCGCCTATCAGCCGGTGCTGACCGACATCCGGTCGATCGCGCCGACCGGCTGGTTCGGCAGTCCGCAGCACGCCACCGCCGAGAAGGGCGGTAAGATGCTGACCGACATCGCCGACGCCATCGCCAAGGAAGCGTACGACATCTTCCGGCAGCTCGATCAGGTGCAGGGCGGGACCCGCGAGATCAAGCAGCTGCGACAAGTGAGTTGATGGAGCTGAGCTGATGGCGAGGCTGCTGAAGCAATCCGAAGCCAAGAAGCTCGGCCTGCCGGGCCGCACTTCGCTCGAGCCCGTCTCGGGCGCTATCGGGTCACGGGTGACGTTCCGCATCGCCGAGCTGGCGGTGCCGAAGCCCGGCGATCCGCCGCGCGGCCCGCACCTGCATGACGGCTTCGAGGAGTGCATCTACGTCCTCAAGGGCACCGGCACGACGGTGGCGGAGAGCGGCGAGATAGCGATCAAGCCAGGCGACATCGTGCTGATCCCGCCGAACGAGAAGCACATGACCCGCAATACCGGCACCGAGCCGCTGGTGCTGCTGTGCTTCTTTGCTGAGCCCGACGTCTCCAAAGGCACCACCGAATTCAAGAGCTTCTGAAGCCTTCTCCACGAGCTTCCACCCCGAAAGTCCGCACGATGTCCAACCGCGTTCTCTGTCTGCGCCCCGAAGGCGATTTCTTGCGTGTCGGCGCGGCCGCGCCGGCGAGCCTGCAAGTCGCGTATCACGCCCCCACCGACGCGGCGGTGCCGGCGCTGATCGCATCGAGCGATGCGATGGTGATCCCGGCGGTCGGGCCGAAGCTCGCACCGGCCTTGTTCGAGGGTACGAAGATCAAGCTGGTCCAGGTCACCGGTTCCGGCGTCGATCGTCTCGACCCGGCGGCGATGATGCGGTTGGGCATTCCCGTCGCCAACATACCGGGCGCCAGCAACGCCGCCGTCGCGGAATATGTCGTCGCCTCCGCGTCGACGCTGCTGCGCCGTTTCGCCTGGGCCGATGCCGAGGTCAAAGCCGGCAACTACGCGCCCTATCGCGCACGCATGATCGCCGACAATCTCGCCGGGATCGACGGTCTGCTGGTCGGACTGGTCGGCTTCGGCACCATCGGCCGCGCGGTGGCGCGGGCGATCCAGGCGATGGGCGCGAAGCTGTGCTTCTACGATCCTGCGCCGGTCGATGTCGCGGTGGCGGCTTCGCTCGATGCGCGTCCGGTTTCGTTCGACGAACTGCTCTCGACCTGCGACGTGGTTTCGCTGCATGTGCCGCTCATTCCGGCGACGCAGAATCTGATCGGTGCGGGTGAACTGGCACGCATGAAGAAGGGGGCGATTCTCATCCAGGCCGCGCGCGGTGGGATCGTCGACGAGGTCGCGCTGGCGTCGAGCTTGGCGTCGGGCCATCTCGGCGGCGCGGCGGTGGATGTCTATTCCACCGAGCCGCCGGCAGCCGACAATCCGCTGCTGACGCTGTCAGGTGAGGCCGCGTCGCGGCTGCTGCTGACGCCGCATATCGCCGGCATCACGCGACAGTCGTCGGCGCTGCTGTTCCGTTCGTCGTGGCAAAATGTTGAGCGTGTGCTGCTGCAAAAACAGCCGCCGCTTTACCGCGCGTTTTGAACGCACGCGACGCCGATCACCCGTCACAAAAAACGGCCGGCACGTGAGTGCCGGCCGAAGAAGCGTTGGGGGATTGAACTCGTACGCTACCTACTGACGCTCGCTACCTTACTGAGACTCGGTACAACGAACGATCGGGCCCGGCCTGCTCCAAACCCCGGGGGGCTGGGGGGCTGAGGAATCCGGCGCTCGAAAGCAGACCGGGCCCTGAGGCAACAGTCTTTCGTTTCCCATTTCAGCTTGACCCGCGGTTGACGGAAGTAGGGCAGCAATATGATTCTACTAACGAATTCGTGAGCGCGACGTTTGCGCACAACCGTGTGACAGCGCGCGAAGCAACTATCTGAGCATGAACTGTTTCCGGCACCGGTTCCGCCTCGTGCAATCATGTTCCTCTTGCTCCCGACGAGTTCCGGCGCGATCATTGTTCTGTCACAGATGGAGGCGGTCATGAGCCTGGAACCCGGAGATACCGACCCAAGCCAGAGCCACGGGGGCGAATCGCAACCGTTCGCCCCCGCAAGCCACGTCAGCTTCGACCGTCGCGAGCTCAATCGTATCTTCAATCTCTACGGACGCATGGTCGCCGCCGGTGAATGGCGCGACTACGCCATCGACTTCCTGCGTGACCGGGCTGTGTTCTCGGTATTCCGCCGCTCCAGCGAAGTGCCGATCTACCGCATCGAGAAGAGCCCGAAGCTCGCGCGCAAACAGGGCGCCTACAGCGTGATCTCCGCCACCGGTCTGATCGTGCGCCGCGGCCATGAGCTCGACCGCGTCCTGCGCGCGATCGACAAATCGCTGCGCGTGGTGGCGTAGGGCCACCGATACCCCCATTTCGCTTTTCAGATGGCGAACAAGCCCAGGCGGTTGACCGCGACGCAATATTTCGATATTCGTCGAAATATGGAAAAGACAAATGCGGTCGCGGCGTTGGCTGCGCTGGCGCAGGACAACCGGCTTGATGTCTTCCGGTTGCTGGTCGAAGCCGGGCCTGAAGGCATGCCGGCGGGCGAGATCGCCGATGCGCTCGGCCTCGCGCCCAACACGCTCACGTTTCATTTCGATCGCCTGCGCGCCGCCGACCTGGTGACGGTGCGGCGTAACGGCCGCTCCATGATCTACGCCGCGCGCTTCGAGACGATGACCGCGCTCCTCGGTTTCCTCACCGACAACTGCTGCAGCGGCGCGCCTGAGAAGTGCCTGCCGGCACCACGTTGCGCGCCGGCGAAGGCAAAAAAACGAAGACCGGAGATCGCATGATGGACCGCCCCTACAACGTGCTGTTTCTCTGCACCGGGAATTCCGCCCGATCGATTCTTGCGGAGGCCATCCTCAACCGGGAAGGCCGCGGGAATTTTCGCGCCTATTCCGCCGGCAGCCAGCCGAAGGGCGTCGTGCATCCGTACACGCTCGACCTGTTGCGCAAATTGAACTTCGACGTCGGCGGTTTTCGCTCGAAGAATTGGAGCGAGTTCGCCGGTGCCGACAAGCCGCCGCTCGATTTCGTCTTCACGGTTTGCGACAACGCTGCCGGCGAAGCGTGCCCGTACTGGCCGGGACAGCCGATGACCGCACACTGGGGCGTGCCGGATCCGGCGGCCGCGACCGGCAATGAAGCCGAAGTCCGACTGGCGTTCGCGGACGCCTTCCGCATGCTGTCGAATCGCATTTCGATCTTCGTTAGCCTGCCGCTTGGTTCGCTCGACAAGTTCACGCTGCAACGGCAACTCGATTCGATCGGCAAATCGAACGACAACAAGGCGAAGGATTCCGCAGCGTGATCGGCCGCCGGCTGCTGGCCGAGGGCCTCGGGACCGCCATCCTGGTCGCAACCGTTGTCGGCTCCGGGATCATGGCGGAGCGTCTGGCGGATGGAAATCAGGCGATCGCGCTGCTCGGCAACACGATCCCCACCGGCGCCATTCTGGTCGTGCTGATCACGATCCTTGGCCCGGTCTCGGGCGCCCATTTCAACCCGGCCGTCACGCTGGTGTTCGCCGCACGCGGCGAGGCCGCCTGGCGCGATGTCTTGCCCTATGTCGTCGTCCAGTGCGCCGGCGCTGTGACGGGGACGGTGATCGCGCATCTGATGTTCGACCTCGCGCCGCTCGCCATCGGGACCACGGGCCGCAGCGGCGCCGCGCAGTGGTTCGCGGAAGCGGTCGCCACGTTCACGTTGGTGCTGGCGATCCTGGGAGGCGTCCGGCATGCGCCGCAGGCCGTCCCGTGGCTGGTCGGGCTGACCATCACCGCCGCGTATTGGTTCACGTCGTCGACATCGTTCGCCAACCCGGCGGTGACGCTGGCCCGCGGCTTCACCACCACGTTTGCCGGCATCGCCATCGACCACGTCCCAGGGTTTGTCGTCGCGCAACTGGCGGGCGCGGCGGTAGCGGCGCTGGTCGCTGTTGCGTTGTTTCCCGCTCGGAAGAGCTAGGGGATCGTTGTCGCCCCTTTGCCGAGCGGCTTCTGCATCATCACGCTGTCGAGCCAGCGGCCGAACTTGTAACCCACCGCCTCGAAGCTGCCGACCATCCGGAATCCGAGCGCCTTGTGCAGCTCGATCGACGCTGTCTGCCCGGAATCGCCGATCACCGCGACCATCTGGCGGAAGCCTTCGGATTCCGCCTCCGCCAGCAGCCGCTGCAGCAACGCGCGTCCGATGCCGCGGCGGTGCATCGTAGGATCGATGTAGATCGAATCCTCGACGGCGAAGCGATAGGCCGGGCGCGGCCGATACGGGCCGGCATAGGCATAACCGGCGACCTGCCCGTTGATGTCCGCGACGATGAACGGAAACCGGCCCTCGCACAGCGTCTTGTAGCGCTTCGTGATCTCCGCCTCGTCCGGCGCTTCGAGCTCGAACGACGCTGTGCCGTGCTCCACGGCATGAGCATAGATGCTGGTGATCGCGGCGATGTCGCGGGGCTCGGCGGTGCGGATCGGCATGGGTGTACGATGTCCTGTCTGACGCGCGGGCGTAACGCCCGTGTGACCCGCGCATCCATTGCTTCCATGAACCGGAGCTAAAGCTTCGGCCCGCAGGCGGGTCAAGCCCGGCCATGCCGAGCTTGGCGCGGGTCACAACAAAAAACGCCCCGGCTTTTGGCCGGGGCGTCGTATCTCAGTCCGTCCCGTTGCGACTAGCGGCGGTCGCCGATCAGCCGCAGCATGAACAGGAACAGGTTGATGAAGTCGAGGTAGAGCGTGAGGGCGCCCATCACCGCCTTGCGGCCGGTGATCGTGCCGTCCTCGCTCGCGTCATACATCTCCTTGATCTTCTGGGTGTCGTAGGCGGTCAGACCCGCGAAGATCAGGACGCCCGCGACCGAGATGATGAAGCCCAGCATGCCATTCGGCCAGAACATGTTGACGATCATCGCCAACAGCAGGCCGATCAGGCCCATCATCAGGAACGAGCCCATCGCCGTGAGGTCGCGCTGTGTGGTGTAGCCGTAGAGGCTCAATGCGCCGAACGATGCCGCCGAGATGAAGAACACCCGGGTGATCGATGCGCCGGTGTACTGGATGAAGATCGTGGACAGGAAGACACCGAGCAGCGCCGCATACAGCATGAACAGCCCGAGCGCCAACGCGGGAGACATCCGGTTGATCAGGAAGCTGATCGCCATCACGAGGCCGAACGTCGCGACGAACATGACGATCAAGCCGACGGTGCTGTAGAGCATCTGGCCGAACGGAGTCGCGGTGGCCATGATGTTGCGGGGATTGATCGCGTCACCGCCTGCCATCGAGTAGGCAAGCCATGCCGCAACGCCGGTCAGGGCGACGCCGATGGCCATGTAGTTGTAGACGGCGATCATGTAGGACCGCAGGCCCTGATCGATCTCAGCCGCTGTCCGGTCCGTACTGACGCCACGGACGGCGTAGTTCGGGTCGAAATTCGACATGGAAGTTCCCTCTCTCATGAACCGGCCGCCGGCCGGGTAGGCGGCGCTGCGACGGAACATCCGTCACAATGCCTGATGAGCGCGAATCTAATGCGGCTTGGGTTTCCGCGCCAGATGCCATAAGCGCCTTTGTCGCGCTTTGGCATCGGTCAAGTTAATTGCTTTTTCGTAAGTCTTTTGTGACGTCACCCAGGTCTCGCGTCGCCTTGGCGCAACGACCGGATCGTTACGTCGGTAACTGCCGCAAGTTCTGCCTGTTTTACAGGCTGCGCAGTACCGGCGCCGGCTTCTGTCCGAGCGCGTGGAAGGTGCCGATCAGGCCGAGCGCCACAGTCACCAGGATCGCGCCGGCGGCCGCGGTGAGGTCGGGGCCGGGCAGCCAGGTGAAGGGCAGGTTCATGACCTGGGAGACCACGAACGCGGCGGCGGCGGTGCCCGCGGCCACGCCGAACACGGCGGTGGCGACGCCGAGCATGAGGTATTCGAGCGCGTAGGCGGCGAGCAGCTTGCCGCGGGTGGCGCCGACGGTCTTGAGCACGACGGCATCGTAGACCCGATGCCGATGCCCGGCCGCCAGCGCGCCGCCGAGCACCAGCACGGCAATCAGCAGCGTGAGCCCGCTGGCGCCGCGCAGCGCCGCCACCAGGTTGGTGATCAGGCCGCCGACCGAGTCGACCGCCTCCCGCACCCGCACCGTCGTGATCGCCGGAAACGCATCGGCGGCCGCCCGCAGCAAAGCGGTCTCCTGCGCGACCGTGCTGCCGCTACCGGGATAGGTCAGCGTGGCGATGAAGGTGTGCGGTGCGGCGCGCAAGCTTGCCGGCGCGAACACCATCGCGAAGTTGATGCCCAGGCTTTGCCAGTCGAGCGTGCGCAGGTTGGCGACGCGCGCCTCGATATTGCGTCCGGAGATGTTGACCACGATGTTGTCGCCGATCTTGAGCCCGAGCGCGCCTGCCACGCGGCGTTCGAGCGAAACCAGCGGCGGGCCGGAATAGTCGCGCGGCCACCACGTGCCTTCGGTCACGCGCGACCCGGCGGGGATGGTGTCGGAATAGGTGATGCCGCGATCGCTCTGCAGCACCCAGTTCTGGCTCGCGGGCACGCGGATGTCCTCGGCGCGCACATTGTTTGCTGAAACGATCCTTCCGCGCATCATCGGCACCCGCTCAAGCGTCGCGCCGGGTGCGTGCTCGCGGATGAAGGCGTCAAAACGCTCGGCATCGGCCGACTGGATGTCGAGGAAGAAGAACGACGGCGCCTGTTCCGGCAGCGCCGCGATGAACTGGCGGCGCAGATTGCCGTCGACCTCGATCACCGTCACGAGCAGCGCCAACCCGAGCCCGAGCGACATCACGATGCTCGGGGTGAGAGCGCCGGGGCGGTGGATGTTGGCGATCGCCAGCCGCAGCGCGGTCGAGCGCGGCCGCGGCACGCGCTTCGCCGCCGCCATCACCAGGCTGGCCACGAGCCGAAGCGAAACAAACACGCCGGCGGCCGCCACCACGAAGATCGCGGCGACGCGCTGATCGTAGGCGAGCTTCACCGCCAGCGTCGCCAGCAAGGCGACCGCCGCCACCGTCAGCACCACGTAGGTTCGCCGCGGCCAGCGCCGCTCCGGCGCGACCTCGTCGCGGAACAGCGCCGAGACCGAGACGTCGTGCGCGCGGCCGAGCGGCCAGATCGCGAAGGCGAGCGCGGTGAGCAGGCCGTAGACCAACGCGAGCGCGAGGTCTTCCGGGTGCAGCGTCGGCGCCAGCGGCAGCGGCAGGATCGATCCGAATCCCCAGGCGATCAGGTACGGCAAGGCGGCGCCGACGATGAGACCGGGAATGGCGCCGATGAACGCCAGCGTCATCACCTGCGTCAGGTAGACCACGAACACGCTGCCGCCGGTGGCGCCGAGCGATTTCAGGGTGGCGATAGTGTCGCGCTTGCGATCGAGATGACCGCGGATCGCGTTCGCCACGCCGACGCCGCCGACCAGCAGGGCGGTGAGCCCGACCAGCGTGAGATATTGCGTGAAGCGCTCGATGTTGCGTTCGAGCCCGGGCGAGGCGTTGCTGCGGCCGCGCACTTCCCAGCCGGCATCCGGCAGCTGCGCGCTGGCGGCCGTGATCGTGCGCTGCACGGCGGCGTCGCTGGCGTCGTTGTCCGCCAGGCGCAGGCGGTAGTGCCAGCGGACCTGCGAGCCCGGCTGCAGCAGGCCGGTCGCACGCAACGCCTCCGGGCTGATCATCAGCCGCGGCCCGAGACCGAAGCCGCCGGCCGACAGCCGATCCGGCTCGGACGCGAGCGTGGCGCGGATTTCGATGGTGGCGTTGCCGACCGTGATTCGTGCGCCGGGCTTGAGGTCGAGCCGCGCCAGCAGCAGCGCTTCGGCGGCGGCGCCGTAGACGCCGTCGCGTTCGGCGAGCGCGTCGGCCAGCGGCATCGCCGGCTCGAGCCGCGCCGCGCCGAACAGCGGATAGGCGCCGTCGACCGCCTTGATCTCCACCAGCGCGGTGCCTCCCTCCGTCGTACGGGCCATGGCGCGCATGGTGGCGGCGGCGGACACGCGCCCGGCGCGATCGAGGAATGCACGCTCGGTCGCATCGGCCTCGCGGTGGATCAGTGTGAAGGCGACATCGCCGCCGAGGATGGTGCGGCCTTCGCGCGCGAGACCGTCGCCCAGGCTCGATGCGAACGAGTTGACGCCGGCGATCGCCATCACGCCGAGGGCGATGCAGGCGATGAACACGTAGAAGCCGCGCAGCCCGCCACGCAGGTCACGCAAGGCAAAGCGCAACGGGATCGCGAAGCGTGACGGCGGGGTGGCGGGCGCGACGATTGTCATATCTGCTGACTCAACGATGAGCGGTGTTCCTCCGCCCTCATCCTGAGGAGCCCGCCATAGCAGGCGCAGCCCGCGTACACTTGGCTGCGAAGCGGGCGTCTCGAAGGCGGGGGCGGCCACACTGTGGCGGCCTGTGGTTCGAGACGGCGCGTTCGCGCCTCCTCACCACGAGGCCGATTGAGAGCTTGCTTTGGTGACGCATTCATTTTGGCTGCGGCGCTTGCGGCATCAGTCGCGTGAACAGGACATGCACCGGCAGGAAGCAGATCACCGGCATCAGCGCCATCATGCCGATCACCCACGCCCATGCCGGTATCCAGGTCTGCGCCGCGGCGTCGTTGAGACCCCAGACGTAGTTGATGTTGACCGGCGTCAGTCCTGCGTCGGGGTTCGGCGGCGGCATGAAGAAGAAGCAGATCAGGATCAGCGCCCACGCCAGCACGGTCCAATAGAGCAGAGCGCGGCGGTCGTAGCCGAGCTTCGCCACCACGTAGATCAGCAGGAACGGCAGCCAGCCGTGGAACAGCGACAGCGCGCGCAGGAACAGCGAGCTGTTGGCGTTGAACATGTAGGCGGTCATGCCGACGACGGGATGGCCGACGGCGCTGCCGATGAAATCGATCACCCACACGAGCTGCGGCATGATGATGCCGACCGCGCACATCGATGGCAGCAGCGCGTTCTCGCGCCAGATGCCGGCCAGCGTCAGGATCAGCGCGACGTCGCAGAAGTAGAGAAAATTGGTCCAGCCATAGTAGTACGCGTAGACCGGCACCAGCACGGCCATGAAGGCGGTGTAGACCAGCTTGAACCACGGCGGGATACGTGGCGCGGTGGCGAGGCTCATGGTTGCCGTCATGGTGCATGTCCCTCGATGAGATCGCGCCGCGGACGCGGGCGTTGTGCGCTTAGACGGACGCCATGCAACATTTGGAATCGAACCGGCGATGGATCCCGGCTTTTGTCGGGACGATAGTTAACAGCCAATTCTCTCGAGCCCGTGTTTTCATTCCACCCGCCCTGAGCGCATGCGCACGACGCGGTCGCAGCGCCGCGCCAGCGCGTTGTCGTGCGTCACCAGCACCAGCGTGGTGCCGCGCTTGTCGTGGCCGGCGAACATGAGGTCGACGATCTCGGCGCCGGTCGATTCGTCGAGATTGCCGGTCGGCTCGTCGGCGATCAGGATCGCGGGGTTAGGGACGAGCGCGCGGGCGAGCGCGACGCGCTGCTGCTCGCCGCCGGACAACTCCGCCGGATAGTGCGTGGCGCGGTCGGACAGTCCGACGGCGGCAAGCTCCTGCGCCGCGCGCTCATGCGCGTCGCTCACGCCGGCGAGTTCGAGCGGCACCGCGACGTTCTCGAGCGCGGTCATGGTCGGGATCAGGTGAAAGGACTGGAACACGATGCCGACATTGCGGCCGCGGAAGCGCGCGAGGTCGTCCTCGCCGAGCGCGTCGAGTGCTTCGCCCGCGATCGTGACCGAGCCGGTGTCCGGCCGCTCCAGCCCTGCCATCACCATCAGCAGGGTCGACTTGCCGGAGCCGGACGGGCCGACCATTCCGATTGCCTCGCCGCGTCCTATATTGAGCGCGATGTCTTTCAGGATATGCACCCGCGCCGCGCCGCGGCCGAGCGAGAGGTTGACCCCGCTGAGCGCGATGGCCGCGCCGTTGCCGCGAGGAGAGTTGCCGTTCATGCCGTGGATCCGCCGGTCGTCTGTCTCGCCGCCCTCGAAGCCGCGGCACGCCCGCTCATATGGGAGTTCCGCCCGCCCGGTCCAGAGATCGCTTAGGGGATTGCTGGCGATCGCGGCAATCTGCGGGCTTTTCGCGTTGTCGCAGGTGTCCGCGATCGGCCAGGAGCGGCCGGTGCGGATTGTGGCGCTGGGCGACTCGATCACCACCGGCCTCGGGCTGCCCGCCAATCAGGCGATTCCGGCCCGGCTCCAGGCGGCGCTGAAGGCCAAGGGGATTGCGGCGGAGATCGCCGACGCCGGGGTGTCGGCCGACACGGCCGCCAACGGGCTCGCCCGCCTCGACTGGGCGGTGCCGGACAAGACCGACGGCGTCATCGTTGCGCTCGGCGCCAACGACATGCTGCGCGGGCTCGACCCGGCGCAGACGCGCAAGGCGCTCGACGAGATCCTGCGCCGCCTCGGCGAACGCAAAATCCCGGTGCTGCTGGCCGGCATGCGCGCGGCACCGAATTTCGGCGAGGAATTCGGCAAGCGCTTCGAGATGATCTATCCGGAACTGGCCGCCCAGCACGGCGTGCTGCTCTACCCGTTCCTGCTGGAGGGCGTCGCCGCCGATGCCAAGCTCAACCAGCGCGACGGCATCCATCCGTCCGCGGCCGGCGTCGACCGTATCGTTTCGGGCATCCTGCCCAAGGTGGAGGAACTGATCGGCCAAGCCCGGAAAAACGGCCCGCCATGAGCCGGAATCGGGCGCGGATTGGCCACTATTTGTCATCATTTCGTTTTGTGCATGATGACAAACTAAACCATTGATTCGGCTTCGGCCTTTTGATTGGTTAGCTGCTGCTATGCCTCGGATCTTCACAGGTGTGGAAGTCCCCAAGCTCGTCGCCCAGTCGCTCTCGATGCTGCGTGGCGGTTTGCCCGGCGCGCGCTGGATCGATCCCGAGAATTACCACGTCACCCTGCGCTTTATCGGCGACGTCGACGACCAGACCGCGCTCGAGGTCGCGTCGCTGCTGGGCCGGGTCCGGCGCACGTCTTTCGAACTGCGGTTCGACACATTGTCATCGTTCGGCGGCCGCCGCCCGCGCGCGGTGATCGCCACCCTGGCGCAGACCGCCGCGCTCATGGAGCTGCAGGCCGAGCATGAGCGGCTGATGCAACGGGTCGGGCTCGAGCCGGAGGGCCGCAAATACACGCCGCACGTGACACTGGCGCGGTTGCGCGATTCCTCGAGTCAGCAAGTCGCCGACTACCTCGCCACACGCGCGCTGCTCGCGCCGCTGCCGTTCACGGTCTCGCGGTTTGTGCTGTTCTCCTCGCGGACATCGGTCGGCGGCGGGCCCTACCTGGTGGAAGCGGCCTATCCGCTGGCGGCCTGACCGGCTCAAAATCTCTCCGAGCGTTGCAGCGCAATCCGTAACGCGGTATTCCGTCGCGGCAACAGCCTTGCCCCGCATGTCCTCAACCTGCAAAGCGCAATACGCGACCCTGGCCGCCGCCGGAGAGATCGAGCACGATCCGGCGCAGGCGCACGCGCTCGATCTCCTGACCGAGCTGGAAGGACGGTTGCGCGAGCACCGGCTGGCGCGGAAGTCGTCGGCGCTCGGCTGGATGTTCGGCGCGCGCAAGAACAAGCAGGAGCCGCTTAAGGGACTCTACATCTACGGCGAGGTCGGCCGCGGCAAGACCATGCTGATGGACCTGTTCTTCGAGGCCTCGGCGGTCAAGCGCAAGCGGCGCGTGCACTTCCACGAATTCATGGCCGACGTGCACGAGCGCGTCCGGCAATTCCGCGAGCAGCAGAAGGCCGGCGGCAACGGTGAAGACCCGATCCAGCTCACCGCCGCGGCGCTCGCGGAAGAGAGCTGGCTGCTGTGCTTTGACGAATTCCACGTCACCGACATCGCCGACGCGATGATCCTCGGGCGGCTGTTCAAGCGGATGTTCGAGCTGGGCGTCGTGGTGGTCGCGACCTCGAACGTGCGGCCGGACGACCTCTACAAGGACGGGCTCAACCGCGCGCTGTTCCTGCCGTTCATCGCGCTCATTGAAAAGTACATGGTCGTGACGCGGCTGGAATCGCGCACCGACTTCCGGATGGAGAAGCTCGCCGGAGCGCCGGTGTGGCACGTCCCCGCCGACAGCGTGGCCGACGCCGCGCTCGACGACGCCTGGAAGAGGCTTGCCGGCGGTCACCGCGGCGCGCCGCTCGAGCTCACCGTGAAGGGGCGTATCGTGCGGATCCCGCGCGCCCACATGGGCGTCGCGCGCATTTCGTTTCACGACCTCTGTGAGCAACCGCTGGCCGCATCCGATTATCTGCGCGTCGCGCACGAATTTCACACCATCGTGCTCGACCGGATCCCGGTGATGGACTTCAGCAAGCGCAACGAAGCCAAGCGCTTCATCATCCTGATCGACACGCTCTACGATCACGCGGTGAAGCTGGTGGCCTCCGCGGCCGCCGAGCCCGACCGGCTCTATCTCGCCGACGAGGGCTACGAGGCGCTGGAGTTCAAGCGCACGGCCTCGCGCCTGATCGAGATGCGCTCGGACTCCTATCTCGCGCTGCCGCACGGCCGCCACGACTCCCAGGCCACGCTGAAGGAAGGCATCGTCGAAACGTAAGCTCCCGCGCCTTCCCAACCTTCGAGCATACGCTATAGTTGCCGGAAACAGGCTCTAGTCCTGTTCGACGGAGGGGAGACGTCAATGCGATATTACATTCGCATCAGGCGCTGCTTCGCGCTGTTCGGCCTGCTCGTCTTCGCTATGCCGTGCGCCGTACTGGGCGTGACCAGTGCTCGGTCGCAGCCGTCGAGAATGATGAAGGTCGTGGTGCCGTTTCCACCCGGTGGCGGTGTCGACATTGTCGCGCGGATAATCACGGACCAGATCAGCCGCAGCCAGAAGGTCACGTTCGTTGTCGAGAACCGCCCCGGTGCCGGAACATTGATTGCCACGGAAGCGGTGTCGCGCATGCCGGCGGACGCAAATACTTTCCTGTGGGTGTCCAACTCTTTCATCATCAATCCCGCGCTGCGCAAGGTGGCTTATGATGCGTTGACGAGCTTTGCGCCGGCTTGTCTGCTGACACGTTCGCCGAACGTCGTAGTGGTCAACGCCGCGTCGCCATACCAGACGCTCGCCGACTATCTGAAGGATGCGCGCAGCAAGCCCGGCCAGCTCCAGATGGCGTTTCAGGGGCCGGCAACGAGCCAGCACATTGCAACCGAGAAGCTCAAGCGGGCCGCAAACGTCGATCTGATCAATGTCCCGTATCCCGGCGGAGCGCCGGCCGCCACCGCGCTCACCGGCGGACACGTTACCGCGCTGTTCGTCAACTATCCCTCCATTGCCGGGCAGGTCACCGCCGGCAAGGCGCGGGTGCTTGCCTCGGGGACGCGCAGCAGATTGGAAATGCACCCCAACGTGCCGACGATCGCCGAAGTCGTCGGCACCAACTATGAAGAGGACGTCTGGATCGGCGCCGTCGCGCCTGCGAACGCGCCGGCGTCGTCAGTGGACCAAATGAACGACTGGATGCGCGCAGCGCTGTCGACGCAGGAAGTTCGGTCGAAATTCGCCGCGCAAGGTTTGGATGCCGCGGGCAACTGCGGCGCGGACTTTGGCGGCTTCCTCCGCGAACAATTGACCGAATATACCCGCGTGGTGACGGACGCGAAGATCAGGGAAGACTGATTAAGCGGCTGGAAGCGCAGCTTCTTGAACGTCGCCTGCGCCCTCGTCCGAGCGTCCCCGCCAATTCCGTCGATCCGGTGCGCGCAGAATTTTTTGCGTCCGACTGTGTGGCGTGAGCGCCCGGCGTTACTATTTCCTCCAAGGCGACGGCCTAAAAGCAGAGGGATGCGTTGATGAAGCGGCATCAAGCTTTGGTTCTGGCGAAGACCGCCGCTACGGTCTTCGCGCTGCTTTCTTTCCCCACTCACGGCTTTTCAGAGTGGCGCGTGGACAAGCCAGGCCTCGCAACGCTTGCCGAGATTGGCGGCCGCGCAACGCTTGTGATCCAATGTTCCCGGCAAGGGGCCGATCCTGGCTTGTACCTGCACCAGGCGGTCAAGGACGCGCATCTGGTTCTGACGTACCGCTTTGATGAAAAGCCGCCCGAGACGCGCAGCGCCATCGTGTCGGCGTCGGGGCACATGCTCCGAATCTGGAATGATGAAGAGAAGGACGAGTTTGCGCGGTCTCGCAAGCTTCGCGTTCAGCTGCGGCCGTTCGTGGTTTTTGATTTTGATCTGCGCGGCATCGAAACGATTGCAGCCAAGCTCCAATGCCGGTGAGTCGGTGCGGCCCGAGCGGTGCCGTCGCGGTCACTGCGCCTTGAATCCTGTCGCCTTGATGATCGGGGGCCACTTCCTGGCCTCGCCGTCGACAAAGGTCGCGAACTCGCGCTGCGTCATCGTCATGATGTCGGCGACGCCGAGCCGCAAGAGATTGGTCCTGACCTCCTGCGTCGTGAGCACGGCATTGATCTCGGTGTTGAGCCTCTCGACGATCGGCGCCGGCGTTCCCGCGGGCGCGAGGATCCCCTGCCAGACGTCGGGATGGAAGCCGACCTGCGGATAGCCGCTCTCGATCATGGTCGGCACATCCGGCAGTTCCTTCATGCGTTGTTTGCTCGTCACTGCAAGAGGCCGCAGCTTGCCTTCCTTGATCAGCCCCATGAGGTTGGTCGGTGGACCGACGTTCATCTGGATGCGGCCGCCGAGCAGATCGACGCGCACCTGCTCGCCGCCGGCATAGGGGATGGTGATGATGTCGAGGCCGGCGACCAGGTTGAAATACTCGCCGATGATCTGCGGCATGGTGCCGAGCCCGATGCCGAAGTTGAGCTTGCCGGGATTGGCCTTCGCGTAGGCGACGAATTCCGGAAGCGTCTTCGCCGGCAGGTCAGGCGAGATGACGATCACGTGGAAATATGCTGCCAATGGCGCAACGGGCACGAACGCCTTGATCGGGTCGAAGCCGAGGTCGGGATAGAGCATCTGCAGATAGGCGATGTTCTGCCCGTACATCAGGAGGCTATAGCCGTCGGGCGGCATCGCCGCCGCCGCCTTCACGCCGATCGACGTGCCGGCGCCGGGCCGGCTTTCGATGATGATCTGCTGCCCGAGCCTTGCCGACAGCGGCTGCACCACCACGCGCGCCAGCGCGGTGATGGGCGAGCCCGCGACCAGCGGGATGACGAGCTTGATCGGCTTGTCGGGATATTGGGCCTGCGCCGGCCTCACGCCGAGGCCGGCGGCGAGCATTGCAACGATCGCGAGCGCCACGCGCCGCATGCCGTTCACTCCGCCGTGAAGCCACCGAACATCGGTCGACCCTAGCGCACCGCCGATTCTGCTCCAAGTTAAGGGATAGTGGGCGCGACATCGACAAACGGGAGACGCGCAATGGCCGATCTCACCTTTGACCCCCGCCCGCATGGCATGGACCCCTCGGACCCCACGGAGCCCTCGCAGGACCAGTCGCTGACGCGCTCGCCGTCGGGCGCGTCAACGCGTGGTTCTGAGGCCGGCGCATCCCGGCGACGCGTGCGTAGCCGTCACGCATGCGCGGTCTGCGGCAGGGACGTGCCGGCCCGCGAGGCGGTGCGGCTCGACGTCGTGCGTCCGGCAATCGTCGAGCTCATCCGAGAGCAATGCCCTGACCTTCCAGCCGAGGGGTTCATCTGCCGGAGCGACCTCGACCGGTTCCGGTCCGACTACGTGTCGGCGATGCTGACGCGCGAGCGCGGCGAGCTCACCCAGCTCGAGCAGGACGTGGTCCAGAGTCTCGCCGACCACGAAATCCTCGCGGAGAACATCGAGGCCGAGTTCGATCAGAGACGCACGTTCGGAGAGCAGATGTCGGACCGGCTGGCCAGTTTCGGCGGAAGCTGGACCTTCATCGCCCTGTTCGGCGTGATCCTGTTCGTTTGGATGGCTTTCAACATCGCGGTGGCCGCGCAGGCCCAGTTCGATCCGTATCCGTTTATTTTGCTCAATCTCGTGTTGTCGTCGCTCGCCGCCATTCAGGCGCCGATCATCATGATGAGCCAGAAACGGCAGGAGGTGAAAGATCGCCTGCGGTCGGAGAATGACTATCGGGTGAATCTCAAGGCCGAGCTCGAAATCCGCCACCTGCACGAGAAGATGGATCACATGCTGACGCGGCAGTGGGAGCGGCTGGCCGAGATGCAACAGCTTCAGCTCGATATCATGCAGGATCTGGCAGTCAGGCCGCGGTAGGACATTCCCTACACGGCTGTCTCCCGGGCGCAGCGCAGCACGGAGTGGTGCGCTGCAGACCCGGGACCGTTCCAAACACGATCTACATCACCTCCGGAATGGTCCCGGATCTGCAGTGCACCGTTCCGCCGTAGCGCGTCGAAGACGCGTAAACGCGCTAATGGCTCCACCCTGCACCGCGTCCGGGACACAGTATCTACCCCATCTATTCCGCCTTGACGCCGGATGCCTTTACGATCGGCGGCCACTTCCTCATCTCCTCGGCCAGGAACGTTGCGTATTGTTCGCGCGTCCACGGCTCCGGCTCGAAGCCGAGCTTCGCCATGCTTGCGGTCAGCTCCGGAGACTTGAGCGCTTCGCGAAAAGCGGCGTTGAGCGTATCGAGGATCGGCTCGGGTGTTCCCGCGGGGGCCAGCACACCAGCCGAGAACGTCAGCGCGAGCTCCGGCAATCCGCTTTCGGCCATGGTGGGCACATCGGGCATGTCGCGATAGCGCGCGTCGGTGGTGACCGCGAGCGCGCGGATTTTGCCTTGCTGGATCAGCGGCAGCAGCGTCGGCGGCGTGCCGAAATTCATCTGGATGCGCCCACCGAGCATGTCGGTGATCGCCTGGGCGCCGCCCTTGTAGGGGATGCTGACGATGTCGGTCTTGGTCACCGCCTTGAAGCTTTCGCCGAGAATCTGCGGCAGCGTGCCGAGCCCGAAGCCGAAGTTCAGCTTGTTCGGATTAGCCTTCGCATGCGCCACGAATGCCGCGACCGTGTTGGCCGGTACCTCCGGAGCGATCACCAACGTCTGCGGGCTACGCGCGAGCATCGCCACCGGCGCAAAGCTCTTAGCGACGTCGTAGCCGGGATTCGAATAGAGCACCGACGAGATGACGAAGCTCGTGGCGCCGATCAGGAGCGTATAACCGTCGGGATCGGCCGATGCCGCGACCTTGGTGCCGATCGTCGTGCCGGCGCCGGGCCGGTTGTCGATGACGATGGTTTGCCCGAGCCGGGTACTGGCATGTTGCGTGGCTAGACGCGCCAGCACGTCGACCGGCGAGCCTGGGGTGTAGGGCACCACGATCTTGATCGGCTTGGCCGGAAAGCTTTGGGCGGAAGCCGCTCCGGTGCTCAGCCCGACAAGGATCAAGCTCGCCGCAACCGACCGCCACCGTGCCATACGTTATTCCTCCAGCGACGTGAATTCCTCCAGCGAGGTGAGCAAACGCTGTGCAATCTCCGCGCGATTCTAGCCGCTTGATAGCTTCAATCCCAGCATCGCCGAAGGGTGCGCGAATCCGTCGCTCTGTCCCTTGAAGGGGAGGGCGGAAAGGGTCTATGACGCAGTGCAGCGGCCCTGCCTTTCAATCCCCGTCCGACCGCTGAATTCCGGGGTTTTCGACACGAGGTTATCCTTCCATGGCGCGTCCCAAGATTGCATTGATCGGAGCCGGCCAGATCGGCGGCACGCTCGCTCATCTCATCGCTCTCAAAGAGCTCGGCGATGTCGCGATCTTCGACATCGCGGAAGGCATTCCGCAGGGCAAAGCACTCGACCTTGCGCAGTCGTCGCCGGTCGACGGCTTCGACGCCAAGCTGGTCGGCACCAATTCCTATGAGGGGATCGACGGCGCATCGGTGTGCATCGTCACCGCCGGCGTGCCGCGCAAGCCCGGCATGAGCCGCGACGACCTTCTCGGCATCAACCTCAAGGTGATGGAGCAGGTGGGCGCCGGCATCAAGAAATACGCGCCGAACGCCTTCGTCATCTGCATCACCAACCCGCTCGACGCGATGGTGTGGGCGCTGCAGAAGTCCTGCGGCCTGCCGAAGAACATGGTGGTCGGCATGGCGGGCGTGCTGGATTCATCGCGCTTCAGCCATTTCCTCGCCGACGAGTTCAACGTCTCGGTTCAGGACGTCACCGCCTTCGTGCTCGGTGGCCACGGCGACACCATGGTGCCGCTGACGCGCTATTCCACCGTCGCCGGCATTCCGCTGCCCGACCTGGTGAAGATGAAGTGGACCACGCAGGCCCGCCTCGACGCGATCGTCCAGCGCACCCGCGACGGCGGCGCCGAGATCGTCAACCTGCTCAAGTCCGGCTCCGCCTTCTATGCGCCGGCGGCTTCCGCGGTCGCCATGGCCGAGAGCTACCTCAAGGACAAGAAGCGCGTGCTGCCGTGCGCGGCTTGGCTCAACGGCGAATACGACGTGAAGGATCTCTACGTCGGCGTGCCGTGTGTCATCGGCGCGAAGGGCGTGGAGCGTATCGTCGAGATCCAGCTCAACAGCGCCGAGCGCGCGGCTTTCGACAAGTCGGCGGGGGCGGTGAAGACCCTGGTCGACGCCTGCATGACCATCGCGCCCAACCTCGGGAATCGGTGAGCTGCGTCTAACTGATTGATATCGTGTGAAAACGCGCGATATCGGTTTCTGTGTCGCAGTGGATTGCCCAATGGGTGTTCCTGGAATAATGTATACCCAATTGGGACGAGCATGATCCTGAGCGTAGCGGTGGGGAGCGCGTCATGAATATCCACGAATATCAGGCCAAGGCGGTGCTCCGAGAGTTCGGGGTGGTGGTGCCGCGCGGCATTGCCGCCTTCTCCGTCGACGAAGCCGTGAAGGCCGCGCAGGAACTCGGCTCGCCGGTCGTCGTGGTCAAGGCGCAGATCCACGCCGGCGGCCGCGGCAAGGCCGGCGGCGTCAAGGTCGTCCGCTCGATCGAGGAGGTGCGCACCGAGTCCACGCGCATCCTCGGTTCGGTGCTGGTGACCAAGCAGACCGGCGCCAAAGGCAAGCAGGTCAACCGCCTCTACATCGAAGAAGGCTCGACCATCGACCGCGAGCTCTATCTCGCGGCGCTGGTTGATCGCGCCACGTCGCGCGTGTCGTTCGTGGTCTCGACCGAAGGCGGCATGGACATCGAAGAGGTCGCGCACAAGACGCCAGACAAGATCGTCACCATCGGCGTCGATCCCGTGACCGGCATCTGTCCGCATCACGTGCGCCGCGTGGCGGAGGCGCTGCATGTCACCGGCGATCTGCAGAAGCAGCTCGGCGGTCTGCTGTCGCGGCTCTACAAGGCCTTCACCGAGAAGGACATGAGCATGCTCGAGGTCAATCCGCTGATCGTCACCAAGGACGACAAGCTGATCTGCCTCGACGCCAAGATCAGCTTCGACGACAACGCGCTGTTCCGTCATCCCGACATCATGGCGCTGCGCGACCTCACCGAAGAAGACGAGAAGGAAATCGAGGCGTCGAAATACGACCTCAACTACGTCGCGCTCGACGGCACCATCGGCTGCATGGTCAACGGCGCCGGGCTGGCGATGGCAACCATGGACATCATCAAGCTCTATGGCGAGGAGCCCGCGAACTTCCTCGATGTCGGTGGCAGCGCCACCAAGGAGAAGGTGACGGCCGCGTTCAAGATCATCACCTCCGATCCGAAGGTAAAGGGCATCCTGGTCAATATCTTCGGCGGCATCATGAAGTGCGACATCATCGCGGAAGGCGTGGTCGCCGCGGTGCAGGAGGTCGGGCTGCGGGTGCCGCTGGTGGTGCGGCTCGAAGGCACCAACGTCGATCTGGGCAAGGAGATCATCGCCAAGTCCAATCTCAACGTGACGTCGGCGGACGACCTCGATGACGCCGCGCAGAAGATCGTCAAGGCCGTGAAGGGCAGCTAGCAAAATGCTGGCATCCATCCACATTTCTAGAACCGCGGCAGCGGTTGCAGCGCTGTCCGTCGCTGGCGGATGTGCTGACGATCCGCAGAAGATCGCCCAAGCACAGGCTGCCTGCATCCGCATGGCCAAGGAGCATCTTGCCGCGCAAGCGGTTTCAGGGGAGCCGACGTTCGCCGATGACGTTGCGAACGTATCTTCCGATCCGGACCTCGATGCTTTCGAATTTCGATGGCGCGTGGAGGAGCGGACCTTGCAGTGGAATCCACCGGAGGCTGGTAAAGCCGTCGCGGGCATTTACTGCGGGGGCTACGCGGCCAAGAAGGTCGTGACTCGTCTTGTCGTCGGCAATCGCCAACTCGTAACACCGCGAAGCTATTGAGGCACCCATGCCCATCCTCGTCGACAAGAACACCAAGGTCATCTGCCAGGGCTTCACCGGCAAGAACGGCACCTTCCATTCCGAGCAGGCGATCGCCTACGGGACGAAGATGGTCGGTGGCGTCGCCCCCGGCAAAGGCGGCGCGACCCATCTCGGCCTGCCGGTGTTCGACACCGTGGTCGAGGCCAAGGAAAAAACCGGCTGCAATGCCAGCGTGATCTACGTGCCGCCGGCGGGGGCTGCCGACGCGATCTCGGAATCGATCGACGCCGAGATCCCGCTGATCGTCTGCATCACCGAAGGCATTCCGGTCGCCGACATGGTGAAGGTGAAGCGTTCGCTCGCGGGTTCGAAGTCGCGGCTGATCGGGCCGAACTGCCCGGGCGTGATCACCGCCGGCGAATGCAAGATCGGCATCATGCCCGGCAACATCTTCAAGCCCGGCAAGGTCGGCATCGTGTCGCGCTCCGGCACGCTCACCTACGAAGCCGTGTTCCAGACCACGCGCGAGGGCCTGGGCCAGACCACCGCGCTCGGCATCGGCGGCGATCCGGTGAAGGGCATGGACTTCATCGACGGGCTCGAACTGCTGCTCGGCGACAAGGCGACCGAAGCGATCATCATGATCGGCGAGATCGGCGGTTCGTCGGAAGAGGACGCGGCGCAATTCCTCAAGGACGAGGCCAAGCGCGGCCGCAAGAAGCCGATGGTCGGCTTCATCGCCGGCCGCACCGCGCCGCCCGGCCGCCGCATGGGCCATGCCGGCGCGATCATCTCCGGCGGCAAGGGCGACGCCGATTCGAAAATGGCTGCGATGGAGTCGGCCGGTATCGTGGTATCGCCGTCGCCGGCCCGGCTCGGCAAGACCCTCGCCGATTTGCTGCGCGCCTAGGCGGCGACCCACATTCGGACGCGGTCTTCAAGCGCGCGCGTGGCCGAATTGCGCCAAGAATCTCATATGCTTAGCGAGACGTAACCGCCCCGCGCATGGTTGCTGAAAGATTTATTGCAGCAAGATCAAACACTTAATTTCGGTGGAGGGGTTGTGCGTCACATCTGACAGCCGTCGTCCGTCATTTTGCCAGCGAGTGTGGCCGGCCGGGTACAGCCAATTGCGTCGGTTTGGCGTAGAAGATTTCCACGTTCAAATTTTTGTCGGGGGATTTCAATGAACAAGCTTCTGATAGCGACGCTTTCCATCGGTGCGCTCACAGTCGGCGCGGCCCAGGCCGCTGACCTTGGTGTTCGCCGCGCTGCGCCAGCAGCGGTGGTCGCTGGTCCAGCCTGCGCGGCCCAGCAGTTCCAGGGTTTCTACCTCGGCGTCAGCGGCGGCAGCCTCTACCATGAGGGACACCGCCAGGACACCGACGGGTTCCTGACCGACAACGGCGGCTGGACCAAGAATAAGTGGGGCGGCATTGCCGGCGGCCAGGCAGGTTACAACTGGACCACTTGCAACACCTTGTGGGGCGTCGAGATCGACGGCAGTTGGGTCGGCCTCAAGAATACCCTTCGCGATGATCCGAACGATATTGGTGACGACAACTTCATCACCTCGAAGATGAACACGTTCGCCACAGCCCGCGTGCGCTCCGGACTCGTGCTCGACAACCTGCTGCTCTACGTCACCGGCGGTTTTGCCGCCGCCCACTTCAAGACCACGTGGAACGACTCTCCGCTCTCGGTCGAATTCAAGGAGTGGCGCTACGGCTGGACCGCGGGGTTCGGCACCGAGTGGAAGTGGACCCCGAACTGGAGCTTCAAGTCTGAAGTTCTCTATGCCTCGTTCGCCGATCGCGATCGCACCGCGACGCTTGGCGGCACCACCTACACCTTCCGTCACAGCGACTCGGTTTGGGTCAGCCGCATCGGCCTGAACTACAGCTGGGGTGGCGCTCCGGTCGTCGCGCGCTACTGAGCGAGCCTAGGCAACCGAAAGAATGTGAAAGGCCCTGGCTTTGCCGGGGCCTTTTTCATGCGGTGCTTTCATACCGTGCGCTTTTTCATTATGAGTCTTTCACAGATTTTATGTGTGTTTTGCAGTGCGGTGTGTCCTCCGCGATACAGCCTTGCCGCGTGCTCCGGGCTATAGATGGATTGCGAATTCGACGCTGAGGCGCTGTTGCGTGTAGGGGGCGCGTCGAGACATCCAGAGAACTCTAGAACGTCGGGGGTCATCATGAAGAAATTTCTGATTGCAACCGCGTCGCTCAGCGTCCTCGCGATTGGCGCTGCCGAAGCGGCTGATCTTCCTCGGAAGGCCGCAAGCCCGGTGGTGGCGGCGCGTCCCTGCGCTGCCCAGCAGTTCCAAGGTTTCTACATCGGCGTCAGCGGCGGCGGCGTCTACCATGAGGGACACCGCAACGACACGGACGGGTTCCTGACCGACAACAGCGGCTGGACCAAGAACAAGTGGGGCGGCATCGCTGGCGGTCAGGCGGGATACAACTGGACGACCTGCAACACGTTGTGGGGCGTCGAGATCGACGGCAGCTGGGTCGGCGTGAAGAACACGCTGCGGGACAACCCGAACGTCGATCCCGACAACTTCGTCGAATCGAAAATGAACGCGTTCGCCACTGCCCGCCTGCGCACCGGCTTGGTGCTCGATAACCTGCTGCTCTACGTTACCGGCGGTTTCGCCGCCGCTCACCTCAAGACCACGTGGAGCAACTCTCCTGCGAATTCGGCCGAGTTCAAGGAGTGGCGCTACGGCTGGACCGCGGGCTTCGGCACCGAATGGAAGTGGACGCCGAACTGGAGCATCAAGTCCGAAGTTCTTTATGCCTCCTTCGCCGACCGCGACCGCACCGCGACGATCGGCGGTACGCCCTTCACCTTCCGCCACAGCGACTCGGTGTGGGTCAGCCGCATCGGCCTGAACTACAGCTGGGGCGGCGCTCCGGTCGTCGCGCGCTACTGAGCGAAGGGCGATTGAACGGCGGACGATTGAAATGTGGAAAGGCCCCGGCATTTGCCGGGGCCTTTTTTCATGCAGCCAATGATGTTTCATGCAGCCAATGATGCGGCAACGACCGAGCCTGTCTGCCTGGATGCGGCTGCTAGCGCGACCACGTCATCTACAGCGCCGATCTGTTTTTCAGTGCCGTGTGGCCCACCGGATACAGCCTTTTCGAAGGTCTTTGGTTACAAGCGGGTCGTCAATTCGGCGCTGAGGCGTGTTGTGGGTGCGCGTCGAGCAATCCAAGAGAATCAAATGTTGGGGTCCATCATGAAGAAATTTCTGCTCGCAACAGCTTCGCTCAGCGTCCTGGCTTTCGGCGCCGCCCAGGCGGCTGATATTCCGGTGAAGGCGGCTCGTCCGGCGGCCGGTCCGGCCTGCGCTGCCCATCAGTTCCAGGGCTTCTACCTCGGCGTCAGCGGCGGCAGCGTCTATCACGAAGCGCACCGCCAGGACACGGACGGGCTCTTTACCGACAACTCCGGGTGGACCACGAACAAGTGGGGCGGCCTCGCCGGCGGTCAAGCCGGCTACAACTGGACGACCTGCAACACGCTGTGGGGCGTCGAGATCGACGGCGCCTGGGTCGGCGTGAAGAGCACGCTGCGGGACAATCCCAATGGGGGCGATGACGGCTTCGTCGAATCGAAGATGAACACGTTCGTGACCGCCCGCGTACGCACCGGCCTGGCGCTCGACAGCCTGCTGCTCTACGTCACCGGCGGCTTCGCGGCGGCCCACTTCAAGACCACTTGGTCGGATTCGGATTCGACGGATTCGGCGACCTTCAAGGAGTGGCGCTACGGCTGGACCGCCGGTTTCGGCACCGAGTATGCGTGGACGCCGAACTGGAGCCTGAAGTCCGAAGTGCTCTACGCTTCCTTCGTCGACCGCGACCGCACCGCCACGATCGCCGGCACCCCCTACAACTTCCGCCACAGCGATTCGGTGTGGGTCAGCCGCATCGGCCTGAACTATCGCTGGGGTGGCGCGCCGGTCGTCGCGCGCTACTGATCGACGGACGAGCTTCTAGATTGCGGAGGCCCCGGCGCATCGCCGGGGCCTTTTGCTTTTCCGGCGCCTCTCGACGAATCGCACAAAAAGACTGTCAACTGCGGGCTGTGCGCCGGGACCAAGGACGATGCCTCGCGGCGCTTCCGGATTATTGGGGCGGCAATGAACAAGGCGGCGATGCAACTGGCGGCGATCGGCCTCTTGTCCGCCGGCGCGGCCTCGGCCGCCGACATCCGCCGAGCGCCCGTCAGTGGCCCGCCGCCGCTTGCACCCCAGCTTGCACCCCAGCCCCTTACGTCGCAGGTCACCTGGACCGGATGCTATGTCGGCGGTGGCGGCGGCTACGGGATGGTCAACCAAGCAACCCGCTTTTTCGTCACCAGTTCAGTCGGTGTTGGTCCGACCACCGAAAGTGGCGGCCGCGGTTGGTTCGGAACGGCGCAGGTTGGCTGCGACGTCCAGGTCGCGTCCAATTGGGTGATCGGCGCTTTTGCCGACTACGACTTCGCCAGCATCAAGGGTGACATGTCCGTTCAAGCCACGGCTTGGGTCGGCCAGGACAAACTCAGGTCCTCGTGGTCGGCCGGCGGTCGGATCGGCTGGATTCCGTCGCAACAACCGTTTCTGGTTTACGTGTCGGCCGGCCATACGGAAGCGCGATACGGCGTGGTCGACTTCCTTGCTGCCGCCAGCGGCCTTCCAGCCAATTTTTCTCTGGCAAAGCACACGTACACGGGCTGGTTCGTGGGAGCCGGCTATGAATACGGGATCGGCTGGCTGCCGAGCCTGTTCTGGAAGACCGAGTACCGATTCGCCCGCTACGGCGCTGACAAGGTTTCGATCTTTGAGACGCCAACGGGCGGCACAACGACATTCGAACTGGAAAACCGCAAGTACGCGCAAACCATCCGCAGCGAGCTGGTCTGGCGCTTCAACTTCGGCGGCCCGGTGGTCGCGCGCTACTAAGCGAGCCTAGTTTCGCGGAATTTGAAGGCCCCGGCGCGTTGCCGGGGCCTTCTCTGTTTTGTCAGGGCGTTGTGCCGACGACCCTCCGCGCAGTCTGGAATAAATCTGAAAACGGATTCAGTTCTTTCTCTTCCCCAGGTCACAATCCTTAATTAGATAGGGTAGAAGAGGTGATCCGCCGGCTCTAGGCGATTCTTTGGGGCGATTCGCTCCCCTGAAAAATCACCCCCTTACTGGGGCCGTCCTTGCACGTTTCCTGCAAGGCCGGCCTTGCTATCGAGGATGCCCTGAATGTCCCGCCAAGACGCCAACGCCGCCTTCGCGCTCACTTCGTTCCTGGATGGCGGCAACGCCGCCTACATCGAGGACCTCTATTCCCGCTACCTGACCAATCCCGCCGCGGTCGACGCCGAGTGGCAGTCGTTCTTCCAGAGCCTGAAGGACGGCCCCGCCGAGGTTTCCAAGGCGGCCTCCGGCCCGTCCTGGCGGCGCCCGAATTGGCCGCAGCGCCCGCAGGACGACCTGGTCGCCGCGCTGACCGGCGATTGGAATGCGGTCGAGAAAGCGGTCGGCGACAAGATCAAGGCCAAGGCGCAGGCGTCAGGCGTCGAACTGTCGGCGGCGCACGTGCAGCAGGCGACCCGCGATTCGATCCACGCGCTGATGCTGATCCGCGCCTACCGCGCGCGCGGCCACTTCCACGCCAATCTCGATCCACTCGGGCTCGAGCCCCGCAACAACGAAGAGGAGCTCGATCCGATCTCCTACGGCTTCACCGAAGCCGACATGGATCGCACCATCTTCCTCGACAAGGTGCTCGGCCTCGAATTCGCGACGCTGCGCGAGATCATCTCGATCCTGCGGCGTACCTACTGCCAGACGCTCGGCGTCGAGTTCATGCACATCTCCAATCCGGCGCAGAAGGCGTGGATCCAGGAGCGCATTGAAGGCAAGGACAAGGAGATCAGCTTCACCCGCGAGGGCCGGCGCGCGATCCTCAACAAGCTGATCGAGGCCGAGGGCTTCGAGAATTTCTGCGACCTGAAGTTCACCGGTACCAAGCGCTTCGGCCTCGACGGCGGCGAATCGATGATCCCGGCACTCGAGCAGATCATCAAGCGCGGCGGCGCGATGGGCGTGAAGGAGATCGTCGTCGGCATGGCGCATCGCGGCCGGCTCAACGTGCTGGCGCAGGTGATGGGCAAGCCGCACCGCGTGATCTTCCACGAGTTCAAGGGCGGCTCGGCGACGCCGAGCGACGTCGAAGGCTCCGGCGACGTGAAGTACCATCTCGGCGCTTCGTCCGACCGCGAGTTCGACGGCAACAAGGTGCATCTCTCGCTAACCGCCAATCCCTCGCATCTCGAGATCGTGGTGCCGGTCGCGCTCGGCAAAGTGCGCGCCAAGCAGGACTACTTCGGCGCGACCCGCGAAGACCGCACCATGGTGATGCCACTCTTGATCCACGGCGACGCGTCGTTCGCCGGGCAGGGCGTGATCGCGGAGTGCTTCGGCCTTTCCGGTCTGCGCGGCCACCGCACCGGCGGCTCCGTGCATTTCATCGTCAACAACCAGATCGGCTTCACGACATATCCGCGCTATTCGCGTTCGTCGCCGTATCCGTCCGATGTCGCCAAGATGATCGAGGCGCCGATCTTCCACGTGAACGGCGACGATCCCGAGGCGGTGGTCTACGCCGCCAAGGTCGCGACGGAGTTCCGGCAGACGTTCCAGATCCCGGTCGTCATCGACATGTTCTGCTACCGGCGCTTTGGCCACAACGAGGGCGACGAGCCGTCGTTCACCCAGCCGCTGATGTACAAGGCGATCCGCGCCCATCCTCCGGCGTCGAAGATTTATGCGCAGCGACTCATCGGCGAGGGCGTCGTCACCGAGGCCGAGGTCGAGAAGATGCGCGCCGACTGGCGTGCCAAGCTCGATATCGAGCAGGAGGCGAGCCAGGGCTATCAGGCCAACAGCGCCGACTGGCTCGACGGCCGCTGGGCCGACATCAAGGCCGCGCACGACCAGGACGATCCGCGCCGCGGCATCACCGGCACCGACATCGCCACGCTCAAGGACATCGGCGCCAAGATCACCACGGTGCCGGAGGGCTTCCACCTTCATCGCACCATCCAGCGGTTCCTCGACAACCGCCGCAAGGCGATCGAGACCGGCCAGGACATCGACTGGGCGACGGCGGAAGCGCTGGCGTTCTGTACGCTGATGCTCGACGGCCACCCGATCCGCCTGTCGGGCCAGGACGTCGAGCGCGGTACCTTCTCGCAGCGCCATTCAGTGCTGATCGACCAGGAGAACGAGGACCGCTACGTCCCGTTCAACGAGCTCGGCAAGAAGCAGGCGCGCTACGAGGTCGTCAATTCGATGCTCTCGGAAGAGGCGGTGCTCGGCTTCGAGTACGGCTACACGCTGGCGGAGCCGAACGCGCTGACTCTGTGGGAGGCGCAATTCGGCGACTTCGCCAACGGCGCGCAGGTCGTGTTCGACCAGTTCATCTCGTCCGGCGAGCGCAAATGGCTGCGCATGTCCGGCCTCGTGTGCCTGCTGCCGCACGGCTACGAAGGGCAGGGACCGGAGCATTCCTCGGCCCGGCTTGAGCGCTACCTGCAGATGTGCGCCGAAGACAACATGCAGGTTGCGAACTGCACCACGCCGGCGAACTACTTCCACATCCTGCGCCGGCAGCTGAAGCGCGAAATCCGCAAGCCTCTCATCCTGATGACGCCGAAGTCGCTGTTGCGCCACAAGCGTGCGGTGTCGCGGCTCGACGAGATGGGCCCAGACACCTCATTCCACCGGCTGCTGTGGGACGACGCGCAGCTTCTGCCCGACGAGAAGATCAAGCTCGTGCCCGACAACAAGATCCGGCGGGTCGTGATGTGCTCGGGCAAGGTCTATTTCGATCTCTACGAGGAGCGCGAAAAGCGCGGCGTCAACGACGTCTACCTGCTGCGGGTCGAGCAGCTCTATCCGGTGCCGATGAAAGCGCTGCTCGCCGAGCTCTCGCGCTTCAAGCAGGCCGAGATGGTGTGGTGTCAGGAAGAGCCGCGCAACATGGGCGCGTGGCACTTCATCGAGCCGTATCTCGAATGGGTGCTCAACCAGGCCGGCGCCACGCAGAAGCGCGCGCGCTACGGCGGCCGGCCGCAGGCCGCGGCGACCGCGGTCGGCGTGATGTCGCGGCACCTGGCGCAGCTCAAGGCGATTTTCGACGACGTGCTTTCATGACCGTCATCCTGAGGTGCCCGAGCGATAGCGAGGGCCTCGAAGGATGGCCACAAATGACGGAACTCGTTGCCATCTTTCGAGGCTCGCCGCTGTCGCGGCTCGCACCTCAGGATGACGGCGGAAAATGTAGCAGGAATGAATATCATGGCTGAAATCCGCGTTCCGACCCTCGGTGAATCCGTCACCGAGGCGACCATCGGCAAATGGTTCAAGAAGGCCGGCGATCCGGTCGCGGTCGACGAGCCGTTGGTCGAGCTCGAAACCGACAAGGTGACCATCGAGGTGCCGGCGCCTGCCGCCGGCACGCTCGCCGCCATCGCCGTCAAGGATGGCGAGACCGTCGCGGTCGGCGCGCTGCTCGGCGAGATCAAGGAAGGCGCCGGCGCGGCGCCGTCTGCGAAGCCGGCGCCTGCCGCGGCGTCAAAGCCGGCGGCCGCTCCGCCGAAGCCGGAGGCGCCAAAGCCCGCGGCCGAGATGCCGGTGGCGCCGTCGGTGCGCAAGATCGCTGCCGAAAGCGGCATGGACCCCGCGTCCGTCGCCGGCTCCGGCAAGGACGGCCGCGTCACCAAGGGTGACATGATGGCGGCGATCGAACGCGCCGCGTCGCAGCCGACGCCGGTTTCGCAGCCGGCCTCGGCCGTGCAGGTGCGGGCGCCGCTGCCGCAGGACGATGCCTCGCGTGAAGAGCGCGTGAAGATGACCCGCCTGCGTCAGACCATCGCCCGGCGGCTGAAGGACGCGCAGAACACCGCCGCGATGCTCACGACCTTCAACGAGGTCGATATGAGCCACGTGATGGCGCTGCGCAGCCAGTATCGAGAATTGTTCGAGAAGAAGCACGGCGTGAAGCTTGGCTTCATGGGCTTCTTCGTGCGCGCCTGCGTGCAGGCGCTGCATGACCTGCCCGCGGTCAATGCCGAGATCGACGGCGCCGATATCATCTACAAGAATTACTACCACATCGGCATCGCGGTCGGTACCGAGCGCGGCCTTGTCGTGCCGGTGCTGCGCGATTGCGATCAGAAATCGCTCGCCGTGATCGAGAAGGAAATCTCCGACTTCGGTCGCCGCGCCCGCGACGGCGCGCTCAAGATCGAGGAGATGCAGGGCGGCACCTTCACCATCACCAATGGCGGCGTGTACGGCTCGCTGATGTCGACGCCGATCCTCAACGCGCCGCAGTCCGGCATCCTCGGCATGCACAAGATCCAGGACCGGCCGGTGGTCGAGAAGGGTCAGATCGTCATCCGACCGATGATGTATCTCGCGCTCTCCTATGATCACCGCATCGTCGACGGCCGCGAGGCCGTGACCTTCCTGGTACGGGTCAAGGAACTGCTGGAGGATCCGGCGCGGCTGGTGCTGGATCTGTAGGCGTCACCACACGTGGCGTGAGTACGGAGAGTGTCATGGCTTTCGGCCCGAACCCGCCACCGATCCAGGCTCATCTCTGCGTGAAAGGCGCCGTCGATGCGATCGCCTTCTATGAGAAGGGCTTCGGCGGGGTGTGCACGATGAAGCACATGACCGACGACGGCCAGCGCGTCATGCACTCCAATCTCGAGATGTTCGGCTCGGAGGTGATGATGCACGACGAGTTCCCGGAGTTCGGGACCGACGTGCAGGCGCCGTCGCGCCTCGGCAGCGCCAGCCTCACCATCAACGTCAACCGGCCACAGGCCGCCGACGTGGACGCGATCGTCGCGCGCGCGGCCGCCGCGGGAGCCACCGTCATCCTGGAACCGCAGGACGTGTTCTGGGGCGCGCGCTACGCTAAGGTGCGCGATCCGTTCGGCCACGTCTGGGCATTCAACGCGCCGCTCAAGCCGGCGTGAGTTTTTCAATCGTCACGAGTAGCGAGAAATCATGGCTTACGATCTGATCGTCATCGGCACCGGACCCGGCGGCTATGTCTGCGCGATCCGCGCGGCGCAGCTTGGCCTCAAGACCGCGGTCGTGGAGAAGGAAAAGACCTTCGGCGGCACCTGTCTGAATGTCGGCTGCATCCCGTCGAAGGCGCTGCTGCACGCGTCCGAGCTGTTCGAGGAAGCGGGGCACGCGTTCCCGAAGATGGGCATTAAGGTCGGCAAGCCGACGCTCGATCTCGGCGCAATGCTGAAATTCAAGGACGAGGCGGTCGACGGTAACGTCAAGGGCGTCGACTACCTCCTGAAGAAGAACAAGGTCGATGCCGTGCGCGGCGTCGGCCGCATCACCGGACCGGGCAAGGTCGAGGTGAAGGGCGCGGACGGTAAGACCCAGACGCTCGAGACCAAGAACATCGTCATCGCCACCGGTTCGGACGTGACGCGGCTCAAGGGCATCGACATCGACGAGAAGCGCATCGTGTCGTCGACCGGCGCGCTCACCCTCGGCAAGGTGCCGGACAAGCTGCTCGTGGTCGGCGCCGGCGTGATCGGGCTCGAGCTCGGCTCGGTCTGGCGGCGGCTCGGCGCGCAGGTGACGGTGGTCGAATTCCTTGACCGCATCGTTCCCGGCATCGATCTCGATCTTGCCAAGAGCTTCCAGCGCCTGCTCGAAAAGCAGGGCATCGCGTTCAAGCTGGCGTCGAAGGTCACCGGCGTCGATGCCTCCGGCAAGAAGCTGAAAGCCACGGTCGAGCCGGCCGCGGGCGGCGCGGGTGAGACGATCGAGGCCGACGTGGTGCTCGTTGCGATCGGTCGCGTGCCCTACACCGAAGGCCTCGGCCTCGACGAAGCCGGCGTGAAGAAAGACAACCGCGGCCGCGTTGTCGTGGACGGACATTTCGCGACCAACGTCCCCGGCATCTACGCCATCGGCGATGTGATCGCGGGGCCGATGCTCGCCCACAAGGCTGAGGACGAAGGCGTGGCGGCGGCAGAGATTCTCGCCGGCCAGGCCGGGCACGTGAATTACGACGTGATCCCGAACGTGATCTACACCTATCCGGAGCTCGCCTCGGTCGGAAAATCCGAGGAGGAGCTCAAGCAGGCGGGTGTCGCCTACAATGTCGGGAAATTTCCGTTCACCGCGAACGGCCGCGCCAAAGCGAACCAGAAGACCGAGGGCTTCGTGAAGATCCTGGCCGACGCCAAGACCGACCGCGTGCTCGGCGTGCACATCCTCGGCGCCGACGCCGGCAACATGATCGCGGAAGCTGCGGTGGCGATGGAATTCGGCGCGGCGGCGGAAGACATCGCGCGCACCTGCCACGCGCACCCGACCTTGCCTGAGGCGGTGAAGGAAGCCGCGCTCGCGGTGGGCAAGCGCGCGATCCATATGTGATATCCTTGCCGCTCGCGTTCACGCGGGGGCAAGGAAATGGCCAAATCACATCACGACAAGGTCGCCGTCATCACTGGCGCCGCATCAGGCATTGGGCAAGCCTATGCGCAGCGGCTGGCGGAGGATGGTGCGCATATCGTCATCGCCGATCTGCAGCCGGCGGACGAGACGATCAGGCTGGTGGAGAAGGCGGGGCGTCAGGCGCTATACGTGAAGAGTGACGTTGCGTTAGAAGACGCGGTGAGCGCACTCGCTGTCGAGGTCGAGAAGACATTCGGCCGCTGCGACATCCTCATCAACAATGCCGGCATCTTCAAGCTCAAGCTGTTCGAGGAGATGAGTTTCGCCGACTGGCGGCAAACGCTCTCGATCAATCTCGATTCGGCGTTCCTGATGTGCGCGGCGTTCGTGCCCGGCATGAAGCGGCGCGGATGGGGCCGCATCATCAATATGGCGTCGTCGACATTCTTCACCGGCGCGTCCGGCTTCGCGCACTACGTCGCCAGCAAGGGCGGGCTGATCGGCCTGACCCACGTGCTGGCGACCGAGCTCGGCCCGCATGGCATCACCGTCAATGCGATCGCGCCGGCACTCACCCGCACGCCCGGCGCGCTGTCGCGCGGGCCGCGCCCGGGCGAGACCGACATGGAGAAATCGTTCGCCACGGCTGCGGCCCGGCAGGCCATCCCGCGCCCTCAGGTGCCGGCCGATCTGGTCGGCACCGTCTCGTTCCTCACCAGCGACGACGCGGCGTTCATTACCGGCCAGACGCTGAACGTGAACGGCGGGCTGCTGCGGAGTTAAGCGGACGTCCATTGGGAACGGCGGCATCTCCACGTCATGCGCGGGCTTGACCCGCGCATCCATCATCTAGCGCAAACAGATGGATCGCCGGATCAAGCCCGGCGATGACTGCCGATGATGCTCCCGAGCGGAACGAGCCCTAGAACAAATGCACGGCGTGCGGGGCGAAGAACCCAATCGCCATGAACGCGATGCCGATCAGCCCGAGGCCGGCGGCGAGATAGGTCAGCAACACCATGCCGGTGATGACGGTCGCGGATGCCAGCACGATGCCGATCTGGAACGCAGCCGACGCCACCTCGTAGTGGTGGTACTTCTCCAGCGCGGTATCGCGCTTCGCTTCGGCTGCGATCGCCCGCGCCATCAGCTCGCGGCGGCCTTCACCGTAGGGCGGGTTGAGATTGACCTCCTTGCGCACCGGCGGATCCATCAGCTCGGTGTCGTAGCGTGCGGCGATCGCTTCCCAGCTCTGGATGCGCTTGCTGAGCGCGGCCTTGGTTGCCGCCGGATCGCCGCCCTCCCGGGCCAGGTCGATCTTCAAGACTTCGGTCACCGCCTGCAGCACCGTCTGGCGGATGGTCTTGGCCTGGAAGAACGCCCACAGGTTGGACGCCTCGACATTGTAGCTCAGTGCCGCGGTCTGCGCGCTCTTGCCGAGCGTCTCCGAGAACGCGAGGCACAGCGCGATCACCGCGATCAGCAGGGCGACCTTCTTGTTGCGGGCGTCGAGCATGCTCTTGCCGCCGCCGCCGTGGTCGCCGTGTTCGCTGTCGTGCTGGATCTTGTGCTCAGCTTCGTGCTGAACCGCATGGACGCCGTGGCTCATGGTCGAATCCTCCCAGGTTAGGTGGGGGGAGGGTGTCGCGGGCGCGTGTCCACCGCAAGAGGGTGGGCACGCCTGTTGATCGAATATGACGGTTGTGTTTCAGGCCCGCGGATGCGCGCTGCGGTAGACGTCCATCAGCCGTTCGGCGTCGATCGCGGTATAGATTTGCGTGGTCGAGAGCGAGGCGTGGCCGAGCAGTTCCTGGATGGCGCGCAGATCGCCACCCCGGGCCAGAAGATGCGTGGCGAACGAGTGCCGCAGCGCATGGGGCGTCGCCGTTTCCGGCAGGCCGAGCGCCCCGCGCAGGCGCGCCATCGCCAGCTGCACGATACGCGGCGAGAGCGGCCCGCCACGCGCGCCGACGAACAGCGCGCTGTCGGCGGGCAGGTCGTACGGGCACATCTTCACGTAGTCGGCGATCAAGCCCAGCACCTGCGACAGCACCGGCACCATGCGCTGCTTGTTGCCTTTGCCGGTGACGGTGACTGAATCGCCTTTGCCCGGCGCCGGTACTTCCTTGCGCGCGAGCCCGAGCGCTTCGGAGATGCGCAACCCCGAACCGTAGAGCAGCGCCAGTACGGCGGCATCGCGCGCGAGCACCCATGGTTCGCGTTCCTCACCGGCGCGCAGGTCGGCGTCGGCCAGCTGCTTGGCGGCGCTGACCGCGATCGGCTTCGGCAGCGTCTTGGCGATCTTCGGCGCGCGCACGGCGGACAGCGCGCTGACGCGTCCTTTGCCCTCGCGTTCGAGGTAGCGCGTGAACGAGCGCACGCCCGCGAGCATGCGCATCAGCGAGCGGCTGCCGATGCCGTCGGCACGCCGTGACGCCATGAAGGCGCGCACGTCCGCCGGTGTCAGCTTGAGCATCCCCGCCAGCGTCACCCTGCCGCCGAGATGCCGGGCCATGAAGGCGAGGAACTGGCTGGCGTCGCGGGCATAGGCCTCGACCGTCTTCGGCGACATCCGCCGCTCGCTGGCGAGGAAGGCCTGCCAGCGGATGACCTCCGCAATGACGTCGGAGGCCGCGAACGGCATGGTTTCGGGTGCGGGTTCGGCCATCAGGGTGATTCTTTGGTCCCTTGACACATTGGGCATAATCACACCCGCTTCCTACCCCTTTCTTAAGCGCGCAGAATCGCGCGAGATCGGCTCATGAAACTCGGCTTTCCATGAAACGACGTGTCGTCGATGTCCTGGTGCCGGTCGCGCTCGACCAGGCCTATTCCTATGTGGTGCCGTCCGGGATGGACGTCGCGCCCGGGGACGTCGTTGCGGTTCCGCTCGGCCCGCGCGAGGCGCTCGGCGTGGTCTGGGCCGAGAACGACAATCCCAATCCGCGCCTCGACAATCGCCTCAAGGATATCGCCGACAAGCTCGACGTGCCGCCGCTGAAGGCCGAACTGCGCAAATTCGTGGACTGGGTGTCGAACTACACGCTGTCGCCGCGCGGCATGGTGGTGCGGATGGCCTTGCGCATGGGCGAGCACCTGGGCCCGGCGCGCGAGCGCGTCGGCGTGCGGCTTGCCGGCCCGCATCCGAAACGCATGACGGCTGCCCGCAACCGGGTGCTGGCGGTCTGCGCCGATGGCCTCGTGCGGATGAAGGGCGAGATCAGGGAGGAGGCCGGCGTGTCGGTCGGCGTCATCGACAGCCTGATCGACGAGGGCACGCTGGAGACGCTGGTGCTGGCGCCCGATCCGGTCGCCCGCGCGCCCGATCCGGATTTCGCGCAGCCCGACCTCTCGCCGGATCAGCGCGGGGCCGCGGATGCATTGTGCGCCACCATCGCCGGCGGCGGCTATGCCGCGACGCTGCTTGATGGCGTCACCGGCTCCGGCAAGACTGCGGTCTATCTCGAAGCGGTGGCGGAGACGATCCGCCGCGGCAAGCAGGCGTTGATCCTGATGCCGGAGATCGCGCTCACCTCCCAGGTGCTCGCCCGCTTCGCCGAACGCTTCGGCGTGCAACCGGCGGAATGGCATTCGCAGCTTTCGCAGCGACTGCGGGCGCGCACCTGGGCGGCGGTGTCGGCGGGTGAGGCGACGGTCACCGTGGGCGCGCGTTCGGCGTTGTTTCTGCCCTACGCCGATCTCGGCCTCATCATTGTCGATGAAGAGCACGACCCCGCCTATAAGCAGGAAGACGGCGTGCGCTATCACGCCCGCGACATGGCGGTGGTGCGCGCGAACGTCAGCGGTATCCCTATCGTGCTCGCGTCGGCGACGCCGTCGGTCGAAACCGAAGTGAACGCGCGCCGCGGCCGCTACAAGAAGCTGCAACTGCCGGAACGTTTCGGCGGCCAGCATCTGCCCGACATCGAGGCGATCGACCTCAAGCGCGAAGGCCCCCCGCGCGGCCGCTTCATCGCGCCGCGTTTGGTGGAGGCGGTGAAGACGGCGATAGAGCGCGGCGAGCAGGCGCTCTTGTTCCTCAACCGCCGCGGCTTCGCGCCGCTCACGCTGTGCCGCAGTTGCGGGCACCGGCTTGCCTGCCCGAACTGCGACGCCTGGCTGGTCGATCACCGCTTCCGCCGCCGACTTGTCTGCCATCACTGCGGCTTCGCGATGCCGTTGCCGGACAAATGCCCGAAATGCGAGGCGGTGGAATCGTTCGCGCCGGTCGGGCCCGGCGTCGAACGGCTGGAGCACGAGGCGGCGGAGCTGTTCCCCGGTGCGCGCATCCTGGTGCTCTCCAGCGATCTGGTGGAGTCGATGGAGCGCTTGCGCCAGGAGCTTGACGATGTCGCGGAGGGCCGCTTCGACATCGTCATCGGCACCCAGCTCGTCGCCAAGGGGCATCATTTCCCGAAGCTCAATCTGGTCGGCATCGTCGATGCCGACCTCGGGCTCGCCAACGGCGACCCGCGCGCCGCGGAGCGAACGTTCCAACTGCTGCATCAGGTGGTCGGCCGCGCGGGCCGTGAGGAAGGCCGTGGCTTCGGACTGCTGCAAACGCATCAGCCCGAACATCCGGTGATGAAGGCGCTGATCGCGTCGGACCGCGAGGCGTTCTATGCCAGCGAGATCGAGCAGCGTGAGAAAACGCACTATCCGCCGTTCGGCCGGCTTGCGAGTTTGCTGGTCTCGGGCTCCGACAAGCACGCCACCGAGAGCCATGCCCGCCGCATCGCGGCGGCGTCGCCGCATGACGAAGCGGTGCGCGTGCTCGGGCCGGTCGAGGCGCCGCTCGCGCTGGTGCGCGGGCGCTATCGCTTTCGCATTTTGGTGAAGGCGCCACGCAACTACGACCTGTCGGCCTATCTGCGCGACTGGATGGAAAAGGCGCCGAAGAAGAAAGGCAACCTCAAGCTCGAGGTCGACGTCGATCCGCAGAGCTTCTTGTGAAGCCGGCCGTCGCAACCTCAGCGATTGGGAGAGGGAATCGTCTTCGTGTCGAGTGGCGGCGCCGACAACTCCGGGCTCCAGCGCCAAGTTCGCCCATAATGGGTTAGCGGCTCTTCGATGAGCTTGGTCATGGCCCAACCAACCAGCACGCAAATCGGCAGTGCTGCGAAAGTGACCATCCACTGCGTCGGCGTGACGAGGGCAGGTTTTGCCCCAAGGATCAGGCCGTGCATCAGGCCCAGAATTGGCAAATGGACCAAGTAGAGGCAGTAGCCGTTGTTGCCGAAGAACTGCAGTACCTTGGAGTGGTATCGCCGCGCTTCCGGCGTCCCCAGGACGATGCATAGCAGGTAGGCCGCGCATCCGGCACCGACGAACAGCGGAGCGAGCACGCCGAACAACTCCGGGCTGATCAGACGCGTCAGGATGGCCGCGACCAATGCCGCAATCGGGAAGATGCGCAGCGCCGGAATCAGGCGCACCCAATTGATCGTGCCGGACTTGAAGGCGATGGCAGCGAGCAACCCGCAGATCAAGGTATCCGCGCGGCCTGGCAGCATGACGAGGGAAGCAAGTGCGCTCAGGTCGCTGTAGGAGATCGCCACACGAAAGAGGACTGCTGCAATGGCGGTCGCGATCAAAACCCGTGTCAGCCATCGGCGCGGCGTGAAGACGATGATTGCTGGAATGACCAGGTAGAAATGCTCCTCGACGGCTAACGTCCAAGTTGGTGCCAACCAGTGCGCCCCTACCGACCCGGTGCTGGCCATGAAAAAATTCTGAACGAACAACAGATACGACCAGAGCGGAAAGGATGTGTCGGCGTCGGCCCATTCAGGCGGAAGCCTGTCGATGAGGACAAATAAGGCGACTACCGTGACCACATAAGCGGGAATGATCCTGAACGTGCGGCGCACATAGAACACCGTGAAAAAATTGGAATGATGTTGCCGCTCGAGGATCAGCTTGCCGATCAGGAATCCGCTGAGCACGAAAAAAATGTCGACGCCGATCCAGCCGAACATCAGTGCGCTAATGCCGCCCGGCAGCTCGGCGAAATAGTGCGACACGACCACCATGATGGCGGCGAGCCCTCGCAGGCCATCCAGCGTCGTGATCCGGCGGTCTGATGGAACTTCGACTGCCTTCGGCACCGAAGTGTCAGGGAGCGCCTGTGCCGGTACGGCTAGAGGATTCATCTTCCCAAACCCGCTGATAGGCGCGGTTGCAAAAGCGGGGGGCGGCCCGCGCTGACTATTGTAGGTAACTGTTGACCGTTAAGTTTATGTCGATACGCGCACCAAATGGTCGTCGGGTGGCGCAGCGACCAGCAGGTCTCGAGTAGGAGCATGCTTAGCGGCTGGTAAACGCCGTGCTCTATTCTCCGTCGAGGGGGCTCGGGTTCCGGCAGATAGCCGTGACGATAATGGCGTTTGCGCGCGGATGAGCCCGTGCGGGATCACCGCCCGACTTCGGTCGCGCCGTCCGGTCGCAGCACCACGATCGCCGACGCCGCGAGCATCAGTGCAAAGCCGACGGTGTCGTACAAGGTCGGCCGTTCGCCCAGCACGATCATCGCGGTGATGACGCCGATCACCGGCGACGAGAGAATCCCGAGCGCGGCGGTCGAAGCAGGCAGCCGCCGCACGATGCCGAACCACAGGAAGTAGCAGATCCCCGATCCGATGATGCCTGAGTAGATCAGCCCGAACAGCGACCACGCACCGGCATTAAGATGGAGCCCGCCTTCGAACAGCGGCACGCAAATCGCGATTACGACAACGCCGAACACCAGCTGCCAGATCGTGATCGCCATCGGGTCGCCGTCGAGCTTCGCCCATTTCAGGTAGACGGTGCCGGCCGCCCAGCTCATCGCGGCGGCGAGCGCCAGCATGATGCCGATCGGAATGCCGAAACCGGCCAGCGGCGCGATCAGGATCGACATCCCGGCGATACAAAGACTCAGCGCCACCATGCGTGTCGGCGTCAGGCGTTCGCCGAGGATCGGCAGCGCCAGCAACGCTGCCCAGATCGGCATGGTGTAGACCATGATCGCGACCCGCGACGTCTCGGCGGACAATTGCGCGAACGGGGTGAACACGCTGAACGCAACGATGTTGAGCAGCGACGCCACGCAGATGTGAATCCAGGTGCGTCCTCTCGGTATCGCGAGCTTGCGGCCCTGAAAGCGCGCGAAGCTGGTCAGCACCAGCGCGCCGAGTGAGAGCGTCGCGGTGCGCATGCTGAATGGCGGAATCTGCTCCAGCGCCATCCGCATGGTGACCCAGGCCGTGCCCCAGCCGAGGCAGAGCACGATCAGGAGCAGGCGTGCCTTGGCGGCATCCGACAGATTGCTGGTGTTTGGAGACATCCCGGTCCGCTTGATGCGGTGGCCTTTCGGCCGGCGACGGAATCTTAGCGGGGCATCACGGGATGGCAATGGCGGCCGGCGCAGGCCTGCCGCTCATATTCGTCGCGCGTTTGAACCGTCAGGAGGTCTTGGTGACGGCTTCGGTCGTGGCGCTCGCGCTACGGCGCCACAACAGGAATGTCACGATCGCCAGCACAATCACCGCGCCCTGCGCCAGCAGCGCCTCGCGGGTCGGATTGAGCCCGTACTCAAGCATCCAACCCAGCGACGCCACCGGATTCGACGGCACGATCAGCTGCTCCTGGAACTCGAGGATGGCGTCGCCGATCATCTTGATCGCCATCAGGAAGAGGAGCGCCGACGTGATCAGGAACACTGCGCGCAACGGCAGGCGCGTCGCCACCGCGTTGATGACGAAGAACAGCACCACCAGACCGGCCGCCGCGGCGGCCAGGCCCGCGAACAAGGCGGCCGACCAGCCGCCGGAGGAGGTCGCGAGCGCGTAGACGAACAGCACGGTCTCGGCGCCTTCACGGAACACCGCCAGGAACGCCAGCAGCGCAATGGCCCAGGCGGTGCCCTTGGCGAGCGCGCCTTCAGCCCGCTCTTTCAAGTATGCCTGCCATGCGCGGGGGTCTTGGCGTACCAGCAGCCAGCCGCTGACATAGAGCATCAACGCGGCGGCCACGAGGATGACGAAAGCTTCGAGCAGGTCGTTGTGCTGGCCTTCGTTCAGCGTCTGGAACAGCCATGCGGCCACGAGGCTGGCAACGATCGCCGCCACCGCGCCGGCATAAAGTGCAGTCAACCGATCCGCGGCGCCGGCTTTCTTGAGGTAAGCCGCGAGCGCGGCGATGACGAGCATCGCCTCCAGGCCTTCGCGCAGAAGGATCACGGCCGCTTGAACGAACACACCCGACATCGCAGCACCCTCGCTTGTCGCCCGATGCATGATTACTGCCGCGCGGATGCGTGTGTAAAGAATCGTAGTTTCAAGCAATTCCAATGAGCATCAAGCATCGGCTGCGCGATGGCGGCTCAGCACGACGCCGAGCGACGTCAGCGCGACGGCGCAGATCGCGAGCGGCGCGAAAGCCATCCACGGAATTCCGCTCAAGTCCCACAGCGCGCCACTCAACGTCGGGATGATCACCGCAAGCGTGTAGCTGATGGTGAACATACCGGCGGCGGTACGGTGCACGTCGCCCTGTGCGCTCAGTTGCGGTGGCAATGCCAGCACGACCGCGAAGGTCATCGCCGTCGCGAAGCCGACGATGGCCGCGAAGGCAACGACCCAATGACCCGTCGTGAGGATGATCCCGAGAATTGCGGCGATCGTCATCAGGCCGAACACGAGATAGGGCCAAGTTCTTCCGGTCAGCCGTTCCGCGGCCACCATCAGAATGAACGTCGCCAGGAATTGCGCGCCGTTGAGCCAGCCGAGCCCGGCGCTGACAAGGTCGGCGTGTCCTTGGCTCGTCAGATAGTCGGGCAGGAAGGCATTGGTGGAGAAGTAGATGCTGTTGTTGCTGCCGAAGGTCAGGCCGAGAATCCAGGTCAACGGCTTTTTCCAGTCGGGCCACCACAGGTGCCCCACGGCGGGATTGGCGGGAGCGGGCGTGTTGCCTTTGGGGCCGAGCATGAACACCACGGCGATCAGCAATACGGGCGCCGACCATACGACGAGGTCGAGCCGCCAGCTTGCGCCGACAAGCGGAAGCACGATGGGGATGGTGAAGATCGACGCCAGCGTTGCGCCGACCAGCATGCCGTTGCTGGCCATGGCGCTGCCGAGCACCGTGCGCTGCGGCACCCATTCGCGGACCAGCGTGGGAAGTGCCGGCTGCATGATCGCGATGCCGAAGCCCATCACCAACGTCGTGGCGTAGAGCAGCCAGACGTTGAATGCGCCGCCGCGGCCCGAGCCCGCCACCGCGGTGATCACCATTCCGACCACCAGCGTGCGCAGCGCACCGAACCGTGCGACGAGGAGCGATCCCGGGATTGCGGCCATCGCGAACATCGCGAGTGGCAGTCCCATCAACAGGCCAACCTGCGTTTCAGACAGATGCAGATCGTCGTGGATCAGGGGGATCACAGGCGGCACCGCGAGGATGGTCACCCGCAGCGTGATGCCGCCAAGCCAAAGTAGGGCGAGCAGCGTTACCAAGCTGGCGCGAGAGCGATCGTCCTCGCTCACGGATTGGACTTGATCTGGTGCAGCGCTTCGGCGGCGGTGGCCGCGTAGCGGATGGCAGGAGGGTTGAAACCGGTATCTTTCAACACTCGCCGGACCGGAGGCCGCGCACCTGCAAAATAGATGAGAGTGCCCGAACGCGCGAGCTTCTGCACGAAGCCGCGCAGCGCGTTGGCGGCGGTGACGTCGATCAGCGGCACGTTGCTGAAGTCGAGCACGAACGACTTCGGTGGCGCGCCGACACGGTCCAGCACCGTGCTGATGGCGGTGGTCGCGCCGAAGAACAGCGCGCCGCTGATGCGGTAGACCATCACATCGGGATCGGTGGCCTGGTCGGCGTCGTAGGCGGTCCGCGCGCCGTTGACGTCAGCCTTGTCGTCCGAGATCAGTTCGACGCCGCTCGCGACCTCGACCGCCTCCGCCATGCGATGCAGGAACAGGAAGGCGCCGAGGACGACGCCGACCGCGATGCCGGTCGTCAGGTCGACGAAGACGGTGAGCAGGAAGGTCGACAGCAACACCAGCGCGTCGGCCCGCGACCCGCGAATGAGCGCGATGAATTCGGATTTCTCCGCCATCTTCCACGCCACCACCAGCAGCACGGCGCCGAGCGCGGCGAGCGGGATGTAGGCGACCAGCGGCGCGGCGAACAGCATGAACAGCAGGAGATAGCCGGCGTGGAACAACCCCGAGATCGGGCCGCGCGCGCCGGCGCGCACATTGGTGGCAGTGCGCGCGATCGTGCCGGTGGCGCAGATGCCGCCGAAGATCACCGAGCCGATATTGGCGGCGCCCTGCGCCACCAGCTCGCAGTTGGAGCGGTGCCTGCGTCCGGTCATGCCGTCGGCGATCACTGCCGACAACAGCGACTCGATGGCGCCGAGCAGCGCGATGGCCAGGCCGTTGGGAATCGCGGCGACGAATTTATCCCACGTGAAGGCCGGCAGCGTGGGCGCGGGCAGGCTCGAAGGCATGGCGCCGAAACGGCTGCCGAGCGTGGCGATGTCGAGATGCAGAAGCGCCGTCGCCGCCGCCGCGCCGATGAGGCAGATCAGGAATCCCGGCCAGGTCGGACGCAGGCGATGCACCGCCAGGATAGTCGCCAGCGACAGCCCGCTCACGGCGATGGTCGCGAGGTTGAATGTTGGCGCCGCGTCCCACAGCGCCTTGAGCTTGGGCAGGAACTCCGCCGGCTCATGCGCCAGCTGAAGACCGGCGAGGTCGCGCACCTGGCTGGCGACGATGATCACGGCGATGCCGGACGTGAAACCGACGGTCACGGGATAGGGGATGTATTTGATGAAGCTGCCGACGCGCAGCAACCCGATCGCGACCAGGATCACGCCCGCGATCAACGTCGCCAGCACCAGGCCGTCATAGCCCTCGCGCTGGACGATGAGCGCCACCAGCACGATGAAGGCGCCCGCGGGTCCGCCGATCTGGAATCGGCTGCCGCCGAGCAGCGAGATCAGGAAGCCGCCGACGATCGCGGTATAAAGTCCGCGCTCCGGCCCGACGCCGGACGCCACCGCGATCGCCATCGACAGCGGCAGGGCCACGATCGCCACGGTAAGGCCGGCGATGGCGTCGGCGCGCAGATCCTTGAGGCCGTAGCCCTCACGCAGGATGGTCACGAGCTTCGGCGTGAACAGCTCGGCGAAGGTCGGTTGCGCTGCGGATACCGGTGATGGTGCGGAAGCGGTCATAGGCGGGACAGAATCGAGGATGGCACACCCAGTATCGCACAGACAATGGCATCGCGTCCGCCGTGCCGGCGGCATGTCCGCCGGCCGATTGGCCGTCAGTTCACCAGCCTCAAGTGGTCAACTCACCAGCTTCAAGCCGATGATGCCGGCAACGATCAAGCCGATCGAGCCGAGCCGCGCCGCGTGTGCAGGTTCCGAGAACAGGATGATGCCGAGGATCGCCACGCCGACCGCGCCGATCCCGGTCCAGACCGCGTAGGCGGTGCCGACCGGCAGCGTCTTCAGCGCCAGGCCCAGGAAGGCGATGCTCGCGATCATGCTGGTGATCGTCCAGATCGAAGGGATGAGGCGGGTGAAGCCATCGGTGTATTTGAGGCCGATCGCCCAGCCTATTTCGAGCAACCCCGCGATCAGCAGGTAGAGCCAAGCCATGACGAACCTCCGTTGCGGAGGGCCGTCCCTGCCGAATGTGTTTTGAGAAACGAGGTCGTCCCCGCAATGTATATATGGGGTTGAGGCTGAGCCGCATCAAGCTGCGGTCGTCTACCGAATCGTCTAAGGGCTGAGTGTCGTCCGGAGAACAAACCCGTGGGACCAGCAGCGCGCGCCGATTTCGTCTGGGGCGTCTCGACCTCGGCCTATCAGATCGAAGGCGCGGCGGCCGAGGACGGTCGCGGTGCGAGCATCTGGGATACGTTTTCGCACGCCGGCCACGTCGACAACGGCGAGACCGGCGACGTCGCTTGCGACCACTATCACCGGTATGCGGAAGACGTCGCGCTGATGCGCGATCTCGGTGTCGGCGCCTATCGTTTCTCGGTGTCGTGGTCGCGTGTGCTGCCGCTGGGCAAGGGCGCGGCGAACGAGCAAGGCCTCGCATTCTACGACCGCCTGATCGATGCGCTGCTCGCAACCGGCATCGAGCCCTGGCTCTGTCTCTATCATTGGGACCTGCCGCAGGCGCTCGAAGACCTCGGCGGTTGGACGTCGCGCGACTGCGCGGCGTGGTTCGCGGACTATGCCGCCGTCGTCGGGCAACGATACGGCGACCGGGTCAAGCGGTTCGCGACCTTCAACGAGCCGGCGGTGTTCGCGTTGCTCGGCTACAGCCGCGGCCAGCATCCGCCCGGCCTGAGCGATGACGGCGCGCTTCATCGCGCCATTCACCACGTGAACTTGGCGCATGGCGGCGCGGTCGACGTGCTGCGTGCGACGGTGCCTGCGGCGTCGATCGGCGGCATTCACTGCCGCCAGCCGTGCATGCCGTCGACGCCGGCCGACGCTGACGCCGCTGCGGCGGCGGTGGTCGATGCCTATTGGAACAACGCGTTTCCCGACCCGCAATGTCTCGGCGTCTATCCGGCCGCGCTGGCGCGCGCGGTCGAGCCGTTCCTCCAGGACGGCGATCTCGCGCGGATCGCACGGCCGGTCGACTGGTTCGGCCTCAATCACTATTCGCCCCTCTATATTCGGGCGGCCGCCGACAAATCGCTGGGCTTTGCGTCGACGGAGCCGCCGGCCGACAAGCCGCGCACCGGTATCGGCTGGCCGATCGAGCCCGACGCGTTCCGCACGACGCTGCTCGACACCCACGAGCGCTATCGCCTGCCGATCTATGTGACGGAGAATGGCTTCGGCGGTCCCGAGACGGCGAATGACAAAGGGGAGGTCGCGGACCACGGTCGCGTCGCCTATCTGGCCGGCTATGGCGACGCGATGGACGCGGCGATCGCGGGCGGCGCCGATGTGCGCGGCTATTTCGTCTGGTCGCTGCTCGACAATTTCGAATGGCGTTCCGGCTACGGGCCGCGGTTCGGGATCGTCCACGTCGACTATCCGACCCAGCGCCGCACGCCGAAGGCATCGTTCCGCTGGTATGCGGATCGGATCAGGCGGCGCGCTGGGTAAGGATATCGAAACGGCCCCCGGGCATGATCCGCCGGCTTTTCGGCGAATTGGGCCGCGGAACACCCATGACCGGCGTCGTTACTGATCCCGTGAAGGAGCAGCAGGCTGAGGCCCGCGCACTGGCGTTGCTGAGCCTGTTCTTCTTCGTCCTGGTGGCGGGCGCCTATTTCTACACGGCGAATTGGGGCGCGCAGGCGCTTCCCCGCGACGGCACGGGTCTCGTCGTCGGCCGCGACTTCCTGAATTTCTGGATGTACGGGCGCGCGGCACTGACCGCCGATCCCAGCCGCTTCTACGACGCGGTTGCCTACAACCAGGAACTGACTGCGTTGCTCGGCGCAAACTATCCGGGACAGAACTGGTCCTACCCGCCGAGCATCATGCTGCCGGCGCTGCCGTTCGGACAGCTCGGCTATATGCCGGCGCTGCTGATCTGGACCCTGCTCGGCGCCGCGCTGTTCTTCGCTGTCGCGCGGCGGCATCTGCGCGATCCCCGGCTGTTGCTGGCGCTGCTGCTGTCGCCGGCGGCGGTGCTGTGCATCATCTCGGGGCAAAGCTCGCTCATCACCGCCGCGATCCTGATCGGCATCTTCTCGTGCCTCGATCGCAAGCCGATCGTCGCCGGTATCCTGATCGCGCTGCTGACGCTCAAGCCGCAGCTCGGTCTGCTGTTTCCATTCATGCTGTTGGCATCGGGCCGCTGGCGCGTGTTCATCGTGGCCACGGTCGCGTCGCTGGCGATCGCGGCCGTCACGGCGGGGCTGTTCGGCCCGCAGGTCTGGGCTGATTTCGTTCTGAAGGGATTGCCGGTCAACAACATCGTGCTGTCAGATCCGAACGGGATCGCGACGCCGTTCTATCCGACCGTCTTCATGAACCTGCGCGGCGCCGGCGCAAGTTATGCGCTGGCAATGGCGGTGCAGCTTTGCTTCGCGGCGGTGGCGGTGGCGACGGTGGTGTGGGCGTTCCGGTTCCGCCGCGACGCCGACCCGCGGGTTCTGATGGCTTTGTTCTTCGCCTGCTCCATCAGCTTCGTTCCGTACCTGCTGGCCTATGACACGCTGGCGCTGACGCTCGCGGCGCTGATGCTGCTCGAGTCGGGAAAGCTCGATGCGGCCGGACGGCGTTTCGTCCAGATCGTGTTCTGGCTGCCGATCCTGCAGATGGTGCTCGGCACCTGGCACATTCCCGGGCCGGCGCTGGTTGCGCCGGCCTTCGCCCTGTATCTGGTGCTGCAACTCCGTGCCGCCGCACCGGCCGGCGCCCGCGTAGCCGAATCGCGCGCCTAGCGGCCGTTCGCAGGCGCCTGGCTACTTCCGCATGCAGATTCCGGTGACGGCGCCCTCGCAGGTGCCGGCGGTGGCCGCAGCGCCGGTATCCCGGCAGACCGCAAATACCAGGACCTCGTCGTTGGTGCAGGCGAGCTTGCCGGTCGCTTCGACACGGCGGAGCCCCCCTTCGGGAGCCGCCGCAGCCTGGCCGGTGGGGCCGCGCTCGCCCTGCGGCCCGGCCGCTCCCGCGGGTCCAGGCGGTCCAGCCTCGCCACGGGCGCCCTGGGGACCGGCGGGGCCTTGTGGGCCGGCTGGGCCTTGGGCACCGGCCTTGCCCTGCTCGCCGGCGGGTCCGGGAGTTCCAGCCGCGCCCTGCGGTCCGGCCGGGCCGGTCGAGCCCTGACGGCCCTCGCAGCCCGCCAGCAGCAGCATGGCCCCGATCGCGATCATGGATGTGAGTGCGCGCATATTATTCCCCCCTCGAAACCTGATTGATGACCCAGCTTGCGGCCGGCCCTGGAACCGGTCAATGCGACATGGCCGGCTTTGTTTTCTTGTGCCCAAGGCTTTGTTTTCTTGTGCCCAAGGCTTTGTTTTCTTGTGCCCAAGTCGGACAGGATCCCATCTACTGAGGCCGTGCGAAAGCATTGCTGCGTGCGGTGGCCGAACGGAGGCAATATTTGCGGCACCGTGATGGGACAGCGAGTGTTGCACCGCCGTTCCCCGTGTGTTAGCAAACGCGCGATTTTCGTGGGGCTCGGAAGCTTCCTACGGCCCCGTCCGGAAATTCAAAGTCCCACTTTAATCTCAAGGGCTTGCGCCGCCCGTTCCCGAGGGCGCCGAGCCTGCGAAATTGTCCTAACGAGCACCGCACGTGGCAGGCGACGAACCGATGGTATCTGGCATGGCGGGACGCTATGCCACCGCATTGTTCGAACTGGCGCTCGAAGAGCACGCCATCGACGCAGTCAAAGCCGACCTCGACCGTTTCGACGCACTGATTGCCGAAAGCCCCGACCTCCAGCGGCTGGTGCGCAGCCCGGTGTTCACGGCTGAGCAGCAGACCAAGGCGCTGTCGGCCGTGCTCGACAAGGCCGGCATTGGCGGCTTGGCGGCCCGGTTCCTCAAGCTGGTGGCGTCGAACCGCCGGCTGTTCGCCGCACAGGACATGGTGCGCGGCTTCCGGGCGCTGGTCGCGCTCCACAAGGGCGAGACGATGGCGACGGTCACGGTCGCCGAGAAGCCGACCGAGGCGCATCTCGCCGCGATCAAGGACGCGCTTAAGGTCGTCACCAAAAAGGACGTGCAGGTCGAGGTGAAGATCGATCCGTCGATTATCGGCGGGCTGATCGTGAAGCTCGGCAGCCGCATGGTCGACACGTCACTCCG
>Ga0075420_100000035_pt1 | contig 73647 bp, 58 predicted proteins | sample SoiMetdeltSBSDD4_FD_75296 | JGI IMG/M metagenome (GOLD analysis project Ga0075420, IMG submission 75296) | Bulk soil microbial communities from a Populus tree surrounding site in Tennessee, USA - Soil MetaG P. deltoides SBSDD4 | ecosystem: Environmental > Terrestrial > Soil > Tree plantation...
GTTGCCGAGCCGCCCAGGTTGCTGCGCACCGTGATGACCTGCGGGTTGAATACCCAGCCACGCTGGTCGAAGTAGCGCCCACCGCACGGAAAGCTCCAGGTGGGTGGCGCGCCCAGCACAGCCGCAGGGCGGAGCTACATCACCGTCTACGCAGCCGGCAGTCCAGCGGTTCGCCAGGAGCACAATGCCGAGGCACCAGGGGCCGTCGGGTGGATGGGACCACCTGAACACAGCGAGTAGCGTGCGGATGGATCCGGAAACGTCTGGGGGGTGGACGTGATGATGCGTCGGAGAGCTCTGTTCCGCCTGTTCGCCACGGTCGTCATGGCCGGTCTGGTGGCCACCCTCGGGGCCGCCCCGGCCGCGGCAGCAGGGCCACCCGGCCCAGGGCCGTACCCGAAGATCCTGCTGGGCGCGAGCCCGGCGGTCGTGACCTGCCACGACGCTGACGGCTCGCTGCTCTACGAAGGCGAGGCCTGGACCCTCGAGCCACTGGTCCGCGGCCCACTCTTCGCGCCCGTGGTGCTGTGGCTGCGTGGCCGGGGCAACGTCCCGGTGCTGCCCCTGGAGTTCACCAGCACGGCCTACCCGCTGATGTGGGAGACCGTCGACAGCGGCCCGATCGAGTACGGCCTCACCGAGTCGGTGCACGGCCGCCCCGCCGGCTACGGCTCCGTGCCCACCGACACCGCCCAGCGGGTCACCTGCGGTTACGACCTCTTCGGCTGGTACGAGTTCGGCCAGTACGCGATCACGGCCGGGCTCGCCGAGGCGCTCGGCCTGCCGGCCCGGCTGGTCGGCCGTACCCTTCGCTTCGAAGGTGAGGGCTCGGTCAGCTTCAGCGTCCCGCGCTACCTCTTCCCGCTCACCGCCGGCGTTGTCGTGCCCGCCCTTGCCACACCCGACTACCAGCTGTACGGCAAGCGCGCGCTGCCCACGGTGACCTGCGGTCGGGACGGCCAGCTGGTCTACCGGGGCGCCGCCTACACGCTCGCCCCGCTGGTCCGCGGCTACCGGTGGGCGCCGATGGCGTTCTGGGTCTCCGGTGACCGCATCGTCATCCCGCGGTGGTCGCTGTCGCGGGTCACCGGCACGTGGCAGACGGTCTCCGGCACGCCGGCCCGCAGCGGGCAGCTCGACGCCACGAACGCCGTGCGCCCGGCCGGCTACGGTGGCCGGCCGCTCAACCCGACCGAGGGGGTGGAGTGCGGCTGGACCGGCACGCACGCCACCACCACGGTCGTCACCTCCGCGCTCGCGTTCCAGCTGGATCTGCCCGCGGAGGTCATCGGTCGCGAAGTCGCCCTCAGCGGGACCTACACCGTCCAGGCGTTCAGCCCGGACTGGCTGTTCCCTCCGGCCTGACCTGCTGGCACGGGGCGGCTACGGTCTTCCACCCAGCCAATGCCGGCAGCGGATATAGCGATTTATGGTGTCAGGTCTGCGACTTGGCAGCTGACCAGGAGGACGCGGCGGCATGGCCGCTCACGGGGGTGTCGGGGCCCCTTGGGGTGCCTTGGCTACGCGCCGCTGCGGCACCATCGGCAGCGGCCCGGTGCCGAGCGCGGCCCCGGGTACGCCCGGCTTCTTGGCGCCGGGCTCGGCGAGCAGGCGCCAGCGGGACGCCACCGCGGCGAGCGTGAGGATGGCCTCGGTCATCCCGAAGCTGTCGCCGATGCACTTCCGGCTGCCCGCGCCGAAGGCGAGCATGGCGCCACGCGGCACCGCACTGGCCCGCTCCGGCAGCCACCGGTCGGGGTCGAACCGCTCCGGGTCGTCGTACAGGGCGGGGTTGTGGCCCAGCACGTAGGGGCTGTAGAAGACGATCGTCCCAGCTCCCAGCCGGCGCCCGGCGAGCTCCACCTCACTGGTGGTGGTCCGGCTGAGCAGCCAGGCGGGCGGGCACAGCCGCAGGGTCTCAGTGAGCATCCGCCGGGTGTAGTCCAGCTTGGACACGTCGTCGAGGCTCGGGACGCGGCCGGAGACGACCTCGTCGACCTCGCGGTGCAGCCGGTCGGCGACCTCCGGGTGCTCCGCGAGGAAGTAGCACGCCCAGGCCAGCGTGCTCGCCGTGGTCTCCGTACCTCCGATGAGCAGCGTCATCACCTGGTCGTGGATCTCTTCGTCGGTGAGCGGGTCACCGGTCGTCTCGTCCCTGGCCTGCACCAGGGCCGAGAGCAGGTCGCCCTGGTCGCGCCCGATCCGGCGGTGCTCGCGGACCGTCTCTGCGATCACGGTCCGCATCCGCACCCGGACCTGCCGGAAACGGCGGTTGTCGGGCGTGGGGAGCCTCTCGGCCCAGCCGAGCGGCGCGACCATACGCTTGTAGATACCCCGCATGATCACTGGCAGCGACCGCAGCACCTCGGCCACGGCCCGCTCGCCGAGCTGGTTGGCGAACATCGAGCGGGCGGTGATGCGCATGGTCAAGGTGTGCATCGCCTCGCTCACGTCGACCGTCTGGCCAGGTCGCCACGAGGCCAGCTCGCCCTCGATCTCCTCGCACATCAGCGCCGCGTACCCGGGCATCCGGGCCGTCTGGAACGAAGGCTGGACCATGCGCCGTTGCTGCCGGTGGCTCTGCCAGTCCGAGCTGACCAGGCCGTTGCCCACGAGCAGCCGCACCTTCTCAAAGAGCGGGCCGCCCTTGTCGAAGGTGCGTGACTCCAGCAGAACCTGCATCGCAAGGTCCGGGTGGCAGGCGAGGTAGGCCCGGCGTGGACCCAGCCGCAGCTCGACCAGGTCGCCACGGGCCGGCAGCGACCTCAGGAACTCCAACGGCCGGCGCCGCAGCGGCAGCGCATGCCCGAGCAGCGGGAGCCCACCCGGGGCAAGACCCACCGTGTACGTCCGCGGGCCAGCCGGTGCCGGCACTGGCGCATCCTCCAGCGGCCGCTGGCACACGGCTTTCTCGCCATCCGGCACCGACCTGCGGTCCTGCAGGGACTCGCCGTCCGGCACCGACCCGTGGTCCTGCCGGGACCTGTCGCCCGACAGGGACTCGTGCCCCGGCTCGGTCCCGTGGTCTAACCAGGTCCCATGGCCGGGGGCCGGTCTCAGTCTGGCGATCGGCGCGGTAAGGCTGAGCCATCCGGAGGTGGCGCCGTCCCACACGAAGCCGTCGCCGAAGTAGCGGGGGGTAAGGTACTCGAACTCCTGGCTGCCGCCGATCAGGTAGTCCAGCCCGCGCAGGTACGCACGCACGTCCTCGCGCTCGCCGAGCTGGCCGTCCAGGACCGTGTCACGGGCGGCGAGGTACGCCTTCTCGTGGTGCTCAACCAGCTCGCACAGCCGGTCGACGGCCGACTGCAACGCCATCCCCTCGTGCTCGCGGAGCACCCGGATCGTGGTCATGGTGTCCTGCTGCGCATGCTCCTTGCGCCAGGACAGCAGGTCGTTGACGAGGATCAGCTGGCGCATCCCGTGCTGGTGCACCTCCGCGAGCTCGGGTGAGCCGGTGAGGTCGCTCAGGTCCACGTCCAGCGAGTACTCGGTCAGCAGCTCCAGGAACGCGCACCCGAAGCTGTCCATCCGGATGGCCATGCAGGTCTCGTAGTCCGGGACCTCCCCGGCCAGCTTGGACTGGATCTCGGCGGCGCACCCCCGCAGGAACGCCTCCAGGCTGCCGGTGAACCTGGGCACCTGCGCCGGGGCCAGCCCGGAGCTGATCCGCAGCCACAGGTCCTTGGCCGCCCGCCCGTACGGGAACTGGTCGCTCGTCTCGGCGTCACCCCGGAACTGCGCCATGACCCGGGCGAACACCTCTCGGGCTCGGCTATGGCTGGCGCCGAGCTCGGACCGGTCCGAGACAAAGCTGTCGATGACAGTGACGAACTGGTACCAGTCAGCGATGTTGCGCGCGCGCCCCTCGTCAGCGGTCGGCACGGTCAGCGCCCCGTAGAGGCCGTTGCGCTGGCGCAGAAACCGCAAAAGGTCTGCCTCGCTGGCGAAACAACCGCTCAGGAACCGGCATACCCAACCATTCGAGGAGATCTCGATCTGGGCGGCTTTCGGGTGATAAGCGACCGGAAGCAGCCGCGGTAGCTCGGGCAGGAAGAACTCCTGCTCCCCTGGGGTGATATAGCCGTCGCCTCCTACAACGTCCGGCTCGTCCGTCTCGTGCCACAGGCCCTTGACCTGCTGGTTCACCATGCCCCGCCTCCGTAATGGCTCCCTGACCAGTGAATTCTCGACACGGTAGCGGATCAGGGGGGTGAGCACGCTCCTGCGATGTGGTCGTTCACCCTGTGGGTTTATCTACGGAGGGACGATCTACCGGCGTTCCTCATGCTCCGTAACGGCGGCTGGACGCAACGCAAGGACGGCGAGATCTGGACAGCTATCGCTCAGCGGTACGCGGCGGCCTGGATCTGGTACAGCTCGGCGTAGCTGCCGCCGGCGGCCGTCAGCTCATCGTGGCTGCCGGCCTCGACCACGCGGGCACCGTCGAGCACCACGATGTAGTCGGCCATCCGGACGGTTGAGAACCGGTGCGACACGAGGATGCTGATCCGGCCGTTCCCGGCGGCCCGCCCGCTCGCCCAGGTGTCCGGGCCGGCGCGCCGCGTGGCGTCCCGCACCGCGTCCGCGTACCGCTCGAACAGCGCGTGCTCGGTCTCGGCGTCGAGCGCCGCGGTCGGCTCGTCCAGCAGGAGCAGCAGCGGCTCGTCGCGCATGAACCCGCGGGCGAGCGCGATCTTCTGCCACTGTCCGAAGGAGACCTCAACCCCCTCCGGCCAGGTGGGACCGAGCTGGGTGTCCAGGCCGGTCGCGAGGGAGTCCACGACGTCGGTGGCGCCGGCGCGGTCGACCGCCGTACGCACCGACGGCTCGTCGTCCACGCGGGGCACGTCGCCCAGGCCTACCGACGCTCGGGCGCGCAGCTCGAACCGGAAGAAGTCCTGGAACGCGCCGGCCAGCCGGGCCCGCCACTCCGGCGCGGGCATGCGGGCCAGGTCAACGCCGTCGACCAGAATGCGACCGGAGGTCGGCTCGTAGAGCTTGCCGAGCAGCTTCACCAGAGTGGACTTGCCAGCGCCGTTCTCGCCGACGATCGCCACGACCGACCCGGCCGGCAGGTCGAGCGACACGTCCTGCAGCACCAGGCGGTCGGTGCCGGGGTACGCGAACGACACGTGGTCCAGGCGGATGCCCCGGGTCAGCCGGTCGGGCACCGGCGCGTCGGCCGTGGCCACCAGGGACGCGGCGTAGTCCTCCAGCCACGCCAGCCGGCGCGAGCCGTCCATCCACATGCCGCGCAGGAACCCGATCTCGCCGACCGTGGCGCTGACGTACGCCGACAGCCGCGCCCCGGCCGCCAGCACCAGCAGCACGTCGCCCGGGGACGCGTGCAGCCCGGAGGCGGCAAAGACGATAGCACCGACGTACCCGGCGCCGAACACCGCCCAGGCCAGCGTGTGCCAGCCGGCGCTGCCCCAGCGCGCGGCGGAGACCACGCCGTACCAGCGCTCCCACTCGGCGAGGCCCTGCCGCGCCAGCCGGGGGCCGGTCCCGGTGAGCCGCACCTCCTTGCCGGGTGCGGCGGTGGTGACCGTGACGAACAGGTGACGCGCCAGCCGGCGGGCGGGCGCCGCCCGCTCGTCCGCACTGCGTTCGACCGCCGGCCGCCAGCTTGCGGTGAGCACCGTGGGCAGCGCGAACAGGACGAGCAGGGCCAGCACCGGGTGCACCGACATCAGCAGCGCCACGGTGATGCCCAGCCGCAGGATCCAGCCGCAGGTGGAGAACACCGACATGTACATGTGGTCGAGCACGAACGTCTGGTCGCGCAGGACCGCGAGCCGGTCCAGCAGCGCGGGACGCTCCTGGTGGGCGATGGTGGCCACCGACGCCTGGAGCCGGGCGACATGGCCCTCCAAGGCGATGGTGACCCGGTCCCGGAAGCGCCGCTGCACCCGGGTGCTGACCGTACGCAGGAACCAGGTGGCCACCGCGGACCCGGCCAGGCCCAGCGCGGCGGCGAGCAGCAGCCCGCGGTCGGACCGCAGCACCCCCTCCCCGAGCAGCTTGAGCCAGACCGCGATGAGCGCGTCCGGCAAGGCGGCGAGCAGCGCCAGCAGGAACGCGGCCACCAGCAGGCCAGGCTCTTGGCGGTAGCCCAGCCGGCACAGCCGCCACATCGAGGAGAGGGCCGGCGGCAGGTCGTCCAGGGTGGACTCGGCGGTCCGGTCAGGCGAGGACCTCATACTGCACCTCCTCCTCGCCCTCGAGCACGCTGAACGGCCGCGCCTGGAGGTCGAACATGGCCCGGTAGCGGCCGTCGAGCGCCATCAGCTCCTGGTGCGAGCCCAGCTCGACCACCCTGCCCTGCTCGACCACGCAGATCCGGTCGGCGTGCCGGACCGTCGAGAACCGGTGGGAGATGAGGATCGTGGTGCAGTGCCGGGTGGCGGTGAGGATCCGTTCGAAGATCTCGGCCTCACCGCGCACGTCGAGCTGGGCGGTTGGCTCGTCGAGCAGCACCACGCCGGCACCGAGCCGGACCGCGGCGAGTGCCCGGGCCAGTGCGACCCGCTGCCACTGGCCACCGGACAGGTCGGTGCCGCCCTGGTACGCCCGGGCCAGCACCGTGTCCAGGTCGGCGAGGTGCGTCCCGCCCGCCGCGGCCAAGGCCTCGCGGACCACCTCGTCGGGCGCCCCGGCCGGCGCGACGTTGTCGCGCAACGGCAGCTCGAAGCGGGTGAAGTCCTGGAACACGGCGGTGACCCGGCTCCGCCAGCCGGCCAGGTCCAGCCGGCGCAGGTCCACCCCGTCCACCTCGATGGCGCCGGACTGGGGGTCGTAGAGCCGGCACAGGAGCTTCGCCAGCGTGGTCTTGCCGGACCCGTTGCGCCCGACGATGGCCAGTGACGACCCGGCCGGGATGGTCAGGTCGAAGCGGTCCAGCACCGGCCGGTCCGAGGACGGGTAGCCGAAGGTGACGCCCCGGAACCGGATCTCGGCCGCCGGCATGCCGTCGGCCGGCTGAGGATCGGGGGGCTGCGGCAGCGCGCCGGCCGCGGCCATCGCGGACTCAAGCCGCAGCACCGCCGCCACCGGGGACGACGCCCCGTCCAGCGACCAGTTGAGGCCGCCGAAGGCGATCATGCTGGTGCCGACCGCGGCCTGGGCGAAGACCACCGCTGGACCGATGCCCAGCCCACCGGCCGCGGCGTCGGCCAGTGCCCAGAACACCACGGCGTTGCCGGCCAGGACGATGAGCAGGCAGCCCAGCACCGGCCGCTCCCGCAGCTTGGTGGCGCGGTACTGCAGCTCGTGCAGGCGCGCGCGGCGGGCGGTGAACCGCTCGATGGTCCACCCCGCCAGGCCGAACAGCCGCAGCTCCTTTGCCGCGGGTGGGTCCACCGCGAGCCGGTACGCGTACTCCGAGTCGCGTTGGGCGGAGCGCACCTCCTCGGTGTTGCGGTCCCGCCAGACCGCGCTTTCGCGGAGCAGCCAGTGCGTGCTCAACCAGGCACCGGCCAGCACGATCGGCGCCCACCACCGGAAGCCGGCGAGCACCACGGCGGACGCGAGGCCGGCGAGGAGCTCGATCAGGCCGACCGCGATGAAGTCCATCGACATCGCCAGTGGCGGCCCCTGGATGCCCAGGTCGAAGTCGCGGGCCATGGTCAGGTCGGCGGTGAGCCGCTGGTCCTCCAGGTGACCCATGCCCGGCGGCCCGACGCACGACTGCGCCAGGCGGTCGTTGAGCCAGGTGGCGGTCCGGTCGCCCAGGTTGGCGCTGACCGCCGTGTGGACCGGGCTGAGCACCTGGAGCACGACGAACAGCGTGCCGGTGAGGGCCAGCGGCCCAGCCAGGCCGGCGCCGGACTCGACGGCGCCGACCAGCACGCCGATGGCGATCGCCAGGGCCGCGGGCAGGACACTGCGGGCCACCAGCACGGCCCACCAGGTCGCCGCCAGCCGGCGGTCGGCCCGCGGCAGGACCGTGAAGAACTGCCACTCCTTGCGCGCCCGTAGCCGATCCATGCTCACCGCCTCCGCCGGGACATTACTCGACCCCTCCGACAACAGTCGCAGTCGGCGCGGCTGCGCGGCGCTGCGCGGCTGCGGGGGCTGGCGGCTGCGGGGCTCAGCCGGCGAGCCGGATCAGCAGGTCGGTCTCCCACCGGTACGGGTCAGGCTGCTCCCGCGGGTCGGTGCGGTAGACCTCCAGCCGGCAGCCCCAGCGTTCCCCCTGGTCGGTGTGGGCCACGTCCGGGCGGAACCCCTGGCCCGCCGCCCAGTCGAGCAGCGCGGCGGCTGCCGCGGGAAGCCCCTCGGGGTGGCCGGCGTGGGTGACGCGGGCGTACCGGCCCGCCGGCAGGACGCCCGCGACGATGTCGCCGTCACCGGCCACCGCCTGCGCAACCGGCACCCCCGCCGCCAGCTGCAGCTGCCCCTGCGCGCCGATGATCTCGTACCGGAGGAACGGCGCGCCGGCCGGCTCGATCCCGCGGGCGGCCAGCCAGCTGAGAACTCCCGGCAGGCGGTCGGCCACGGTGCCGATGGTCTGCGCGGTGACGGTCGCGCGGACCGCCAGGCAGGGCTGCTCCGCGCGGTGCTCGATCGAGGGTTCGGTCGCCATAGGACCTCCTGGTAGGCCGTTGTACGCGCGTCTGGTGCGCCGCACCACCCGCCACTGCCACACTCTCCATTAAGGACATACAGAGTACGGCGGCGGGCTCACCGGTCCGGCAGGAGCGTGTCGAACAGCTGCGCGTAGCGCAGCAGGTGCAGGTCGCCGACGTAAGCCGGCCGGCGGGCGACCGCCATCGATGCGACGTGACCTTGCGCCGGCCGGAACGGCCTGCCCGGCGCCGGTACCGTGACAGCACCGGCTCGGACCGTGCCGGCGGCCGCGGGGTCAAGGGTGGATGGCGCGGGTGATCTCGTCGGCAGGCACCGGCCGGCCGAGATGCCAGCCTTGGCCGGTGTCACACCCGGCGTTGCGCATGCGGCGGGCCTGGGCGGCGTTCTCGATCCCCTCGGCGGTGATGTCGAGGCCGAGCGTCCGCACGAGCGACACCGTGGCGGCCAGGAACTCCTGGTGCCGGGCCTGTGCCCGGCGCGGCGGCTTGATGAAGGTCCGGTCCAGCTTGACCCGGTGGATAGGCAGGGCGCGCAGGCAGCTCAGGTTGGAGTAGCCGACCCCGAAGTCGTCCAGGGCGATCCGCACGCCGAGGCCAGCCAGTGCGGCCAGGGTCCGGGCGGTGGCACCGGCGACCTCGATGACCGCGCGCTCGGTCAGCTCCAGCTGCAGGCGGTGCGGGGCCAGGCCGGACCGGTCGAGGGTCTCGGCCACCCAGCCCACGACGCCGGGGTGCTTGAGCTGGCCGGGCGCGAGGTTGACGCTGACATACGGCGGGTCCGCGACCAGCTCCTGCCACTGCGCGGCCTGCTGGCACGCCTGGGTCAGCAGCTGCGTGCCGAGCGGCACGATGAGGCCGGTGTCCTCGGCCAGGCCGATGAACTCCCCGGCTTCGAGCAGGCCCCGTTCGGGGTGGCGCCACCGTACGAGCGCCTCCACGCCGACGAGCTGTCCGGTCGCCAGGGCGACCAGCGGCTGGTAGTGCAGGACGAACTCACCGCGGCGCAGGGCGGCCGGCATGGCCGCGGACAGGCGGTAGCGCGCCACGTCCCGGGCGCTGCGTTCCGGTTCGAACAGGCGCCAGCAGGCCCGGCCGTCGGCCTTGGCCCAGTGCAGCGCGATCTGGGCGGCGCGGATGAGGTCCGCCGGGTCGCCGCCGGCCGCGTTCGCCTCGACGATGCCGGCGCTGGCGGCCATCGGCAGCTCGGTGCCGTCGAGGTGGAACGGCTCAGCCAGCGCGGCCAGCGCCAGGTCAGTGATCTTGATCGCGTCCTCGGCGCAGGCGGTCTCCTCGACCAGGATCGCGAACTGGTCGCCGTCGAGGCGGGCAACCCGGTGGCCGGGCTGGTCCGGCAGGTACTGCAACCGCTCGGCGGCGGACCGGAGCAGCCGGTCGCCGACGTCATGGCCGAGGCTGTCGTTGACCGAGGCGAACCGGTCCAGGTTGAGGCAGCACACGGCCAGCCGGGACCCGGCCTCCGCAGAGACCAGCCGGTTGCTGAGCCACTCGGTGAAGAGCGTCGCATTGGGCAGGCCGGTGAGGGCGTCATGGGTGGCGAACTTGCGGAACCGGGCCTCGCTGGCCCGCAGCGCCTGCTCGGCCCGGGACTGTGCGGTCATCGCGGCCAGCCGCACGGCGTCCTGGGCGTCCAACGTACGGTCGCGCACGGCGGCCACGAAGCCCGCGGTCACCGCCTCGACCAGGGCGGTGACCCGGGTGGCGGCGATGCCGTCAAGTCCGAGGTCGATCGGCAGGCGGGTGTGCATGAGCGTGACGGTCCGGCTGAGCACCTCGGGCATGGCGTAGCCGCAGCTGACCAGCTCAGCGCCGACCCGCTGGCCCGCCCTGGCCAGCCGGTCCGCGTCGAACGGCTCCGCGGACAGGGCCGCGGCGAGCCGCGCGGTCAGCGCGGTGGCGACCTTGATCCGCTCGGCGGGCAGCAGCGGCACGTAGTCGGCGCTGTTCAGCGCCCTGCCCCAGACCCGGGCGAAGTCGCCCACGCCGTTGTGCCCCTCGTAGTCCGGGGCGACTGCGGGCTCGCCCGTCACGTCCCGCGCCCCAGGCGGTCATCGGCGCTTGCCCGTTGCGGATAGGCAGCGCCTTCGGTTACCCGGCCAAGCCGTCCCATCGTGCCCTCCTGCCGCACCTTACATTGCCCGTACGCTGCGAAGATTATCCATTCTGGATCTAGTGGAGGCGCAACCGAAACGGCCCGGCCGTACGACGGACGGGGTACCAGGGGCCAGCAAGGCACTACCCTTCCGGTGGATTCGGTCAGGGCTTACGGCCCACACCGGCGTACATCATCAGGCGCTCCGGGTGGTCGCCGACGTCCTCCGGAGAGTCCGGGCGCCACTGGGCCGACCACACCACACCTGGTTCGACCAGCTCGAAGCCGGCGAAGAAGCGCAGGACCTCATCCCGGGTACGCACCGTGACCGGCGTCGTCGTGCGTCTGGTCGCCGACACGGCGGCCCGTATCTCGTCACCGCGCCTGTCCGCGGTGCCGTGGCTGATCGCCACGTAGCTACCCGGGCACAGCTCGTCCCGCAGCCGCGCCATGATCCCGTAAGGGTCGTCCCGGTCCGGGACGGCCGGCAGGACGGCCACGAGTATCAGCCCTACCGGCTGGTCAAAGTCGAGCGTCGCGCGCGTGTGCGGGTGGTCCAGGATCGCCTCCGGGCGGCGCAGGTCCTCCTGGACCACTGTGGCGAGATCGTTGTTAGCCAGGATCTGGCGGCTGTGCATCACCGCCACGGGGTCGATGTCGACATACACCACCCGCGACTTCGGGTCCAGCTTCTGGGCGATCTCATGCACGTTGCCCACGGTCGGAACCCCCGACCCGATGTCCAGGAACTGCCGGACGCCGGCCTTGACCATGAACCGGACCGCCCGGTGCAGGAACGCCCGGTTCGCCAGTGCTATCTCCCGGAAGTCCGGCAGCATCGCGAGAAGCTCGCGGGCATACTCCCGGTCTGCGGCGAAGTTGTGCGCTCCGCCCAGTATGTAGTCGTACGCCCGAGCCACGCTCGGTGTATTAAGATCAATATCCTCAGCTGCCCAGTCCGGCCGCCCCATCGCCGCCCTCCCGCCCGAACCGCATGTGCTGCGGTACGACCCGACGATTATCTGGAGCTGGCTCCGGTCCGACCAGCACCAAACGGTCGGACTGGCCAGTGCGGTCAGACATCCGACACAGCCGCGGCCCCGCACCTCCCCGGCCAGCCGCCGACCCGTACACCCCTAACTTCTTCTCAGGGATACCCCTAATCCCTGCCGGCCCTCCACCACTATGCCCGGTCTACGGTGCGGCAGGGCTTGACGCCGGTCCGCGCCAGACGATGAACTTCATGAACGACAACTACCGAAGGGGGCGGTGTTGAGCGCAGCGCCAGACACGGACGGATGGCCTCGTCGGCCCGCGTGGTTCGCGGAGTACTTTCCGCGTTACATGGCGGCGCACACCAAGCCGGGCACGCGCTGGTTCCACGTAGCCGGGACGCTGACCGGCGCGGTCCTGGCCACCATGGCGGTGGTCCGCCAGCGTCCTGAGCTTTTCGCTCTCGGCGCCTTGGCGCTGTTCGCACTGGCCTGGTGCGGGCACTTCGGCATTGAGCACAACCGGCCCGCTGGCTTCCGCAACCCGGTCCGCGCCCTGCCTGGCGACCTGACGCTCACCGTGCTGATGCTCTCCGGGAAACAGAAGATGCTCGATCGTCTCAGCGAGCAGGGGCGGACACCGCGTACCTGACTGGCGTACCCGTTCCGGCACCCCCGGCTGGATGCCACGCGAGACGGCGTTGGCGCGCGTACGCACCACCCCGTGGCTAGCTTGGCGATGTCCTGCTGCGGGTATCACATCGACCACTGAGGACCACTATGCCTGCGCAACGCACCACTGCCTGGTCGGAGAGCGAGGTCCCAACCTCGTAAGCCGTCACGCCGGTAGAGCCGTCCACTCCCGACATCGCGTACCGCACTCACGGCAAAGAGGAGGATCGACCGTGCTATCTGACCTTCACGAGGCCTTCCCCAAGCTAGCTTCCGACCTGCTCCTGGTACGGGAGGAGATGCGAGGCGCGGCGACCGGGGCCGACGACCGGGTGCGCAACCGCCTCGACCACTTCCTGGACCGCACCGGACGGCTGTTCCGGCCCAGCCTCGCCCTGGTCGCCGCCTACCTGACCGCGGGCTCGCTGTCCACCGCGGTCCGCGCCGACGTGGTACGGGCCGCCACGGCCGTTGAGTTCCTCCACGTCGCGACGCTCTACCATGACGACGTCATCGACGAGGCCGCCACCCGCCGCGACGCCCAGACGCTCAACTCCCGCTTCGGCAACACGACCGCGATCCTCTCCGGCGACTACCTGCTGGCCTGTTGCATGGATCTCGGCTCGCGGCTGGGCGCCCAGGCCACCGAGACCATCGCGGAGACCCTGCGCACGATGTGCGCCGGGCAGATCGTCGAGACGGCCGACCTGTTCCGGGCCGAACGCACCGAGGACGACTACTTCAACGCGATCAACGGGAAGACCGCCAGCCTGCTGCGGACCAGCGCGTTCCTCGGCGCCCTGGTCGCCGGCGGCTCCCCGGCCGCGGTACGGGCCATCGGCGAGTACGCGCGCCACCTGGGCCTGGCGTTCCAGATCTGGGACGACATCAGGGACATCCGGGCGTCGGCGAGCACGACCGGCAAGGAACGCGGAAAGGACCTGCGCAACGGCGTCTACACGCTGCCGGTCATCTACGGGATGCGCGCCACCCCGGACGTGCTCGCCCCGCTGCTCCAGGCGCTTGCCGACCGCAACGCCGACCCGTGGACCGAGCGCCGCATCAGCGACCTGATCGAGCGCTCGGGCGCGCTGGACCAGGCGGTCGGCGTCGCCGAGCAGCATGTCCGGCAGGCATTCTCCGCGGTGTCCGATGTGGAGTGTGAGTGGGCCACGGCCGACGCAGCGGACCGCTTCGTCACCATCGCCCGCGTCGTCATCCCCGAGCTCGACCAGATCTGGAGCGGTGCCAAGCCCAGCGCCGTCGCCTCCTACGCGGCGCAGGCCTCATGAAATACGCGGCGCAGGCCTCATGAAACATGAAAGCGGCGTACACGCCATGAAAGGGGTGCCATTCTCATGAGAGCCGTGGCCACCGTGCTGATGGTCTCGGCCGGACTCTGCTGGAGCGCCACCTACCTGCTGATCATCCGGCAGGGCATGCGCGACCGCACGTACGGCATGCCGATCGTCGCGCTGTGCGCGAACATCTCGTGGGAGCTCGTCTTCACCTTGGCTCCGTCACAGCTGCTGGCGCAGCGCGTCATCAACGTCGCCTGGCTCGGCCTGGACGCGGTGATCTGGTGGCAGGCGCTGCGGTTCGGGCCGCGCGAGTTCCCGCGCATGCCACGCCGCGTCTTCTACGCGATGTTCGGGCTGGCCCAGGTGGTTGCGTTCGGCACCGTCCTCGCCCTCACCTACGAGTTCGAGGACTGGAAGGGCTACTACGCCGCGTACGGGCAGAGCCTGCTGATGTCCGCGCTCTTCCTCGCCATGCTGGCCAGCCGCGGCTCGCTGCGTGGGCAGTCGATGAGCATCGCGGTGACAAAGCTGTTCGGCACGGTGTTCGTATCGATCGCGTTCACGGTGTACCCGCTCGAGCACGGCGACTCCGTACTGCTGCCCTTCCTGTACGTGGTCTGCGCCGTGCTGGACGTGGCCTACGTCGTCGCGGTCTACCTGGTGGGCCGCGCGGAGCGAGCCGGCGCACCGGCCGGCGCCGAGGCCAGCACAGCCGGCGACCAGGCCGGTCCAGCCGACCCAGCCAGCGGCGGCGCTCCGCTCACCGCATCAACCTCCGGCAGCGCACGGGAAGGCTACCGCCGTGTCGACTGACCGGCATTCGGTGACCGTCGTCGGCGGTGGGCTGGCGGGCATGACCGCCGCGCTGCACCTGCGCCAGCTGGGCTGCACGGTCGAGCTGGTCGAGGCCAGTGCCGGGCTCGGCGGCGAGGCCGGGTCGAAGCTCATCGACGGCCGCTGGGAGGACCACGGGTACCACGTCTTCTTCCCGTGGTATGTCAACACGTTCCGGCTCCACGCCGACCTGGGCATCACCGACAACTTCCGGGACAGCCAGCGCTACTACCAGCTCCAGCCCGGCGACTACCCCAGCTTCCACCGGCGCTGGTCCGGCCTGTCGCGCGAGCTGCGCCTGTCCGACCTGCGGTCGGGAAACCTCTCCGGCGCAGACCAGATCCTGTACTACTACACACTGCTCGACCTGGCCTCGCAGCGCTACGACGCGTCCGGCTCCGACGAGTCGATCGGTGACTTCCTGCGCAGCCGCTGGTACGTTACGCCGGCCGCGACGAGCGAGATGGAGCGCCTGGTCAAGACCTCGGTCATCACCATGGACGAGCACTCGGCCCGGTCCATGCGGCGCGCCATGTCGTTCTTCACCCGCCACATGAGCCCGCTGTACCGGATGCCGTGCGCCCCGCTGGAGCACGCCTTCATCGCGCCGTTCCGCAACCGGCTGGAAGACCTGGGGGTACGGGTCCGCACCGGCGTCCGGCTCAACCGGGTCGAGCTGGCTGGTGACCGGGTCGCCGCGCTGCACCTGCAGACCGCCCAGGGCGCGGTGCGGGAGCCGGTGGGGTCGGGCAGCCCGCCGGGCCACGGGCACGACGTCGTACTGGCGATCCCGCATCACGCCGTCACCGGGCTCGCCGGCAGCACCGAGCTGCTGGAGCGGGCGGGCCTGTCGGCGAGCGCGTTCCACGCCCTGCGTTCGGAGGCGCTCGCATCGCTGCACCTCTACTTCGACGAGCCGATCCCGCACCTGCCGCGCGACCACATCCGGCTGGTGGGCTCCCGCTACGAGCTGACCTTCGTCGACATCGCCCGCAACTACGACGGCCTCAAAGGCAGCGTGCTCAACTTCTGCCTAGTGCCTGAGGAGCTCATCGACCGCGCGCCCGAGCACGTCGCGCGCACCGTTGTCGCCGAGGTCAAGCGCTTCATCCCGACCGTCGACTGGTCCGGCGTCACCCATGTGGTGTTCCAACCGAACGTCGACGCTCCGTTCTACAGCAACGACACCGGCTCCTGGGACCGCCGCCCGGACCCGGCCACCGCCCTGCGCAACCTCTGGATGGCCGGGGACCACGTCCGGTCGCCGATCGACATCGGCGGCATGGAGAACGCGGTGACCACCGGCCTGCTCGCCGCAGACGGCGTACGCGCCGCACGGCGCCTGGCCGCCACGCCGGTGCCCATCAGATACCCCAGGCAGATGACCCCGCGCCAGGCGGCGCTCGTAAGGACACTGCTGACCCCGGTGGCGATGCTGGCGAAGCGTACGGCGGACCGGCGCACCAGCTGACGGCTGGCGTCTCGTTCAGCCTGGCCGGTTCACCGCGCGGTGCAGCGTGGCGACGCCACCGGTCAGCCTGGTCACCTCGTGGCCGGTGAACCCTGCCTGACCCAGCAGGTCCGCGATCGCCGCTACGCCGCGATAGCGGGTGATCTCCTCGCGCAGGTGCCCGTACCCGGACCGGCCGGGCAGCCGGCCGACCAGCCCGAAGACGGCCAACCCGGCGCGGTAGACCGCACGCAGCAGCGGCTGGTCGGGCATTGACAGCTCCAGCAGCACCAGCTGGCCACCAGGGCGGACTACCCGGTGCAGCTCACGCACTGCGGCCACCTGGTCGGCGAAGTCGTCGACGGCGAACCCGATCGTGGCCGCGTCGAACTCATCGTCAGCGAAGGGCAGCCGCTCGGCCGCGGCGAGCACCAGCCGGACCGGGCGCCGCCCGCCGCCCCGCTGGGCCTGGCCCGCGGCGAGCATGCGGGCGTTGAGGTCGCAGCCGACCACCTCGACCCCGGCCGGCGCCTCCCGCACGATCGTGCGCGCCAGCGCGCCCGTACCGGTCGCCACGTCCAGCACGCGTGCGCCCGGTGGAAGCCGCAGGGCGCGCGCCGCCCGCCGGCGCCAGCGGCGGTCGAACCCCATGCTGAGCAGCGTGTTGAACCGGTCGTAGTACGGCGCGACCCGGTCGAACATCGCCTGCGGCGTGCGCGGTCGGGCTTTGCCCGCCTCAGTCTCGTCGACGCTGTGCGCCATGGCTCACGCTCCTTGGATAGCTGCGATGTCCACTTTGGTCCGCAGCGACGGCAGCGCCAGGGCGACCACCGCGGCACAGCCGATGAGCAGGCTGGACACGACGAATGCGCTGTGGTAGCCCAGGACCATCGCCGCCGGTGGGCTGGACCCGTTGCTGAGGTGGTGGGTGAACCGGTCGGTGGCGAGGGTCGCCAGGGCGGCCACCCCGACCGCGCCGCCGACCTGCTGGGCAGTTGCCAGGATGCCGGAGACGATCCCGGATGCGCCGTCAGCCACGCCGCTCACCCCGACGACCACCACCGGCACGAACGCGAAGCCGAAACCCGCTCCGGACAGCAGCAGGGCGGGCAGCATCTCACCCGCGTACGAACCGTCCACAGTGGTGCCGACCAGGAGCAGCTGTCCAGCGGCGGCCATCCCCAGCCCGCCGGCCGACAGGACCCGGCCGCCCAGCCGCGGCATGAGCTGGATGGCCAGGCCGGAGGAGATCGCGAAGACGACCCCGAACGGGATCCAGGACACGCCGGCGCGCAGCGGCGACCAGCCGTGCACCAGCTGCATGTACTGGGTCAGGAAGAAGAAGAGCGCGTACAGCCCGGACGCGGTGAGGATCATCACCACGTTGGCCAGGGCGATCGGGCGCCGGGAGAGGATCCCCCGCGGGATGAGCGGCGCTGCGGTGCGCCGTTCGCTGACTATGAACGCGGTTAGCAGCACCGCCGCGCCAGCGAGCCCGCTCAGGGTCTGCCACGAGCCCCACGGCCGGTGCGAGGTGCCGATCACGCTGTAGACGAGCAGGACCAGCCCTCCCGTCACCAGCGCCGCGTCAAGGCCACCGAGGCCGCGACCGCGGGCCTCACCGCCTGCGGCCTCCGGCCCGCGCGGCGCACCGGCGAGCAGGAGAACGGCGATGGCCAAGCCGATCGGCACGTTGATGAAGAACACCCAGCGCCAGCCGGCGGAGTCGGTCACCACGCCGCCGAGGATCACCCCGAGCACCCCCGAGATGCCCGTCAGCGCGCCCCACGCGCCCAGCGCACGGCGGCGCTGGTCCGGCTCTGTGAACGTGATGATGAGGATGCTCAACGCGGACGGCCCGAGCAGCGCGCCGCCGAAGCCCTGGGCACCGCGGGCCACGACGAGCACCTCGGACGTCTGTGCCAGTCCCGCGACGAGCGAGGCGAGGGTGAACACCGCGAGGCCGCTGAGGAAGACCGCCCGCCGCCCGAACAGGTCCGCCGCGCGCCCGCCGACCAGCAGAAACCCGCCGAAAAGCAGCATGTACGCGTCCACCACCCAGGCCAGCGACGCCCCGCCGAAGCCGAGCGACTGGCCGATCGAGGGCAGCGCCACGTTCACCACGGTGTCGTCGAGAATGATCATCAACTGGGCGCCGCAGGTCGCGAGCAGCACCAGCAACGCGCGGGCGGGCGCCACCGGTCGAGGTGGCGCGGCTTTCCCCGGCCCAGGCGTTGCCGTCTGGGACGGGCTGCGGTGCCTACCGGACATGCGCTCCTCGCATCCACCATGGAGGATCTTCTCCAGATGTATAAACTCTAGGGCGTGACCAAGGTCGGGGCAACGAGGCCCACCCGGGACCGCCTGCTCCACGCGGCGGTCGCGGTCCTGGTCCGGGACGGCCTGCACGCCCTGTCCCATCGCGTGGTGGAGCGCGAGGCGGGCGCCACCCACGGCTCCGCGACGTACTACTTCGGCACCCGGCACGCGATGCTCGTGGAGACCCTGCGCTACGTGGCCCGCCGGGACGAGGAGCTGGTCCAGCGCGCGCTGTCCGAGCAGCGCGGTCACCCGGCCGACCCGGCTGGGCAGCGCGGTCACCCGGCCGACCTGGCTGGGCGGCCAGGCGACCGGCCGACCGACCTGGCCGCGATCGTCGCCGGCGGCTACGGCCTGGAGCAGGTCGTGCAGGATCTGCTCGCGCTGTTCAACGGCGGCCGGCCCGAGACGCTGGCCCGGTACGAGCTGCTGCTCTACGCCGCCCGGCAGCCGGAGCTGCACGCCGAGGTGACCCGCTGGCGCAGCTTCTTCGCCCAGCTCATCGAGCCGTTGCTGGAGCAGCTCGGCGTGGCCCAGCCAGCGAGCGCCGCCCGGTGGCTGCTGGCCACCTTCGACGGAAACCTGCTGCACCAGCTCGCCAGCCCCGACCCTGCCCTGGCCGCGCAGACGCCGCGCTACCTGCAGGCGCTCCTGCAAGCCGTGACCGGCCCGGCCGGGACTGGACAGGCTGGGACTGGACAGGCCGGGACCGGCCCGGCTGGGACCAGGCCGGCTGGGACCAGGCCGGAGGTGCGGCCGGGCGAGCCCTAAGAACACCCCAGATGCACACCGCTGTCCGACCAAGATCTCCAGTGGAGGTAACGCTGTGGCAACGCGCCCACCGGCACCTGGCACCCCGTCGCTCCCGGAACACGCCCGCGACACTGACGACGGCTTCCGCATGCCGCCCGGCCCGGGGCTGCCACCGGTCGTACAGACGGTCCAGATGGCCCGCAGCGCGGCGCGGTACCTGCAACGCTGCCAGCAGCGGTACGGCGACTGCTTCACGCTGCACGTGGTGGGCGGGGAGCGGCTGGTGTGCGTGGCCCACCCGGACCTGGTCCGGCAGGTGTTCACCGGTGACCCGGACACCTACCACGGCGGTGCGCACAACGCGGCGCTCGGCATCGGCACGGTGCTCGGTGCGGGGTCGTTGCTGGTTATCGACGGCGAGGAGCACCGCCGGCAGCGGCATCTGGTCTCGCCACCGTTCCGGGGGCACGCGGTGCGGCGCTACCAGGACACCGTCGCCGCCATCGTGGAGTCCGAGATCGCGCGATGGCCGCTGGGTACGCCGTTCGCGCTCTACCCGCACATGCAGAGCATCGCGCTGGAGGTGATCCTGCGGGCGGTCATCGGCGAGAGCGAAGGCGACCGCCTCACCGAGCTTCGCCGGCTGCTGCCGGAGGTCGCCGCCTTCGACCTGCTGCCGTTGCAGTTTCCCGCGCTGTTCCAGGTGTGGCCGTGGCGGCGGTACCGGCGCGTCCAGGAACGCACCGACGAGCTGCTCCACGAGCTGATCGCCGAGCGCCGCAAGGCGTCCGACGTATCAGAACGGGCCGACGTGCTGTCGATGCTGGTAGGCGCGGAGGGCGACGACCGGCTCACCGACGACGAGCTGCGCAATGTCCTGATCACCTTCCTCATCGGCGGCCACGAGACCACCACGACCGCGCTGTCCTGGACGTTCGAGCGGCTGATGCGCCACCCCGAGGTGATGGCCCGGCTGGTCGAGCTGGTGCGCGGCGACGAGGACGACGAGGCCTATGTGGACGCTGTGGTCCGGGAGACGCTGCGGGTACGGCCAGTCATCTCACTCGCCGGCCGGAAGCTGACGCGGCCGGTCGAGCTCGGCGAGTTCCGCCTGCCGGCCGGCGTGAACGTGCTGACCGCCATCGGGCTGGTCCAGAGCTCGTCCCGATGGTTCCCGGACAGCGAGGCGTACCGTCCGGAACGGTTCCTGGACACCAAGCCCGACCCGTACACCTGGCTGCCGTTCGGCGGTGGGCACCGCGGCTGCCCCGGCGGGACGTTCGCCAGCTACGAGATCAAGACCGTGCTGCGTACGGTGCTTCGCCGGCTCGAGGTGACCGCGCCTGACCCACGGCCGGAGCGGCCCCGGATGCGCCACGTCACGATGGTCCCCGGCAAGGGCGCCCGCGCCGTCGTGCACGCGCTGGCCTAGGGCGTACCACCACCTGGGGCAGCGGCCCGCAGCGGCAGGCGCAGGGTGCTCAGGACCGCCGGGCGATGGTGATGATCTCAGGACTGGTCTCCACCAGCGGCTGCCGGTCCCATCCGCCGAACTGGTCCTGCACCGCGAGGCCGGCACCGGACAGGAACATCGCCAGCGTGGCCGCGTCGAGGAACCGCAGCGTGCTCCGGCTCACCTGCGGCCCGTCCAGGCCAGGGCCGGTGAACGTGGTGACGAAAGAGACCAGGTCCCCCTCCACCGGCGCCTGCACCTGAGTCTCCATCCGCACCACGCCACCGCGGCCGTCGCTGACCTCGACAGCGTTCTCCGGGGTCCACCGCTGCCACGCCCGAGCCGCCGGGTTACGGGTCTCGAACGCGAACCGGCCAGCTGGGGTGAGCGCCGACCGGACCGCGGCCAGCGACCGGCGTACCTCGTCGTCGGTGACGAGCACCTGGAACGCGTGGCCGGTCATCACGACGAGGTCAAACTCGCGGTCCCACCCGGCCGACGCGAGGTCACCGAGGACCCACTCGATGTCCGACCGCCTCTGTGCCTGATCCAGCATCCCGACACCCGGGTCCAGCCCGCACAGCCGCCCGGTGTGGCCGGCCTGGCGAGCCCGGTGCAGCAGCATGCCGGTACCGCAGCCCACGTCGAGCACTGCCGGCGCAGACATCACCAGCGGCAGGTAGAACGCGAGGTCGTCACGCTGCTCCCACGGGCAGAACAGGTCGTACAGGGCCGCGAGGCCGGCGTCGGCGAAGAGGCGGTCGACCACCCGAACTGCCTACCAGGTATCCCCGCCGGCCACGAACGGATAAGCCGCCGTCCCGGTCAGCTCCCCCGTTGACCTACCACGGAGTCCGACGGAGCGTGACCGCACAGCTCTACCCTGTCACCCGTTCGGGCTAAAACGGCGCAAGCATGTGCCCGATCTACGACGGTTGTGCTGGCTTTATCTAGCTACGGTGGCGAGCGGGACAGCTTATGGCGCCCGTCGCAGCGGGTACGCCGAACAACCAGCCAGGAGAGAGGTAGGGATGGTGCCGCCAACTGGAGGCCAGTCATGGAGCCAGCCCAGCGCGTAGGCAGCCCGCCCGGGGCACGGAGCCGCCCGCTGTGCGCCCTGTTTGCCGGAGCGCACCCCGACGACGTCGAGCTCGGCGCCGGCGGGCTCGTCCAGCGACTGGCCCAGCGCGGGCATGCGGTCTGGTTCCTCGTCCTGACCGACGAGCCGGGGTGTGCCGCCACCCGCCGGGCAGAGGCGGTACAGGCGGCCGCCCAGCTCGGCGTGCCGGAGAGCCAGGTGATCTTCGCCGGCTTAGCCGACGGCCACCTGCGTGCCGACCGCGAGTCGGTGGCCCTGGTCCGGCGGCTGGTCAGCACGGCCCGCATCACTGTAGATGCCGTGGTGACCCACTCGGCCGCGGACAGCCACAACGACCATGTACAGGCGAACGCGCTCCTGCGTGCCGCCTTCCGGCACGCAGCGATGCTGTTCTACCCGATCCACACCTCGGCTGAGCCGTCCCACTTCTCGCCCCGCCTGTTCGTCTCCCTGTCCGGTCGGGTTGCTGCGGTGAAGAGCGCCGCGCTGGGCGAGCACCAGTCCCAGCTCTGGCGGATCAACCGGTGCCACCGCGACGCGTTCGAGGCGCAGCTGGGCCACATCGCCGGGCTGGGCCGGGCCGAGGCGTTCGAGATCGCGCTCCAGGCTGGCGCGGGCGATGTGCTGGCGGAGCTCACGGCATTGAACGACTCGGCATTCCACAGCTTCTGGCTACCGCTGATCCGGCACGAGCCGCTGTTCCTTCTCTACGACGCGTATCTCGGCCACCCGAGGTCGGTCGAACGGTACTCCAGGCATCACGAGAGCGCCGGGCGCGACACGCTCCGGGAGTCCTTCACGGATCACTGGTTTCCCCGCTCACCACTGCGGGAGCGCCCCGCCACCCAGGACAACGAGCCGATCGCAGAGATGGAGCATCTCCTCCTGGCCGGTGGACCGGTGAGCAACCCTGTCGCGCGGCGGCTGCTCAACCAGGACCCCTCGGTCGACTGGGCGGTCGAGTACGACGTGCGCGACGGGGGTTTGGTCTACCTGCACCAGAGAAGCACCGGCCGGCGGGTCCATCCCCGGCATGACCGGCACGGGCTGCTCGTCGAGGACGTCGGCGTGCTCACCGTCATGCGACCGGCTCCCCGGTCGGGAAGGGCCCTTGTCGCGTGCGCCGGCGTGCACGGCGTCGGCACGCAGGGACTGCTGCGGTTCCTGGCGCAGCCGCAGTCCAACCGGATGCTGGCCGAGCAGGCGGCGAGCGGGCCACGGACCCAGGTGCCGGTCCGGATAGACGCCTCCAGCCTGGAGCTCAGGCCGCTCGCCGGCGAGCACCAGATGGCATCGTCGAACCGTGCAAAGTAGCGGGCACCATGGGGTCTCACGCTCATGCCCGCCCGGTCCCGCGCACCGTTGAGGTCCCCGGTGGCCGCCGGCGCAGGCCGACCGGAAGGTCACGTTCGCAGGCCCGGTCCTCACCCACCTGAGGAGCGGTCCGTACGGTCAGCAGCCGTACCCGGCCATCGACCAGCGGTCTCGGTACCGCATCCAGCAAGGGTGCTACCAGCTCGTCGAATGTGTCCCCGTCCCGCAGCACGTCCGTGTCCGGGCCGGAGGCTGTCGGTGGATGCCGGACCAGGCCGAGCCGCGCCCAGCCGCCGTCGGCGTACGCCCGCAGGTGCCGGGCGAACCACAGCGCCTGCGACCGGCCGATCCACCCGTAGTGATCCTCGTCCAGGTGGCTCTCGGCGATCGTGGAGTTCAAGCCGGCCACCACCACCTGCAGGTCGGTCATCTCAAACAGTGTCCACGGCTGCTGCGGGGTGAATGCGGGCCCGTCCAGACCGTCGTAGAAGTCAGCGAAGAACCGCTGGTAGTGCCGCCACTTCGGCCAGTAGGGGACCTCCGGCTCAACCTCGTCGGCCTCGCAGTTCGCGAAGTACGCACGGCAGGCGGCCTTCGTGACATCGCTGCTGCCCGGAACGATCGCCACGTGGTCCAGCGGGATGCCGAGGATCCGACGTAGCTCCACGAGGAAGCTCAGCGCCTCGTCGAACTCCCGGATACCGCCGGAGGCGGTCAGGTCACCGCCGACGAGCAGGCCCTGGACCGGGCTTTCCCGCTCCCGGCGCAGACGGTCCAGCGCGGCCTCGAGCTCGTGCAGAAGCTCCTTGCGGTGGTGTTGCCCGGCCATGGTCATCCCGGTACGGCTGAACCGCACCCCGGTCAGGTGCAGGAACGTCACCTCCGTCCTTGGCTCGTACGTCTCCGGCCGCGCGGGTGGGTAGCTGACGTGTGGCCGGTTGCGCAGGCGTGCAGTGTGCCTCGCTACGGCTGGCGGATGCCCGCTGGAGACCGGTGCGGGAGGCACCGTCCGGCTCGGCGGGAAGGCCGGTTGGTCCGCTGGTTTGGCGCGCCCGTTTACCGCCTCGCCGATACGTTGGAGCAGGCGTTGCCGGGCCTCGACCGGGTCACCGACACCGGCAAGGTCTACAAACGTGATCGTGGCGAGCAGCCCTTCGATCTGGAAGTCCTCAACCCGGACGGTGATCAGCCGGCTCTCGGGGCGTTCCGGCGAGCTACGAAGGGCCGCCTGCCACTCCAGCCGGCCGTAACGAGACCGGACATAGCTGCGGGAGAGCACCGCGATGACCGCCGTCGACTCCCGCACGCCGCGGTCCATGAAGTCGATGAAGTTCGTCCCCGCGACAAAGTCCCAGGCCTGCAACATGGTGCGGTACCCAGCCAGCTCAAGCTCCCAGGCGATCCAGGTCGCCCAATGCTCATCGGTGGGTGAGTAGCTGATGAAGAAGTCAGTCGGCCCAGTCGATCGAACTACATCACCGCGCCACGTCATTCTGCCAGTGTGCGCGATACAAACGCGCCGGCGGTCGGGCTCTTCCGCCGGACCGCACCCGCGACCGGGCTCGCGCCGCAGGATCTCGGCCGTGTCCCGCCCTCAGCCCGATGTCGTGGCCGCTGGTGGCCTCCGCCGCCGGGCCGATACGACCAAGGAGCCACCCAGCCCCGGAAACAGCTTCGCCAGCGTTCGCGACTGTAGCCACCGCCCCGACCCCAGATGTACCCCGACGAAGTTGGACCGGACCGCGATGAGGTCGAACCCGACCACGTCAAGGAGCCGGCGTAACGAGCCGACAGTGAACGGCCGGATATGCAGGGACAGGTGCGGGTGCAGCGGGTCGACCTGGCGAGGTGCGCTGCCGAACAGGAAGCACAGCCGGTCCGGCAAGGTGGCGAGGTTAGGGGTGGTCAGCACCAGAATGCCGCCGGGACGCAGCACACGATGCACTTCGCGAAGCATCTCCTCCGGGTAGTAGACGTGCTCGACCAGCTCCCCCATGAGCACCGCCGCCATTGAGCCGTCGATGAACGGGAACGGCCTCGTGGCGTCGAAACAGGCGGCAGGGTGCCGCCTGCGGTGGTGCATCCGCAGCGCCCCCCACGACAGATCGGCGTCGATAGCTAGCCAGCCGGCGGGCAGGTCGTCAAGCATCGACCGGGCTCCGGTGCCAACCTCCAGGACCGGGCCGCCGGGCGCCGGGACCGGCCCGCACAGCGCCTCCACCAGGAGGCGCATGGCCTGTTGCCGGCGGACCGCGTGATATCTGTCATCGATGTACTGCAATGTAGTTTCCGGATCGGCGTAGTGGACGGCATTGGCTTTCCTGGCCACGTCGGCCTGCCGGGAAGCCGGCTCCGCAGCGGAACGGCACTGCTCCGTCGGGCGCGACCCGACCTCAGGCCCGCCATCCAGGCCGAAGGTGCCAGTCTCGGTGACGGGTCTGGGCACGGCGACAGTGTCGATCATTGCGTCGCTCACCCCAGCGCTGCCGCGACGCGTGGGCCCGAGCGGACCGGGGTCGCCAGGCCCCGCAGCACCTGCCGCGCGACACGGACCGTCCCCTCGGCGCTGTACTGAGGGCGTACCACCTGGTGGGTTGGGGTATCGATGGCACCCAGCGTCAGGTCCCGCCGGTCCGTGTCGTGCCGGCCGAGCACCACCGTCGCCGCGGCCACACCGTCGACGAGGGCGGATGCGTGGAAGTCACCCGCCGGCAGGTCGTACGCCTGGCCAGCGTGCCAGTACTCCGGCTCGGTACCGCGCGCGTCGACGAACCGCGGCAGGGCGATGAGCTGGTCGGCGTCTCCACCGGAGCGCACCTCGAAGACCCGGTATGTCGAGCCCTGCTCGGTGACCTCGACCCGTTGGTTGCCGACCGTGCCGTACAGCACGTGGCTGAGCAGGTCCCAGCTGTGGCAGTGGAACGGCGACGTGGTGAGGCGGATCAGCTCGCGGCGCCTCGGCCACACGTGGACACAGACTCCTTCGACCCCACACCGGTGGACCGGCAGGCACGCGAAGCCGAGTGGATGCCGTACGGCACGTAGCGCCGAACGACCATTCTCTATATCTACCAGCAGGTCGATGACGTGGCCCCGGACCTCCGTCACCGCCCCACGGAGAACCGCTGCATACAGTTCGGCGTAGCTCACGAAGAACCCAGCTCCTCGAAGGTTCGTAGACGCCAGGACCGGGCCGGGGGGAGGACCGAACGGCTGGCACGCTCAGAACAGGGATACATCCGGATCGACCTCCCGGATGTCAGGAAGGTATGCGTCCAGCTCACCCGGCTCGAACCGGCACACGCCAACAACGTGCCAGAAATGACCTGAGACATCCCCTGCCGACTTGTACCGGCCGTCCGGGGTGAACGCCACCCACCCGTCCGGCAGGCCCAGCAGCGTGGCCTGGTGCGTCGGGCCCTCGGCACCGACCTGCCAGATCCGCACTGTACCGTCGGTGCTGCTGCTCGCCAGGAGCGAGCCGTCGGGGCTGTACACGACGGACCATACCCGTCTGGTGTGACCGCGAAGCTGGTAGAGGCGTTCCCCGGTTCGCACGCTCCAGACGTCGATGACCTCCTGGTCACCCGCTGTCGCCAGGTGCTCCCCGGCCGGATGGAACGCGACAGACCACAGCTTGCCCCGCCCCGGCTCCAGCCTCTGCAGCAGGGTGCCGGTGACCGTGTCCCACAGCACCACCGTCCCGTCGTGGCTGGCCGTCGCGAGCGTGGTGCCATCCGGGTGGTACGCGAGGGAGAAGATCCGGCCGGAGTGCAGCGCCGGCAGGGGACGGTACTGGCCGGCCTGCCACTCCCACAGCCGGACCCGGTGGTCGTCCCCGCCGGTGGCGAGCCATCTGCCGTCCGGGCTGAAGGCGAGCGTACGGACCCGCCCGCTGTCACCGTGGAGCACTCTCACCGTCCGACCCGTCGACCGGAACATGATCTGGACCGTGTCGTCGTCGTTGGCCGTGGCGATGTGGTCGCCGTCGCCGCTGTACACCGTCGCCCACACGTTGTCGGTCAGTACGTCGAGCACCCGACCCTCGGCACCGGTCCGCGCGTTCCACAGGTAGACGCGGCCGTCGTTGCTCGCGGTGGCGATCTCGTCGCCGTCGGGGCTGAACACCACCGAGATGAGCAGGTCCGGTTGGTGGCGCAGCACGCGCTCGCAGCGGCCGGTGCGCGGGTTCCACAGCCGGACCACACCGTCGTTGCCGCTCGTGGCCAGCAGCGCACTGTCCCGGCTGAAGGTGACCGCCTGCGCGCGCCGCCCGTGGCCGCGCAGGATGCGCAGGCACTCACCGGTCCGGGTGTGCCACAGCTTCGTCGTGTAGTCGTTGCTGCTGGTGGCGAGCTGCGTGCCATCCGGCCGGAACATCATCGGCCACACCGAGGCGTGGTGCCGGCCCAGCTCGAGGCGGATGGCGCTGGTCTCGGCGTCCCAGAGCCGGACCGCGCCGTCGCTGTCGCCGGTGGCGAAGAGCCGGCCGTCGGGGCTGAAGGTGATCCGGTAGACGGCGCCGGTGTGCCGGCCCAGCTCCCTCGCACCGGCAGCCCGGCCACTGGCGTGGAGGTCCCAGCGGCGTACCACGCCATCGACGTCGGCGCTGATGATGTAGCCGCCGTCGGGGTGGAAGTCCAGTGCGTAGACGGGCGCGCCGTGACCTCGCAGCTGTTGTGTCAGCACGCCGCTCTCCGGTGACCACAGCCGGACCACGCCGTCCTCCGCACCCCCGGCCAGCTGCGTGCCGCCCTTGTCGAACCGCATCCAGTAGGTGCGCGTCTCCTGGCTGTCCAGCCGGCGGTGCAGGTCACCGGTTCGCACGTCCCACACCAGCGCGTTCTTACCGTCGTCGCCGGTGGCGAGAAACCGCCCACGGCTGTCGAAGGTAGCCGTCCAGATCGGTGCCGTGTGACCGGTGAGCCGCCAGCGCAGCTCTCCGTTCGTGGTGTCCCAGACCCGGACGGTGCCGTCCTCGGCTCCGGCGGCGAGCAGCGTGCCGCTGGTGTCGAACAGCATCGGCCACACCCAGCCCGGGTGGCCCTCCAGCACGTGGCGGCAGACACCGGTGTTGGCGTCCCAGAGCCGGACTGTGCCGTCCAGCGAGCCCGTTGCGAGGATCGGGTCGACGGGGCTGAACTGCACCGCATAGGCCCGCCGCTGGTGCCCGACCAGCGTACGCAGTGGTGTGCCGGTCCGGGCGTCGCACACGAGGACCGACCCGTCCTCGTTGCCGATCGCCAGCAGGGCCCCGTCCACGTCGTAGGCGACCGGCCGGGGGAACCGGCCCTCATCAAACCCGAAACGCACTCCGACGGTCGCCGGCATGGTCTCGGTCTCCAGGGTCTGTCCTGGTAGGACAGCAGCGCCACCGGCGCGGGCGCGGCTCAGCAGCGCCGGGTCGGAGGTGACGTTGACCAGCGCCGCCCGGCGCCACTGGCTGCCCTCGACCGTGGCGCCGGACAGGTCGGCGACCAGCAGCCGCGCGTCGGTGAGCTGCGCGCCGTCCAGCTTGGCGTCGACGAGCCGGGACCGGGTGAGCCGGGCACCGGTCAGGTCGGCACCGGTCAGGTCCGCACCGGTCAGGTCCGTCTCGTCCAGTGCGGCGCCGGCCAGGCAGGCGTCGCGCAGCACCGCACCGCGCAGGTCCATGTTGGCCAGACGCGCCCCGGTGAGGTCGGCCTCGCTGAGATCGGCCTCCGGCCACGCGCGGTCGGAGAGGCTCTCGCCGCTCAGCAGCGCCTTGCGCAGGTTCAGCTGGGCGGCGGAGCTCAGCCGGGCGAGGACCCGGCTGGCATTGGTGCGGCCGACCGACCCGGAGGTCGGTCCCCCCAGCACCGTGTTCGCCCACCGCCGGCAGTTTCCCGGATCGGCCAGGCCGCACAGGAAGTCGACGGTGAGCGGGGAGAGGACCCTGCGTTCGAGCAGCGGCTGCCGCCTGTCGGCCGAGGCGTCCAGCCGCTCGGCGAGGTGCCGCGCCACCAGCCACTCCATGACCGACTCGTGGAGGAAGCCGAAGAGCCCGTCCTCGGTCCGGATCAGCAGGCTGCCTGCGCCCACGGCGTACGCGATCTGTTCGGCGGAGAGGTGGCCGCCGGCCAGGTGGGTCAGCGTCCGGGCCACCGCGCCGAGCTCGTCGACGCCGATCAGCGCCTCCTCCCCCTCCCACATCCGCAGCGCCAGCGTGGTCACCGCGGTCCACAGGTCGGACAGCTCCAGGCCGAGCGGCGTACCGGGAACCCCTTGGGTACGGCGCTCCTCATAGCTGAGCCAGTTGTCCAGGATCTGCTGGTAGAGGCCGGCTGGGCTGATCATCCCGCCGGTGGCCGCGACCGCCTGGAGCCTCCCCTCGTCCAGGCCGCCGATGAAGACGAGCATCCGCGGGTTCTGCGCCAGCGCCATGAGGCCGGGAACCTCGGCGAGGAGGGCCAGCCGGCGCTCGACCGCCTTGTTGTCGTTGGCGTACTGGTGCGCCAGCAAGGTCCGGATCTGGTCCTTGGACAGGTCGGACAGGATCAGGATCCGGCGCTGCGGCAGCGACCCGACCTGTCCGCCCATCGCGGTCAGCACCTGCTTGTGGGTCTGGAAGTGCTGGGTCCGGCTGGCAACGATGATCTTCGCGCGGTCCGTCGCCCCGGACAGCAGGGTCTGCAGGTGGTCGGCTGCCCGGTCATAGGTCGCCCGGGCGACCAGCTCGTCGAACCCGTCGAAGATGAGCACGATGCGGCCTTGCTGCAACATGTACCGCAAGGCGCGCATGTCGATGTCGTCGTGATGGTGCGCGGCGAGGTGGGCAGCCACGTGCGCGTCGAGGGTGTTCGTCTTGTCCAGTGCGCGCAGGTCGAGGAGCACAGGGAACAGGTGCGGCCGCTCCTCCGGGACACGCCGGGCAAGCTCGCGCAAGGCGAACGTCTTGCCCCGGCCGAAGTCACCGAGCAACAGCACGAAGCGGCCGTCGTCGGCGTTCACCTGGTCCAGCAGCTCGTCGACGACGTCGTGCCGGATCGTCCCTGGGTCCATCGCGTCGGTGAACCGGTGCGGCACGTAGCCCGAGGGTGGGTACCGCTGGTCAGAGGCGAGCCGTTCGGTCTGGGCGGTCACGTACGAGCTGAGGTCGACCAGTCCCTGAAACTGGATGAGGCTGCTGAGCCGCACGCCGCGCCGCGCCGCGTAGTGACGCAGCCCGTCAGATGGCTCCGTGCCCTGGTAGATGAGCATGGACTCGAGGTCGTGGTCGGTGTGGTGGACGCGGGCATGGAACTCGTCGACGTCGCCTTCACCGAACGGCCCGACGCAGGCGCCGATCCGAAGCTGGCGGACCCGCTGGTCCTCGACGTAGGTGACCCTCAGGTACGGTGGCTGCCCTTTGATGCGGTGCACCACCGCGTCGGTGTGCCGGGCCAGGCAGGCGTCGGCCACCCGGTCGAGCAGCAGCCGGCGCGAGTCCAGCGGCTGGGCCAGCTCATCGGCCGCCTCCCCGGCCATCCAGGCCGACCCGGGCGCTTCCCAACCGAGCGACACGTGGGTCTGGCCGCCGGACCTGGACGACGACAGTGGAAACGTTCCGTGCGCCTCCCGCCATCGCTCCTCGACAGGCACCGACCAGGACAGCTTCTGCCGGACAGTGCCGTCCGGTAGCCAGTCCCGTCGGTCCAGGTCGTACCGCCGCACGATCCGGACCAACCCGTCGGCGGAGAGTCGCAGCAGCTGGTACCGGTTGGCGCGAGCGCGGTCCGGCTCGGCCACCGCAGGCGTGCCGGTGCCGAGCACAAGCAGCCCGGAGTCCAGGCGGGCGACGCCGCTTGCCGCCTCGTTACCGTGCAGCAGGAGGTTGAGCTGATGACCGAGCGCCTGGTCAAGGGTGGCGGTGTCGCGCAGGTTCTCGTCGGCCACCTCAGCGCCGTCCAGCGGGTGATGGTGCACGACACCGACCCGGAGCCACCCCCGCCGCTGGTACGCGTCCAGCTCGGTCGCGAACCAGCGGACCTGCTCCTCACCGACCGCCCCGCTGTGCTCGGTGCGCAGGTGGCTGTCGTTGACAGTCGAGTTGAGACCCGCCACGACGAGGCGCAGATCCTTGATCTCATAGAGGCTCCACGGCTGCTCGGCCTGCATCCGTACGGCGCGGCCCTCGTCCGGCCAGGCGCCGAACAGCGAGGCGAAGCGCAGCCAGTTGCTCCAGTACGGCGCGCGCGGCTTGACGTCGTCGGCGTCGCACTCAGCGAAGTAGCCCTTTGTGGCCAACAGGTTGACGTCCCGGTTGCCCGGCACGATGGCGATCCGTTCAAAGCCCAGGCCGAGATGCTCGGCGAGCTGGGCAAGGAACGTCTTGACCAGGTCGTACTCCCGCGGGCGACCGGTCAGGCCAAGGTCCCCGCTGACCACGATGAGATCCGGTCGGACCCCGTCGAGCTCTTCGGCGACCTTGTCGAGATCCGCACAGAGTGCCCGGCACACATCGAGATGGGAGCCTTCGCGGTCGCCGACCGGGAGGCCGAAGAGGTGTCCGGCCGCGAAGCCCAGGTCCGACAGGTGCAGGATGGTGACCGCAATATCCGTCGTCAGCTGCTCGATGGTGACCCCGAAGGCCGCCGCGATGACCGCGGCCTCCTCCATCTCAAGCCCCCGGCGGTACGACTCGATCTTGGCGATCGTGCCTCGGGTCAGCGACGGCATGCCTAGCTCAGCGCAGCGCTCAGCCAGCTCACGGGCTGACCAGCCCCGCTCGTCCCGCAGGCGGCGGATGCGGCCGACGATGATCTTCGTGAGGTTCGGGCGAGCCATCGCAGCACCCCCATATCGACGACACCTCGACTGTACGAGAGTTTGTTCCCGCTGGGAACAGTAGTCGATCACTGGGTCTCTTATCATCCCCCGAAAGGAGCAGGCACAGCTGTTGAGTTAAAGCTCAATGGCCCGTACCCTCGGCTTACATCAGATGTTCCTCGGGGGAACAGGATTTATCCGGGAGGACCGGATTGGCTCCCACAGAAGGCGCTATCGACCCTCAGGGCGGCGAGCCCCAGGGGGTCGACCGGACTGCGCCCGCCGTCGGGAGCTCCGCCCAACCGCAGGCGTCCAAGCCCCGACGCCGGTCATCCGTCCGGGAGCCGGCCCCGGACCAGCCCACCGAGCCGGCGCAGGCACTCGGCCGCCACCAGGACAACGGCATTCGCGGGTTACTAGAGAAGATCATTGACAGCCAGAACCCGGAGCTCCTTGAGATTGTCGCACTGGCCGACGACGCCACCGCGAAGCGCTACCGCCGCAACAGGTGGAGCACCGTCCTGCAGGAGATCGCCAAGTTGTCGGCGGCCGGCGTGCTCGCGGCTGCCGCCTTCATCACCTCTCAGATGCTAGGACTGAGCACCCAGGAGGGAGTCGCCGCGGCGGGCGTGACCATCGCGGCGGCCGGCGCGGGCGTCGGCGCCCGCAGGCTCCAGCAGTGGCGCCAGGGCCGGCGCCGGGGTCGCACCACCCGGGCGCTGAGCCCGGCCCAATGCTGAAGCCGACCCAGCCGCCAACCCCGAGATCGTCGCCCTCAGGGTCGGCGGGTGCTGCGCAAGCCGCGATGCCACGCAATGCCGGGCCGGCCCGGCCGCGACGGGCGGGCCAGGCTCAGCCGGGACTCGGCGACGAACCCGCCGACCAGCGCGACGGTCACCGACACCGACAAGAGCACCACCAGCGCGACGGTGCGGTCGGACGCGAAGAGCTTGGCGAGGCTCGCACCTAAGAGCAGCGCAACCGTTGACACCCCGCAGACCGTGCCGACGAGCGTGGTTGAACGGCTGAATCGCGACCCAGTCACGTGCCGACAATAACGCCGGGGATGGCCCGACAAACTAGGCCGTTCGACTCTAATGTGCCGCCGTCGCGGAGCCGTTCACAGCGCCTGCGCCAGCCGGCCGGCGAGCAGGCGGGTGAAGCGGGACGGGTCCCGCAGCTGCCCGCCCTCGGCGAGCACAGCCATGCCGTGGAGCAGCTCGGCCGTCTCCGCCAGCACCTCGTCGTCCCCACCTTGTCCGTGCGCGTCCCGCAGGCCGGTGACGAGCGGATGCGCGGGGTTCAGCTCCAGAATGCGCTTGATCGGCGGCATGTCCTGGCCCATGGCGCGGTACATGCGCTCCAGCGCGGGCGTCATGTCCTGCGCGTCGCCCACAATGCACGCCGGCGAGGTGGTCAGGCGCGACGAGAGCCGTACCTCCTTGACCTCGTCCTTGAGCTTCGTGGTCAGCCAGGACAGCAGCGCGGCGAAGTCCTTCTGCTGCTGCTCGCGTTCGGGTTCGGCGCTCTGCTCCTCCTCTGCGGCGTCGAAGCTCACCTGCCCCTTGGCGACCGACTGCAGCTGCTTGCCGTCGAACCGCGGAACCTGCTCGACCCAGACCTCGTCGACCGGGTCGGTGAGGACCAGCACCTCGTAGCCCTTGGCCCGGAAAGCCTCCATGTGCGGCGAGTTCTCGATCATCGACCGCGACTCGCCGGTCATGTAGTAGATGTCCTTCTGGCCCTCTTTCATGCGCTCCACGTACTGCTGGAAGGTGGTCGGCTGGTCCGGGTCATGGGTCGAGTCCACGGAGACGATGTCGAGGATCGCGTCCCGGTTCTCGACGTCCTCGATCAGCCCTTCCTTGACGACCCGGCCGAGCTCGGTCCAGAACGTCCGGTACTGCTCCGTCCGTTCGGCCATCATCGCCTTGACCGCCGAGAGCACCTTCTTGACCAGCCGGCGGCGCACCTGCTGGATCTGGCGGTCCTGCTGGAGGATCTCGCGGGAGATGTTCAGCGACAGGTCGTGCGCGTCCACAACGCCCTTGACAAAGCGCAGGTAGCGCGGCATGAGCGCGTCGCAGTCCTCCATGATGAACACGCGCTTGACGTAGAGCTGGACGCCGCGCTTGCTCTCCTGCATGAACAGGTCGTACGGCGCATGGGACGGGATGAAGAGCAGGGCCTCGTACTCGAAATGCCCTTCGCCCTTCATGTGGATCGTCTCGAGCGGGTCGGTCCAGTCGTGGCTGACGTGCTTGTAGAACTCGTTGTACTCGTCCTGGGCGACCTCGTCGCGGGAGCGCGCCCACAGCGCCTTCATCGAGTTGAGCGTCTGGACCTCGGATGTCGTCGCCCCGCCCTCACCCGTGCGAGGGACGCTCATCCGGATGGGCCAGGCGATGAAGTCGGAGTATCGCTTGACTATCTGCCGGATCGTCGACTCCGCGGTGTAGTCGTACAGGTGGTCCTCGGTGTCCTCCGGCTTCAGGTGCAGGGTGACCGCCGTGCCCTGCGGGGCGTCGTCCACCGGCTCGATGGAGTAGGTGCCCTCGCCGGTCGACTCCCACCGGGTGCCTTCGCTCTGGCCGGCACGCCGGGTCACCAGCACAACCTTGTCGGCGACCATGAACGTCGAGTAGAAGCCGACGCCGAACTGCCCGATCAGGTCGGCCGAGGCCGCCGCGTCCTTCGACTCCTTCAGCTTGCGCAGCAGCTCCGCCGTTCCCGACTTGGCGATGGTTCCGATGAGCTGGACGACGTCGTCCCGGGACATGCCGATCCCGTTGTCGCGCACCGTCAGGGTGCGCTGCGCCTTGTCGACCTCGACGCCGATGTGCAGGTCGGACGTGTCAGCCTCGAGGTCCTTGTCGACCAGCGACTCCAGGCGAAGGCGGTCGAGGGCGTCGGAGGCGTTGGAGATGAGCTCACGCAGAAAGATGTCCTTGTTGGAGTAGATCGAATGGACCATCAGGTGCAGCAGCTGCCGCGCCTCGGCCTGGAACTCCAGCGTCTCGCTCCGGTTGCTCACGGGACTCCTTCGTACGTATCCGGACGGGTGGTTCGCCAGAAAGGATACGAACAGGTCCGCCGGTCCGACAGGGTGCCGGCCGGTCGCAGGTACGCGCGCGGGTACCCGCGCCCGCCGCCCGGCGCGGCGCGGTGCGCTGAGATCCGCGCCGCGGCGGGTCTGCCCGCCAACGTCATCCGATAGTTCCGAGCCTGGTGGGGGGCGTGGTGCAGGACTTGTCAGGGGGGTCGACGATACTCAGAGCCGATAGCAGGACTCGCGTAACCCGGTGCCGGCGGGGCCCGGGAGAGGAGTGAGACATGAGCGGGGTACGGCTACTTGTTGGCACGCGCAAGGGCGCGTTCGTCCTGACTGCGGACGGCGCGCGCCGGGACTGGGAGGTCAGCGGCCCGCACTTCGGCGGCTGGGAGATCTATCACATCAACGGGGCGCCGACCAACCCGGACCGGCTGTACGCGTCCCAGTCGTCCGGGTGGTTCGGGCAGCTGATCCAGCGCTCGGACGACGGCGGCAAGACGTGGGAGCCGGTCGGCAACGACTTCACCTACGAGGGGGAGACCGGCGACCACCTGTGGTACGACGGGACCCCACGCCCGTGGGAGTTCAAGCGGATCTGGCATCTCGAGCCGTCGCTCGACGACCCCGACACCGTGTACGCCGGGGCCGAGGACGCCGCGATCTTCCGCTCCAACGACGGCGGGCGCAGCTGGCAGGAGCTGCCCGGGCTGCGTACCCACGACTCCGGGTCGCGCTGGCAGCCGGGCGCCGGCGGCCTGTGCCTGCACACGATCATCCAGCACCCGACCAACCGGGACCGCATGTTCATCGCGATCTCGGCGGCCGGGGTGTTCCGCACCGACGACGCCGGCAAGACGTGGCAGCCGACCAACCGGGGGCTGCGCTCGGGGGAGATCCCCGACCAGGACTCCGAGGTCGGTCACTGCGTGCACCGCATCGCCATGCACCCGTCCCGGCCGGACGTGCTGTTCATGCAGAAGCACTGGGACGTCATGCGCAGCGACGACGCGGGCGGGTCGTGGCACGAGGTCAGCGGTGACCTGCCGACCGACTTCGGGTTCCCGATCGCGGTGCACGCGCACGAGCCGGAGACCATCTACGTCGTACCGATCAAGAGCGACTCCGAGCACTACCCGCCAGAGGGCAAGCTGCGGGTCTACCGCAGCCGCACCGGCGGCAACGAGTGGGAGCCGTTGACCAGTGGGCTGCCGCAGGCCAACTGCTACGTCAACGTGCTGCGCGACGCGATGGCCGTGGACACGCTCGACCCGGGCGGCATCTACTTCGGCACGACCGGTGGCCAGGTCTACGGCTCGGCCGACGGGGGCGACACCTGGGCACCGGTCGTCCGCGACCTGCCACCCGTGCTCTCGGTGGAAGCCCAGGTGCTGCCGTGATCCGGGTGGTGCTTCCGGCCCACCTGAAGAACCTGGCCCGGGTCGGCAGCGAGGTGCAGCTGGAGGTGGCTGGGCAGGTCACGCAGCGCGCGGTGCTGGACGCACTGGAGACCCGGTACCCGATGCTGCGTGGCACCATCCGCGACCGCCAGACCGGGCAGCGCCGGGCGTTCGTCCGGTTCTACGCATGCGAGGAGGACCTGTCCAACGAGCCGCCGGACGCGCCGCTGCCTGAGCGGGTGGTAGCCGGCGAGGAGGCGTTCCTCGTGGTCGGCGCCATGGCCGGCGGCTAGCGGCGCCATCCACCCCGCCGCCGGTGCGACCAGCCCGGGACGGGCGTGGGACATCCAGCCATAGGGCAGCACAGGCTGCCAGCTATAGGACAGCACAGGCTGCCCAGCCATAGGACAGCACGGGGTGCGGAGCCTGCCGATCATCGGCAGGCTCCGCTCAGCCGCCTACCCCTGCGTGGCGAGGTTCCTGCCCCTAACCCGGTTGGGCGCGGCGCGGGGTATGGCTACCGTGCGGCTGTGTGCCGGATCGTGACGCTGGTGCTGGTCGACGGTGCCGGCACGCTGCTGGGCGCGCTGCCGCCGTACGAGGTGGCGGAGCCGTGGTGGCAGGACATGGTCGGCGTGGCGGCCGGCGCACGCGAGCGGTACGGCGTCGAGGTCACCGTGCTGCGCCTGCTGGAGACGCAGCGGCCCGCTCCCCACGGTGGGGCGGTGACCTACCTTGCCGAGTGCGCGACCAGGCCGCCGGCACAGGCGGTGCCGGTCGACGCTGCGGGGCTCGGTTCTGGTGCGCATCCGCTGCGGGAGCACCCGTTGCGGGCGCTGTGGGCCCGGCCCGGCGGTCCCGCGGCAAGCCTGGCGTGGGCGGGCGGACAGCTTGCGCAGCTGGGCTGGCGACCGTTCGTCGCTAGCCAGCAGCGCACCTGGAACCTGTCGGCGATCTGGCGGCTGGACGGCCCGTCCGGCACCGCCTGGCTCAAGCAGGTCCCACCGTTCTTCGCGCACGAGCCGGCTGTGCTGCGCTGGCTCGGCACCGTGGCGCCCGGGTGCGTGCCCGCGGTCCTCGCCGCGGACGAAGGCGCCGGCCGGATGCTGCTGGCGCACGCCGCGGGCGAGGACCGCTACCTCGCGCCGCCGGCCGAGCTCGCCGACCTCATCGACGACCTGCACCTGATCCAGCGGCGCGCAGCGGCGCACGTACGGCTGCTGCTCGCCGCGGGCGTACCCGACCGGCGGTGGCCGGTGCTGGTGGGCAAGGTCCGGGACACCGTGGCGCGGTACGGCCCGAGCCTCGGCCCTGAGCTGGACACGGCTCTGCGGTCGCTGGTGGAGGGCCTGGACGCGCGGCTCGCCGCGGTCGAAGACTGTGGCCTGCCGGACACGCTCGGGCACGGTGACTTCCACGCCGGTAACGCCCGCGGTGACGGGAAGGACCGGACACTGATCGACTGGGGTGACTCGTTCGTAGGGCACCCGGGGTTCGACGCGCTACGCATCGTCGAACAGCAGCCGCCACCCGTGGCCGCGCAGCTGCTGCGGCACTGGGCCCGCCGGTGGCGGGACAGCGCGCCCGGGTGCGACCCCGAGCGGGCGGTTGACCTGCTCGCGCCCGTGGCAGCCCTGAGCGGGGCCGCCACCTACGCCGACTTCGTGTCCGCGATCGAGCCCTCCGAGCACCCGTACCACGCCGCGGACATCGGCATCCTGCTCCGCGCGGCCGTCACCATATGAGCAGCCGTCACAACATGAGACGACCGGTCGTCATGACACGACCGTCGTCGTCACCGGCGGCCGATGACCACTGTGGCGGCCAGCTCCTCATCGCTGGCGACCGCAGCGGTGAGCCCGGCCGCGGCGAACACGCCGGCTGCGGCGTCGGCCTGGTCCGCCCCGGTCTCCACCAGCAGGTGCCCACCGGGAGCGAGCCAGCCCAGGGCTCCGGCGGCCACCCTGCGCACGACGTCGAGGCCGTCCGCCCCGCCGTCCAGCGCGACCAGCGGCTCGTGGACCCGGGCCTCCGGCGGCAGGAGGCCGATGGCCGCGGTGGGTACGTACGGCGCGTTGGCCACCAGCACGTCGACGTTGCCGCGCAGCTGGGCGGGGAGCGGGCCGTACAGGTCGCCGGCGTACGCCTGACCGCCGATGGCGACGAGGTTGCGCCGGGCACACCGCACGGCGGCCGGCTCGATGTCCACCGCGTACAGTGCGGCGCCGCCGACGAGCGCGGCCACGGCCAGGCCCACCGCGCCCGAGCCGCAGCCCAGGTCCACGACGGTTGCGCCCGGCCCGGCGAGCGCGGCGGCCCGGCGCACCAGCAGCTCGCTGCGGCGGCGCGGCACGAAGACCCCGGGGTCGACCAGGACGCGCAGCCCGCAGAAGTCGACCCAGCCGACGACGTGCTCCAGCGGCAGCCCGGCGGCCCGCCGTTCGACCATGGTCAGCAGCGCGTCGGGCGTGTCCGCGGAGCCGGCCAGCAGCTGCGCCTCGTCCTCGGCGAACACGCAGCCCACGGCGCGGAGCCTACGGGCGATGGCGTCCTGGGACATCGGCGTGGCGGGAGATACGGACACGGGTAACCTCAGGACGCCAACGCTACTCCCGGCCGTGGTGCTCCGGGGCCGCTGGTCAGCCGTACTAGCTCAGCCGGGCGCGGGCGCGGCGCGCGCCCTCCACGAGCGAGCCGAGCTTGGCCCACGCCACCGCCGGCGGCACGGACAGGAACGTGGCGAAGGTGGCGAACCCGCAGTCGGTGCCGACGATGACGCGCGCTGGCCCGACGATGCCTGCGTACCGGCAGATGCGCTCGGCCACCAGGTCGGGGTGCTCGATGTAGTTGGTGGACGTGTCGATGACGCCGGGGACCAGCACCTTGTCGTCGGGGAGCGGGAAGCTTGCGAAGACCTGCCACTCGTGGCCGTGGCGGGGGTTGGCTGCCTCGATCATCAGTCCCCGCGGCTTGGCGCGGTAGAGCACGTCGATGATGTCGACGAGCTCGATGTCACGGTGGTGCGGCCCTTGGTAGTTGCCCCAGCAGACGTGCATCCGCAGCCGGTCGGCGTCGATGTTGCGGACGGCGCTGTTGAGCGCGTCGACGTGCAGCGCCACCCTGGCCCGGAACTCCTTGACATCGAGGCCGGCGTACTGCGAGTGCCATCCCATCGCCAGGTCGGGGCAGTCGAGCTGGACGATGAACCCGGCGGCGGCGATCGCCTCGTACTCCACCCGCATCGCCTCGGCCAAGGCGTTCAGGTAGGACTCATGGTCCGGGTAGTAGTGGTTGGCCAGGAAGACGCCGATCAGGCCGGGTGAGGCGGCTGGTACGAACACGCCGGTCGGGTCGGTGCCGGCCAGCGCGGCGCGCAGGTTCGCCAGCTCCCGGGCCAGGTCCTCGCCGCCGGTGTAGGAGACCGGGCCGGTGCAGGCGGGCGTGGTGGTGACCAGCCCGGCCAGCGCGCGCTCGGCGACCTCGGGAAAGTCGGCCAGGTCGGCCAGGCTCAGTGGGGTCGCCTCCCCGTCGAAGCCGCTGAGCCGCTCCTTCTGGTAGGTGGCCGCCCCGATCTTGCCCATCTCACCGTCGCTGATGATGTCCAGCCCGGTGTCGACCTGCTGCCGGACGACCACGGCGGTCGCCTCGCGGACCAGGTCGGGCAGGCGTGCGGCGCCATCCGGCGACAGCTCGCCGGTCTCCCGGCCGACCATCAACGCCGCCAGCTCGCCAGGGCGCGGCAGGCTGCCCGCGTGGGTGGTCGGGATCGGCGCACGCTCAGACCCCATCGGCACCTCCTGCTATATTCTTGAATATCTCAATATTTAGATCAAGCTATAAACGTTTGAACTGGTGAGAAGCTAGCATACTCGGCGGGAACCGCGCCGCTTGTCGTCGCGTGCCGGACGGCACGGGTAAGGGCTACGAGCCGCGCGCGCCGAGCCGTACCCTCCGGGGGGCTGTCTGTGGATGCGAGCAGGGGACCCGGCGTACCCGGCATGGCGGGTCAGGCCACTGTGGAGCAGGTCCACGACTGGGTACGGGAGCACCTCGCGCCGTTCTTCGCCACGTCGGTGAACCCCGGTGCCGCCAGCCGTGACGAGACCGGGTCGCCGCTGCCCGCCGGCGCGTTCCTCCCGGCCACAGAGCTCGGCCTGCTCGGCTACCTGCTGCCGGTCGGGCTCGGCGGCGCCGGCGGTGACCGGCGGACCTTCGGGCTGCTGCTGGAGCAGGTCGGCTACTTCTGCGAGGAGCTCGAGTACGCCTCCCTGCTGTCCATGTACGCCGACATCGCGACGGTGGTCGCGGCGACCGGCCAGCCGGAGCTCATCGACCGGTACGTACGGCCGATGAGCCGGGGACAGCGCTTCGGCACATTCGCCTACACCGAGCAGACCGACGCGTTCGACCTGCACTGCCGCGTCCGGCGTACCGGTGCGGGGTACCTTGTGGACGGTGTGAAGTGCCTGCAGACCGGCGGGCACCTCGCCGACGTGTTCCTCACCTACGTCCGCGACGAGCACGACGACCTTCAGCTGTTCCTGGTCGAGCGGGACGACCCGGGGGTACGGGTCGAGCCGGTGCCGACCGCCGGGTTCCGCTCGGCCGGGCTGACCCGGCTCACCCTGCACGGCGTACGGCTGCCCGAGTCGCGGCTGCTGGTCCGGGTCGACGGGCTCAGCCACGCCCAGCGCTTCCTCAACCACCGGCGGCTGTTCGTCACCTGCCCGATGGTCGGCCGGATGAAGGCGGTCGTCGAGTCCTGCGCGGCACACCTGGCCACGGTGGTGCGCGGTGGCCAGCCGCTGCCGGCGCACCAGGCCGTGCAGGCCAAGCTCGGCCGGATGCTGATCCGCTACGAGACCGGGCGGGCGGTGCTGCACGACGCGCTGTCGCGCTTTGCCACCGGCGCGTACAACCCGCTGTTCGACCCGGTCGTGTCCGCTGCGAAGTACACGGTCGTCGAGAACGCCGTCGCGCTTGGCATGGACGCGGTCTACCTCACCGGCTGGCTGGGGTACAGCCGCGAGCTGCCGTACGAGCGCTACCTGCGCGGCTTCATGGCGGGCATCGCCGGCCAGACGGCGCAGGACGTGCTGGAGATCCTGCTGGGCAACGAGGTCATCGCCCAGTCCGAGCTGGTCCGCCACCTGGAAGGAGCTGTGCGGTGAAGGTCGTGCTGTCCGGGGCCCTGCTCCGCTTCGCCGAGTACACAAAGGAGGTGGACGTCGAGGCCCACACGCTCACCGAGGGCATCGAGCAGCTCACCACGAGGTTCCCCCGGCTGAGGCCGGTCCTGCTCGACGGCGACGGCCGGGTACGCCTGACGCACCAGCTCTTCCTCAACGGTGAGCAGGTGGCGCGCGGCGACTACGCGGTCGGCGCCGCTCCGCTGCCAGTGGCCGCGCAGGACACGCTGTTCGTCCTGACCGCGGTCGCCGGGGGCTGAAGGTGGGGCGCCGCACCCGGTTCGTCGTACCGTCCGACACCTGCCTGTTCTCTCCGTTGCAGATGCAGCCGGCGTCGGTCCTGCGCATCGGCATGACCGCGCTCGCCTCCTGCATCGGCACGCAGCTGGTCGACTGGCGGGTGCTCAAGAAGGAGCACCGGACCACTGTGGTCATCGTCGGCGTGCGCCTTGCGTACCTGCGCGCCTTTGACTTCTTCTCGGCGCCGCAGATCGAGGTCGACGCCGGCCTGGTCGCGCGCCGTGGTGGCCGGTTCCTCGAGCTGGACTGCCGGCTCGGCCCGCCCGGCGCCGCGTTCGCCGCCCTCACCGTGCTGAACCGGCCGGTCCGGCTGAGCGGGACCGACGCGCTGGACGCGACCCCGGCCGACCTCGACGCGTCGCTGCTGGCGCGGTTCACCGAGGACGAGCACGACGGGTCCGCCGTACCCCGGCCGGTCCTGGACCGGATCTCCGCGCTGGAGGTGGGTGGCGAGCTGCTCGACGAGGGGCGGCTCGCGTTCGCCCTGTCGCGGGCCGACTGCGAGATCGCCGACCAGTGGCAGAACGTACGGCTGCCGGACTGGGCCGCCGCCGGCCGGGAGCGGCTGGTCTTCGCGGCCGCCGACCCCCGGGTGAAGACCGGGCTGAGCGAGCCGATGTCCACACTGCTCGCTGAGTTCCGGCGGCCGATGTACCTCGGTGACGAGGGGACCGTGCATACCCGGGCGTACGACAGCAACGACGGCGCCCTGGCGTTCGTCCACGAGGTGCGCCCGGCGGCACCGGGCACCGGTGGGCCGGACGGCGCGTGCGCCGTCGCGGTCGAGGAGTTCCGGATCGGAGGGGTGGCGTGACCGGGGTGACCCAGCCCGACCAGGCGCGGCTCGATGCCTTGGCGGAGCGGATGACCGATGAGGTGGGCGCGGCTCTGGCCTGTGCGGTGGTGGTGATCGGGGACCGGCTCGGCCTCTACCGGGCGCTCGCCCGTTCCGGCCCGATGCGGGCGGACGACCTGGCGCAGAAGCTGGACCTGGCACCGCGGATGGTCCGCGAGTGGCTGCTCAACCAGGCGGCCGGCGGCTACGTCTCGTACGAGCCGGACGAGCAGCGGTACTTCCTCTCTCCGGAGCAGGAGGCGCTGCTCGCCGACGAGTCGAGCCCGGTGTTCCTGCCCGGCGCGTTCCAGTTCGCCACCGCGATGATCAAGTCGGAGGAGCGTATCGGCGAGGTGTTCCGTACCGGCAGCGGCGTGCTCTGGGGAGAGCACCACCCGGACCTGTTCACCGGGCTGGCCCGGTTCTCCCGCCCGATCTACGCCCACCGGCTGTGCGACGTGTTCGTCCCCGCCGTGCCAGGGCTCGCCGAGCGGCTGGCGGCCGGTGCGGTGGTGGCCGACATCGGCTGCGGCCACGGGCACTCCACGATGCTGCTGGCCGAGCGGTTCCCCGCGTCGCGGTTCTTCGGCTTCGACAACCATCCCGACTCGGTCGCGCAGGCACAGCGCCTGGCCGACGCGCGCGGGCTGGAGGGGCGGGTCCGGTTCGAGGTCGCCGAGGCCACCTCGTTCCCGGACCGGGGGTACGACGTCATCGCGTTCTTCAACTGCCTGCACGACGTGGCGTACGCCGACGCGTGTGCCCGGCACTGCCACCAGGTGCTGCGCCCGGACGGCTATGTCTTCATGGTCGAGCCGATCGGCGGTGACCGGGTCGAGGACAACTTCACCCCGGCGGGGCGGCTGATGTCCGGCGCGTCGGTGCTGTGCTGCACCCCGCATGGCATGGTGAACGGCGGGGCGGCCCTCGGTACCGTCGTCGCCGACGCCCGGGTTGAGGAGATCATGCGGGGTGCCGGGTTCCAGTCCTTCCGCCGGGTCCTGGCCACCCGCTTCAACCGGGTCTTCGAGGCCCGCCCGTAGGGGCCCGCCGGTCGGGGCTCGCTGGTGGCCCGATGGTAGGGAGCCCGCCGGACAGGAGCAGGCCCACCTGGACGGGAGAGCACGGCCCTGAGGAGGAGACGCGTGGGAGTGCAGACGGCGGCTGGCACCGTCGCGGCCGAGCCTGCCGGGTACCGGCTCGGCCCCGCGCACGGCACGGCCCTGCTGCTCGGAGCGGTGCTCGGGCCGGGCGTACTCGCGCTGCCCCACCTGGCGGCCGCAGCCGCCGGACCGGCATCAGTCGTGGCGTGGGCGGCTCTGGTAGCGCTCAGCGTCCCGGTCGCGGCCACCTTCGCCGCGCTGGGCGCCCGCTTCCCGGACGGCGGGGGCGTCGCCACGTTCGCGGCGCGGGCCTTCGGCCGGCGGACCGCGGCCGCCGTCGGGTGGTGGTTCTATGCCGCGGTCCCGGTCGGCTCGCTGGCGGCAGCGGTCATCGGCGCCCAGTACGTCACCGACGGGCTCGGGCTTGGCCCGGACGGGCTGCCGGCGGTGACGGCCGGGCTGCTCACGGCGGCGTTCGCGGTCAACTACGCGGGACTACGGGTATCCGGGCCGGTGCAGCTGGCGCTGGTGGCGCTGCTCTCCGCCCTGCTCGTCGTCGGCGTGCTGGTCGCCGCGCCGGCGATGCGGTCGGCGCACTTCTCACCGTTCGCCCCGCACGGCTGGCTGGGCGTCGGCGCCGCGGTCGGGGTGCTCTTCTTCGCCTTTGTCGGCTGGGAGGCGGCCAGCCACCTGTCGGCCGACTTCGCCGACCCGCGCCGGCAGCTGCCCCGCGCGACGCTGGTCACCCTGGTCGTGGTCGGCGTGCTCTACCTGAGCCTCGCGGTCACGACCATCGGTGTGCTCGGTGACCGGGCCGCGTCCTCCCCCGTTCCGCTCACCCTGCTGCTGGAGCGGGGCATCGGGCGCTCGGCCGGCCCGCTGACCGCGGTGGTGGCGGTCCTGTTGACATTCGGTGTCATCAACACCTATCTGGCCGGCAGTGCCCGGCTCGGTGCCGCGCTCGCCCGGGACGGCGCACTACCCCGCATGCTCGCCAAGGGCGGCGCGCCGGGCCAGGTGCCTCGCCGTAGCCTCACCGTGCTGGCAGTGACCGCCGGAACGCTCACCGTTGCATCGCTGATCTGGGAGATCCCCCTCGATGCGCTGATCCGCGCCACCTCCGCGTGCCTGGCGGCCGTGATCATGGTAGGCCTCACCGCCGCCATGCGGTTGCTGCCCCGGCCCGGGTGGGGCCATCGCAGCGCCGTACTGGCCACCGGCTTCACCGCCGTCGTGCTCGCCGCCTGCGGGCCGTACCTGGCGGTCCCGGCCGTGCTGGGACTGGCCGCGGTCGGGGTCCGCCGGATGGTCCGGGCCAGGACCGGTCCGCCCAGCTGACGCTGGACCCGGCTCGTCGTCGCTACCAGCGCGGTCTCCTCGCTACCGGTGCAGGTCGGCTCGTTACCGGTGCAGGTCGACGACCACGGCGTAGTGGTCCGAGGGCCATACGCCGTCGACCGGGGCGGCGCCGGCCAGGCGTACGGACGTGACCCGTCCGCGGCCCTGCCGGGGCAGGCCGACCAGCACGTAGTCGATCCGCGAGCTGGGAATCACGCTGTCGGCCTGGTACGGGTTGCGCAGGTCCCAGGTGAAGCCGGGGTCGGCCGGGTCGGCGTAGCGCCAGGCGTCCAGCAGTACCAGCCCGGACGCTGCTGGTGCGGTCTGCACCCCGCCGAGCAGCCGGATCTCGTCGGAGTCGGGCTCGGCGTTGAGGTCGCCGGTGACGACCGGCGGGTACGCGTCATCCGCCGCGGCGTGCTCCGCGACGTACTCGGCCAGCAGCCGTACCTGCTCCAGGCGGATCCGCGAGCCACCCGGCTGGTAGGTCAGGTGGGTGGTGAACATCGGCAGCACCCCGCCCGGGGCGTCGATGCGGGCGTGGGCCACCACCCGCCCGTCGGGAGAGTCACCCGTCGGCAGGCGCAGCTGGCTCCGCTCAGTGATCGGCCAGCGGCTGAGCACCGCGTTGCCGATCGGTACGGCGCCTCCGGCGCGGTCGGGCAGCGACGCCATGGCGAAGTGCCACTGCATGCCCAGCCGTTCGGCCAGGTCGGCGGCGAGGCTGTGACCATCCGCCTGCCAGACCTCCTGGAGGCCGCACACGTCCGGCTCGACGTCGGCGAGCGTGGCCATGATCGCGTCCCGGCGCGCCTGCCACGGTTCGTTGCGTCCCCACAGGTTCCAGGTCAGTACCCGCATGCCTGCTCGACCTCCCGTCAGAGGCGGTGCGTACCCCGACCCGACATGCCGGGCGCCGTCAGTCCAGCGTGCCCAGACCGTACCGGCGGCAGCACTGCTTGTACTTACGCCCTGACCCGCACCAGCAGGGCGCCGTCCGGTCCGGCGGCCAGGGCACCATCGCGGTGGTGACATCGCGCAGGTCCGGATAGGCGAACAGGTCATCCTTGCCAGGCTTCGCGACACGCCGGCCGGCCAGGAACCTTTCGAAGCTGCGCAGGTCACCGGGAAGCTGCTTGACGCCGACGCCTTCCCGGCAGACGAGCGCGCAGTGCCGCTCGATGCTCTGCCGGTGCTCGTTCCAGGTGGCGCCGAGGTGCTCGACAAGGTGTGGCCACCGGGCGGTCACGGCCTGGTACTGCGGCTCGGGCCAGAACACCGACAGGGTGGTCACGTCATACCGGTAGCTGCTGTCGTGGTCCGGCGGCAGCCGGGTGCCGCTTCGCACTTCTTTGACCTCCCAGCCCTCTGGGTCGACATCTGACCTCAGGAGGACCCTACCGACCGGTGGCATCCTCGGCCCTCATGCCGCGCGGTGTGTCGATGCCAGGGCTGCAAGGTGCCCACTGCTGGCATTCTCGCCGCCCTGACCGGCGTCGACCGCACCAGCCTGCGCTTCGGCCGTACCGGCACGGAGAGAGCGTCCTCTCCTGCGCCGCCGAAGGAGAGGATGTCAACGGCGACGGCCGCCGGACCTGATCCACCTGCCGTGACGGGCTGCGCGGCACCGTGCCCGCAGCCCGTCACGGCGAACGCCCACCGCCACGGTCACCGCAGCACGAAGCCGGAACCGAGCGGGTCGTCCGGATCGAGCACGAAGCTGTGCTCCCCCGTCCGGTAGGCCATCCCGTCGATCTCGGCGACCACCCCGCAGCCGCCGTCCTCAACCGGGACGACCTGCGCCACACGCGCCACGAACCGGGTCCCGATGATGCTCTCGTGCACCAGCTCCCAGCCGCGAGCGAGCTGGCCGTCGGCGTGGAGCAGGGCGAGGCGGGCCGCCGTACCGGAGCCGCAGGGCGAGCGGTCCACCTCCCCGTCGGCGAAGACTGTCACGTTGCGCTGGTGCAGCACGCGGCCGCCTGACTCGGGGCCCGGCTCGTGGAAGACCACCCCGTAGAGCCCGGACAGCCGCTCGTCAGCGGCGTGCCTGGTCGCCGGGTGGCCCGCCAGGTCGGCCCGGACGAGCCGGGCCACCTCGATGAGGCGGCCAAGGTCGGCCGGGCGGACGCCCAGGCCGTACGCTGCCGCCGGCACGCACGCGTAGAACGCGCCGCCGTACGCGATGTCCACGCTGGCGCCGGCCGCCGGCACTCCGAGCGCCACCGGGTACGACGGCACATTGCGGAAGCTGACCATCCGGGTACGCCCGCCGGCCCGGTGCACCCGCGCGGTGACCCGGCCGGACGGCACGTCAACGACCACGTCGGTCGCCCCGTCCGGCGCGGCCGGCACCAGCCCCGAGTCCACCGCCCAGGCGCCGAGGGCGATGGTGCCGTGCCCGCAGGCGGTGGAGAAGCCGTCCTTGTGCCAGAAGAGCGCGCCAAGATGCGCCCCGGCGTCGTCCGGCGGGACCGGGAAGCAGCCGTACATGTCGGCGTGGCCGCGCGGCTCATGGCACAGCAGCCGGCGGACTGCCTGCACCTCCTCGCTGGCCAGAGCGGCGGCCCGCCGCTGCGCGACGGTGACGCCCGGGATGTCCGGCACGCCCTCCACCACGATGCGGAATGGCTCTCCCGCGGTGTGGTAGTCGACGGTACGGATCACGCGACAGCCCGGCCGCGGCGGCCGTCCGAGCCGCGACGACCATCAGAACCGCGGCGACCGGCAGAGCTGCGGCGACCGGCGGAACCTGCCCTGGCCACATCGAGGTCCAGCCGCACCCGCCGGTGCGCCGGCCACCGGCACACGTACTCCTCGCCGATCTCCAGCACCCGCCACCGCCCGGCCGCCTCGCCGAGCGCGGCCACCGCCCGCAGCACCGCAGCCGGGTCCACGACGAGGTCCGGCTCTGTGGTGAGCCACCGGTGGGCCAGGCGCCGCACCCCGTCCGCGTCCACCCGGCTACCGAACCCACCGCGGGCGAGCCGCTCCACGAACCCGCCGAGCAGCTCGGCGCGGCGCAGCGCGGGGCCGTACTGCCGCTTGATCGCCGCCGATCGCTGCGCCGCGTGCGGCGGGCGGCGTCCAGCAACGTGCGTCATGCTGTGGAACACCACCCCGCCTGCGATGGCCCCCCAGATCCCGTCGGAGATCGCGAGGGAGTCCTCGACCAGCAGGTGTACGAGGTCATGCGGGAGCGCCGCGCTGGCCGGGCCGCCCCCGAGCCGGTACGTGACCCGGTCGTCCCGCTCGACCAGCGCGTAGCCCCGGGTGTGGTCGGGCAGCCGGGGAAAGACGACTCTCACCGCTCCACCATCGAACGGCCGGGACCGGCCTGACAACCGGGATACCGCCGGCCGGCCACGCAGACCCGGCGCAGGCAGGCACGCCTGGCGCAGGCAGGCAAGCCCGGCGCAGACAGGCAGACCTGGCGCAGAAATGGCCGGCCGGAGCACCGTTGCCCCGGCCGGCCGGTCCTGTGCCAGATAGCAGGTCAGCTCGGCGTGCCGTAGACCCCCAGCTCCACCGAGTCGACGAAGAGGCAGCCGCTGAACGGACCCGGGCAGGTCCCGCCGAGGTCGACCACCTGCGTCGAGAGCATGGTGTACCGCAGGAACCGCACGCCCGCCGTACCGCCGACGAGCGGGACGGCGTGGTAGCTACGGTCGGCGATGCCGAAGTCGCCGCTGGACGCCAGCGTCCAGGTGGTGCCGTCCGACGAGGTCTCCACCCGGTACGCGCTCGTGGACGCGCTGCCCGCGTCGCCACACGTGTTGGACGGGTTGATGAAGATCTGCGAGACGTTCACCGCCACCGGTAGGCGTACGGTCACGAACCGCGGCTCGATCGTGAGCGGTCCGGTGTAGACGGTGTCCGTGCTCCACCCCGTGCCCTGCGACTGGTCGAACATCGAGGACGGGCCGCACCCGAACGGCGTGTAGTCGACCCCGTTGAAGCCGACCACGGCGCTACCGCCAGCCAGCGCTGCCCAGTCCCGGCGCAGCGTCCAGCTCAGCGCGTTGGCCCCGGCCGTGACGGTCACGGTCTGCACCACCGGGTCGTACCCGGCACCGCGCGCCGACACCTTGGGGTAGGTGCCGGGCAGGATGCCGGAGATGGTGTAGCTGCCGCTGGCGTCGGTGGTTGCGGCGTAGTCACCGGCGAAGCCGGAGGCGTGGCCGCCGAAGGCGACGACTGCGCCGGCGACGGGTGCGCCGGTGTCGAGGTCGCGGACGGTGCCGGTGAGCGTCCCGCGCGGCGTGTCCGGCGGCGGCGGCATCGAGAAGTCCTCGGCCGGCCGGGTGTCGTCGCCGTCCACCGAGCCGGCGAACCAGCCCATGCCCCGTGCGGCGAAGACCTGCCAGATGCGCTTCTGCCGCTGCCCGCCGGCGAGCACCAGGTCGGCGGCGAGGATCGAGTTGCGCATGTCCAGGAAGGACGGGTTGGCCGGGGAGAGCTCCATGGCCCGGGTGACCAGGGAAGCGGCGTTGTTGCTGCCGATCGCGGTACGCAGGTCCCACAGCGTCTGGGTCCAGATCTCACCGTCGGCGTGCACCTCCGGCCGGCCGATGACCCGGCCGAAGTCGCCGTAGGTGTAGCCGCCGGGGCCGGCGCCGGGCGTGCCCGGGCAGGCCGGTGAGGTGCTGCCGACGGCGCAGTCCAGCGGCTCGGTACGGATGGTCCCGCCCGCGGTGAGGTACTCACCGACCCGCATCTCGCCCTCGGCCGCGGTGTCCGGCTCCAGGCCCTGCTTGGCGAGCAGGTCCATGGCGTACCAGTCGCTCCACCCCTCGCCCATGGAGCCCGCCTGGATGTTGCCGAGGGCGGAGACGCCGGCCGCGTCGACCACGAGCCGGTTGGACAGGCCGTGGGCGTACTCGTGGTAGACGACGTCGGCCGAGTCGCCGGAGTTGCCGGCTATGAACCGGTCGGCCGGGTTGCCGGGCGCGTGGAACAGGTACATCTGCATCCGCGGCGGCACGCCGTCCGGCGGGGTCAGCATGTTGGCGTTGTTGACGTGGTTGCCGTCGGGCAGCCCGCCCGCGGTGTTCGCCCCGTCGATGGCGTGACCCTGCACCGCATCGCCGTCGACCGCCTCGAAGTTGCCGGCGGCCCGGGTGAACCCGATCGGGGCCGAGGCCAGATGGTCGTGGAAGACGCCGAGCAGGTAGAACATCTGCGTCGCGTTCTGCCTCGCGTTGGCCTGCCACGAGCTGGGCACGTCCGGGTCCCAGGAGCAGCGGAACACGGCCGTACACCCGGTGTCCGCGGCCTGTGCCGTGAAGTCGGTGAAGGGGTACTCGAACCGGCCCGGCGAGCTGGGCCCGACCTCCTCACCGGGGTTGACCGCGTCGTCGTCGTTGACGTCGAGCCAGACGTGGGCGATGTTGCCGTCCAGCGTGGCCGAGCCGTCAGGCAGCCAGCCGGGTGTGGTGAGCTGCCGCCGGCCCTGCTCCCCGCCGGCCGGCGCGCCCGGGTAGTTGTTCCAGGCCAGCCCGGTGTCTTTGGAGACCAGGCTCTGCCGGAACAGCACCCGGCCGGTGGCCGCGTCCACCACGTGCAGGTAGCCCTCGCGCAGGGTGAGCGTCTGCCAGGCCAGCCGCGGCCCACCGAGGGTCTGGAAGACCACCAGCTGGGCCTGGTCGCCGCCGGTGAAGCGGGTACGCCGCTCGGCGCCCACCTGGCTGGCCATGCTCGCCCGGGACGAGCCGAAGACGTCTACGACCGCGGTGTCGCGGGCAGCAGCCGCGGAGAGCCGCGGCGCACCGAGGCTCACCGGCAGGTCGGCCACTGGCGCGCCGTCGATCTGCACCAGGCGTCCGTCACCGGTGACGTGGCCCTTCACCCCGTTGCCGAAGACCGGTACGCCGGCCACCGTCTGCACGAAGCTGACGTGGTGGGTGCCGGCGATGTCGACGTACTCCTTGCGCAGGTCCAGCAGCCGCAGCTCGGCCTGGGACAGCCCGAACACCTGCGGGCGGGACCGCAGGAAGCTGAACAGGACATCGGCGGCGGGCTGCGCGCTCGGCCCGGTGAGGAACCCGTCGAGCCGGGTGACGATGCGCGGGGTGGCGGTCACCGGGTCCAGCTCAACGATGCCCTGGGCGCCCAGCTCACGGCGCAGCTCCCGGACCGCGTCCCCGGGGTTGGCGGCGAGGGCCGCGCGCCGGGCCGCCAGCGCGGACCGGGCGTCGCCGTCCCGGCGGGAGTCGTAGTTGCCGGGCTGCTCACCCGCCGCACCGGGGATGGCACCCGGTACGGCGCCGGCCGCCTCGGCGGCGGGCCGGTCCGGGGCGGCCTGCCCCACGGCAGGCAGCAGCCCCAGGCACAGCACAGCACCGGCGGCAGCGGCCAGCAACCGGCGGGCACGGCGCCCGGTCAGTGGTGAATGGTGATGTATGGGTCTCATGTAGCCCCCTTTTGGCAGACGAACCGGAGTCCGCGGGGCGATCAGGCACCGCGGACCGGGATCCGCCACGGACCTCCGGCTCCTTGGCGGAGACCCCCTGTCCGGGCATGCTGGTAGCGACCGACCTACCTGGCTAGATCCGTGCCCAGATCCTTCCTCACCGCCGGCCTGCTCTACAATGGACGGTTTGGGCACCGGGGGCTGGTAGCCGACGGGCAAGGGTGCGGGATAGGGATGGGCAAGGGTCCGGACCAGCACGGCGAGGGCTGCGGCCCCGGGGTCCATGATCGCTGGTCACCAGCTGCTCACTATGAGGTCCGGCCGCTTGCTTCGGGCCGCGCCGGCTACTTCGGGGCCGCGCCGGCCACGACAGGGGGTCCGGCCGGCTACGACGGGAGTCCGGCCGCTCATACCAGGTAGGCCCGGTGGTCGTCATCGGCGGTGGTCATCATCGGCCGCGCGGTCCCGGCCGGTAGCGCAGGGCCCGCGCGCACCGGGCGGCCGGGCGGCGTGAGGACCGCCCGCAAGGCTACCGACAGCCGCCGTCGGCGCGGCACGACCGCCCGGCGGCGGAACACGTCGTAGCCAGCGGCGACGATCTCGTCCAGGATGCCCCGGTAGAGGTGGTACGCCGCCCGGATGCACGCCTGCGACGCAGGTGCCAGCATCGGCACCCCTTTCGCCGCGGCGGCGTAGTGCCGCTCGGCGCGCTGGATCTCGTACCCGATGAGGTCCTTGACCGGACGGGAGGCCGCGCCCGCGGCGGCGGCCGCGGCGAGGTCGGCGCGGGTCAGGCCGAACGCAGCCAGGTCCTCCTCGGGCAGGTAGACCCGCCCGCGGGCCAGGTCCTCGGCGACGTCCCGGATGAAGTTGGTGAGCTGGAAGGCGAGCCCAAGCTGCCGGGCCGGCTCCCGGGCCGCGGCCGGATCGGCCGGGGACAGGATCGGCAGCATCATGGTCCCGATCACCGCCGCCGACCCCTCCATGTATCCGAGCAGGTCGGCGTAGGTCGGGTACGACGTCACCGTCAGGTCGCTGGCCATGCTGCGCAGGAAGGCCGCGAAGTCAGCGCGGTCAAGGTCGAACGCGTCGATCGTGTGCAGCACGGCCGGCAGGATCGGGTCGTCAACGGGCTCGCCGCCCAGGCCGGCCAGGAAGCGCCGCGACCAGTCGTCGAGCCGGCGCTCACGCTCCGCCGGCGAGACCGGGCCGGTGTCGTCGACGATGTCGTCGGCGAACCGGGTAAAGCCATAGAGGGCGTGCACATGCCGCCGCTTCCAGGCCGGCAGCAGCTGGGTGGCCAGGTAGTAGCTGCGGCCGTGGCGCCGATGCAGGGCGCGGCAGCGCTCGTACGCGGCTGCCAGCTGCGCGTCGTCCATCGCGATCCCCCCAATCGACTCAGAAATCGACGCAACTTGTACTCTACGCTACGATAGCTCCATCCGCACCTGGTGGCGGCGTTCGCAAGCACAGGGGAGCTGCGATGCGAGGAGTGAGCGGGCCGACCGGCCGGGTGGTCGTGGTCGGTGCCGGCCTCGGCGGGCTCGCCTGCGCCCTGCACCTGGCCGGCGCCGGCCGGGAGGTGACCGTAGTCGAGCGCGACCCGCGGCCCGGCGGCCGGGCCGGACGGCTCGCCATTGACGGGTACCAGTTCGACACCGGCCCCACGGTGCTCACCATGCCGTCGCTGATCGCCGAGGCGCTCGCCGCGGTGGGCGAGGAGCTGCCGGACTGGCTGGAGCTGACCCGGCTCCAGCCGGCCTACCGGGCCCACTATCCGGACGGCTCGACGCTCGATGTGATCACCGACCCGGAGCGGATGGCGGCCGAGGTGGCCCGGGTCTGCGGCCCCCGCGAGGCCGACGGCTACCGGCGCTTCGTGGCCTACGCCCGCCGCCTGTGGCAGCTCGAACGGGACGACTTCATCGACCGCAACCTCGACACCCCCCGCGACCTGCTGACGGCGAACCTGCTCCGGCTGCTGCTGGCCGGGGCGTTCGGCCGCCTTCAACCCCGCATCAACCGCTTCTTCGCCGACCCCCGCACCCGCCGCGTCTTCAGCTTCCAGGCGATGTACGCCGGGCTCGCCCCGCACCGGGCGCTCGCCATCTACGCCGTGATCGCGTACCTCGACTCGGTCACCGGGGTGTACCACCCCCGGGGCGGCATCCACGCGGTGCCGCGGGCGCTGGCAGGAGCGGCAGAGAAGCACGGGGTACTGATCCGGTACGGCACCGAGGTCACCGCGGTCGAGACGGCCAGCGGGCGGGCCACCGGGGTGCGCACCGCCGGCGGCGAGCGGATCCCCGCGGACGTCGTGGTGCTCAACCCGGACCTGCCAACCGCCTACCGGGACCTGCTCGGCGAGCCGCTGCACCGCCGGCTGCGCCACTCGCCGTCCTGCGTGGTGCTGCACGCCGGCTCCAGGCAGGGGTACGGCCGCATCCAGCACCACAACATCCACTTTGGACACTCCTGGCGCGGCACCTTCGACGAGGTGATCCGGCGCGGCCAGCTGATGAGCGACCCGTCGCTGCTGGTGACCAACCCGAGCCGCAGCGACGCGTCGGTGGCGCCCGCCGGCCGGCACACGTACTACGTGCTGGCGCCGGTGCCGAACCTGCAGGCCGGGCCGTTCGACTGGCGGGACGGCCTCGCCGACCGGTACGCGGGCGCGCTGGTCGAGTGCCTTGAGGAGCGCGGGTACGTCGGGTTCGGCGCCGGCATCGAGGTGCGGCGCGTGGTCAGCCCGGCCGACTGGGCGCAGCAGGGGATGGCTGCCGGTACGCCGTTCGCTGCCGCGCACACGCTGGGGCAGACCGGCCCGTTCCGCCCGGCCAACCTGCACCGCAGTCTGTCCAATGTGGTCTTCACCGGCTCGGGGACGCAGCCGGGTGTGGGAGTCCCGATGGTGCTGATCTCCGGCAAGCTAGCCGCCGCCCGGGTGACCGGAGCGCGGCCATGAGCGGGAACGCCACCTCGTCCCGCTGGCCACCACAGGATGACTGGCCAGCTACCTGTTTCGCGTACGCCTTGGTGCATTGACTTCTGGGCCGTCTGGCGCGGCGTGCAGCTATCTGGGCAGGAAGTTGCATGCTCCCCAGATAGGGACTTAACGCCGGTTCCGCGCTCGGCTAAGGTGTTTGCACCCCTCCCTCGGGGTTAGCTCATCGAGCATTGTCGTTCTTGTCCCGCTAGCTCCACCTGTATCCCCGGCATACCCGGCTCAGCTAAGCCCTCGCACCGCCGGTTCCACCACACCGCTCCGGCTCCTCACCCCCCTACCGGAGATCATGCATGGCCGAGCGCAGCAACCTGCGCGGCCGCCTCCTGGCTGGTTCGCGCCTTCTTCCCGCCATCACGGCTCTTCGCGGCCGTATCCCTCCCACCACTGCGGCGCTACGCGACCGCCTCCCGGCAAGCTCCTCCCACCTGGGCGTGGTCGTCACGGCCGTCCGGGGGCGCTTCCTGGCCAGCCCCCGGCTTGGCACGGGCGTGGTGGTCGTGTGCGTCGCCAGCCTGATAGCCACCGGGGGTGGGTACCTGCTGGAGCGGTCGGGCGAAGCGGCGCCCACCGCCTCCACGCAGCCCGTCGCCAAGGCCCCGAACCCGAACGGGTCGCCCTCACCCCGGTTGCCGGCGGTCTCGCTCCCCAAGCCGCCAAAGCCTGGACAGCGCCTGCCGGCAGTGGGCAACCGCACCGGCAAGCCCGTGCCACCACCCCTGCCACCGGCTCCCCCGGTGCAGCCCGGCTCCGGCCCGCGTAGCTTCACCGGCTCGTCCGCCGTTGCCCTGACGTTCGACGACGGCCCGCATCCGACGTACACGCCGCAGATCCTCGACCTGCTCCGGTCGTACGGCATCCGCGCGACGTTCTGCGTGGTCGGCACGCAGGTACGGCAGCACCCGGCACTGGTCGCCCGGATGGTGCGCGAGGGGCACTCGCTGTGCAACCACTCGTGGCACCACGACACGTCGCTAGGCTCGCGCACGGCCGCAGAGATCCGGTCGGACCTGACGCGCACCAACGCGGAGATCCAGCGCGCCGCCCCAGGGGCCCGGATCAGGTACTTCCGGCAGCCAGGTGGCCGTTGGACCCCGCTGGTGATCCAGGTGGCCGCGGATCTCGGGATGATCTCTATTGACTGGGACATCGATCCCAGGGACTGGGACCGCCCGCCTGCGCAGCAGATCGCCGACTACGTGATCCGGTACACCCGGCGCGGCTCGATCGTGCTGATGCACGATGGGGGCGGTGACCGGTCCACCACAGTCGCCGCCTGCCGCATGATCCTGCCCAACCTCAAGTCCCGGTTCACGCTGATCGCGCTGCGGTGAACGCTTCGCGGCGGCTCGCTGGGCCTGCCCCTGCTCGTGGCCCTGGTCAGGGCGTTGGCGGCGCCTGGGGGATTGATTTTTGCGATCCCCCAGGCGTCACGTATGCTTGCTGGGCCTCCGGCGGGGCCGGATGGGAGCCACACCCGCGCAGCGCTTGTGTGCGATGATTGCGGGGCCCGGCCCCCATCGTCTAGTGGCCCAGGACGCCGCCCTTTCAAGGCGGTAGCACGGGTTCGAATCCCGTTGGGGGCACGCCGGTCTTACCGGTTCAGGTCCTGTGGAGCAGTTGGAGTGCTCGCCGCCCTGTCAAGGCGGAGGTCGCGGGTTCAAGTCCCGTCAGGACCGCGCAATAGCGCGGCCAGGTAGCTCAGTTGGTACGAGCGTCCGACTGAAAATCGGAAGGTCGGCGGTTCGACCCCGCCCCTGGCCACCAGCCTAAACAGGGTCATCGGCTGATCTCTTTAGGCCCGAATGGCAAAGGATCATGCGCTCCGCGTTCTCGACACGTAGCTCTTGCAGCGCCGGCACTCGAGTCGGAGCGCACGAAGCCTCTGCGTCGCGCGAGTCAGCCATGGCGCGGACCCCTACAGGTGAGGTCTCTCTCACGGTCCGAGGTGCCTCTGCTCCACCGACACGGTGTGGGTCACCCGAAGCGGGGTTCGAAGATGAGCCGCCACGCCTCGTCCACCGCACGGGCGATGGCGCCGTAGAGCACGCCGCTTTCGCCGAGCGCGCTCGATACCACCGGCGGCCGGAGGGGGGACAGCTCCGCGATGCGAGCCGAGATCTGCTCGCCGAGCAGGTCCAGGTTGCCGCCGACGCCACCGCCGAGCACGACGACCTCAGGATCCAGCACGGCCGCAACGGCGACGACCAGCGTGCCGATGCGCCGCCCCTCTGCCTCTACCACGGCCAGCGCCTTCGCGTCGCCGGCTGCGGCCGCGGTGAACACCTCCTTGGCCGTCCTGATCCTCAGCCCGCTGGCCTGAGCGGCGCGCGCGACTCCGGAGGCGGCCACCACCGTTTCGGTGGCACCGTGCCAGCGCGCCTCTTCGCTGGTCATGCTGTCCCCGTCCAACGCTGGTATGTACGACACCTCGCCAGCGGCGCCACGGGCACCGGTGTATGGCCGGCCATTGATGATGATCCCCATGCCGACCCCGGTACCGATCGATATCAGCACGAAGTGGTCCTTGCCCTTGCCTTGGCCGTACACATGTTCGCCCACGGCCGCCAGGTTGACGTCGTTCTCCAGGGCGATGCGCATGTCCAGCGTCTGGCGTAGCTGGTCGACCAGCCCGAGCCGGCCCCAGTCTGGAAGGTTCGGCGCGAACTCCACCCGACCCGACGAGGGATCGAAGACACCGGGACTGCCGACCACGGCGCAGGTGATCGAGGCACGTTCGACGCCCGCCGCAGCCACCGCCTCGTCGGCGAGCCGACGGGCGCGGCGGACCAGGTCCGCCGCGGTGCGGGCCGAGTTTCGCCCATCCCGCCGGGCCAGAAACTGCCCACGCAGGTCGGCGACGGCGACGCGGATCCACTCACGGCCGATGTCCATGCCAAGGACGTGGGCGGCTCCGGCGTTCATGTCGTACAGCGAGGTCACCGGGCCGGGCCGGCCGGCCAGCTGACCGGCGGCGTGTGCCAGCCCGGCATCGACCAGGCCGGCGAGGGCGGCCGAGACGGTCGGCTTGGACAGTCCGGTCAGCCGAGCGAGCTGCACCCGGGACGCCGGCCCTGTCTCGCGCAGCCGGTCGAGCAGCAGCCGCTCGTTCATCACGCGCAGCAGCCGGGGGTTGCCGAGCTGCTCGCTCGGGTTCGGCATGGCGTACGTCCTCCTGTCCTGGCCGGGACGCCGGCGGCAAGGTGATCTCGGATCGAGGGTAGCGATCGTAGCCAGTAGAAAGATACCTTTTTTATCAACTTCGCCACGACTCTCTCATCCACTGCGGATTTCATCACGGGAGGCGCTCGAGATGTATCGAAGAGGACTCCTCAGTCCGGCCGTTGCCGCGCTGCTGGCGCTGAGCCTGACGACCGTGGGCTGCGACAGCGAGCAGGCCGGTGAAACCTCCACCGAAGGCAAGACCATCGCGCTGCTGCTGCCTGAGTCGAAGACGACCCGCTACGAGGCGTTCGACCGGCCGCTGTTCGAGGCCAAGGTCAAGACCCTGTGCGCCGCCTGCAATGTCCTGTACTTCAACGCCGACCAGGATGCCGCCAAGCAGCAACAACAGGTCGAGACCGCCCTCGCGCAAGGCGCCGACGTACTGGTGCTCGACGCGGTGGACGCAGCGGCCGTCGCGCCGCTGGTCAACCAGGCCAAGCAGAAGAAGGTGCCGGTGGTCGCGTACGACCGGCTCATCTCCGGCATCGACTATGCGTACTACGTCTCGTTCAACAACGTCCGCGTCGGCGAGATGCAGGGCCAGGCGCTGCTGGACGCGATGAACGAACGGGGCACCACCGCCAAGGGCAAGATCGTCATGATCCACGGCGCGCCCACCGACCCCAGCTCGGCGGATTACAAGAAGGGCGCGCACAGCGTCCTCGACGGCAAGGTCGCGATCGGCCGTGAGTTCGACACCCCGGACTGGAGCCCGGACAAGGCGCAGCAGGAGATGGAGCAGGCCATCACGGCGCTGGGGCGCGACAGCATCGTCGGCGTGCTCTCCGCTAACGACGGCATGGCCAGCGGCGCCATCGCGGCGATGAAGCGCGCCGGCTTCGCCAAGCTCCCGCCCGTCACCGGCCAGGACGCCGAGCTCGCCGCCGTGCAACGCATCCTGACCGGCGAACAGCATATGACGATCTACCTGGACATCCGGGCCGAGGCAGAGAAATCGGCCGAGCTGGCTGTGGCGCTGAGCAGGGGTGAGCAGCCGGGCGCACCCACCACGGTGGACAACGGGACCGCGAAGATCCCAGCGTTCCTGCTGGACCCGATCCCGGTCACCGCCGACAAGATCAAGGACACCATCCTCAAGGACGGCTTCTACAAGGCCAGCGAGATCTGCACCGGGGAGGTCGCGCCGGCGTGCGCGAAGGTGGGCATCCAGTAGTGGTCCTGTCGGTACGCGACATCAGCAAGCGCTTCGACGCGGTCCAGGCTCTCGACAGGGTGGGCCTGGACCTCGCCGCGGGAGAGGTGCTGGCCCTCGTCGGCGACAACGGAGCGGGAAAGTCCACCCTGATCAAGGTGATCGCCGGCGTGGTCGATGCCGACTCCGGATCGGTCACGTTCAACGGCCAGCCGGCCCGCATCGCGCGCCCGCACGACGCCCAGGCGCTCGGCATCGCAACGGTCTACCAGGATCTTGCGCTGTGCGAGAACCTCAACGTGGTCGCGAACCTCTTCCTCGGCACCGAGCGGCAACGCTTCGCACTGCTGCGGCAGATCTCCATGGAGCGCACCGCGCGTGAGCTGCTGCGCTCGCTGAACGTACGGATACCCGACGTCCGCGTGCCGGTGTCAATGCTGTCCGGAGGCCAGCGCCAGTCGGTGGCCATCGCCCGCGCACTGCTCGGCGAGCCCCGGGTGGTGATCCTCGACGAGCCCACAGCGGCGCTCGGCGTCGAGCAGACTGCCCAGGTGCTCGCCGTGATCCGCCGGCTTCGCCAGCGCGGCCTGGCCGTCCTGCTGATCTCGCACAACCTCGTCGACGTGTGGGCGGTGAGTGACCGGATCTCGGTGCTGCGACTGGGTCGCAACGCCGGGGAGTTCCGCACGGCAGGGACGGACCAGGACACGATCGTCGCGGCGATCACCGGAGCCGGGGCATGAAGCGGACCGGCCTGGACTACCTGCCGGCCCTGGCCGGCATCGTGGTCATCGCGGCCGTCTTCGGTGTCCTCAGCGAGCACTTCCTCTCGCCGGAGAACCTCACCAACCTACTGCTGCAGATGGTGCCCACCGGCACCATCTCGCTGGGCATCATCATGGTGCTGCTGCTGGGCGAGATCGACCTGTCCGCCGGCTCGGTCAGCGGGCTCACCGCCGTGGTCATGGCGGTCCTCACCGCCCACCACCACCTGCCAGTGGCGCTCGCCGTCGCTGCGGCAGTCGCGGCCGGGACGGTGATCGGCGTGCTGCACGGGCTGATCTTCGCCCGCCTCGGCGTACCCTCGTTCATCATCACCCTGGCCGGGCTCATCGGCTGGCAGGGCCTGCTGCTGTACCTGCTTCGTCGGGGCGGCACGATCAACCTGCCGTTCACCGGCTTCGTCGCCCGGCTCAGCGACACCTGGCTCCCGCCATGGCTGTCCTGGGCCCTGCTGGTCGGCAGCCTCGCCGCGTGGGCCGCCGCGACAGTGCTCGTACGGCGGCTGCGCGTCGGGGCTGGGCTGCCAGTCGCCCCCGCCTGGCGCGCCGCCCTGCCGCTGGGGGTGGTGGGGCTGGTCCTCACCGCGGGCCTTGTGACGCTCAGCGCCGACCGCGGCGTGCCGCTGCTTCTGGTGATTTTTGCGACGCTGGTGGTCGCGCTGGACCTCGCGCTGCGGCACACGGTGGTCGGGCAGCACATGCTCGCCATCGGCGGCAACGTCGAGGCGGCGCGCCGGGCGGGCATCAACGTGACCGGCGTGCGCGTGCTGGCGTTCGCCACCTGCAGCACGCTCGCCGCCATCGGCGGCATTCTCGCGGCGAGCCGGCTCGCTGCGGTGAACCAGAGCTCCGGCGGCAGCGACATCCTGCTCATGGCGATTGCGGCGGCGGTGATCGGCGGGGTGAGCCTGTTCGGCGGGCGCGGCAGCGCGTACGCCGCGCTGCTCGGCATTCTCGTCATCCAGTCGATCACCAACGGCATGCTGCTGCTCAACGTCGACTCGTCCGTGCGGCTCATGGTGACCGGCGTCGTGCTCGCCGTCGCCGTGGCCGCCGACTCCCTGGCCGGGCGCTCCCGCATGGCCCGGACGATCTAGGTCCTGCGCGTTCGGTACAGGAGTCAGGGCGAAAAGTTAGTTAAGAACATTGCTTATCAACAAGCTCGCCACTATGGTGAGGAAATTGAACGACCAAGGTCAATATAAAGATCCCGCCGGCGGGTCCGGTCCCGCGGCGCCGGAGCGTTCCGGAGGTGGCCCATGGCCATCCGCAGCCCACACCGCCGACCTTTGGCCTTAGTGCTCGCGCTCGTCACCGGTGCAGGATGGGCGGCCGCCATCACCTCGCCCGCGGATGCGGCGGTCGCGGTCTCCTTCAGCTCGGTCGTCCCGGCACCGGTGAGCACGACGCCGGCGGCCGGGGTCACATACCAGATCACCTCAGCCACGACGCTCTACATCGAGCCCGGTTCGGCCGCTGCCGCCGGCATCGCCGGGCAGCTCGCCACGATCCTGCGCCGATCCACCGGATACCCGCTCCCGATCGCCGATGCGCCCAGCCCCATACCGGCCGGCGGGATCGCCCTGCTGCTGTCGGGGGCGCCGCCCAGCGTCGGTTCCGAGGGCTACCAGCTGGATGTCACCGGCGCCACCATCGTGCTGCGCGCCAACCAGCCAGCGGGCCTGTTCTACGCCGTGCAGACGCTGCGCCAGCTGCTGCCGCCCGAGGCCGAGAGCGCCACTGTGCAGCCTGGACCGTGGCCGGTGCCGGGCGGGCACATCGTCGACTACCCGCGGTTCCCACACCGCGGCGCCATGCTCGACGTCTCCCGGCACTTCTTCCCGGTGGCCGTGGTGAAGCGCTACCTCGACGAGATCGCGCTGTACAAGGTCAACCGCCTGCACCTGCACCTCTCGGACGACCAGGGCTGGCGCATCGTCATCAACAGCTGGCCAAACCTCGCCATCTACGGCGGAAGCACCGAGGTCGGTGGCGGCCCGGGCGGCTACTACACGCAAGCCGAGTACCAGGACATCGTCGCGTACGCCGCAGCCCGGTACATCATGATCATTCCCGAGATCGACATGCCTGGCCACACCAACGCGGCGCTCGCCTCGTACGCCGAGCTCAACTGCGACGGTGTGGCGCCCAAGCTCTACACCGGCACCAGGGTCGGGTTCAGCTCGCTCTGCGTGAGCAAGGAGATCACGTACACCTTCATCAACGACGTGCTGGGCGAGATCGCGGCGCTCACCCCCGGGCCATACCTGCACGTCGGCGGCGACGAGGCCGACTCGACCAGCGAGGCCGACTACGACACCTTCATGACCCGGGTGCAGCAGATCGTGGCGGCGCGCGGCAAGACCGTTCTCGGCTGGCACGACATCGCCAATGCCCCGCTCCTACCCTCCACCGTCGCGCAGTTCTGGGGAACCACCACGTCCAATGCGGCGCTCGCGGCGGCCGTGCAGAACGGCACGAAGGTTGTCATGTCACCGGCCAACCATGTCTACCTGGACATGAAGTACAACGCCCGCACGCGCCTCGGCCTGCGCTGGGCCGGCTTCATCGAGGTGCAGGACGCGTACGGCTGGGACCCGGGCAACTACCTGACCGGCGTCGGCGAAGCATCGGTGCTTGGCGTCGAAGCTCCACTGTGGAGCGAGACTATCCAGACGCTCGCCGACATCGAGTACATGGCGTTCCCACGGCTGCCTGCGATCGCCGAGCTCGGCTGGTCGCCCTGGAGCACCCACAGCTGGACGACGTTCGGGCCGCGGCTGGGCGCCCAGGGTCCGCGCTGGCGGGTCATGGGCGTCAACTACTACCAGTCCAAGCAGGTGGCCTGGCCGGTCGGATCCTGACGGGTGGCCGGTACGTCGCACCTTCTATGAGAAACGATGCCCCCAACAAGGAGGTCATCCGTGTCATCGACCGCGCTTGTCCACCATCCGCCTGCGCGCCGGCGCCGGGTGGTCCAGATCCTGCTGATGGTCACCACGCTGGTATGCAGCATGGGCCTGCTGGGAGTCCCGGCGGCCAGCGCCGCCACGGTCGGCTCCACCGAGCTGACCACCGGCTGGGCGCTTCGATCGGCCAGCACCGTCACCGACACCGGTGCGACCATCTCCCAGGTCGGCTACGGCACGGCCGGCTGGAGCCCGATCGCGCTGCCGTCGACCGTGCTGGCCGGGCTGGTGGCCAACAACGTCTACCAGAACATCTACTTCGGCCGGAACCTGCAGTCGGTGCCCGACCTGACCGGTCAGAACTGGTGGTTCCGCGGTGAGCTCACCGCCGCAGCAGCAGCGCCGGACCAGGCGTACTGGCTGCGGTTCAAGGGGATCAGCTACCGCGCGCAGATCTGGCTCAACGGCACGCAGCTCGACGCCAACGCCGTCGGCACGCTGGTCGCCCATGAGTACAACGTCACCAGCCTGATCCGGCCGGGCGCGCTCAACGCCCTGGCGATTCTGGTGACGCCGCCCGCCCACGGCTGTAACGACCTCTCGTTCTGCACCGTGGACTGGAATCCCGAGGCGCCGGACATGGGCGCCGGCATCTGGGCCAAGTCCCACCTGGAGACGACCGGTCCGGTCGCGCTGCGCGACCCGTACGTCAAGACGACCCTGCCACTGCCGGCGACGAACGCGGCCGACCTGACCGTCTACGTCGATGCGGTCAACGCGACCAACGCCCCGGTCAGCACCACGGTCAGCGGTACGGTCACCAAGGCGGGCCAGCCGAGCATCGCGGTCAGCCAGACCGTCACGCTGGCCGCCAACGAACGCCGTGAGGTCGTCTTCGACCCGGTGGCATACCCGCAGCTGCATGTCACCAACCCGGTCCTGTGGTGGCCCTACCAGTATGGCAGCCCCGAGCTGTACCAGCTGTCCACCTCCGCGACCGTGGCCGGTGCCACGTCGGACACCAAGTCCATCGACTTCGGCGTCCGCCAGTTCACCGACTACCGCACCGTGGTCAACGGCACCTCGTTCGTTGGCTATAAGGTCAACGGGCAGAACATCTTCTTCCGCGGCGGCGGCTACAACTGGGACATGCTGCAGCGCTGGAACACGAAGATCAACTCCACCCACATCCAGTACGTGAAGAGCATGGGCCTCAACACGATCCGGCTGGAAGGCTTGCTGGGCAACGAGGAGCTCTACGACCTGGCCGACCGCGCCGGCATCATGGTCATGCCCGGCTTCGTCTGCTGCAGCGTGTGGGAGAACGACAGCGGCTGGTCGGCCGAGCAGGAGCAGGTGGCCAACGCGTCCCTGGAGAGCCAGATGCGGGCGCTGCGCGCCCACGCCAGCCCGTTCATGTGGAACTACGGCAGCGACCAGCCACCGACCGCGGCGCACCTGACCGCGTACAAGAACACCGCCGCCAGGCTGCACTGGCAGAACCCGACCCTGGACAACGTGGCGACCTGGTCCAACGCCAACGCCGGCATGAAGATGGACGGGCCGTACAAGTGGGAGCCACCGGTGCTGTGGTGGGACACCACCCGGTCGGGCAGCGCGTTCGGCACCAACGCCGAGGAGGGCACCGAGGCGCCGCCACCGCTGGAGAGCCTGCAGAAGTTCATTCCCGCCGCGGAGCTGTGGCCGATCGGCACCACCTGGAACTACCACGCGGGCAAGCCACGCAGCGTCTTCGACAACATCAGCGTGTTCACCGGTGGGGTGAACAACCGCTACGGCACCGCCACCGACGCGGCGGACTACTCGCGCAAGTCCGAGCTGCAGAACTACGAGAACACCAGGGCGTTCTTTGAGGCCTGGAACTCGCACGAGTACACCCAGTCGTTCGGCGTCATCTTCTGGATGCTCAACAGCGCCTGGCCGTCGGTGCACTGGAACCTGTATGACTACTACTTCAAGCCCGGCGGCGGCTACTTCGGCACCAAGAAGGCCAACGAGCCGGTGCACATCGCCTACGACTACCACACCAGGAAGGTGCACGCGGTCAACTCCACTCTGGCTGGGCGCAGTGGGCTGACCGCGACCGCCACGGTGTACAACATCCCGAACCTGACCTCGGCGTACACGACGACGGTGCCGGTGAACGCGGTGGCAAACGCCTCCACCGAGGTGCTCACGCTGCCCGCGCTGACCGGCCTGTCGCCGACCTACTTCATCCGCCTCCAGCTCAGGGACGGCACCGGCGCCCTGGTCAGCAACAACCTGTACTGGTACTCGACCCAGCCCGACGTGCTGGCCAGCAAGAAGAACTGGTACATGACGGCGGTCAAGACCTACGCCAACCTCACCGGTCTCAACAGCCTCGCCCAGAACCCGAACCTGAGCGCCACCGTCTCCCGCACTGCGGTGGGCGGTCAGGAGACCGTGCAGATCATCCTGACCAACGCCCACGCGACGAACCTCGCGTTCTTCGTCCGGCCCGAGGTCACCGCCGGCAACGGGGGTAACGAGGTGCTGCCGGTGGACTACACCGACAACTACGTCTCGCTCTGGCCGGGTGAGTCGACCACCGTCACCGCCACGTACCAGACCAGCGACCTCGGTGGGCAGGCGCCTTACCTGCGGGTACGGGGCTACAACGTACCGACCACGTCCATCCCGGTGCCGTAGCGTCGAACAGGAGCGCTGCTGATGTTCCGTAGCAAAGCCACAACGGCGCTCGCCCTGGCGGCCGTCGCGCTGGCCGCCGCCACGGCGTGCACGCCGAGCTCGCCGGACAAGCCCGTCGCCCCTTCCGCCGTCGAGCCTTCCGGGTCGGTGGAGCTCTGGCACTTCTTCACCGACCGCGAGGAAAAGGCCATCGAGACGGTCATCGCCGACTTCAAGGCCAAGTACCCGAAGGTCGACGTGGTCGTGAAGGGTGGCCAGGACGACACGAAGATGCTGCAGGCCATCGGGGCCGGGCAGGGGCCGGACGTGGGTCTGTCCTACTCGACCGACGTCGCTGGGCAGCTGTGCAACAGTGGTGCCTGGATAGACCTGAAGCCCTACGTCGACCGGGACAAGGTCGACGTAGGCAGGTACCCCGAGACGGTGCGCAGCTACACCCAGTTCAAGGGGAAGCGTTGCGCGATGCCGTTCCTGGCCGACGCGTACGGCCTCTACTACAACAAGGCTTTCTTCGGCGAAGCCGGTGTCACCGCTCCGCCGAAAACGCTCAGCGAGCTGTCCGACCTGGCCAAGAGGCTCACCAAGCGCAAGCCGGACGGCACCATCGAAAGGGCCGGCTTCCTGCCACTGGCCGGTTTCTACGAGAACTCACCGTCGCACATGTACCCGATGGTGGGCGCGAGATGGCTCAAGGACGACAACACCAGCGCGGTCGGCTCCGACCCCGCCTGGCAGGAGCTGCTGCGGTGGCAGAAGGAGCTGGTCGACTGGTTCGGCTACGACAAGCTGGAGAAGTTCCGCGCCAGCCTCGGCGACGAGTGGTCGGCCGACAACGCGTTCCACAAAGGTCAGGTCGCGATGATGATCGATGGCGAGTTCCGCATCGCCTTCCTGCGCGACCAGGCCAAGGACGTGCAGTTCGGCACCGCGCCGGTACCGGTCACCAGGGCCGAACGGTACGGTGCTGGGTACGTGACCGGCAACATCCTGGGTGTCTCGAAGACCGCCAAGAACCCGGAGGCGGCCTGGGCCCTGGTCCGCTACCTGTCCACCGACACCGCAGCGATCGTCAAGCTGGCTAACCTCATCAAGAACATACCGACCACGACCGAGGCGCTGGCCAGCCCCGGCGACCTCGCCAACGACGCGGAGTTCAAGGTCTTCATCGACATCTTCAACAACCCGCACAGCGTCCACATGCCATCCACCGCGATCGGACCCGCTCTCGAAGAGACCATGAGCGACTTCATGGTGAAGTGGCAGTCGGGCTCGGCGAAGGACCTCGAAGCCGGCCTCAGGCAGGTGGACGAGAACATCGACAAGCAGCTCAAGCTCGCCAGTTAGGCACACCTTTCGATGGCCGTCAGCACCGTGCGCGCGCCGGGCAGGCTGCCCGGCGCGCCGCCGGCCCGTCGTACCATGCCCCGCCGCGTGCGGTTGCGCCGGAACCTGACCGTACTCAGCTTCATCGCGCCCGCGCTGGTCGGCCTGGCGCTCTTCCTGGGGTATCCGCTGCTGGCCAGCGTGTACTTCTCGTTCACCAAGTTCGACCTCGTCAACCCGCCGGAGTGGGTCGGGCTGCGCAACTGGGCCTTCCTGCGCGACGACCCGAACGTGCGTACGGCCGCAGCCAACACGCTGTGGCTGGTGGTGGTGATGGTGCCCGCGCGGATGCTCGGCGCCATGTGCACCGGCCTGTTGCTGGCCCGCTTCCGCAGCGGCGCGGGTATCTACCGGACACTGTTCTACCTGCCCGCCCTCGCCCCACCGGTCGCCGCGACCCTGGCCTTCGTCTTCATGTTCAAGCCCGGCACCGGGCCCGTGAACACAATGCTGGCCACGGTGGGCATCGAGGGTCCACTGTGGTTCAACTCGCCGGAGTGGGCCAAGCCGTCGCTGGTCCTGCTCGCCCTGTGGGGAGTCGGCGACCTCATGATCATTTTTCTGGCCGCGCTGCTGGATGTGCCCAAGCAGCTCTACGAGGCCGCCGCGCTCGACGGCGCAAACGCCTGGCAGCAGTTCCGCGCGGTCACCCTGCCGGCGATCTCCCCGGTGCTGCTCTTCGCCGCGGTGACCGGGGTGATCCAGACGCTGCAGTACTTCACGCAGGCCGCAGTCGCCGCGAGCGTCGCATCGGGTCAGGCGACCACCGGCGGCGGGATCTCGTCCACCTTCGGCTACCCGGAGAAGTCCACGTTCACCTACCCGTTGTGGCTCTACGTGGCCGGCTTCCGGTACGGAGCGCTCGGCTACGCGAATGTCCTGGCCGTCGTGCTGTTCCTCGTTGCGATCGCGGTGACCGCGATCCTGCTGCGGCGGTTCCGTGCCTTCCTCGGGAGCGACCAGTGACGGCGCTGGCTCGTGCACCAGGACGCGAGGTGCTGACCGCACCGCCCCCCCGGCCCCGGCGGTGGACGACGAACCGTGCCGCCATGCTGCTCTTCGTGGCGCGGCACAGCGTCGCCATCGCGCTGTCGCTGATGTTCCTGACTCCGGTGTTCTTCCTGGTGCTCACCTCGTTCATGACCGCGAACCAGTCGTTGACGTCGAACCTCTGGCCCACGAGTTGGCACCCGGAGAACTATGTGGAGGTCTTCGCGCGCACGCCGCTGCCGAGGTACCTGCTGAACACGACCGTCTACGCGGTGCTGGCCACCCTGTTCATGCTGCTGGCCAGCGTGCCTGCCGCGTACGCGCTGGCCAAGCTGCGTTGGCACGGGCGAAGCCTGACGCTCGTGGCCATCGTCTGCATGATGATGCTGCCGCCGCAGGTCACCACCGTCCCGCTTTATCTCATGTGGGCCGACTGGGGCCTCACCGGCTCACTGTGGCCGCTGATCCTGCCGATGCTGCTCGGCGACGCGTTCTCCATCTTCCTGCTGCGGCAGTTCCTGGTGACCATCCCCGACGAGTACCTCGACGCGGCCAGGGTGGACGGCTGCGGCGAGTGGGGCACCCTGGTGCGGGTGGTGCTGCCGATGGCCAGGCCCGGCGTGGCCGCCGCCGCCATGTTCCAGTTCTTCTACGCCTGGAACGACTACTACGGGCCGCTGCTGTACACCAGCGAGAACGAGTCCGCCTGGACCCTGTCGCTGGGGTTGGCGTCGTTCCGGTCACTGCACGCCGTGCAGTGGAACCTGCTCACCGCGGCGACGCTGTTGACGATGCTGCCCGTCGTGCTCGTCTTCTTCTTCGCGCAGAAGGCATTCGTGCAGGGCGTGACGCTCACGGGGGTCAAGGGATGAAGGTCACCGTAGTGGGCGGGGGGTCCACGTACACGCCGGAGCTGGCGGACGGGTTCGCCCGGCTGTTTCCTGCGGCCGACCTGTGCCTGGTGGATCCGGCCGCGGAGCGGCTGTCCGTGGTCGGCCCGTTCGCTGCGCGGATCTTCGACCGGTACGGCGCCGCCGGGCGGGTCTCGTGGACCGGCGACCTGGACGCCGGGCTCGCCGACGCGTCCGTGGTGATCCTGCAGCTGCGCGTCGGCGGGCAGGCCGCCCGGATCAGCGACGAGACGTTTCCACTGGAGTTCGGCTGTGTGGGCCAGGAGACCACCGGCGCGGGCGGGCTGGCCAAGGCCTTGCGGACGGTGCCGGTGGTGCTGGACATCGCCGAGCGGGCCGCCCGGCTGGCCGCACCGGACGCCTGGCTCATCGACTTCACCAACCCGGTCGGCATCGTCACCCGTGCGCTGCTGGACGCCGGTCACCGCGCGGTCGGCCTGTGCAACGTGGCCATCGGCTTCCAACGCCGCTTTGCCGCGATGCTCGGCGTAAAGCCATCCTCGGTGGTGCTCGACCATGTCGGGCTCAACCACCTGACGTGGGAGCGCGCCGCCTACGTCGACGGGGTGGACCGACTGCCGGAGCTGCTGGGCTCCCGGCTGGACGAGCTTGCGGCCGATGTCCAACTGCCGGCCGTGGTGCTTGCCACGCTGGGCAGCGTGCCCTCGTACTACCTGCGCTTCTTCTACTGTCACGACGCGGTGGTGCGTGCGGCCCAGCGCGAGCCCACCCGCGGCGAGCAGGTGGCCCGCATCGAGGCGGAGCTGCTGCGCATGTACGCCGATCCGGCGCTGACCAGCAAGCCGGCGCTGCTGGCCCAGCGCGGCGGGGCCTACTACTCGGAGGCGGCGGTCGGACTGATCGCCTCGCTGCTGCCCGGTGCCGGCCGGGCCGGCCCTATCTCATCACACGTGGTCAATGTCCGGAACGCCGGCACGCTGCCGTTCCTACCCGACGCCGCGGTCATCGAGCTGACCTGCGACGTGGCCGCCGACGGGCCCAGTGCGCGGCCGGTGGCGCCGGTCGGTCCGGCGCTGTCCGGCCTCATCGCCGCGGTCAGCCGGTACGAGGAGCTGGCCGTCGACGCCGCGGTCCACGGTGGACCGTCGCGGGTGTACACGGCGCTGCTTGCGCACCCGCTGGTAGGTCAGCACGAGCTGGCCGACGCGCTGACCGACAAGCTGCTCGCGGCGAACGCCCAGCACCTGGCGTGGGCCCGATGAGCCGGTTGTACATTGCGGTCGATGGCGGAAACTCCAAGACCGACGTGGTCATCGGCTCATCCACGGGAGCGGTGCTCGGCACGGCCAGCGGACCGGGATCCTCACCGCATGTCCTCGGCGTACCGGGGACGGTCACGCTGCTCGACTCGCTGGTGCGCACCGCCCGCGCCGCGGCGGGCCTGCCGCTCCCGGTGGTACTGGACCGAGCCGACGTGTACCTGGCCGGAGCCGACCTGCCGACCGAGATCGAGGTGCTGAACAAGGCGGTCGGCGGGGCCGGCTGGGCCCGCGAGCACCGGGTGGACAACGACACCTTCGCACTGCTGCGGGCGGGCACTGACGTGCCGGACGCGGTGGCCGTGGTGTGCGGCGCGGGGATAAACTGCGCGGGTCGGACCGCGGGCGGACATTCCGCCCGGTTCCCGTCGCTGGGGCAGATCTCCGGTGACTGGGGGGGTGGGCACCACCTGGCCGAGCTGACGCTGTACTACGCGGCGCGTGGCGAGGACGGGCGGGACTCGGCCACGTCGTTGTCCGCGCGGGTCGCCGCCACGCTCGGCCGGGCGACCGTGGCAGAGGTCAGCGCCGATCTGCATCTCGGCGGTATCCCAGCGGGCCGGGTCTACGAGCTCGCCCCGCTGCTGTTCGCCGCGGCGGACGAGGGTGACCCGGTAGCCAAACGGGTGGTCGCCCGGCAAGCCACCGAGATCGTCAGCCTGGTCCGGGTGGTCGCCGGCCGGCTCGGTCTGCTCGACGCCGACTACGCCGTGGTGTTCGGCGGCGGCGTGCTCACCGCCCGGCATGCCCTGCTCAACGACGCGGCCGCGGCCGGTATCCGGGCGCACTCCCCTCGAGCCACGGTCTCGGTCCTCGAGCACCGCCCGATCACCGGCGCGGCCCTGCTCGCCCTCGACGCCTTAGGCGCCGACGCGACCGCCGACGCCCACCTGCGGGCGGCCCTGGCAACCTGACGGCGCGCTTCCCCTGACAGCCGCTCGCCCGCGGTCTGGTCGGGCAGCGCGCCGTACGGTCGACTCCGGCCCCCGCTGGCCGGACGGCGGCACGATCTTCATGACCTGCCAGCGGACCGGCGAGACGGTCACCGGCACGTACGGCACCTCGAGCTGGTGGGACAAGGTCGGCGCCGGGTACGTCGCCGACGCGTACATCTACACCGGCAGCGACGGCCGGGTCGCGCCGCTCTGCTGACCGCGCCAGGCCACGACGTCACCACCTTCCCCCGCCCGGTGAACCACCTCCCCCCGGGCGGGGGAAGCTTTCCCGGACGGCGTGACGAAGCCGGCTCGTAGCTTGACCCTTCCGTCCCGGTCGGCAGCGTGCCGGCGCCGTACTGGCGCAGCGCCTCAGCGCGGGCGGACCTCGAGGTCGAGCACGGCGACGACGGGATAGTGGTCCGAGGCGTACTCGGTCTCCCCGCCTGAGACCACCAGCAGGCTGCGGGTCAGCGTTGCGACAGGCGCGGTGCCCAGGATGTAGTCCAGGCGCATGCGGGAGAACTCCTGGCCGCCACCGTGCTCGGTCGGGGCGGTGTAGTCCTTCTCACCAGCGTCCATCCGGCCGTCAGCGCGCGCCACCCGGTACAGGTCGACCAGGCCCGCGGCGGCCAGGACGCGGATCGCCCGCGAGTCCACCTCCCCGCCTTTCCCCGCCATGACGTGCCGGGACCGGAACCGCTCCGGCAAGCCACGCAGCCGCTCGGCATGGTCCGTCCACGGGTCGAGCGTGTTGAGGTCGCCCAGGAGCAGCGCCATGTGCGCCGGGTCCACCCGGGCCGCCAGCCAGCGCGCCTCCCATCGCCGCCGCCGCCCGGAGTACGGACACAGATGGGTGCCGATCACCGCCAGCCGGCCCCGGTCGGTGTTCACCACGACCTGCTCGGCGGCGTGGTGGAACGGCAGCCGTACCGGGGCGGCCGAGATGACCGCCGCGGGCTCGCGGACCAGCACGGCCACGGGCTGCCCGAACCACGACCGGGCCAGGAACGGATGCATCCCGATGTCGTCCGCCAGGCGGCGCATCAGCCCGTTGCCGCGGCGCTCGAAGGACTGGAGCTCCTGCAGCGCCAGGACGTCCGGGCGCTGCCTGGCGATGACCCGGGTGACCAGGTCGAGCCGGCCGTGGCCGCCGGTCTTGATGTTGTATGTCATCACCGTGAGCGGCACCGGGTCGTACGCCTCAGGTCCGGGCGGCCGGAGCCGGCGCCATGAGCCGCCGGCGCTGCGCCGGCACGGCGACCAGCCCGCCGCCGGTGTCCGGGGCGTCGGTGTCCGGGGCGTCGGGACGCACCACCCACCACAGCAGGCTGACCCACATGGCCGAGAGCAGGACAGCACCGACCACGTCCGTGGGGTGGTGCATGCCGCGGTACATCCGTGACACCGCCACGGCGGCGGGCATGACGACCGCCGCGACCACGGTGAGCCACCGCCACCACCGGTCGGTGCACGGCATGACGATGATCGCGATCGCGGCGTACAGGCAGAGGGTGGCGGCGATGTGGCCCGACGGGAAGCTCGACGTCGGCAGCGGGCCGTCCAGGTGGGGCACTTCAGGCCGGGCCCGGCCGACCGCCGCTGCGGTGGCGAGAAACAGGCCCAGCTCGCCGAAGAGCACCAGGGCGAGGAACAGCACAGGCCGCCACCGGCGCAGCGTCGCCACGGCCAGCGGGCAGAACACGAGCGAGACACCCAGGATGGCGTGGGTGTCACCGGCCTTGCTCAGCCACCAGCTCACCTCGTTGAGCGCCGGCGTGCGATGGTCGGCGAGCCACCGGTTCACCTCGGCGTCGAACGTCCCGATGACGGTGCCCTCGGTGTACCGGCTGACGAGCAGCCCGAAGACGAAGAGCACTCCGAAGACCAGCACCCAGCCGGTCAGGATCTCGGCCGTGGCGGACCGGGGATGCGGCAGCATGTGGCGTTCCTGGGGGGCCGGCGCGATCTCGTCGGCTGCCTCGGGTTCGATCCCTTCGGTGATCGGCGGCACCGCCTGTCCGGCCTCCCGGCGCCACAGCCGGAACGCGTACGCGGTGACCCCGAGCCAGGTGAGACCGAGCAGCCAGCCGGCGAGGACGTCGGAGACGTAGTGGACGCCGAGGGCGACCCTGGTGAGGCCGACGAGCACCACGATCCCGGCAAAGGCCGAGATCGCTAGCGGCTTGAGCCGCCGGGACACGACCGGAAGGAAGATCAGAAGCATCGCTCCGTACGCCACCGTCGAGCCCAGCGCGTGCCCGCTCGGGAAGCTGTTGCCCGGTGCGCTGGCCACGGGCACGTCGACGACGGGACGGAGCCGCCCGATGAGGATCTTCAGCGACGGGTCGAGCATCAGCGCGCCCACGCCCGTTACCACGAGATATGCCGCGAGCCGGCGCTGCCCTCGGATCAGCAGGCTGATGACGACGATGACGACCAGCCACATCATGATCGGGCGCCCGCCGAGATCGGTGAGCGCGTGGAGCACGGTGACCAGCGGGCGGTGCTCGGACACGACGTCGTTGAGCTCCTCCGCGACGCCATGGTCGACGCGGTACAACGGGTCCCAGCCGAACCGCACCATCATGAGCAGGAGGCCAAACCCCGACCCTACGCCGACCACCGCCAGCAGCCCGACCAGGCTGCGACCGGTGAAGTGCTCAAGCCGGCGCAGCGACGCCAACCTGGTCCGATCCATCGGGCAGATCCTTCCGGGAGCGAAGCACGCAGCCCCTGGTTGCTACCCGCTTCGCGCCCGGTCTATGCGACCTCCGGCGATCTATACGACCTCCGCGCTCGGGCTGGGTGGCGGAGCGTCCAGGGCGGGCGACAGCTGCTCCTCGACCGGCCTCCAGCGGTCGGGCAGGGTCGGCTCGCGCACACCGACCCGTCTCGCCTCCAGCTGCGCCGCGAAAGCAATGCCCAGGAACAACGCTATCCCGGTGAGATTTGCCCACAGCAACAGCGCAACCGCCGCGGTCAATGCGCCGTAGGTGGCGCCGAACGAGCCGCTGGCCTGGATGAACGCCGCGAGCAGGAGGCTGGCCAGCCACCATAGGCCGGTGGCGACGCCGGCACCGAACATCAGCCACGAC
>Ga0075420_100000036_pt1 | contig 71710 bp, 58 predicted proteins | sample SoiMetdeltSBSDD4_FD_75296 | JGI IMG/M metagenome (GOLD analysis project Ga0075420, IMG submission 75296) | Bulk soil microbial communities from a Populus tree surrounding site in Tennessee, USA - Soil MetaG P. deltoides SBSDD4 | ecosystem: Environmental > Terrestrial > Soil > Tree plantation...
GTCGGGACCGCGCGCGGCGCGCACCAGCGCCCGGCTCGCCATCAGGATGATGCGGCCGCCGAGCGCCTCGATCGCCTCGACCTGTTCCTCATAGGCGCGGATCACGTCGTCGACCGTGACGCCGGCCTCGGCGGCCAGATGGTCGGTGCCGGCGCCGCTGGCGATCAGCGCGCCGGGCCGGTCCTTGGCGGCGTCGAGCGAACGGCGGATCAGCTCGAGCGCGGTCGGCCAGTCAATGCCCATGCCGCGCTGCGCGGTGTCCATCGCCTCGGCGACGCCAAGCCCGAGATCCCAGATGTAGTTGCGGAACGCGATGGTCTTGTCCCAGTCGATCGCGGTGTCGATCCAGGGATCGTTGTCGGCGAGCGGATCGGCGGTGACGTGCGCCGCCGAATAGGCGATGCGCGAGGCGTTGCCGGCCTTTGCTGTGCCGCGCGCGACCTGCAGCGGGCCGTTCTCGACCGTGTAGTCCTCGAACGAGCGATCCGGCAGCGGCAGTCTGATGGTCGTCATTTGTGCCTCACGCGGCCGCCGAACTTTGCGTGCCTTTCGCCGCCTGCAAGGCCGGCACGTCGACCCAGCGCCGCTCGGACCAGCTCTGCATCGCGAGCTCGGCGAGCTGCACGCCCTTGGCGCCCTCGAACAGGTCGAATTTCCACGGCGCGCCGGCGACCACGTGGCGGATGAATTCCTCCCACTGCAGCTTGAAGCCGTTCTCGTAGATCGTGTTGTCCGGCACCTCGTCCCATTGCTGCTCGAACTTCATGGTCTGCGGTTCGTCGGGATTCCACACGGGCCGTGGCGTGTTCACGCGATGCTGGCTGAAGCAGCGGGTGAGGCCGGCGACGGCCGAGCCGTGGGTGCCGTCGACCTGGAAGGTGACGAGGTCGTCGCGTTTCACGCGCACGCACCATGACGAATTGATATGCGCGATGGCGCCGCCCGCAAGCTGGAACGTCGCATAGGCGGCATCGTCGGCGTCGGCGGCGTAGGTCTTGCCGGCCTCGTCGACGCGTGAGGGGATGTGGACGGTGCCGAGGCATGACACCGCCTCGACCGCGCCGAACAGGTTGTCGAGCACGTAGCGCCAGTGCGGTAGCATATCGAGGATGATGCCGCCGCCTTCCTTCTTGCGGTAGTTCCAGCTCGGGCGCTGGGCCGGCTGTCCCCAGTCGCCCTCGAACACCCAGTAGCCGAACTCGCCGCGCACCGAGAGGATGCGGCCGAAGAAGCCCGAGTCCTTGAGCATTTTGATTTTGCGCAGGCCGGGCAAATAGAGCTTGTCCTGCACCACGCCGCTCTTGATGCCCTTGTCCTTGGCCGCCTGCGCCACCGAGATCGCTTCGTCGAGCGTCTCCGACACCGGCTTTTCGCAATAGATGTGCTTGCCGGCGGCAATCGCCTTGCGCAGCAGGGCGACGCGCATCTGGGTCGAGCCGGCGTCGAAGAAGATCGTGTCGTCCTTGTTGGCGAGCGCGGCGTCGAGATCGGTCGCGGTTCGCTTGACGCCATGCTTGACCGCGATGGCCTGGACCTTCTCGGCGTTGCGGCCGATCAGCACTGGGTCGGGCATCACGCGGTCGCCGTTTGGCAGTGCGACGCCGCCCTGGTCGCGGATCGCGCAGATCGAGCGCACCAGGTGCTGGTTGTAGCCCATGCGGCCGGTGATGCCGTGCATGATGATGCCGAGGCGCTGCGTTGCCATATCGCTCTCTCCTCCCGGTCGGGCGCTATCGCGCCTCGTAAGTAACTAACTGGTTACAAACTGCCATGTTGTCGGGGCAGGGTCAAGATGGCCCCAACCGTGCTTCCGCGGTCGCTGCTCCTGGACCGTCATCCTGAGGTGGCCGGCGAAGCCGGCCCTCGAAGGACGACGGCCGCAGACCGGGCCGAGCATCCTTCGAAGCTCGCCATAGCGCGTCGAAGACGCGCGTAACCGCGCTTCAGGCCGCACCTCAGGATGACGGCGCGAGAGAGGAGTGCGCGGACGCGATGCGCGTTCCATCCATCGGTTAAGGCCGCAAATACCCAAGGATCACCTCCTTGATGTGGTCGCCGCGCGCCTTCAGTTCGGCCGGTTCCGCGAGGTTGCGGCGGAAGATGGTCGACAGCGTCCAGCGGTTCGACAGGTAGAAGAACCCGAGCGACGCGATCGAGATGTAGACGTGCACGGGATCGGCGCCCTTGCGGAACTCGCCGCGTTCGACGCCGCGCTTCAGGATATCCGAGATCGCCGATACCAGCGGCGAGTGCAGGTTGAACACCCGCGCCGAACGCTTGAGGTATTTGGCGCGATGGAGGTTCTCGGTGTTGAGCAGGCTCAGGAATTCCGGGTGGGCGAGGAAATAGTCCCAGGTGAAGTCGATCAGCGCCTCGATCGCCGCCTTCGGCTCCAGGTCGGTAAGGCGGAGCCCCGCTTCAGCGGAACGGATGCCGACATAGCCACTTTCGAGCACCGCGAGGTAGAGCGCCTCCTTGTCCCCGAAATAGTGGTAGATCATCCGCTTGTTGGCGCCGGAACGCGCCGCGATCGAATCGATGCGGGCGCCGCTATAGCCTTTCTCGGTGAATTCCTTGACCGCAGCAGCCAGGATCGACGCGCTGGTGCGTTCCGGATCGCGCGGGCCGGAGCCGCGCACCTTCTTGATGCCGCGGTCGTTCTTGCCGCGGATATCGGTGCGCTGCTTCTGCATGTAGCCTTACGCCTCGTCTCAAGGTGGTGAGCCGAAGCCCGCCGCCGCTATTCATCGCGTCTTCTACGCGCTTTTACTGCACCTGGATTTTGGCGTCGCGGATCACCTTGCCCCATTTCTCGACGTCGGCGGCGTGGATCTTGGCGAGCGCCTCCGGTGAGCGGTCGGCTGCGGGCGGCGGTTCGGCGCCGAGCTTTGCGAAGCGTTCGAGCGCGGCCGGATCGGTGAGGCCTTTGCCGATCGCTTCATTGATCTGCTTGATGATCTCGGGCGGTGTGCCCTTCGGCGCAAACAGCGCGTTCCATACCACCATCTCGGCGCCCGGATAGCCGGCCTGCGCGATCGTCGGCACGCCCGGGAGTGCGGACGAGGGCGCCGGCGCCAGCACGGCGAGCGCCTTGATCGCTCCGGCGGTGACCTGGCCCATCACGCTGGTCGACTGGTCGCAGACGTAGTCGATGGTGCCGGTCAGCATGTCGGCCACCGCGGCGCCCGAGCTCTTGTACGGCACGATCGCTGGATCGAGACCAAAACTTGCGTTGAGCATCACGCAGGCGAGATGCGAGGTGGTGCCCGCGCCGGCATTGCCGTTCGAGAGCTTGGCTTTCTTCTTCGCCGACGCCATGAACTCCTTGAGGGTGTTGCCGGGGATTTCCTTGCTGCCGACCATCACGATCGGCGCGGAGGCGACGATGCCGACCGGCTCGAAATCCTTCAGCGTGTGCACCGGCGCGTTTGGATAGAACGTCGGCGAGAAGCTCATGGTGCTCATCGGCCCCATCAGCAGCGTGTAGCCGTCCGGCGCGGAGCGGGCGGCGCGCGCGGAACCGGTGATGCCGGCCGCGCCGGCTGCGTTCTCCACGATGACGCGCTGGCCGAGCGTTGCGGTGAGACGCTCGGCGATCACGCGGGCGACGATGTCGGTCGGGCCGCCGGCGCCGAACGGCACGATGATGGTGATCGGCTTGTTCGGGAACGGCTGGGCGTGCGCCTGGGGGATGGCCGACAGTGCGATTGCGGCGCAGGCCAGAAGATCGATCATGCGACGATGGATCATGATGCTTCCTCCGTTTGGATTTTGTCGCAAGTCTACGGGCGCGTGGGAACGAGCGTCAATGACCTAAGTAACCATTGAGTTATAACCAAATGTCGCATGTTTCGGGCCAGCTTGAACGCGATGGGCCCGCGTGCGACGACATGGCCAGCAGCCTGGAACCGGGGAATCTCAATGAAAATCGCGCGCGTCACCGCACACGCACTCAATCCGCCGGTACCGATCAGGGCGCCGGGCATAGACCGCACCGTCAACCGCCCCATCGTCTTCGTCGAGATCGAGACCGACTCCGGCATCGTCGGGCACGGCATCACCAGCCTCGCGCCGGCGAAGGGCGCCGCGGCGCTGATCGCCAACACCGTCACGCCGCTGATCCTCGGCATGGATGCGCGCCGCATCACCGACGTCTGGAACGCGATGTACCGCGAGCTCTGCCACCGCGGCCAGACCGGGCTCGCCTATCACGCCATCAGCGCGATCGACATCGCGCTCTGGGACATCCGCGGCAAGGCGCTGAAGGAGCCGGTGTGGCGGCTGCTCGGCGGCGCGCGTGACAAGGTGCCGTGCTACGTCACCATGGGGCTGCCGTCGATGGACCGCGACCAACTCGCTTCCGTCGCCAAGCACTGGGTGTCCCAGGGCATGGGCGGCGTGAAGATGGTGGTCGGCGTGATCGCGCGCGACCGTGCGCATGAATTCCCCAACATGACCGAGGCGCTGCTGGAGGACGCCCGCCGCGTCAAAGCGGTGCGCGATGCGGTCGGCCACAGCACCGACATCGCGATCGACATCAATTGCGAGCTCGACCCGGCGCAGGCGTTGACGCTGGTGCGGATGTGCGCGGGCTACGGCCTGGCGTTTGTCGAGGAGCCGGTGCCGGACAACGACGCGCGCCAAATGGCCGACTTCCGTCGCCAGACCGCCCTGCAGATCGCGGCCGGGCAGAGTATGGGCGCACTCTACCGCTTCAAAGAGCTGCTGGTGCAGCAGGCGGTCGATATCATTCAGCCGAACGTCGTGAACTGCGGCGGCTACACCGGCGGGATGCGCGTCGCCGATATGGCGCTCGGCTTCGCGACGCCGATCTGCAACGGCGGCGGCTCGACCCAGCACAATCTGCACCTGCAGGCCGGCGCGGTGAACGGCACGATCTGCGAATGGCATCCGTACCAGTCGGCTGGTGCGGTGGCGGCGATCTGTCCGACCGCCCCCAAGCCGCAGAACGGTTATTTGACGCTGACCGATGCGCCGGGGCTCGGGTTCGATCCCGATCCCGCCGCGTTGAAGGAGTACGCCTACAAGGAGTAGGGACTAGGGAGCGACGTTTCTCCGCCCCTCATCCTGAGGAGCGCCGAAGGCGCGTCTCGAAGGATGGGTCGGCCCCATGGTTCGAGACGGCGCTTCGCGCCTCCTCACCATGAGGGCCGATAGAGAAGAGACCCGGCTCGATGGAGAGTAAGATGGCCCGCATATTGGCCGTAGCTCTTGTCTTCTCGGCGTCGTCAATTTCTTCCGCGCTCACCGATCCTGTCGCCGATTTCTATAAGGGCCGGTCGATGACGGTGGTCATCTCCGGCTCAACCGGCTCGACTTACGACGTCGGCACGCGGCTGATCGTCAAATACATGAGCCGGCACATCCCGGGGCAGCCGCAGATCGTGCCGAAGTCGATGATCGGGGCCGGGCATCTGATCGCGACCAACTACCTCTACAACGTCGCCGAGCGCGACGGCTCGGTGATCGGCTCGGTCGGCGAGACCGTGCCGATGGCGCATCTGCTGACGCCGCAGCAGGCGAAGTTCAAGGCCGGTGAGTTTTTCTGGCTCGGCAATCCGGCCGTCACCAACACCACCATCATCACCTGGCACACGGGCGGTATCCGCACGCTGCACGACGCCATGAAGCGCGACGTGGTGCTTGGTGCCTCCGGCGGCGGCTCGCCGTCATCGCAGGTGCCGCAGATCCTCAACAACGTGCTCGGGACGAAATTCAAGATCATCAACGGCTTCCCGGCGACCGCGATCGACGTTGCGATGGAACGCGGCGAGGTCGAGGCGCGCGGTGGGATTTCGCTCGGGCGGCTGAAATCCTTTCGCCGCGCCTGGATCGAGGAGAAGAAGGTCAATCTCCTGGTGCAGATCGGCCTTCGGCCGGACGCGATGTTCCCCGACGTGCCGCTGCTCGAGAGCTATGCGCGCAACGAAGCCGAGCGGCGCATCTTTCGGTTCATGGCGTCATCATCGATGATCGGACGACCGCTTGTCGCTCCGCCGGGGGTGCCGGCGGAGCGTGTTGCCGTATTGCGCCGCGCTTTCGACCTCACCATGCAGGACAAGGAATTCCTCGCCGAGGCGGAAAAGCTGCGGCTCGACGTCGAGCCGGTGCAGGCGACCGAGCTGCAGGCGCTGGTCGCGGAGATCGCGCGCACGCCGGCCGAGGACGTCGCGGTGATTCAGGCCGCGCACGCCACCGGCAAGTTCTTCAACTGCAAGGACGTCGTGAAGGACGCGAAGCTGTGCGAGGGGAAGGACGGGGCGGAGTAGGGCGGTGCCACGAAGGCGGTGCACTCCCTCTCCCCGCCGGGGAGAGGGAGTGCACCGAATCCGCCGCAAGGTCAGCAGCACCGCTACTTCCCGTTCTTCGCCTTGTGCTCGTCGATCAGCTTCAAGAGCTTCGGCGGCGACATCGGCAGCGACTGCGGCCGCACGCCGATGCACTGGCCGATGGCATTGGCGATCGCCGCCATCGTCGGCACCACAGGCACCTCGCCGACGCCGCGCAATCCGTAGGGATGCTTCGGGTTCGGCACCTCGACGATCTCGGTGTCGATCATCGGCACGTCCGACGCGACCGGCATGCGGTAGTCGAGGAAGCTCGGATTCTCCATCCGGCCGTCCTTGCCGTAGCAATACTCTTCGTTGAGCGCCCAGCCGATGCCCTGCACGGCGCCGCCCTGGAACTGGCCCTCGACCTGCAGCCGGTGGATCGCCTTGCCGGCGTCCTCGACCACCGTGTAGCGCTTGATGTCGACGCGGCCGGTCTCCTGGTCGACGGCGAGATCGACGATGTGCAGCCCGAAGCCGGGGCCGGCGCCGGTCACGTTCATTTCCGAGTGACCGGCGATCGCGCCGTGCGTCGCCATGGTCTTGGCGGCGATCTGCGCGATCGACAACGGCTCGAAGCTGCCGACATTGGCGCCGGCGGGCTTGCAGTGGCCGTCTTCGAAGGTGACCGCGTCTTCCGACACGCCCCAGATGCCGGCCGCGCGCTTGCACAGCTCGGTGATTGCCTTGCGGGCGGAGTCGACGATGATCATGCCGCTCGCGAAGGTCGCACGGCTGCCGGCGGTGACCCGGTTGAAGCCGAGCGAATGGGTGTCCGCCATGATCGCGCGCACCTTGTCGACCGGGATGCCGAGCTCTTCCGCCGCCATCATGCTGATGGAGATGCGCGAGCCGGCGACGTCGGCGGTGCCGAGGATCAGCGTCACCGAGCCGTCGATGCCGATATTGAGCGTGCCGGTGGTCTCGCCGCCGCGGTTGAACCAGAAGCCGGCGGCGACGCCGCGGCCGCAGCCGGGCGGCACCGGCGAATTGTAATGGTCGCTTTTCTTCGCGGCTTCGAGCGTCTCGACGAAGCCGATCCGGCCGAAGGTCTCGCCGTAGATGGTCTTGTAGCCCTCGGTGGCGGCGTTCTTCAGCCGGATATCGATCTGATCCATGCCGATCTTGCGCGCCAGCTCGTCGATCACGCCTTCGACACCGAACACGATCTGCGGCACGCACGGCGCGCGGAACGAGTTCACCTTCGGGCGGTTCGACACCACTTCGTAGGAGGTGGTCTTGACGTTCTTCAGCGCATAGCGCGTGAACATCGCCTGCGGCGCGTTGGTGAAGGCCGAACCGGTGAAGGGACCGGTCTGGAAGATCAACTCCGCCTCGGCGGCGCAGATCGTGCCGTCCTTCTTCACGCCCATCTTGATGCGCGACTTGGTGCCGGACACCGGACCGGTGGCACGGAACACCTCGTTGCGGGTGAGCGCGATCTTCACCGGCCGCTTGGCCTTGCGCGAGAGCTGGATCGCGATCGGCTCCGGATAGAAGCCGGTCTTGCCGCCGAAGCCGCCGCCCATTTCGGATTGCTGGATGCGGATCTTGGCGGTCTCGATCTTGAGGATGTTGGAAAGGCGGTCGCGGTAGACCCACGGCGCCTGCGTGCAGCACCACAGTTCGATCTGGCCGTCTTCGCTCGTCGAGGCGACGCAACCCTGCGGCTCGATATAGCCCTGATGCATCGGCTTGGTGTCGAACTCGCGCTCGACGATCACGTCGGCCTCCTTGAAGCCGGCCTCGACGTCGCCGATGCCGAGCTCGTAGCGCTCGACCACGTTGGTCGGCTTGTCGGCGCCCTTCACACCTTTGGTGCGCATGTAATCGTGCAGGATCGGTGCGTCCGGCTGCATCGCCTCGACCGGGTCGATCACGTGCGGCAGCACTTCATACTCTACCTTGATGAGCTTGAGCGCCGCCTTGGCGACCGACTCGGAGGTCGCGGCGATCGCGGCCACCGGATGTCCGTCATAGAGCGCCTTCTCGCGCGCCATAGCGTTGCGGGTCATGTCGCCGTCAGCGCTGCCGGCCTTGATCTCCGGGAAGTCGTCGCGGCAGACCACGGCTTTGACGCCGGGAAGCTTCTCGGCGGCCGAGATGTCGATCGATTTGATGATCGCGTGCGCGTGCGGGCTGCGCAGGATTTTCCCGACCAGCATGCCGGGCAGATACATGTCGGAACCGAACTTCGCGCGCCCGGTCACCTTGTCGAGACCGTCGTGCTTGATCGGCGAGGAGCCGACGATCTTGAGCTTCTTGTCGGGATTGAAGCCGCTCTGCTCAAGGATGGGATGGGATTGTGCCATGCTCAGGCTCCTCGCATTTCTTTTGCCGCCGCCTGCACCGAGCGGATGATCTTGTCATAGCCGGTGCACCGGCAGAGGTTGCCGGCAAGCCAGTAGCGGATTTCGGTTTCCGTCGGATCGGGATTGCGCTCGAGCAGCGCGCGCGCGGCGATCAGCATGCCCGGCGTGCAGATGCCGCACTGCGAGCCGTTGAGCTCGAGGAACTTCTGCTGCAGCGGATGCAGCTTGTCCCCGTTGGCCATGCCCTCGATGGTGTCGATCTTGGCGCCGTTGGTCTCGACCGCGAGCACCAGGCACGAACAGACCATGGTGCCGTCGACCATCACGGTGCAGGCGCCGCAGTCGCCGGTGGCGCAGCCTTCCTTGGTGCCGGCGAGCATCAGCTCGTCGCGCAGCACGTCGAGCAACGTCTGCTGCGCTTCGCACAGGTACTCGTAGTCGTCGCCGTTGACGGTGGTGGTTATGTGATACTTCTTCGACATCAGTTCGTCCTCGCCACTTCGAGCGCCCCAAGCGCCGTGCGCTTCGCCAGCACGCCCGCGACCTTGATCCGGTATTCCTTGGTGCCGCGCTTGTCGTCGATCGGACGGCAGGCGGCGCTCGCCGCCGCCGCGAGCTTGTCGAGCGCGTCGGCGTCGACCTTGGTGCCGATCAGCGCGTCGGCGCATTCCTTCGAGAGCAGCACCGTCGGCGCCACCGCGCCGAGCGCGATCCGCGCCGCGGTGCAGGTGCCGCCTGCGTCGAGCGTGAGGTTCACGCCGACGCCGACCACCGCGATGTCCATCTCGGTGCGCGGCGTGAAGCGCTGATAGGCGTCGCCGGAATGCGGCGGACGCGCGGGGAGGAAGAAGGAGACGATGATCTCGTCCTTGGCCAGCGAGGTCTTGCCGGGGCCGGCGGGGATCTGCTCGACCGGCACCTCGCGGGTGCCCTTGCCGCCGATGATGCGCGCGATGGCGCCGGCGGCGATCAGCGGCGGAACGCTGTCGGCGGCCGGTGAGCCGTTGCAGAGATTACCGCCGATCGAGGCGCGGCCGCGCACCTGGATCGAGCCGATCAGCTTGACGCCGTCGAGCACGCCCGGCCAAGTCTTGGCGAGCACCTTGTGCGCCATGATTTCCATGCCCGGCACCGCGGCGCCGATGCGGAAGCCGCCGTTCTCGGGTGCGATTTGTCGCAGCTCGGGGATCTTCTTGATGTCGACCAGGAGCGCAGGCTCGATCAGGTCGGTTTCCATCTGCACGATGACGTCGGTGCCGCCGGCAAGGATTTTCGCCGGCCCGGTGGCGCCCGCCAGCAGCGCGATGGCTGCCTGGAGCGTTTCCGGCGCTTCGTATCTCACATCCACGCGTGTTTCTCCCCGTATGAATTCTTGGCCTCAACCGCCGCCGCGCAATTCTTGATTTTCGCTTGGGCATGGTGCGGTTTGGGACGTTCTTTTTATAGGACAGTTTGGGACAAGTCTAATCCAGTACGTGCGCCGCTCCTCTGCAATCATGCACGCTTAGGTTCACCCGTCCCCGCGGCGCGGGCGGCGGCAAGCTGGAGCGCCACGAAAAGCCAGTGCAGCGACGTGGTTATGTAGCCCGCCGCCAGCATGTCGGTCGCGACGAAGATTTGCCAGAACACGAGGTTGGCGGTGCCGAGCAGGACGTGGACCGCCACGGCGGTCAGGTGCCAAAGCCGTGACGTTTCCGCGCGCCACAACAGCACACCGATGATGAATGCCAGCCCGTGCGCTTCAACGAAGCCGATGCCGGCATACGGTGCGTTGGCGACCACGGGCGCGAACGCGCCGCGGGCGAAGAAGACGCCGAGCAGATCGGTGGCGAAGCCGCCGGCGGCGGCGACCAGAAGAAAGACGGCGTTGGCGCGCAGGATTGCGGTGCGGATTGTCGCGGTCATGGTCACTCCCGAGCTTTCAGATTTTATTCTTATGAACTTGGATTCTATGAACTTGGCCGCCGGCCAAGCGGGCGGGCGTCGCGAACGGCACTAAGCGTGCTTCGCGCGCCATGCGTGCTATAGATCGTGCCCAACCCGCCAGGTCCGGTGAATGCAACAACAACATAATCCAGATTCCAGGCCAACCGCCGGTCCGTCGTTCCTCGACAAGCTGCCATTCTATTCCGCTGCCACCGCCCGTTGGGATGCCATGGAGGGCGTCCGGCGTGGGGTCATTCTGGTCTCGCTCGGCTCGCTGACGCTGGTCGTCATGGCGACGCTGGTGAAGTTCCTCGGCGAGCGGGTGCCGGCGATGGAGATCTTCTTTTTCCGCTCGGTGGTCGGATTTTTCCTGGTGGTTGCCGTGCTCTGGCGCGATCCATTTGAACCTTTGCGGACAAAACGCCCCGGCATGCATTTCGTGCGCGGCGCGGCCGGTGCAGTCGGCAACGCCTGCTTCTTTTGGACGCTGACCAACATGCTGCTCGCCGACGCCATGGCGCTGCAGTTCTCGCGGCCGCTGTTCATGATCCCGCTGGCGGTATTCTTTCTCGGTGAGGTTGCCGGCTGGCGCCGCACCGGCGTGACGCTTGCCGGCTTTCTCGGCATCCTGATCTATGCGCGTCCATTTACCGCCGGCTTCGAGCCCGGCGTGTTCATCGGCGCACTTGGCGCATTCACCGGCGGGCTGGTGGTGATCTGCATCAAACGTCTGCAGACCACGGAGAAGACCAGCGTCATCATGTTCTACTACGCATTCTGGAACACGCTGATTGCGGCGGTCCCGGCTGCGATCTGGTGGGTGACGCCGACCGCCTACGAATTGATGTTCCTGGTGCTGGTCGGTGTCGTCGGCATCTCCGGGCAGGCGCTGATCACCCACGGCCTGTCGCAAGGCGACGCGACGGTGCTGGTCCCGCTCGACTATTCGCGCATCGTGTACTCCGCGATCATCGGCTACCTGTTGTTCAGCGAGGTGCCGGGTCCGTGGAGCTTCGCCGGCATGGCGTTGATCGTCGGCGCGTCGATGTACCTCGTGCTGACCGAGAAGCGGCGGCAGCAGACAGCGCCCGCCCAGCCGGAATGACGCAGCCCTTGCCCTGCGACGCAGTGCTATAGTCCGCGTCAAAGCGGCAGGGGAGGCGGCGGTGGCGACGTTCCGGATTCTTGCGGCGATTCTCGTTATTGCCTGGCTCGGTGCGGCTGGGTTTGCGGGCCCGGCGCACGCGGACGACTTCTTCGCCAAGAAGTCGATCACCATGATTGTCGGCGGCAATCCCGGTGGCGGCTATGACCTCTATGCCCGCGCGCTGGTGCGTCACTATGCGAAGCACATTCCGGGCGAGCCGGCGTTCGTGATCCAGCACATGCCGGGGGCCGGCAGCGTCAACCTCGCCAATCATCTTTACGCCCGCGCGCCGAAGGACGGCTTGACCATCGGCATGGTGTTTCCGGGCGTGATCGTCGGCCCGCTGCTCGACGAACGGATGGAAGCGCGCTTCAAGCCGACCGAATTCATCTATCTCGGCAGCGCCAACAACTCGACGCGGGTGTGCGCGACGTTCCAGGGTTCGGAGACGCGAACGTTCGACGACGCGCTTCGCCGCGAGACGGTGATGGGCGGCGACGCCCCCGGCGGATCGCTGTTCGACTATCTGCAATTTCTCCGGCGTGAAGTCGGCGCGAAGTTCAAGGTGGTGCGCGGCTACAAAGGCAGCGTCGATATCCTGTTGTCGATGGAGCGCCGCGAGGTCGAAGGTATCTGCGGGCTCGACTGGTCGAGCCTGCGCACCCAGCGGCCGGACTGGGTGCGCGATAATCGCATGCATGTGATCCTGCAGACCGGGATCGACACTCACGCGGGTCTGGCGGCGCAGGGCGTGCCCAACATCTGGAACTACGTGAAAGATGACGACAGCCGCCGCGTGCTCGAACTGATCCTCGGCCAGCAGGTGTTCGGCCGGCCGTTCAAGCTGCCGCCGGGCGTGCCCGCCGACCGCGTCGCGATCCTCCGCAAGGCGTTCGACGACACTATGGCCGACAAGGCCTTTGTCGCCGACGCCGAGAAGATGGGACTCGAAATCACGCCGGCGACCGGCGCGCGCGTGCAGGAGGTGGTGGACAAGATCTACGCCTCGCCGCCGAACATCGTGACGCGGGCGCGCGAGGCCTTGCAGCCTTAGCGCAAGCAGAGCCGTAGTTTCTGCGCCCTCTTCCCTTGCGGGAGAGGGTTCAAGAAAGAATCCGCAAGCGCATTTGGGTGAGGGGTCTTCTTCGCAAAAGCTTCTTACGAAGAAAACCCCTCACGCAATTTAAATTCGCTGACATTCTGAGTAGCCCTCTCCCGCAAGGGGAGGGGGCACAATAAACTGCGGCTGTCAGTCGCGGCGCACAATCAGTCCAGCAGCGCCTTGCGCACGCGTGCGATCAGGGAGCACTTGCATCTTGCGCCATAGCGCGTCGAAGACGCGCGTGAACCCGCTTGTGGCCCGGGACACAGGAAGGCGTCAGGCGTTCTCGACCTTGCGGAACGGACCGAGGCCCGGCCGGTATGACTTCTCGTCGAGGAATTGCTTCATGCCGTGTTGCTCGCGGATCTCCTTGTCGTTGCGGGAGAGAGAATCCTGCTTCGACTTGAGGTAATCGCGCGCCTGCTTGTCATCCATGTTGCGCACGGCGCGGATAGCTTCCTTGGTGTAGCGCACGACGTTCGGATTGAGCTTGATCAGCTTCTCGGCAAGCTTGGTCGCTTCCTCGCGCAGCTTCGCCTTCGGCACCGCGAAATTCACCAGCCCGATCTCGACCGCGCGCTTGCCGTCGAAGGTGTCGCCGGTGACCGCGTAATACATCGCATGGCGCGGCATCATCATGTCGGTGAGATTCCAACTCACCAGACCGCCGGGGATGATGCCCCAGTTCACCTCGGAGAGGCCGAAGGTCGCGTCTTCCGCCGCGATCGCGAAGTCGCAGGCGCAGAGCTGCGTGAACGCGCCGCCGAACGCGAAGCCGTGCACCATCGCGATGGTCGGCTTCGGAAACGACGAGAGCCGCTCCCAGCGCCAGCTATGGCTATCGTTGTTGGACTTGTAGCGCGCCTCCGGATTGTCCTGGGTGCCGCGGAAATACAGCCTCAGGTCCTGGCCCGCGCACCACGCCTCGCCCTTGCCGCCGAGCACCAGCACCTTGGTCTGCTGGTCGGTGGCAAGCCAGTTGAGCGCGTCGTCCATGTCGGCATGGAGCGCGGGACTCATCGCGTTGCGCTTGTCCGGACGGTTGAGCCAGACGAAGGTGATGCCGCCTTCGCGTTCGATCAGGATGTTCTCGTAAGTCTTGTCGGCCATTGGCTTCACTCCTCTACAGCTTTCTTGGTTGCTTATCCGAATGTGTTGAGCACGTGCCGCGCGACCTTCTCACCTTCATGGGTGGGTTCAAGGGCGGCAAGCCTCCGGCCCGTTCAGGCCCGCAGATCGGGGTACCGGGAGAATTCCGCGCGTAGCATGATGGGGAGGTGAGAGGCGGTCAAGCTGGCCACGTTGCGCTCCGCGCATGGACCGTCAGCTTGGACCGTCAGCTTGTCAGCATTTTAAGCTTCACCTATCGTTTGCGCTGTCAGCCTTCCGGTATCGCCTGTGCGCGGCAGGTTCCTGAATTCGTCATGCCCGCGCTTGTCGCGGGCATCCACGTCTTTATTATCGACTGGCAATGAAGACGTGGATGGCCGGGACAACAGGCGTCCACGCCGGTCTTTGACGCGCTATGCCCGGCCATGACGCGGAACAAGCGATCTGACTTTTCACGGCCACGCGGGAGAACGTACGATGAGGCTTGGTTATTTCACGATGCCGATGCATCCGCTGCATCGTTCCTGGACGGAGACTCTCCAGGAAGACCGCGAGATCGTCATGCTGGCGGACCAGCTCGGCTTTTATGACGCATTCATCGGCGAGCATCTCACGGATGCCAACGAGAACATCACCAACAGCCTCTTGTTCCTCGCGACGCTGATCCACTCAACCAAGAACATCAAGCTCGCGACCGGCACCACCAACCTGTCGCAATCGCACCCCGTGCTGGTCGCGACCCACTCGGCGATGTTCGACCATCTCGCCAAGGGCCGCTTCATCCTCGGCATCAGCCCTGGCAACCTGCGCACCGACGCCGAGGCGATCGGCAATCTCGACGAGGACCGCACTAAGCTGTTCGAGGAGGTGATCGACGTCATCCTCGAAATCTGGACGCGCGATCCGCCCTACAACATCGATCTGCCCAACAACCGCTTCAAGGTCTCGACCGAGAAGACCGCACGGCTCGATATCGGCCTCGGTGGCTTGGCCAAGCCCTATCAGAAGCCGTATCCGGAAATCGTCGGCACCGTGGTCGCGCCGTACTCGAAGGGCGTGATCGCGATGGGCAAGCGCGATTTCCATCCGCTCTCGGCGAACTTCCTGCTGCCGAAGTGGGTCAAGACCCATTGGCAGAACTATGCGCAGGGCAAGGCCGAGGTCGGCAAGACCGCCAATATTTTCGATTGGCGCGTCGCGCGCACGATCTTCGTATGCGAGGACGACAAGACGGCCGCGCGCTACGCCCGCCACGACGCGAACAGCCCGTACCTGTTCTATTTCAAGCAACTGCTGTTGAAATTCCGCGCCAGCGGCCGGCTTGCGCTGTTCAAGGACCGCATGGACCAGCCGGACGAGGAGATCACCGACGATTACGTGATGGACAAGCTCGTCTGGTACGGCTCGGTCAACAAGATCGTCGACCACATCCTCGAATTCCGCGAGGAGATCGGCGAGTTCGGCGAGCTGGTTTATTGCGGTGTCGACTGGACCGACCCGGCGCTGTCGCGGCGCTCCATGGAACTGCTCGCGACCGAGGTGATGCCGCGCGTCAACAGCGCGATCGGGACGTCGGTCGCCGCGCAATAAACCTGTCAGCGGATGAGGCGTAGGAGACTGCGCCCTCTCCCCCTTGTGGGGAGAGGGCTGCTATACCGTGCTGCGCATTCGGATGGGTGAGGGGGTCTTGTTTTGAAACGAAGACGCCCGCCATGTGCGATCGACAGGCCCCTCACCCAATCTCATATGTTGGACCATCGCATTGCGCTCTCCCCACAAGAGGGAGAGGGCGCAATCATGCGCGCCAGCGCTGTACGCCCCTGCGACGCAAGAGCATAGGACCGACCCATTCAAATCGAATAGGATGATCGTACGAGGCAAAAAAAAGATTTTGAAGGGGAGGGCGTGGATGGTGCGATTCAGGTTTCGCGGTCATTGCGCGGCTGCCGCGATCGTTCTGGCGTTCGCCTTGCCGGCAGCGGCACAGGCGCAGTCGATCGAGGAATTCTATCGCGGCAAGCAGCTCAACATGATCATCGGCTACCCGACCGGTGGCTCGAATGACATCTATGCCCGCGCGGTCGCCCGTCACATCGGCCGGCATATTCCCGGCAATCCGACGATGATCCCGCGCAATATGCCGGGCGGTGGCAGCCTGGTCGCCGCGAACCATGTGTTCAACGTCGCCCCCAAGGACGGCACCACGCTATCGCTTATTGCCCCGACGATCCCGCTTGAGGAGCGCTTGGGCGTGCCGAACGTCAAGCTCAAGTCGGCGGAGTTTAACTGGATCGGCCGCGTGGCGCCGTCGGTGAACATGACCTTCGTCATGGCGACGGTGCCGGTGAAGAGCATTCAGGATACGTTCAAGCGCGAGATTCTGCTGGGCGCCAGCGCGCGGTCCTCGACCGTCGCGATCTATCCGGCGGTTCTCTCCAACGTAACCGGCGCGAAGTTCAAGCTGGTGATGGGCTATCCGAGCTCGACCGCCTCGATGCTGGCGATGGAGCGCGGCGAGGTCGAGGGCCATTCGACCAGCCTTGAAGTCGTGCGCGCCACCCATCCTGAATGGCTGCCGGAGAAGAAGGTCACACCCTTGGTGCAGTATTCGCTCAAACGGCATCCGGAGCTGCCCGACGTGCCGATGTCGTGGGAGCTTGCCAAGAACGATGACGACCGGCAGATTCTGCGCATCGTCGCCAACGCCACCGAGGTCGGCAAGCTGATCCTCTCGACGCCCGATACGCCGGCCGATCGCATCCAGGCGCTGCGCCGCGCCTTCGACGCCACCATGAAGGACCCCGCGTTCCAAGCCGAGCTGAAGTCGCAGCGCGTCGAGCTGGGGCCGATGGGCGGCGAGGAGCTGCAGAAGCTCGTGGTCGAACTCGGCACGGTGTCACCGGCGATCATCGACAAGGTGAAGGCGATCTACCCGATCAACTGACAGAGACCATGATGCTTCGAGCTGTTCCGCTATTGATAGCCGTGCTGCTTGCGCCTGCGGCGGCCGGCGCGCAATCCATCGAGGGTTTCTACCGTGGCAAGACGGTCAGCCTGATCCTCGGCTATCCGGGCGGCGGCAGCAACGGCATCTATGCGCGCGCGCTTGCGCGCCACCTCGGCAAGCACATCCCGGGTAATCCGACGGTGATCTTCAAAGCCATGCCAGGCGCCGGGAGTCTCGCGGCGGCCAACCACCTGTTCAATGTCGCGCCGAAGGACGGCACGACATTGGGATTCATCGCGGCGACGCTGCCGCTTGAGGAATTGCTCGGGCGAAGCGGCGCCAGGTTCAAATCGGCGGAGTTCAATTGGATCGGCCGCATCGCTCCGGCCGCGAACATCACGTTCGTGAAGCCGACGTCGCCGGTCAAGACCATCCAGGATGTCTACAAGCAGGAAGTGATTCTGGGCGCCGCCGGGCGGAGCTCTACGGTGGCGATCTATCCATCGGTGCTGAGCAATGTCGTCGGTGCAAAGTTCAAGATGGTGATGGGATATTCAGGATCGCCCGACGCCATATTGGCGATGGAGCGCGGTGAGGTCGATGGCCACTCGACCAGCGTAGAAACCGTTCGGGCGCTGCATCCGACCTGGCTGAGCGACAAGCAGGTCACCATTCTGGTGCAATATGCGCTCACGCGGCATCCGGAGTTGCCGGATATTCCGATGTCATGGGAACTCGGCCGCAATCCAGAGGAGCAGCAGATTCTCAAGATCGTCGCCAATGCGACGGAGCTCGGCAAGATCATCATGGCGCCGCCCGCCATGCCGGCCGATCGTGTCCAGGCGCTACGGCGCGCATTCGACGCGACCATGAAAGATTCCGAGTTCATCGCCGAATTGAAGGCAAACCGCGTCGAGCTCGGGCCGATGAATGGCGAAGAGTTGCACAAGCTTGTGGCCGATCTCGGCGCCGTGTCGCCGGCGATCATCGACAAGGTCAAGGCGATCTACCCGCTGAACTAAGTGAGGAAGTCATAATGTTCTGTCTGCGGCATGCCCCTTCCTTACTCCGTCATCCTGAGGTGGCCGGCGAAGCCGGCCCTCGAAGGATGCACGGCCCGGGCCGTCGCCCTTCGAGGCTCGCTGCGCTCGCACCTCAGGGTGACGGATTGGGTATTTTGCTCGCGGTCGCGACAATGCTGTTGCCGTCGATTGCCAACGCGCAATCGGTCGAGGACTTCTACCGCGGCAAGACCGTCTCGGTGATCATCGGCTATCCGCCGGCCGGCGCCAACGATCTCTACGCGCGCGCGGTGGCGCGCCATATCGGCAAGCACATTCCCGGCAATCCGACGGTGGTGCCACGCAACATGCCCGGCGGCGGCAGTCTCCTCGCGGCGAACCACATCTTCAATGTCGCGGCAAAGGACGGCACGACGCTCGGCCTGATCGTGCCGACGGCGCCGCTGGAGGAGCGGCTCGGCGCCGCGAACGTGCGTTTCAAGGCGGCGCAGTTCAACTGGATCGGGCGGCTTGCGCCGACACCGAACGTCACCTTCATGATGGCGTCGTCGCCGGTGAAGACCATCCAGGACGCGATGGCGCGCGAGTCCGTGCTGGGGGCCACCGGCCGCAGCTCCACGGTCGCGATCTATCCGCTGTCGCTCAACCACATCATCGGAACGAAGTTCAAGCTGGTGATGGGCTACACCGGTTCGGCGGAGGCGATGCTCGCGATGGAACGCGGCGAGGTCGAAGGCCATTCGACCACGTGGGACGGCATGAAGGCCCGCGCCGAAGCCCACCTGCGCAACAAGACCATCAACATCCTGGTGCAGCACGGCATCAAACGGCATCCGGACCTGCCTGACGTGCCGACGTCGGTCGAGCTCGGGCGGACGCCCGAGGAAACAGAAGCGTTGCGGGTGTTCGCCAATGCCTCGGACGTCGGCCGCTTCATTTTCTCGACGCCCGACACGCCGGCCGACCGCATCCAGGCGCTGCGCCGCGCCTTCGACGCGATGGTCAAGGACCCCGAATTCATGACCGACCTGAAGACGCAGAAGCTGGAACTCGGGCCGCTGGTCGGCGAGGAGTTGCAGAAATTGGTGGCGGAGGTGGCCACCGTGTCGCCGGCGACCATCGAGCGCGTTCGCCCCATCTATTCCGCGAACTGATTTCGGATTTTCCCGTGTCCCGGGCGCAGCGCGGCACGCAGTGACGCGCTTCAGACCCGGGACCGTTTTAACGTCCGAAGTTCAAGACCGCCGCTGGGACGGTCCCGGATCAGCGGTGCAACACTACGTGCTGCACCGCGTCCGGGACACGGTTGGAAGCTGTCCCGCTCTGGTCTACACAAGAAGCCGAGGACATCGGTTGGCTAGAAAGATCGAATATGGATGACGTAACAAAAAAAGCGCGGAGCGATCAGGCCACGCAACCGCGGCTCGACTTGCAGGAACACCTCGCGGACCTCGAGGCGAGGGGTCTGCTGACGCGGATCGATCATCCGGTCGATAAGGACACCGAGTTGCATCCGTTGGTCCGGCTGCAGTTCATCGGCGGTATCCCGGAGACCGAGCGCCGCGCGTTCCTGTTCACCAATGTCGTCGACTCGACCGGCCGCAAATACGACATGCCGGTGGTCGTGGGCTCGATCGCGGCGTCGGCGGAAATCTATTCGCTCGGCATGCGCGCCGAGGTCGCGAACATCGGCAAGCGTTGGATGGAGGCGATCGCGCATCCGATCCCGCCGATCAAGACCAACGCCGCGCGCTGCCAGGAGGTCGTCATCACCGGCGACGATCTGCGCAAGCCCGATGGCGGGCTGAAGCTGCTGCCGGTGCCGATCTCGACGCCGGGCTTCGATTCCGCGCCGTATCTCAGCGCGACGTTCTGCATCACCAAGGACCCGGACAACGGCATCCAGAACGGCGGCACGTATCGGGCGGCGCTGAAGGCCACCGACCGGATGGTCGTGCGCATGGTGTCGCGCGCCGGCGGCGCGGGCGGCTATCTGCATTGGGAGAAATACAACAAGCGCAAGGAGCCGATGCCGATCGCGATCGTGGTCGGCGCGGCGCCGGTGGTGCTGTTCACCGGCGCGCAGAAACTCGATGTCGACCTCGACGAGCTCAGCGTTTCCGGCGGGCTCGCCGGCCGGCCGGTGCCGGTGGTCAAGTGCAAGACCATCGATCTCGACGTTCCGGCCGACGCTGAAATCGTGATTGAAGGTCTGATCGATCCTGAAAAACTCGAGCCGGAAGCACCGTTCGGCGAGAGCAACGGCTACGTCGCGCTCGAAGCCTACAACATGCCGATGCAAGTCACGGCTATCACCCATCGCAAGAACGCGGTGTTCGCCTCGATCATCAGCCAGGTGACGCCGAGCGAGTCGAGCCTGGTCAAGAAGGTCGCCTACGAGCCGCTTTACCTGAGCCATCTGCGCGACGCGCTGGCGATCCGCGGCGTGCGGCGCGTGGTCATGCACGAGCCGCTCACCAACCTGCGGCCGGTGATCTTCGTGCAGTACGCCGCCGGCACCCCGCGCTCGGAGGTCTGGCGCGGCATGAATGGCGCGGCGAGCCTGAACGCCATCGCCGGCAAGATCATCATTGCCGTCAGCGAGGATATCGATCCCGACAATCTCGACGCGGTGATGTGGTCGATCGCCTATCGCTGCAATCCGGTCGAGGACGTGCACATCCCGCCGTATCATGGCGGCGTGCAGGGCGCGCAGTACTCGAACCGCGGGCTCGGCTCGAAGCTCCTGATCGACGCCACCATGAAGGGGCCGATGGCTCCTCTCGCATTGCCCAAAAAGGAGTTCATGGAGCGGGCGCAGGCGCTCTGGGAGAAGCTCGACCTGCCGCCGATCACGCTGCGGCAGCCCTGGCACGGCTACAATCTTGGCGACTGGATCGAGCGCTGGGACACCTGGGCGGACCGCGCCGTGACCGGCCGCTGGGAAGAGACCGGCAAGGAGACTCTGGCGCGCCAGCGCACCGGCCTCAAGCCGGAAACCCCGGCCCGGAAAGTCCCGGATTGAGCCCGCTTGCTCATTAATTCGGCATAACAATTGCACCTCATTTAGAGCATTGATTTCAATGCCGTTCCCGTTTGTATGGGGGCGGCAATGGGGGCTCTATCGGTGATCAAGACCGTCTCGGAGATCGTAGCCGAGCATCGGAGCGGGGCGATGAGCCCCGAGGATACGATCGCGCAATGTTACGCGCGCATCCGGGCGCATGCCGATCCGGCGATCTTCATTTCTCTGCGCGACGAGGCTGACGCTTGCGCCGAAGCGCGGGCGCTCAGCGGCCATGCAAAGGCCAAGGACCTCCCGCTGCTCGGTGTGCCGGTCGCGGTGAAGGACAACATCGACGTCAAAGGCCTGCCGACCACGGCGGCGTGCCCGGCCTTCTCCTATCAGCCGGGCGCTGACGCCGCCGCCGTGGCGCGCCTGCGTCAGGCCGGCGCGATCATTATCGGCAAGACCAACCTCGATCAGTTCGCGACTGGACTGGTCGGCGTGCGTTCGCCGTATGGTGTCCCGCGCAATCCGTTCGACGCCAAACTGATCCCGGGCGGATCGAGTTCGGGCTCCGCGGTCGCGGTGGCGGCTGGGCTCGTGCCGATCGCGCTTGGCACCGACACCGCCGGGTCCGGCCGCGTGCCCGCCGCGCTCAACAACATCGTCGGGCTGAAGCCGAGCCTCGGTATGATCTCGACGGCGGGTGTGGTGCCGGCCTGCCGCACGCTCGATTGCGTCTCGGTGTTCGCGTTCACGGTCGACGATGCGATGATTGCGCTCGCCGCCATGGCCGGCCCGGACAACGCCGATCCTTATTCGCGCTCCCATGCGGTGGGTTTGGTGGAGCCGCTGCCGGCCGGCCTGCGGATCGGTGTGCCGCTGCCGGGACAGCGCATTTTCTTTGGCGACCGCGAGGCCACGCGCGCTTACGACGATGCGCTGGCGCGGTTCGCCAAGCTCGGCGCTACCGTCGTCGAGGTCGACGTCGAAGCGCTCTACGAGACCGCGCGTCTGCTCTACGAGGGGCCGTGGCTCGCCGAACGCTACCTCGCGGTGCGCAAAATGCTGGCGTCGTCGCCGGAGGCGATCCATCCGGTGACGCGGGCGATCATCCTCGAAGGCGCGCGTCCGACCGCGGCCGATGCTTTCGTTGCATTCTACCGGCTCCAGGAACTGCGCCAGGCACGCGACGGCGTCTTTGGTCGCATCGACGCACTGGTGCTGCCGACCATGCCGACGGTCTACACCGTCGACCAGGTGCTGGCCGATCCGCTTCAGCTCAACAGCCGGCTCGGCACTTACACCAACTTCGTCAACCTGCTCGACCTGTGCGGGCTCGCTGTGCCGGGTGCAATGCGTGGAGACGGCGCGCCCACGGGCATCACGCTGCTGGCGCCGGCCGGCCGTGATGCCGCGCTGGCGACCATCGGCCGGGCGTTCCATGCCGATACCGGATTGCCACTGGGCGCAACCGGTCGTGCGCAACCGCCGCTGGCGGAAACGCCGAGCGCATTGCGCGATGGCGAGATCCCGCTTGCGGTCGTGGGTGCGCATCTCTCCGGCATGGCGCTGAACGGTGAACTGCGGCTGCGCAACGCGCGCCTCGTCGAGGAGACCACGACCACCGCCGACTATCGGCTCTATGCGTTGAGCGGTGTCACGCCGCCGAAGCCGGGTCTACTGCGGGTCGCGGACGGTGCGGGCGCTGCGATCACGGTCGAAATCTGGGCGCTGAGCCCGGCGGAGTTCGGCCGCTTCGTCGGCGATGTCCCGCCGCCGATGTCGATCGGGACGGTGCGGCTTGCCGGCGGCGCGATCGCCAAGGGTTTCCTGGTCGAGGCGAGGGCGGTCGAGGGCGCGCGCGACATCTCAAGCTTCGGCGGCTGGCGCGCCTTTACGGGAAACAAAGGCGCATAGTGCAGGGCACATACTCACGGCGAAGGCGGTCTGCTCCCTCTCCCCTCCGGGGAGAGGGAGACCACCGAGCGTGCTTTTGGCTGTAGCGATAAGAAGCAACGTCAGCGCGGCTCGTCGATCACGCTCACATGGGCGGCGACCACGAACCAGCCGTCGGGGAAGCGCGCCCAGGTCTGCATCTGCCGCCCGACCTTGCCCGGCGACGTCGGGCGGTGAAACAACGTCGACGCCACCGCCATGTCGCGCCCGTAGGTGGTGATCACAGTCTTCGAGATCGAGCGCGCCAGCCCGACCGGCGAGCGCGCGGCGCGGAAAGCTTCGATTTCCGCGAAGCCGTAAAGGTTCTCGCCGCCGCCGTAGCGGATGGTGCGCGGATCGTTGCGGAAGATCGCGTCGAGCGTCGCGACGTCGTTCGACACCAGCGCCTGCTCGTATTTATTGAACGCGGCCGTCACCTCGGCGACCACCTCCGGCCGGTCGATTTCCATCCCTCAACTCCCTGACCCTAGTTTTTCGGCCTTGGCGCGACGGCGACGCCGGCCCGTTCGAGCGCGTGCGCGATCCGCAGCGCGACGTCCTCGCGCCACGGCGCGGCGATGATCTGCACGCCGATCGGCAGCGGATCGAGCGGGATCGGCACCGCCGCGACCGGCAGGCCGATGAACGAGATCGGTTGCGTATAGAGGCCCATGTTCGGCCGCACCGGCATCTCGACGCCGTCGAGCACGAAGTTCTGCTGGCCGATCTTGGGCGCGGTGCAGGGGGTCGACGGCGCGATGATGGCGTCGACGTCCTTGAACAACTCGAGCATCTTCGCGCGGTACCAGCGGCGGAATTTCTGCGCCTGGTTCACCATCGTCGCCGGGATCATCGCGCCGGCAATGAGGCGGTCGCGCACCGCGGGATCGAAATCGTTCGGGCGTGCGCGCAGGCGGTCGAGGTGGAGCGCGGCACCTTCGGTCGCGGTGATGACATAGGCGGCGGCGCGCGCCCGCGCGGCCTCCGGGATTTCGATCTCACGGGTAACGCCGAGCGCCTTGGCGACGCATTCGACCGCGGTGATCGCTTCCGGGAACGCGCCGGCGCGGAAATAACCGCCGGCGACCGCGATCTTCAGACCATCGGCGCCATTGCCGATGAGAGACGCCGTGGGCTCCACAGCCCGGTCGACGCAGGCCGGGTCTTCGCCGCCATCGTACCCTTGCATTGCATCGTAGGACAAAGCGAGGTCGTAGACCGAGCGGGCGAAGGGACCGAGATGGTCGAGGCTGCCGACGAATGGAAAGCTCTTCGCCCGCGTCAGCCGGCCGTAGGTCGGCTTGAGGCCGAAGATGCCGCACAGCGACGACGGCACGCGGATCGAACCGTTGGTATCGGAGCCGAGCGACAGCGGCACCAGGCCGCCAGCGACCGCGCCGCCGGAACCGCTCGACGAGCCGCCTGTCATGCGGCTCGGGTCGTGGGGATTGCGCGCGGCGCCATCGTGCACATTTTCGCCGGTGAAATCATAGGCGTATTCGCCCATGTTGAGAGCCCCGACGAGCACGGCGCCGGCCGCTTCCAGCCGCTCAATCAGCGGCGAGTCATGGGCCGCAGGCTTGCGGTCACGGTTGATCTTCGATCCGGCGACGGTCGGCAGGCCCGTGATATCGAACAGATTCTTGACCGCGAACGGCACGCCGGCGAGCGGTCCGAGGCGTTCGCCGTTCTTGCGCGCCGCGTCGATCGCATCGGCGCGGGCAAGCGCACGCTGCTCGGTGACGGCGGTGAATGCGTTGAGCGTCGGATTGTGCGCGGCGATGCGCGCCAGCGAGCCGGCGATCACGTCGCGCGCGCTGGTCTGTCCGTCATGGACGGCGTAGGCGATCGCGCTGGCGGACGTCCAGGTCAGATCCATGCACGGGTTCCGGCGTCAGGCAACGTAGACCGGCGCCGGTTCGGCTTCGTCGGGAAGCTTGAATGCGGCGACCAGCTCACCGTGGCGCAATGTGACCTGGAGATTGGTCTTCACCGCTGCCTTCCATTCCGGTTCGATCGGAAGGTCGAGGACGCGGGCGGCGGCGTCGATCAGATCATCAAGCGGATCGGGCATGGTCGAGCGGCTTGTCCTGTTCAAAGGTCGGATGAGGAATGGCGGCCAACAGCTCGCGAGTATAGTCCGCTTCCGGCGCGAACAGCACCTTTTCGGTCGGCCCCTGTTCGACGATCCGGCCCTGGCGCATCACCAGCACGCGGTCGCACAGGAGCCGCACCACGTTGAGGTCGTGCGACACGAAGAGGTAACTCATGCCGAGCGATTCTTTCAGCTCCTGCAGCAGGTTAAGGACGACGGCCTGAACCGACACGTCAAGCGCGGCGGTCGGCTCGTCGAGGATCACCAGGTCGGGATGCAGCGCGATGGCGCGAGCGATGCCGACGCGGGCCTTCTGGCCGCCGGAAAGCTGGTGCGGAAAGCGATCCAGCAATTCGAGCGGCAGCCCGACCTGCTGCGCCAGTTCCTCGCAGCGCGTGCGCACCGCGTCGCTGCCCTTGATGTCGCCCAACCGGAGGATCGGATCGGCGATCGCGCGCGCCGCGGTGAAGCGCGGATTGAGGCTGTCGGTCGGATCCTGGAACACCATCTGGATGCGCTTGCGGATCGGCAGCTTGGCGAATTTCTTGGCCGGGATCGCACCGATATCCTCGCCGTCGAACTGGATCAGGCCGTCGGTGATGTCGGTGAGGCGCATCACCATGGTCGAGGTGGTGGACTTGCCGCAGCCGGATTCGCCGACCAGCCCGACGCTCTCGCCGCGGCCGACCGTGAAGCTGATGCCGTCGACCGCGCGGAACACGTCCGGCTCCGGCGCCGGGCCGCGTTGGAACAGCGTCTTGAGCGATTTCACCGCACCCTGGCGCGGATATTCCTTCACCAGCTTCTCGACCACGAGCAACGGCGTCTTGTCGGCGCTGAGAGGCAGCACCTGCGCGGTTGGGCGCGCCGCGGCGTCCTCAGGCAGCAGGTCGCGCAGCGATGCGCCGGGCCGCGGCGTCGCCCGCATCAGCTTGCGGGTGTAAGGATGCTCGGGCGCCGTGAAAATCCCGCGGGCGGTCGACGTCTCGACGACCTTGCCCTTCTCCATCACCGTGACCCGGTCGCAATAGGTCGCCGCCAGACCGAGGTCATGGGTGATCAGGATGGTGGACATGCCACGCTGCCGGGTCAGCTCGGTCACCAGTTCCATGACGGTCTTCTGGGTGGTCACGTCGAGGCCGGTGGTCGGCTCGTCGGCGATCAGCAGCTGCGGCCGGCAGGCGAGCGCCAGCGCGATCACGATGCGCTGGCACATGCCGCCGGACAGTTCGAACGGATAGGCGTGGTAACGCTCGCGCGGCCGCGCGATGCGCACCTGTTCGAGCAGCTCGATCGCCTTGGCGGTGGCGTCCTGCGAGCCGGCCTGGGCGTGCTGGGTCAGCACGTCCTCGATCTGCACGCCGACCTTGCGGATCGGGTTCAGCGCGGCGCGCGGGTTCTGGAAGATCATCGACATTTCGCGGCCGCGCAGGTTGCGCATCTCGGCTTCGCTGGCGGCGCAGATGTCGAGGCCGGTGAAGGCGATCGAACCTTCGGCGATGCGCCCGGCGCGGTCGAGGATGCGCATGACTGCGAACGACGTCACCGATTTGCCGGAACCGGACTCGCCGACGATCGCCAGGGTTTCGCCCTTGGCGACGGTGATATCGACATGCCGAACCGCCTGCACGATGCCGCGCCGGGTGGCGAATTCGACGGTGAGGTCGCGAACGTCGAGGAGTGGGAGCGCTGCCGTCATGATCAGGTCCGCCGCTGCGGGTCGACGATATCGCGCAGGCCGTCGCCCAGGAGGTTGAAGCAGAACACCGCGACCATCAGCGCGGCGCCGGGGAAGAAGGCGATCCACCATTCGCCGGAGACCATGAAGGTCGATCCCTCGGCCACCATGATCCCCCATTCCGCCGTCGGCGGTCGGACGCCGAGGCCGATGAATGACAGTCCGGCGGCGTTGAGGATGGCGTAGCCCATGGTGAGCGACATCTGCACCACCATGATCGGCATGATGTTGGGCAACACCTGCGTCAGCACGATGCGCCCGTCACCGTTGCCGGAGAGCCTCGCCGCCATCACGAAGCCGGCGTCGCGCCTCACACTGGCTTCGGCGCGGGCGATACGGGCATAGAGCGGGAAGTTGACGATCGCGGTGGCGAGAATGATGTTCTCGACCGTGTTGCCGAGCGCGGCGACGATACCCATCGCCAGTACGAACAACGGGAATGCCATGATGGTGTCCGAGATCCGTCCGACGATCCGGTCGGTCCAGCCGCCAAAAAAACCGGCGGCAACGCCCGCCAACCCTCCCATCAGGAACACCAGCGCCACCGACGCGACTGCGATGAAGAAGTCGAGTTGCGTGGCGACGATCACCCGGCTGAACACGTCGCGGCCGATCTGGTCGGTCCCGAACCAGTGGGCCGCCGACGGCGGCTTCAGCGCCATCGCGGTGTTGCTGGCGTAGGGGTCGTAGGGGACGATGAACGGCCCGAACACCGCAGCGAACACGATCAACAGGAACAGCCCCGCGGCGAAGGCGGTGACGGGATTCTCGCCCAGCACGTAGCGGGTATGGCGCCATAGCGCGGCGATGCCGCTGGCGGGACGAACGACTTCTGGGGTAACGGCGATCTCGCTCATGCTTCGATCCTCACCCGTGGGTCAATGACGCCATAAAGAATATCGATCAGGAGATTGAGCAGGACGTACATGACGGCCATGGTCAGCACGAAGCCCTGCAACGGTGCGAAGTCCGACGCGACCAGCGCCTCGACCGCGTAGGAGCCGATGCCGGGCCAGGAGAACACTTTCTCGACCAGCACGTTGGCGCCGAGCAGGAACGAGAACACCATGCCGAGCGTGGTGATGACCGGGATCATCGCGTTGCGGAACGCGTAGGTCACGATCACGGTCGTCGGCGACAGCCCGCTGGCGCGGGCGGTGCGGACGAAGTCCGAGGCCAGCACCGCCAGCATCGAGGCGCGGGTCATGCGCGCGATTGGCGCCAGCGCGAAGATCGCGAGCGTCATTGCCGGCAGGATGAGTTGCTTCAGGCTCGACACGAACACCTCGCCGTTGCCGGTGATCGCGCTGTCGATCAGATAGAAGCCGGTGATCCGCGGCGGCGCGCTCAGGAAGGTGTCGAGGCGCCCGAGCGGCGCGGGTGCGAGCCCAAGCAAGTAGTAAAAGACGTAGACCAGGATCAGGCCGGTGAAGAACACCGGCAGCGAGACGCCCGCGGTCGAGATCACGCGGCAAAGATGGTCGGCGATCGATCCGGGTTTGGTTGCGGCCAGGATACCGAGCGGCACGGCGATCAGCATCGACACGATCAGGCCAAGCAGCGTCAGTTCGGCGGAGGCGGGCAGGCGGTTGCGGATGTCGGTCACGACCGGCTGGCCGGTGGTGAGCGATGTGCCGAGATCGCCACGCGCGAGGTCGGCCACGTAGTTGCCGAACTGGATGATCAGGGGTTTGTCGAGCCCGAGCTTGACGCGAATCTGCTCTACGGCCTCCGCCGACGCTGCCGGCCCCGCGAAATAGGCGGCTGGGTCGCCGGGCAGCGCGCGTGTCAGCAGGAACGTGACGATGATCACCCCGATGAGACTCGGCAGGGCAAACAACGCTCGCTTGAGGATCATTCGCAGCATCGTGCAGTCCCCAGGTCGGCAGAATTGATACACAAACTCGCGGCGAATTCGGCGGGGCTCCTTCTCCCCAATGGGGAGAGGGAGCCGACCGTGTTCGTTGCACTATCCCTTCACGAACGAGCGATAGTCGAGACGCCGGTGGAACCAGTACTGGTAGCCCGACACGTTCTTCTGCATCGCGATGTTGACGTAAGGCTGGAACAGCGGAATGCGCGGCATGTCGTCGAAGGCAAGATCGACGAAGCCCCTGACGTTGGTTTCATATTTCGCCGCATCGGCGACGGCGGCGGCATCGACCGCGGCGTCGATCATCCCGTCGAGCTTCGGCGACTGATAGCTCATCGTGTTGAAGATCGAATTCTTGCCGTGATAGCACCAGATGAAGAAGTATTCCGGATAGTCGAGCCAGCCGGAGAATACGTTGGTGTAGAGCGGCATCACCTTCTTGTTCAGTTCGGTGCGCCAGGTCGCGCCGGGGATCTTGTTGATCGTGACCTTGATGCCGATCTGCGCGAGACTCTCCTGCGTCAGCACGCAGAGCGGCTCGTTGACGCCGGCGAAGCCGAGATCGAACGACAGCGTGGTCTCGAAGCCGTTGGGATAGCCTGCTTCCGCCATCAGCTGTTTCGCCTTGGCGATGTCGGTGGTGTATTTGTGCGGCTGCGGCCAGGCGACCTCGGTCTTGCTGCCGTCGGGCGCGCCGTACATCGGCTTCGACAGGCCGAACAGCACCGCATCCATGATCTTCTGGTACGGGATGGCGTAGGCGACCGCCTGCCGCACTTTCGGATTGTCGAACGGCGGCTTGGTGACGTTCATCCCGAGATACTGGATGCCGTTCGAGTAGGGCGTCGAGATGATGCTGAGCTTCGGATTGCTCTTGAGCTCCGAGAAATCCTTGTTCGGCAGGTCGTAAGAGATGTCGGCGTCGCCACGCTCGATCAGCGCGCGGCGGTTGCCGGAGGAGGGCACCATGCGCCAGACCACGCGGCGCACTTTCGGCGCGGAACCGCCCGCCCACTTGTCGAAGCGCTCCATCACCACTTCGGTGCCGGCGTTCCAACTCACCACGCGGTAGGCGCCGCTGCCGGCGGTGTTCTGCTTGGTGTACTCCATGCCCCACGGGTCTTTTTCGGTGGCGTGTTTCTTCACCAAGCCGGAATTCATGACGCAGGGCACGATGACCGCGAGGTCGGGGATCGTCAGACGGTCCTTCTTCATGAAGTCGACGCGGATGGTGTTGTTGTCGACCACCACGAACTGCTCGGGCTTGGTCAGCGAGCCGGCGCTCATCTGGAAGGTCGGGAAGCCGCCGACGCTGACGGCTCGATCGAGCGACCACTTCACGTCGTTGGCGGTGACCGGCGAGCCGTCGTGGAAGGTCGCGTTCTTCTTGAGCTTGAACGTGGCCGACATGTCGCCGACGTTCATGTCCTCGGCGAGCTCCATCTTGAACTTGTCGCGGTCGTAGTAGGGCGTGCCGTTGACCGTCTTCATCTCGTGGCTGATGAGGCGGTCGTAGCAATTCCACGACACCTCGTAGCCGGGGACGTTGGTGCCGACACCGTGGATGTCGATGTTGTTCGGCCCGCTTTCGGAGACGATCAGCAGGGTCTCCTGCCGCGCCTGCGCCTTGGCCGGCGAGAAGATCGCCGGCGCGGTGATCGCGCCGCCGGCGACCGCCGCGCCCGCGGATTTCAAGAAGTCCCGACGTTTCATGGAAGGCTCCCGGTGCTCAAAAGAGGCAACTCGGGGTCGGAGTCGCAAGGCTCGTGCCAGCCGCGGCACCCATTCGGCCGCAGGGCAAGTCCTTAAATTGTATACAATTTCCGTTTTGGGCGTACGAAGGCCCGCGATTGAACGCGCGGCGTGCCTGAATTTTGAGCAAGGACAGGGCTTAGCCAGGGCAGCAAGACGCAGTACCGCGCGCCAGCGCGCAGGCCTATTTCGACGGTTCGTCGTCGCGTTTGACGGGCTCATTCATCGCTACGTCGCTGCGGCGTTCGTTGCTCATGGCCTGGCCGAGCGAGAAGTAGTCGCTGTCGGTCGCGAGCTTGGCTTGGCGCGCCAGCTCCTGCGGCCAGTGGCCGAGGTCGTAGCCGTGCCACGGCGATTCCGGGGTCAGCGGCGGCAGGCCGAGGCGCTCCCAGATCGCCTTGGCATTTTCCATGAACTCGCGCTTCGGCAACGCAACCGGCGCGAAGGTGCCTTTGAGCGTGGCGTTGATCAGCACTGCAGCGGTCTCGCCGCCGTCATGCGGTCCGCGTGGGCCGTGGCCGGGATCCTTATGCGGCACGAGCTTGAGGTCGTATTGCGGCTGGCAGCGATAGGACATCGCCCACAGCAGCGCGTCGGCGTTCTCCGGCTCGATGTCTTCGTCGACGGCGATGATCCACTTGCCGGCGAAACGATGCAGCGACGCCGCGCCGTGCAGCGCGCGCCAGATCTCGGATTCCGGCGCGCCGCGTACGAACTGGATCGCGAACACCGCATAGAGGCTGGTGAGCGGCTCGTGCATCGCCACGCGCTTGACGCCGCGGATCGCCAGCACGGACTTGAGATAGTGCTGGAGCACCGGCTCCATCGCCACCCGGCGGATCACGCTCGACTCGCTCGGCGTCACCTGGCTGATGAACGAGGTGAGGATCGGATGCCGCCGCCGCGTGATCGCGGTGACGTCCATGAAGGCGTTGTATTCCTGCAGATTGACGTAGCCGTGGGATTCGCCGAACGGGGCCTCCGGCTCCAGCTGCTCGGTGTTGATGAAGCCCTCGATCACGATCTCGGCTTCCGCCGGCACCATGAGGTCGACGGTCTTGCAGCGCACGACATTGATCGGGCCGCCGGCGATCGCACCGGCGACCGCAAGCTCGTCGAGGTCGTTGGCGAGCTTTTGCACGGACGCGTACGAGACGACCGGCGGGCAGCCAACCACGACCGCGCAGGGCATCGGCTCGCCGCGCGCCTTGTATTTCTCCCAATGGGCATAGATGCCGGCACGCAATTCCACCGACGGGTTCATCCCGAGGCGTTTCGGTGCCTTGAGCTGGCCGCGGTAGTTACCGACGTTCTGCACGCCTGAGTCGGGATCCTTGGTGATGTAGTGGCCGGCCGAAAGATAAGGCGCGTTGTCCCAGCCCGGCGTCGAGATCGGCACCGGCAGTCCGTCGAGCGCCTGGCCGTCGTTGTCGAGGTCCTTGCCGGCGATCACGATCTCCTGGCACGGCGCGTTCTCGACCACGCGGGGTGGGATCGGGTTGGCGATGGCGTTGACCCACGACGCGCCGATGTCTTCCAGCGGCTTGCCGAAGCCGGTGCGGTAGACCGCACGGTTTGCCGCCAGCCCCGCGACCAAAACGGCGGTGTTGTAACGGCGGCCCTTCGAGTCGGTGGCCTGCGTGAACAGGAACGCCTTGCGATCCGGCTCCGGGATGCCGCCGCGATACTGCCAACGCACCAGCGGGTGCATCTCGGTGTCTTTGTTGATCGGCTCGTCTACCACCACCAGCAGGTTGTCGCGCGCCAGCGCCAGCACATGCTCGTGCAGGTCCGGATAGCTGCGCGCATTGGCTGGCGCACCGTCCCGATAACGATCGAGCGCGGCGTGCAGTTTCTGGCGGGCACGGTCGTCCATCAAAGGCTCATGAGCTGGTCGCAGAGCCAACCCGAGATCGCGAAGGCTTTCGCGTCTTCATTGAAGAAGCCGAGCACCTGGAGCCCAAGCGGCATGCCGTCGATATCGAACAGCGGCAGGGTCAGCGCCGGGACGCCCAGCAGCGAGCTCGGCACCGCGAACTGCGCATTGCCGGTTGATTGCAGACCCTTCGGCGCGCCGCCGGTGGCCGCGAGCGTGATGCAGCCGTCACACGTTCCGGCGAGTTCGGCGTAGAGCGCACGAATGCGGGCGCGTTCGATCAGCGCGGCGCGATGATCGGCGAGCGTGATCGTCTCGGCCTCGGCCAGCCGCGTCTGCATGATCTTGCTGAGCTTCTCGGCGTCGCGGTCGCGCGCGCCGCGCAAGAACCAGCGGCCTTCGAAGCTGTTGATCTTGTTCGAGAGTGGATGGGCATCGACGATGTTCGATTCCACCGCGGCAATCTTCGCATCGTCGTGGCGCGTCGCAATCGCGATGCCGGCGCTCTTGAGCGTGTTCAACGCATCCTGCATCAGCTTCTTCGCCGCGGGCTCGGCGTTCGGCCAGCCGGCGGTTTCGAGGAATACTAGCCGCTTCGGCTTCGCCGGGGCAGGGCAGGTGTCGGAGCCGATCAGCCCCGGCGTGCCGGCATCGCCGCCGACCCGGCTGACGATCTCATGCGCGACCTGCCAGGTGTCCTCCAGCGTTGCGGCGATGATGCCGGTGCAGCTCTGGCTCTGGTAGTCGTGGCAGCCTTCGCGGTTGAGCGCGTTGACCGACGGCTTGAACCCGTAAGTGCCGCAATAGCTCGCGGGCCGGATCACTGAGCCGATCACCTGCGTGCCGAGCGCGCCGCTCACCATGCCGCAGCCGACCGCGGCGGCGGAGCCGCTCGATGAGCCGCCCGGCGTGTGCTCGAGATTGTAGGGGTTGCGGGTGCCGCGCGGCTCGGTGGCGGCGAATTCGGTGGTCACGGTCTTGCCGAGGATCACCGCGCCGGCCTGCCGCAGCGCCGAGACGCAAGCCGCGTCCTTCTCCGAGCGCCAGCCGGCGAACAGCGGCGAGCCCATCTCGGTCGGCATGTCGACGGTCTCGATGATGTCCTTGATGCCCATCGGCATGCCGTCGATCGCGGAGGCCGGCTTGCCGGCCTTCCAGCGCGCGGTCGAGGTGTCGGCGGCGGCGCGGGCGCCTTCGATGTCGAAGCGGACGAACGCGCCGACTTCCTTTTCGCGGTTGGCGAACTCGACCAGGCAGGCCTCGAGGAAATCGCGCGGCGTGCTGGTACCGTCAGTGAATTGCTTCGCGGCAGCCAGGAACGGCCGCGGCTTCGGCCGGCTGGTCTGCTCGGGCGCCAGCACGGTCACGCGTCTTCCAGTTCGAGGGAGTCGGCGCGGCGCTGGCTCGAGATCATCGACGAACGCAGCAGGAATTGGCGCGCGCGCTCCGGGTCGGCGGCCATCGCGCGCAGGTCGTCGAAGTTTTGCTTGCGCACCTCCGGATCGCTCGCTTCCAGCCGCTTTTTGTTGGCGATCGACTGTTCCTGCACGAACTCGACCGCGACGGTGCGGCGCTGGCGGTCGTAGATGTCGAGCAGCCGGTCGGGCGCGCCGTCGAGCAGGATGCGCGCGAGCTTGTCGGACAGGTTGGCGCCGTCCTGAAGTCCGCCGTTCAGCCCCATGCCGCCGATCGGATTGTTGACGTGGGCGCTGTCGCCCGCGAGCACGATACGGCCTTTGCGGAATGTCGCAGCGACACGCTGGTGCGTTACGTAGAGATTGCGGTGGATGACCTCGTAGTCGTGCGCCGCCGGGAAGAATTTCTGCATCAGCGTCTGCACGGCGCTATCACTGGTCAGTTCCGCTTCCGGCGTCGTGGAGTCGGTCGGGTAGACCGTGCGCCACAGCCCGGGCGGGCCGTCGGCGGATACCTTGAAGCAGTTGCACCACGCGCCGGGGTCGGCGAAATAGCTGCGATAGCTGTAGCCGCGGTTGGCTTCGAAATCGAACGGCGTCGTGAACACGATGAAGCGCTCGGGCCAGGTGAATCCGTCGAACGCGATGCCTGACTGCTTGCGCACGGTGCTGCGGCCGCCTTCAGCACCGATCGCATAGGCGCCCTTGTGAACCGAGACGCCTTCCGGCCCGCGCACGGTCAGGCTCGCGGAGTTCGCGTCCTGGCTGACGTCGGTCACCGTGTGGCGGTGCATGACCTCGACGGTCGGGAGTTTCGCGATCCGCTTGAGCAGCAGCTTCGAGGTCTTGAACTGCTCACACTGCACCACGAACGGATGCTTGGTGTCGTTCTTCAGGATCGCATGATCGAATTCGGCGACCAGTGAATCCGTCGGCCGGTCCCAGAACTGGAAGATCGGCGCGACTAGCCCGACCTGCGCCATTTCATCGGCGAGGCCGTCGTCGCTCAGCAGATCGAGGGTGGCGGGATGGGTGGTGGCGGCGCGGGGGTCGGCCTGCGGGCCGTCGTTCTCGTCGAACACCCGGACCGGTATGCCTTTGCGTCCGAGCAGCCATGCACAGAGCAAACCGACGGGGCCGCCGCCGGAGATCAGGACGCGCTTGTCTTCAGTCGCCATTGTGACGCTTCATGAGGTGACGCTTCATGCGTTTCATTCCGCTTCTTACTTCTTGGTCTCGTCGTAGTAGTGGATTTCATACAGCAGGCAGCCGCGGTCTGACTTGAACGGCCCGTGATGTACGCCCGGCGGACGGCACGCATAGGTCGGCGCCTCGAAACTTTCGCCGCCCTGGCCCTTGGTGTCGTTGCCGACGATCAGGTCGCCGGACACCAGATAAACCTCTTCCCAGTGGTCGTGCACGAACGGCGCGGTTGTGTACACGCCGGGGTCGAAGCGCAGCAGCCGCGTGCGGCTTCCCATCTTGCGGGTCTCGTCGAGGTCGCTGGCCAGCGTCTTCTGCTGGATTCCAGCCGGATAGCCTGGCGGCGTGAACCAGCCATCACCCATATCGATGCGCTGGAACTCGAGATGCGGCTTGTTGAACGGCATGGCGATAGTCCCGTGAAATGCGCTGCGATGGTCGCGGCTGGACGCGCAAAGGTCAAGTGCGCTCGTCTCTAACGGGAGGTAGTGCCAAGGCCTTGTCGACCATCGCGGTGGCGCGCTTGAAGTCGTAGTTGCGGTAGACGTTCTGCTTCACCACAAAGGACGAGCCGCCGTAGAACTTCTCGTATTGCTGGTGGCGGCTGCCGAACTCGGTGCCGATGAAATCCCACAGCATCCGCACCAGCGCGGTGCGCGACTTGGCGTCCATGGTGCCGGAGCGCATGTAGCGCTCGATGTAGGGCGCGATCTCCGGATTGTCGAAATCGACAACCGACGACGGCAGCGAGATCACCGACGACGAAACCAGCTCGCGCACCATTTCGAGCATCCGACCGTTGAATTCCGCCTGCATCGCCATCGCCGAATAGAGCGTCACGCGGGACGGCCACAGCACGCCGTTGATGATCGGCGCATTGACCTCATGCGCGAGCAGCATGCCTTCGTAGATCGAAGCCAGCGACGCCAGCTCGCCCATCGCGATCTGTACCGGCGGGCTGGTGTTGCTGCCGATCATCTCGATCGTGCGCTGCGCGAGCCCCATCATGAAGCGCAGCTTGGTTACGTAGCGCACCTGCGCCTGGTGGTTGCCGTAGATATGCGACGGCGTCTTGAACCACTGGTCGCGGGTGAGCTCGATGTTGCGATAGATGAACACGTGCTCCCAGGGCACGAACACATTGTCGAATACGACATAGCTGTCGGACTCGTCGAACCGGCTCGACAGCGGATAGTCGAAGGAATTGTCGGCGTGCAATGCGAACGGCCGGCGTGGAAACAGCTTCACGCCCGGCGCGCACACCGGGATCGCGACGCAGTTGGCGTAGTTCTCGTCGCCGGGCTGCAGCGGATGGATGCAGCTCAACTGGATGTAATCGGAGAGGACGCCGCCGGTGGCGACCTGCTGGGCGCCCGAGATCACGATGCCGGCGTCGGTTTCCTTGACCACGCCCGCATGCAACGTCGGGTCGCTCTGCTTGTGGGCAGGCTTGCTGCGGTCGATCTGCGGCGGGACGATCGCGTAGCTGATGTAGAGGTGCTGGTCGCGGGCGCTCTCGTAGAACGAGACGACGTTGTCGGCGTATTTCTGGCCGGCAGCCGCGAACACCTCCGGAGTCGCCGCGTAGCCGGTGAAGAAGCCCGCGACGTGGTCGGGCGTGCGCCCCATCAACCCGAAGGTCGCCTCCGCCCAGGTCTCGGAGAACATCCGGCGCGCGCGCAGGTCGGCATGCGTGCGCGGGATCTGCCAGGCGCGCAGCACCGGCTCGCCGGTCGTTGGCGAGGTGAACGTCATCAGCGCGCGGTTCTCCGGCGCGGCGGCGATGTCATAGAGCCGCGCTATCGAGCGCGCCGCCTCGCGGAACGCCGGATGTTGGGAGACGTCGGCGACTTTCTCGCCGTCGACAAAGACCTGCCGGCCGTCGTTCAGCGATTTGAGATAGTCCGACCCGCTCCGCATACTCACGCGTTTGATCCTTGCTCTTGTGCGCCGCCTATTGCGGGCTGTTGAGCTTCTTGACCAACTCTACCACGTCGGGCGGTGAGCCGTAGAGCTGCTCGACCAGTTCCTGCATTTCACCTCCCGGCACCGGCGCGGTTTCGAGCTTCAGTCTGGCCGCGTCGGCACGCAGCTCGGAATCGTTCATCATGGCGAGGAAGGCGGCGCGCAACTCGTTCACGCGTTCCGCCGGCAGGTCGGGAGGGGTCATCAGCGGCCAAGCCAGCACGACATCGGCCGAGAGGAAGTCGATCGCGCGCTTGCCGGTCTCGGTCGGCACCAGGTCGCGCGCAAGCGGAACCTTGGGGATGTCGCGGGTCAACTGCGCCAGCAGCGTCAGCGTGCCGTCATAGAGCCAGTTCGAGGCACGGTTCATGATGCTGCCGACGGTCCAGCCGCAGTAGCCTTCGACCTCGCCGCGCTCGACCGCGAGCGTGATCTCATTGCCGCCGGGATAGCCGGACACGATCTTGAATTTGGTGCCAAGCAGTTCGTTGAACGCGCGCGGATGCGTCAGCGTCCGCGAGCCCGGACCGGTGGCGCCGACGACGGTCTCGCGCTTCACGACATCGGCCATGGTCCGCACCGGCACCTTGTTCCAGGTGGCGCAGACGATGTTGTCCTTGGTGCGCCCGCCGATCCAGTTGAAGCGGCGTGCATCGAATTTTGCCTGGGGGTTGCCGAGCAGGGGCTCGATCACAATGCCGCCGCCGACCACGCCGAGCGTGGTTCCGTCTTTCGGTGCGGCGCTATAGAGGTGTAGGGCCGCGACCAGGCTGCCGGAGCCTGGCATGTTGCGGACGATCACGCTCGGATTGCCGGCGAGATGCTTGCCGAGATGGCGCGCGAACAGCCGTGCGGTCGCATCATAGGTGCCGCCGGTGGTGAAGCCGATCACGATGGTGATCTGCTTGCCCTGGTAGAACGGTGTGTTCTCAGCGCGCGCCACGTCCGGCACGGCCGCCATAATCGCTGTCGTGAAGGCGAGGGTAAAAGCGCGAAACATCGATCCCTCCAACCGTCAGGACGTAACGTGCTGCGCCGCCATTGTCACGCTCGTGTGGCGGTTCAGAAGGCCGCACCACTGGCAGGCATCTCGGCGATCAGGCGCCCGAACCCGGGCACCGGCTCGCGGATGCCGAGGTGGCGCTGGATGTCCCAGCATTGCACCGGCACTGCCTGGAACACCGGCACGCCGAGGTCGTGTTCCAGCTTCTCGACAATATCGAGCGTGGGCCAGGCCGGCCCGAGCATATAGACCGCCTCTGCCATCCTGTTGCGGCTGAATGCATCCACGATGAAGTCGTGGACCGTGCTGCTCGGCAACTCCGGCACCTTGGCGAAATCGACATCGATACCGGCCATGTCGAGGCATTCGAAGCCGGCGTCGACAAAATACTGGCCATAGATCTTGTTGATGTCGCCGTGGAAATAAGTGGCGCCGAGTATCCGCGTTACCTTGAGCGCGCGCATGGCGTCGATATTGCTGGTGCCCGAGGTGAACACGCGCGTGTTGTATTGGTCTTCCCAGCGGCGGATCAGTTCCTGCTCCCTGGCATAGCCCAGAACCATGAAGGGCGGCGCGCCGGATGGGTTGATCACGTCGACGCCCGTTTGCGCGAGTGCCGCGACCTTCGCCTCATAGGCGGGGATCGCCGACTGGAATTCGTCGATGGCGCCGCGCTGCACGTCGAGTGCCTCGGAAACAAGCCGGATGCCTTGCGGCAAAATCCGCAACAGGTCGTCGAATCCGCCGGTGCGTTGCGTCGGACGGACGATGCCGACGGTGCCGCGTGGGCCGTCCGATCGACGCGTTACTTCCATTTGAGGATCTGCGCCGTCCGATCGAGCACGGCCTTCGGCGCGGTGACCACCTGCCGCACGAGCGCATCGAGCGTCTCACCGGCCTGCACGCGGACGACCATGCCGGTCTTCTCGGTCTCGTTCAGGAATTCCGGATCCTTCATCACCGCCGCATAGGCGGCACGCAGCGCGGCAACACGTTCTTTCGGCACGCCGGGCGCGACCCAGTGTCCGTAGCCGAGCGCGGTCGGCAGGCTGACGACCCTGATGACGCCTTTCTTGTCCTCGTCGCTGACCAGATCGAGGAGGAGCGGCACCTCAGGCAGCTCCGGCTCCTTCTCGAAGCCGACCTGGACCAGGATGTTGATCTTGTTCTCCTTGATCCAATTCATGTTGGCGGTCTGCACGCTCGACCAACTGTTGCCGCCGCGCCCCATCACCTCGCCGCGCTCCATCGCAAGATGGATCTGCGCCGAGCCGGCATAGCCGGAGATCGGCTTGAACTTGGTGCCGACCATTTCGTTGATGAGATTCGGGAAGATCACCGAGTCCGATGCGGCGCCGACCGCGCCCATCGGCACTTCCTTCTGCTTGGCGTCGTCGAGGGTTTTGATGCCGCTCGAGTGCCACGTGTAAACGAGGCCGTTGGAATTGGTCATGCTGCCGAGCCACTGCATGCCCGCCGCCTCGAACTTCGCCCCGGCACCGCCGAGCATCTGGTACATCGGCATGTTCTGGTTGACGGCGGCGATGACGGTGCCGTCCTGCGGCGAGCCGGCATAGACGAAATTGGCGGCGCGCACGCTGCCGGCGCCCTCCATGTTCTGGACCACGACATTGGGATTGCCCGGCAGGTGCTTGCCGAGATAGCGGCTGAGCGCGCGGGCATAGAGGTCGTAGCCGCCGCCCACGCCGAAGCCGACGACGATCTGGACGGTCTTGCCCTTGTAGAAGTCGGCGGCGCTTTGCGCCGATGCCGCGCATGTTCCGGCCGCCAGGCATGCCGTTGCAAATAGCGTCTTCGCGAGTGCGGAGATCATCCGTTTCTCCTTGTCGACAGCCGCGCCAATGCCGCCGATCAGTGGCCGCCTTCGCCGGCCAGGTAGCGTTCCAGCGTCATCGGATTGGGACGCACGGGAGGCTCATTGAGGCCGACGCCTACGAATTCCGTCGCTTCCTGGTACCATTTCTTTTGCGCCGGCAAGCCCCACGGGTTGACGCGATAGGGGTCGCTCGGGTCCCAGCGAACCGGGCCCACTTCGAGGTCCATCGCCTGATAGTGGGTGTTGAAGATCTCGATGCGGTGTCCGTCCGGGTCGCGCAGATACACATAAAGTGCGTGCCCCGGTCCGTGTCGTCCCGGCCCGCGTTCGACGCTCTTGCCGAAACCGAGCGCGCCGGCACAATCGCAGGCGTGCATGATGTGGAAGGTCTCCGGCGCTGCGAACGCGGCGTGGTGCAGGCGCGGGCCTTGCTCCTTGAAGAACACGATGTCGTGCGGGTTGCCCTTGCGGGCGAGGAAGACACCGACCAACTCGCCGCTGTTTCCGGGCGACAGGTATTCGGTGAGCCAGAAGCCTCCGGCCATGTAGAATGCGCAGGCCTTGCCGACGTCGGGAACCAGGATCTGGTAGTGATCGAGCCGCATCGCCGAGCCGCCCTTGTGGAGGTGGAATTGGGTGAGCGGGCGCGGCACCACCGTCATCGACGCGCAGAATTCCAGCGGCACGCCGGAGATATCCGACACCTGCAGCGTCTTGCCCTGGTGCGGCACATCCGCCCAGGCGCTCTTCAGGCCCTGGCTGTCGAAGAACGCCTTCAGCGGCTCGAGGTCACGGTCACGCAGCACGCGCATGCCGATGCGCTCGCAGCGCGGGGCATCTTTCGATAGCTTTAGTACCAAGCTGTGGTGACAAGCCTCCTCGACGCCTCGGAGATAGAGTGTTCCACCGGTTTCCTCGGTGACCACGAGACCGACCACCTCGGTGTAAAACAGCCGGCTCTTCTCGAGGTCGCTCACGGTCAGCACGACATGGCTCGACCGGGTGATGTTGAACGGCGTGTCGAGGTTCGTCTCGGGCAGGTTCATGGTTGATCCGGCGGTTGTTGTCCCGGGGAAATGTCGGCTAGATAATCGAGTTTTGACGCATCCAGCGCAAGCGACATGAGCGCCCCCAATGACAGTGTCCCAATGACGAAGGGAATAGGTCAGCCGGTACGCCGCAAGGAAGACGCGCGGCTTGTCGTCGGGGGCGGCTGCTTCAGCGACGACGTGGATCTGCCGCGCCAAACGCGGGCCTTCATCCTGCGTTCTTGCCATCCGCATGCCCGCATCAAGGGCATCGACACGACGCGCGCCAAGGCGCTGAAAGGCGTGCTCGCGGTGCTGACCGGCGCCGACCTGAAAGCTGACGGCATCAAGCCGATTCCGCCGGACGCTTCCATCACGGTGCCGATCGAGGCGCAGCGCAAGCTGCCAGACGTCATCCTGATCAACAAGAACGGTCCATACCAGCCGACGCCCTACAACATCCTTGCCGTCGACAAGGTCCGCTATGTCGGCGAAGGCGTGGTGCTGGTGGTCGCCGAGACGCTTGCGATCGCCAAGGACGCCGCCGAGCTGGTCGAGATCGACTACGAGCCGCTACCGTCGGTGACCGACACGGCGGCGGCGGCGCAGCCCGACGCCGCGCGATTGTATGACGAGGCGCCGTCGAACCTGTTCTGCGAAGCCGAGGTCGGCGATGAAGCCGCGACCAATGCGGCCTTCGCCAAGGCCGCGCATGTCGTGCGGCTCGATACCTGGGTCCAGCGTGTCACCGGCGTGCCGATGGAGGCCCGTACCGCGATCGGACATTTTGACAAAGAGACCGCGCGTTATTTCCTGCATGCGGGGTCGGGCGGCGTGGTGCGCCAGAAGGGCGAGTGCGCCGCGATCCTCGGCGTGCCGGCCGAGCAGATCCAGGTGGTGGCGCGCGACATCGGCGGCAACTTCGGCACCAAGAATTCGTTGTTCCCCGAATTCCCGCTGGTGCTGTGGGCGTCGAAGCGCATCGGGCGTCCGGTGAAATGGACCTGCGAGCGCAGCGAGGCGTTCCTCAGCGATTATCAAGGTCGCGACCTGGTCGCGAATGTCGAGCTGGCGGTCGATGAGAAAGGCAAGTTCCTGGCGATCCGTGGTTCGCATCTGAGCAATATCGGCGGCTACGCCGCTTCGATCGTGCCGCTGCGCAAGGGGCTCACGATCTGCACCAACGTCTACAAGATTCCGCTGGCGCACTACCGCGCCTATGCCGTGCTCAGCAACACCATGTGCACCATCCCGTATCGCAGCGCGGGACGCCCGGAAGCGGTCTACCTGATGGAACGGCTGTGCGATCTCGCCGCCGACCAGACCGGCATCGACCGGGTTGCGATCCGCCGGCGCAATCTGATCCCGCCGAAGGACTTGCCGTATCTCACCGCGCTCGGCACCAAATACGACAACGGCGAATACGAGCAGGCGATGGATACGGCGATCGCCATCTCCGGCTGGAAGGAGTTCGCCAAGCGGCGGCGCGAATCGCGCAAGGCCGGCAAGCTGCGCGGCATCGGGCTCGCGAACTACATCGAATGCACGATGGGCTATCCGCGGGAGTGGTCGAAGATCACCGTAAAGCCCGAGGGCGAGGTCGAGGTCGCGATCGGCACGCTGTCGAGCGGGCAGGGACACGAAACGAGCTTCGCGCAATGCGTCAGCGAATGGCTGGCGGTGCCGTTCGAGCAGGTGAAATTGGTGCAGGGTGACACCGACATCGTGCCGGTCGGCGGCGGCTCGCATTCCGGCCGCTCAATGCGGTTCGCCAGCATCGTCATGGGCACGTGTTCCAACGCGATCATCGCGCGCGGCAAGCGCATTGCCGGGCGGGTGCTGGAAACCGACCCCGACAAGGTCGCGTTCAAGGACGGGCGCTTCCGCACCGACACGTCGCAACGCACGTTCGACGTATTCGAGATCGCACGGCTGGCGCAGACGCTCAACGACCTCGACGATGACCTGCGCGGCCCGTTGGCCGCGGAGAGCGACCAGCATTTCACCGACGGCGGCTATCCCTATGGCGCCGCGGTTTGCGAGGTCGAGATCGAGCCCGACACCGGTGCGGTCCAGATCGTGCGCTATTCGGCGGTCGACGACGTCGGCCGCGCGGTCAATCCGATGATCCTGCATGGCCAGACCCATGGCGGTATCGCGCAAGGCGTCGGCCAGGCGCTGTGGGAGCATTGCATCGTCGATCCCGAATGCGGGCAGGTGATGACCGGCTCGTTCATGGACTACGCGATGCCGCGCGCCGACGGGCTGCCGTCGTTCCGCACCGAGCTCATGGAGGTGCTGTCGCCCACGAATCCGCTCGGCGTGCGCGCGGGCGGCGAGGGCGGCACCACGCCGGCGCTCGGCGCCGTGGTCAATGCGGTGGTTGATGCGCTGCGCGACTTCGGCGTCACCCACATGGACATGCCGCTGACGCCGGAGAAGATCTGGCGCGCGATCCGCGACGGCAAGGCAGCGTAGTTGATTCCGCTCGTCCACGCGAAAGCGGGGACCCAGCGCAAGAAGAAGACTGGACTCCCGCTTGCGCGGGAGTGAGCGGAGCAAGGAGGACGCGATGAGGACGATTGCAAGTGCAGTACTTGCAGCTTCGGTTGCGCTCGCATCGCCGGCCGCCGCCGACAGCATCGCGGATTTCTACAAGGGCAAGACCGTCACCGTCGTCGTCGGCTATCCGCCGGCCAGCTCCTACACGATCTATGCCCAGTTACTGGCGAAGTATATTGCGGATCACATTCCGGGACGTCCGAACGTGGTCGTACAGAACATGCCGGGCGCCGGCGGTATCAAGGCCGCCAATTACGTCTACACAGTCGCGCCCAAGGACGGCACCGCGCTCGGCAGCTTCAGTGTCGGCGCTTTGATCGATGAACTGTTCGGTACCTCGACCACGAGCTTCGATACCGCCAAGTTCGGCTGGGTCGGCAACATGGACGAGAGCGTCGGCACGTGCGTGGTGAAGGCCGCTACCGGCGTACGCAAGTTCGAGGATCTGCTGCAGAAGGAGGTGCTGTTCGGAGGCACCGCTCTCGCCGGCGGCGTGACCCAGGCGGCGCTCGCGCTGACGCGGCTCTACGGCGCCAGGATCAAGCTGATCAAGGGCTACCCGGGCGGGCAGGACGTGCTGGTGGCGATGGATCGGGGCGAGGTCCACGGCGTCTGCGGCATCAGCATCGCCACCCTCAAAAGCCGGCTCGCGCACCAGATCAAGTCGGGAGAGCTGGTGCTGATCATCCAAGACTCGGCGAAGCCGCATCCGGAGCTGCCGGGTATTCCGAGCGTCTACGATTTCGCCAAGAGCGATGACGAGCGCCAGGTGCTCGATCTGTTGTTCGGGTGGCGCGTGCTCGGCCGCCCGGTCGCGGCGCCGCCGGGCATTCCGGCCGACCGCCTCGCGGCGCTGCGCAAGGCTTTTCTCGACGCGATGAATGACAAGCGCTTCATCGCCGACGCCACCAAAGCACAACTCGACATCGCGCCGGCATCCGGCGAGGAGGTGGCGAGCCTGGTCGCGCGGCTGTTCAGCCACTCCAAGGACACGATCAAGCGCGCAGCCGACGTCGTGCGCAACTAGCTGGCGGGTAACACAAAGCGAGAAGCCGCGCGGCCAATCCTTGGCCTCAGCGGCGTCCCGTCAGCACATCCCGGAAGCAGGTACTCTTCCGCGTTTCAAACAAATGCGACGCACGCTTCGGGTTTAGTGGAATCTGTAGTTCACCCCGACGCGGGCAATCTGCTCAGTTAGATGATGAGAATGTCTGAGAAAGGGTGTCGTCGGAAAGTTGGGGTCAATACCGATGGTATTGAACGTGCCGAGATTGACATAGAGATACTCGGCCTTGACGGACCACCGTGGTGCAAACGCCCACTCAGCGCCGCCACCGACAGTCCAGCCGACCCTTGTGCTCGAGCCGGACGTCCGTACGAAGTCATTAGGATCTGCCACGGCTACGATTGAGTCGAAGGTCTTGATGCGCGCGACGGCCAGGCCGCCAGTTGCATACAGAAGCAGATCGGGATTCATCAGCCATCCTGCCCGACCGCGGAACGTTGCAAGCCATCTGCTGCGAAAGTCTTCGTGAAAATTGACGGCAGCGGAATTCGCGTCGCCCGGCCAAAAGACGCGCCGACTAGCATCCAGATGGGTGTACTGTAAGTCGGCTTCAACGCCGAAGACGGCGGCATTGATCTGCTGATTGCATCCCAGTTGGCCGCCACCAACGAAGCCGGACGCATCGATGGTGCCGCTGGCAACGGCGAGGAGTACAGGAGGTATATCGGGCGGGCGAGCGGCATGGCTCCAGTTGTCCCGCATGCGAGCCCATACGCCGCCCGCATTGAGTCCGACATAACAGCCCGTCCAGGCTGGCGGTAGCGGCGGTGCGACTGGCGCGCTGACTCGCAGGTCGGCCGCGCTTGAAATGCCGGTGGCTGCGAGCATGCAGGCGGCGATCGTCATGGAAAAAAGCTGACGCATGATTGGATCCCCCGTAGTTTTTTTATTTGCCCGGGCGGATTAACGCCAACTCGTTGCGCGCCCATTAATGAGGAGCCACATGATACCGCTCGTGCCGTGCACATGTTGTGTTGGTTAAATCGCCGCAAGTTGAGTTGGTTAAATAGCCGCGAACGCGTGTCCGCTTCGGAGCACAAGCGGAAACGCTTGAAGCGGTATTCCTCCGAAGGCCGACATCGCGCTGATGAGAGCGCAGCCCAGTCACGCCGCTGTCATGCGACATTGTTAGCGCGGAGGGGCGCCACTGGCCCGTGCTAAGTTCGGCCGGCTCCGAAGGAGAGCGCCATGCGGAACATCTGGAAAATTGGATCAGGTCTCGCGCTGGCGTGTGCCATCGTCAGCGGCGCGACGGCGCAGCCGAGCGGCCGCCTGATGGTCTACACCTCCCAGCCGAGCAGCCAGATGGCCAAGGTGGTCGAGGCGTTCAACAAGGTCCATCCGAAGGTCCAGATCTCGCTCTATCGTTCCGGCACCACCGAGGTGCTGAACCGGCTGCAGGCCGAGTTCGCCGCCGGCCGGCCGCAGGCCGACGTGGTGTTGGTCGCCGACGCGGTCGCGACCACGCAGCTCAAGAACGACGGCCGGCTGCTGGCCTATGACAAGGCGCCGGCCGGAAAGATCCCGACGGCCTTGATCGATCCGGACAAGACCTTCTTCGGCACCAAGCTGATCACCACAGGCATCGTCATCAACACCAAGCTGGTCAGCACGCCACCAACATCATGGCAGGACCTGCTGGCGCCGGACGTCGCGGCGAAGACCATCATGGCGCATCCGCTCTATTCCGGCGCGGCAGTCATCCATGTCGGCACCTTCGCGCAGCAGAAGGAGTTCGGCTGGCCGTATTTCGAGAAGCTGGCGCGCGGCGGCGCCATCGCCGCCAAGGGCAACGGCGCCGTGATCGAAGCGGTGGCGCGCGGCGAGAAGGCCTACGGCGTCATCATCGAATACATGGCGTTCACGGCGCAGTGGAAGGGCTCGCCGGTGAGCTTCGTGTTTCCCCGCGAGGGCGTCACCGCCATCACGCAGCCGGTCGCGATCCTCAAGACGGCGCGGAATCTCGAGGCCGCGCGCGCCTTCGTCGACTGGCAGTTGTCGGAGGACGCCCAGCACCAGTCGGTCGCCCAGGGCTATTTCCCGATTTTCGATGGTGTCGCGCCGCCCAAGGGCTATCCGCCGGTCTCGTCGCTCAAGATCATCAGCGGCGATCTGGGCGACATCCTCGCCCACGACGAGGACAACAAAAAGCGGTTCACGGACCTGTTCGGCGGCTGAGCACAATCCCGAAAAAGTGGGAACCGGTTTTCGGATCAGATTATGCTCCACTAAAGAAGCTAGACCCATTCCAGGCCGCAGACGTCCGCGTAAGTAAGGCGGTCGCTGCCCGTTGATCCATATGGACAAGACCGTCCGGCTCTAGGATTGTCATGGCGTTTTCGGGGGATCATCCGCGCGCTTCGCGGATGAGGGGTGGAGTGCACGTGTCTCGTTCCTCGGCCATGAGCCTGTCGGCGCGTTCGCTGTTTTCCAGCGAAACCGCGCTTCTGGCGGTGCTGACCGTCTATATCGTGATCCTCGGGCTGTGGCCGCTGGCCCGCCTGTTCGTGGAAGCGCTGCTGCCGGCTGCGGGCGGCGAGGTGCTCGGCGTCCTGCTCGGGCAGTGGCAGGGCCCCGCGACCCATCGCGCGCTGATCAACACGCTGGAATCGAGCGTTCTGGCGACGCTGCTCTCGGTTGCGATCGGCACCACGGCGGCCTTTGCGCTGACGCTCACCGATGTGCGTGGCAAGGCCGCGCTCACCTTTTTGGCGTTGCTGCCGTTGCTGGTGCCCTCGCAGATCACCGCGCTGGCCTGGATCGAGCTCACCGGCGCCGGCAGCCCGATCCTCGGTCCGTTGGGGCTGGCGCCCGCGCCGGGTGCGACCAACCCGCTGTATTCGAAATGGGGCATCGTGCTGGTGATGGGCATCGAGAGCTCGACGCTGGTGTTTCTCGCGGTGCGGGCCGGGCTGCGCAACGTGCCGCGCGACCTGGTCGAGGCCGCGCGGCTCGGCGGCGCGCATCCGCTGCGGGTCACCGCGGCCGTGATCATGCCGCTGGCGATGCCGGCGATCCTCGCCGGCACAGCACTCGCCTTCGTCACGTCCATCGGCAATTTCGGCATCCCGGCGATGCTCGGCATTCCGGGCCGCTACACCGTGCTGACCACGCTGATCTACCAGCGCCTGCAAGGCTTCGGCCCGCGCGTGCTCGGCGAGGTCGCGGCGCTGGCGCTGCTCCTGGCGCTGCTGGCCGCGGCCGGGCTGGTGCTGCGTGCGCTGCTGGTGCGCCGTGGCGGCTTCGCAGCCGATGGCGCGGGCGCGCCGCTGCGGCCGTTCCGGCTTGGCCGTGGGCGCGTGCTGATGGAATTGGTCCTGTGGCTCGCGCTGGTCGCGATCGCGGTGCTGCCGCTGCTCGCCTTGCTGGCATCCTCGTTGGCGCCCGCGCTCGGCGTGCCGCTGCGTCCCGACACCGTGACGCTCGCGAACTACCGCTTCGCCCTGTTCGAGCAGGAATCGACGCTGCGCGCCTTCGTCAACAGCTTCTTCCTGGCGTCCACGGCCGCATTCATCTGTGCCGTGGTCGCGGTTCCGCTCGCCTATCTCACGACCTTGCGCAAGAATCCCGCCGCGCGCGTGCTCGATATCCTCGCCGACGCGCCCTATGCGGTGCCCGGAACGGTGCTGGCGATCGCGATCATCATCGTGTTCCTGCCGCCGATCCCGTTCACTGACGTGAGCCTCTACGGCACCCTCGGCATCATCCTGATTGCGTATCTCGCGCGCTTCCTGGCGTTGGCGCTGCGGCCCACGGTGGCCGGCATGGAACTGGTGCCCAAGAATCTTGACGAGGCCGGGCAGATGGCCGGCGCCGGCGTGCTGCGGCGGCTGCGTTCGGTGATCCTGCCGGCGGTCGCCCCGTCGGCCGCGGCCGGCGCGCTGCTGATCTTCATGACCGCGTTCAACGAGCTGACGGTGTCGGTGCTGCTGTGGTCGACCGGGAACGAAACCCTTGGCGTCGCCGTGTTCTTCCTGCACTACGAGGGCAATTCGCCCGCGGCCGCGGCGGTCGCGACCATTTCGATTGTCGTAACACTGGTGCTGGCCATGCTGACGAGCCTGATGGCGCGTAACCTGCCGGAAGGAGTGGTGCCGTGGCGGGCGTGACATTCGAGGCAGTATCGAAGCAGTTCGACGAAACCCGCGCGGTCGAGAGCGTCAGCCTCGAGATCGCCGACGGCGAATTCTTCGCGCTGCTCGGGCCGTCCGGCTGCGGCAAGACCACGTTATTGCGCTTGGTGGCGGGTTTCGAGATCCCGGACGACGGCGTCGTGAAGCTCGGCGACACGGTCGTCGGCCGCGCCGGCTGGGCGCTGCCGCCGGAGAAACGCAAGATCGGCATGGTGTTCCAGTCCTACGCGCTGTGGCCAAACATGACCGTCGCCGAGAATGTCGCCTTTGCGCTGCGCGTGCGCCGCATCGCCGAGTCCGAGCGCGTGCGGCTGGTGAGCGAGGCACTGGTCAAGGTCGGCCTCGAAGGCATGGCGGAGCGACGTCCGCATGAGCTTTCCGGCGGCCAGCGCCAGCGGGTCGCGCTGGCGCGCTGCCTGGCGATGCGACCGGATGTCGTGCTGCTCGACGAGCCGCTCGCCAATCTCGACGTGCATCTGCGCGAGTCGATGCTTGAGGAGTTCGCGCGCTTCCACAAGGAGATCGGCGCGACCTTCATCTATGTTACCCACGATCAAGCCGAGGCGCTGGCGCTGGCCAGTCGTGTCGCGGTGATGGACGCCGGCCGCGTCGAGCAGATGGCGTCGCCGCGCACGCTCTACGCCGAGCCGGCGAGCGAGATGGTCGCGCGCTTCGTCGGGCGCGGCATCGTCGTGCCGGCGCTGGTGATCGGGCGCAACAGCGAGCGCGTCGTCGTGGACATCTGGGGCCTGCGGCTGCCGGTGCGCGGCGCCGGCCAATCCGGCGAGCGGCGCTCGCTCTGCCTGCGTGCGGAAAACCTGGCGATCACGGCGAACGGCTCAGGCATCCGCGGCCGCGTCACCGGCGCGGCGTATCACGGTGCGACCACGATCCTTACCGTGCAGCCCGACGCCGCCGACGCGCCGGAGCTGAAGGTCGAGCACGCCGGCGAGCCTCCGGAGGCGGGGAGTGCCGTGACGGTCGAGGTGCGGGATGGGTGGATTATTCCGCAGGAGAATAGCTAGCGGGATGCCGGCGACCTTGCTCGAGGTTCAAGACTCCAGTTCGATCGGGAATGGTGTCGGCTCCCAATATTTTTCAAGTTTCATGGCCCGAACCGAGCCTTCCTCATACTTGTGAAGTAAACGGGCGAGTCCGGGCCGGTCGTCCGCTGCGATAAGCGGGCAGAGCTCTTTGGCGATGCGGTCGTACTCCTCACGCATATTGGGGAGATATCGTCGCTTTGCGCGTTCGGTGGCCATGTACTCGCAGATTGAATGAGCGGAATCGAGATCACCTCGGGCGACGTCGACGAAGATTTTGCGGTGCTCGTACAGGTTCAGGTATGTGTTCGGAAATCGCTCTTCGGACGCAAATTCGACGAGGTCGTCGATAGTCTGGATCGGTCGAAGAAGCGGTAGCGCCTCTTTCTCGACCGCGTCGCGCATCATATTTGGCAAGTCGTCGTGTTCGATGAGGTCCCAAGCACCGGGCCCATATACACGGCCTCCCCAATTCAACGGAAAGTTCACGCGTGGCTCGAATAAGAAGATGACCGCCCAGCTAGGGACGAAAAGATTGGTGGCGAGACTTCGACCAATGCTGATTCCGCGCAGAATATGGCGCACGGGCTTGATAGCCACCAGACGTCCGACCAGCGTAAGATCAGTATTGCGCTCCAAGAGCGGCTGCATGACCTGCTTGACTTGCGCCACTGTCGTCATCGGCTAGGTCTGACCTCAGTAACAACAATACGTTGGACGTGGGGATAGGCCTTGAGCACGTGCTCTGCGATCTCCAACATTCGCCTCTGACCCAGGCCGCTCCGTCTGCTCCGTCCAGTCTTGACATCGTACACGCAGACAAGACCTCGGCCGGCATTCTCCAGAACATCCACGCGAATCGAGCCCTTCCTGCCGGATCTGTCATCTTCGTCTTCTTTCCAGTAGGAAACTTCGGCACGATAATTTGGATCCTTGAGACCATCAATCTGCCTTTTAAGGTTGGCGTGCACGGCTGTGCCGAATTGCGGACGAGACAGCGACATTCCGGTCCTCATCTCATTCATCGTGACGTCGTCGGCGGCGCGATCGGTACGCAGCTGGACGTCTTCAAGCTTTCGACACACGTTACCGACTTCATCACGATTGAGTACCTTGACATTGTCCTGATCAAGCTCGCCGAGAGGATCACGCAGAAATTCTCTTGCGTTGAATTCAAGTATTGCTCGCTGCTCAGGCGAATTACGAGCCGATAACGCGGCGAACAGAGATAGCAAAGCCACGATTGGGTGACCTGGCCGAATTGGGAGGCGTCTGGGAGAAAACTGTGCAAGTTGGTGTTGCTCGCTATCCCTAGGGGCGCCGCTATCGCCATTGTCCGTCCACTGACCGCCATCGGAATGTCCGGCAGGCACACGCGGTTGGTTTGGATTGTGGTGACCGCGCCGCTCGGGGTGGGGCATACGCCCGCGCTCGTGACGCAGCGCGTCGGGATCACGCATCAGGCGGGCGATTTCGTTGGCGACTTCAGCAATCTCATGGGCTCGAACCTCGGAAGGTTGATAAGGAACTAGTCCTATCATCTTTGGCTGGCCGATGTAAGAAAATATTCCTAACAAGCCGTGACGGCAAGGTCAAGCCGTTTAAGAACTCAAACGTCCTCTGCGTCGAAAGAGAAATTGTTGCAGGACGGAGCGTGCGCGATTGACGCGATTGCCGTGAGTCAGTCCCGGATTTTGCTGCGCTCAATCCGGGCTACGATCACCCCGGCTCCTTCCCATTCAGCAGCCACCCGAATTTCTCCCGCGCCTTCTTCGCGATCTCCGGGCTCGGCGTGTTCGACGGCGGGAACTCGTCCTTCCAGTGAAACGGCTTGCAGGCGTTGATCAGCGCCACCGAGTGCGTGATGTTGCCGGCCTTGCGGCGTTCCGGCGGGATCGCGGGGTCGGCGCTCGAATCCCACGAGCCCCTGATGAACTGGATCGACTCCGCCGGGTCGGTGCGGGTGATCATCGCCCACAGCATGTGATCGAGATTGGTGACGTCGACGTCGTCGTCGCACACCACGATGTATTTCGACGCATAGGCCGACGCGCCGCACTGCGCGGCGATGTTCGCGGCCTGCACGGCGTGACCCGCATATTTCTGCGTGATCGACACGGCGTGCAGCATGCGCGCGCCGCCGACCTCATGGCACCACACCTGGTTGACGCCCGGCACGCCGGCATTGGTCATGTTCTGCTTGATCATGGCCGAGCGCATCACCGCGCGGTAGCGCGCCATCTCGTCCGGCCCGCCGCCCATCGGTGGCACGCCGAGCAGGATCGGGTCGTTGCGGTAATAGACCGCCGCGATGTCGATGACGGGCAAGTCGCGCACACCGCCAGCATAGTGTCCGCTCCACTCGCCGAACGGGCCTTCCGGGTGCCGCTTCACCGGATCGACGAAGCCTTCCAGCACGATTTCGGCATTGGCCGGGAACGGCAGGCCGGTGACCTTGCCCTTGACCATCTTCACCGGACGGCCGCGCATGCCGCCGATGATGTCGAGCTCGAACGTGCCGTAGGGTGCTTCGACGCCGCCGTAGAAGAACGCAAGCGGATCGCCGCCGACCACCATCGCGATCGGCATCTTCTCGCCGCGCGCGAAATATTTCTCGCGGTGGATCCAGCCGTGATGGCCGCGCGCCGTCACCAGGCCGACGGTTTTCTTGTCATGCACCTGCGCGCGATAGGCGCCGGCGTTGAGCCAGTCCTCTTCCGGATCGCGGGTGACGCTGTAGGTGCCGGTGCCGATGTAGCGGCCGCCGTCCTTCTCGTGCCAGATCGGGGAGGGGAATTTGGTGATGTCGATGTCGTCGCCGGTTTCGATGTTCTCGAACACCGGCCCGTCCTCGACGATCTCGTGCTTGATGATTTTCGGATCGGCCAGATAGGCTTCGCGATAAGCGTCGCTCAGCTCCCACTTGGTCAGATGGTCGGGAAAGCCGAGCGTCATGTTGCGGCGGACGCCGGCGAACATGTTGAGCAGCAGGCGGAAGCCTTTGGGCGAGCCCGGGACTTCGTCGAACACCACGCAGGGGCCGTTCTCTGCGCGCAGGATCGCCTCCGCCACCAGCCCGATGTCCTCCTGCCAGGTCGCACCTTTGAGGTGCTTCACCTCGCCGAGCCGCTCGGCGTGCGCGAGCCACTCGCGCAGGTCGTCATAGTCGATGTGGGCGGCGACGTTGCTCCCGGCGGTCATTTTTTGTTCTCCCGTTATGGGGCACTATAGCTCACATGCCAGAACGACTTGCAGCGCCGTACCTTGTCGCATCTGTCATATCCCTATCGCAACCCAAGGTAATGATGTGGTAAAATTACATCCATCCAACGGGGGTGATAGCCATGGGAAAGATCATTTCAGTTCGGGCTTATGCGAATAACGAAGTTGCCTACGTGGCGTGGGACATCGATGGGAAGATCAAGAACTGCCTCGGGTTCGAAGTCACGCGGATCTATCTCGATAAGAATGACAAGGAAGTAGATCGCGTCAAATGCGCTGCCTGGGTCGCGTTCGAAGGACAGCGCAACAAGCATTGGATCCCGCAGGACACCAGCGTCTGGCCGGTCCAGAAGCTCTCGTGGCGCGACCTGACCTTGCGAAAGCGGCGCAATGGAGCGGAGCGTCGGCCTGACGAGGTGCGCGTCCGCTATGAGGTCAGGCCGGTCGGCGACATGCGTCCTGGGCTTGAGGAAGTGCCGGCCAAGCCGGTCGCAACCCACAAGGTTGCCAAACGCGACAAAGAGGGTGCGCTGGTCAAGGGCGCGGACAAGAAGCCGATCATGATTCAAGTCAAGGCCTATGAGGGCGCACCGCGTCCACTTGGCTATCTTGCGCCGGCCGTTGAATCCAACGCTATTCATATCACGAGCAAGCGCGGTGCGTTTCGCTCGACCTTTACGAACGGGATTCTTGCCGCGCAGTGGCTGCGTAACGTGCTGCTCGAGGATGGCGTGATCGAGCCTGACGAGCTGATCAACAAGCTTAAGGATCCGAGCGATCCGCATCGCAAATATCTTGCCGGCGACGTGATACCGCTTATCGAGGAGCTTTTTGAGCGTGACGGCAAGTTCTTTGTCGGTCTCTACGAACTCGAGGACAAGGAACTGGAGGACATATTGCTCAAGAGGGGATCAGACATTCACGTGATTCTTGCGAACACGGGCCTCGAGGCGGAAAAGAAAGAAGAGAAGAAAAAGGGCGCCAAGAAAAGCAAGTCGAAAAGCAAATCAAAAAGCAAGAAGACGAGCAAGAAGGTTTGGGATGGACGCAACAGCGAGGCGCGAAAGCGCCTCATCAAGGCAGGCGTGGATGTACACCACCGCATGTTCAACAATGCCACGCATATTGGGCACAACAAGTTTGTCGTCCATGTCCCGCCAAACGGGGGCCCCAGGTCCGTGTTCACGGGCAGCACGAATTGGACTTCGACCGGCGTCGCCGGACAGACCAACAATGCGCTCCTGATCGAGGACGATGCCGTCGCCGGTGTCTTCCTGGACTATTGGGAGCGTATGAAGAAAGACAAGCTCACGGTCCCCAAGCCCTTCGGCAAGGCCATGAATGCCAGCCAGCAGAGTGCCGCGTTCCGCACGTCGAACGAAAGCCCGGAGGAAATTGAGATCAGTAAGGACACCACCGTTACGGCTTGGTTTTCGCCCAACATGCCGCAACGCAAGAAGCCGACCTCCAAGACCAAGCCCGCGCCGGTTCCGCCTGATCTCACCGATGTGTACGGACTGATGCGGAAGGCGAAGGATGCGATCCTTTTCCTTGCCTTCTATCCCGGTCAAAAAGGCAATGATTGCATCATCGGCGAGGTGATCGAGATCGGTGAAAAAGACGATTCATTGCTGGTGGCGGGCGCGGTGTCGAGCGCGCAGGCGATGCCCAACTACAAGCCAAAGAAGAAAGAAGACGGCGAGGTGGTGGAGGAGGGTGACTCTCCCGCGATGTTCGACCAGAAGAACGTGACGATCGTGCGTGCGTCGCGCATCGATGACCGCAATCTGCTGGGTGATTTCGGTGTCGAGCAACTTACGGCGCGCGGAGCAATCGGCGCCATCATTCACGACAAGCTCGTGGTCATCGACCCTCGGTCTCCGGATTGTCACGTCATCCTTGGTAGTCACAATTTGGGTTTCAAGGCGTCCTACTCCAATGACGAGAACATGCTCGTCATCAGCGGCAACCAAGCGCTGGCCGAAGCCTACGCAGTGCATATCCTGGATGTTTACGATCACTACCGCTTTCGTGCGATCGAGACCGAACGCAAACGCAAGCGCAAAAAGGGGTGGAAGGGTTTTCTGGAGACGGATGATTCCTGGCAAAAGGGCTACGTCGAGCATACCAAGGGCCACCTCATGCGATACTTCGCGCGCAAATAGCTGTCGTCTGGGCTGGCGCGGCATGAGCCGCCCGGGGCCGGACGCGGGCGTTGCGATTGCGGCGTCGTTACCAGCAATTTGATCATGTGACGGGCGCGCCGACTTTTTCGCGGCGGGCGTGCTAGCTTTTCGGCCGGCTGCGCATGCAGCTATGGCCGATGGCGAGGACGTCGAATGTACAAGGATTTGCGCGAATTCATCGCCGAGGTCGAGAAGCTCGGTGCGCTGCGGCGCGTCATGGATGCGGACCCGCATATCGAACTCGGCGGCATCACCGAGGTCGCGGCGGGGATGCCGGACTGCCCGGCGCTGTTGTTCGACCGCATCAAGGGCTACCCGGCGGGGTTCCGCATCTTCACCAATGCCACCACCAATCCGCAGCGCGCGGCGCTGGCGCTCGGGCTCGATCCGGCGCTGCGTCCTCTCGACGCGCTCAAGGCGTGGATGGCGAAGCGTCAGACCCTCACGCACCACAAGCCGGTGACGGTGAAAGATGCGGCGTTCCTGGAGAACAGCGTCAGCGGCGACGCGGCCGACCTGCGCAAGCTGCCGGCACCGGTGTGGCACACCAAGGACGGCGGGCCCTATATCGGCTCGGGCTCGATCGTGATCATGCGCGATCCCGACAGCGGCTGGATCAACGCCTCGATCTATCGCGTGCAGGTGCATACCAAGAACAAGGTAACGGTGCAGTTCGACCATCTCGGCCGCCACGGCGCGATCATCGCCCGCAAATATTGGGACGCCGGCAAGCCGTGCCCGCTCGCGATCGTCAATGGCATGGACCCGGCGCTGTTCATCGCCGGGTTTGAATATCTCGCCGCTGGACAGTCCGAGTATGAGTTCGCCGGCGCGATCAAAGGTGCGCCGCTCGAAGTCGTTCCGGGACCAAAGACCGGCCTGCCGCTACCCGCGCATGCGGAGATCATCCTTGAAGGCGAGTTGCTGTCGCCGGATCAGGAGACGCTGCCGGAAGGTCCGTTCGGCGAATTCACCGGTTACTACGCCGCCGACAAGCGGCCGTGCCCGGTGATGCGTGTCGATGCCATCCACCACCGCAACGATCCGATCCTGCTCGGCTCGCCGCCGATGAAGCCACCGCGTTTCCATTTCGGATTGCCGTTCCGCGCAGCGGGCATCTGGAGCAACTTGGAGATGGCTGGCGTTACTGATGTGGTCGGCGTCTGGCAGCATGTCGCACAGCTCATGACCGTGGTCGCGCTCAAGCAGCGCTACGCCGGTCACGCCAAACGTGCCGGACTGATCGCCGCGGCCAACGCCTATATGGGCCGGCTGGTGGTCGTGGTGGACGAGGACGTCGACCCTTCCGACATCAACGACGTGATGTGGGCGATCACCACGCGCTGCGAGCCGGCCGAGCAGATCGACATCGTGCGCGACGCTTGGTCGTCGGCGCTCGATCCGCGCATCCCGGAGGAAGACAAGCGCCGCGGCGTCACCTCGCATTCCAAGGCGGTGATCGAGGCGGTGAAGCCGTTCCCGTGGATCGACAAGTATCCGCCGACCTCGGCGCTGACCCAGGACGAAGCGCGGGCGATCGCGGACAAATGGGGCGCGGTGTTGAGGGGGTAGTAGGAGCCGGCATTGAGCGAAGCGAAATGCGGGACAGCCGCCCCGGATTTTCGCCATAGCGCGCCATAAGGGCGTTCACGCCCGTCTTCGACGGGCTCACAAGGGCGTTCACGCCCGTCTTCGACGGGCTATGGGACGCGCGTGCACGCGCTTATGGCTCAATCCGCGCTACCGTCGAGTACTGGCGGTGGAAACCGCCCAGTCAATCTGGGAGGATGGGCGTTGACCACTGGCGCCCGCGGAAACCACGATGCCGCTCTCCGGAATCAAGGTGCTGGATCTCACGTCGGTGGTGGTCGGGCCGGCCGCAACGTTGCGGCTCGCCGACCACGGCGCCGAGATCATCAAGATCGAGGCGCCGGAAGGCGACTTGATGCGGACGCTCGGCGGGCCGTCGCCGTCGGGAACGCTGTCCGGAAAATTCCTCCATTTCAATCGCGACAAACGCTTCGTCTGCCTGAACCTGCGTGTGCCCGAAGGTCTCAAGGCGCTGCGCAGCATCATGCAGGGCTGCGACGTGTTCATCTCGAACCTGCGGCCCGATGCGCTCGCGCGCCTTGGTCTCGATGCGGCGGCTTGTCGCGCGCTCAAGCCGGAATTGATCCATTGCATCATCACCGGCTTCGGCCCGGGCGGCCCGTATCGCGGCCGTCCGGCCTACGACACAGTGCTGCAGGCGGCCTCGGGCCTCGCCGGCCTGACCATCGAGCGCGACGGCAAGCCGAGCTTCGCGCCGTTCCTCGCCGCCGATCACGTGGTCGCGGAGATCGCGGCTGGTGCGATCGCAGCGGCGCTGGTGCGCATGTTCCGTAGCGGCGACGGCGCGACCATCGAGGTCCCGATGCACGAGACCATGGCGGCGTTCGTGCTGCAGGAGCATCTCGGCCCCGCGACCTTCGATCCGCCGCTCGGGCCGCCCGGCGACCGGCGGGTGCTCGATCCATTTGCGCGTCCTGTTGCCACCAAAGACGGCTGGATCGCGATCACCGCCAACACCGATGCGCAGGCGAAGGCCTTCCTGCGCGCGGTCGGCCGTGCCGAACTGATCGACGATCCGCGCTTCGCGTCGGTGGCGGCGCGGGTGAAGAACTCGAACGACTGGTACCGCCTGCGCGAGGAGACGCTCGCCCAGGGCACGACCGCGCATTGGCTCGAGACCTTCGCCGCGATCGATATCCCGGCGATGCCCTGCCACGCCCTCGGCGGCATCGCCGACGATCCACACCTTTCGGCGGTCAGGCTAGTGGAACATGCCGTCCATCCCACCGAGGGGCCGGTGAGGAACGTGCGGCCGACGCTCATCTTCGACGACGCGCCGGTATGCTCGGAAACACCGGCGCTACCGATGGGCTCGGACACGCGGAAGGTCCTTGCAGAGGCGGGTTATTCCGACACCGAGATCGACGATCTGGTCCGGTCGGGGGCCGCCGTCGAGGCCGCAGGGACCTAAGACTGACTGATCGCGCCACGGATTGTCACGTTGCGACCACGATTGCCTGCATTACCATGGCGTTAACGGGTTGTTGACGACCCTCTGCCGTTCTTTGGGGGCCGACCGGTGGGACGGGCGGCCGCGGGGACACGAGATGCAGCGCTGTTCGGCTTTCATATTTTCGGGCGTTCTGTTGGCCGCCGCCTTGGCTGTGGCCGGGCCTTCGCATGCCCAGCGGGTCGCGAACCAGACGCCGTCGGGCGCGAGCTACGAGGCGCGGCTTGCCGCCTATACCAAGGCGCGTAACGCCTATGAGGCGGAAGCGCGCTCCTATTGGGACTCGATCTCCGACAAGCGCCGCATCCGTTTCGCCAAGCGCCGCAATGGCGAGACGATCAGCGTCAACGACTACGTGTTGACGCAGCCGCCGGTCTATAGCGGCCCGCCGCGCCCGAAGGATCAGGACGTGCCCGATCCCACCCAGCCGCCGCGCGCGCCGATCCCGGTCGTTGCCGATTTCGTGAAAGCCGCCGCCGATCACTATCGCTTCGCGCCGCAACGGCCGGCCAACGACCTCGAGTTCAAGCGCGCTTATGCCCGCGAGGCGAAAGCCGCCGGCCTGACCCGTGAACAGATCGTGCGCATCTATGCGTTCGAGACCGGCGGCAACGGCACCTATGACGTGCAGTCGGGTCTGACGCATCCGCGGCCGAACGCGCGCGCGATCTCCACTGCCGTCGGTTACAATCAACTGCTCACCACCAACAGCGTGAGCCTGCTGGCCGGTTATGGCGATCACTTCGTGCAGGCGCTGAAGGTGCGAAACACCGACGATAACAAGGTCGCTCATCTCCGGCGCATGATCGCGTTCAGCCGGACGGTGCCGAACCAGTGGGGCGAGCATGACAAGCTTGCCAAGACACGCGGCGGCATGGGCATCCACGCCGCGGTGCTCGACCGCGACTTCGGCCCGCTGCTGCAGGTGCAGAAGCTGCTCAACTCGGTCAAGTTCGCGCAGACCAAGGGACATGACGCGCGACTGACGGCGGCCGAGCTCGAAATGATGAACCTGACCGGCGACGGCAACGGCATCGATCTCGTGACCATGCCGCAGTCGATGCGCGATCGGGTGCCGACCTCGAACTTCTTCCAGCGCGGCGGTTATGAGCGCAACGGCATCGCGCGCCGCACCGGTACGGTCGCGGCGCTCTATGCGGAGATGAACGGCATCATGGACCGGCTGTCGCAGCAGCCCGGCGCCAAGGAACTGGCCTCGGCGTTCTAAATCGCGCCGTGGGCGGGGAGATCGCTACCCACGGGTCAGCGGGTCTTCGTGCAGTACAGATATTCGTGCGGCGGGATCACGACACATGGTTTAGCGTCGCCCGATCCGGTGATGAAAACCAGTGCACCGCTTTCGGTCACGTCCAACTGGTCTGCGTTCACCGACAGCGGCTTGAGCGCGCCGGCCCGGTATATAATCCAGTTGCTGCCGGCGCTCACGTCGGGATTGAGCTCCAGAGTTTCCAGTTTTTTGGTCGCGCGCTTTGCCATCTTGGTTCCGTTCATTACCGCGTGCCCAGAAACTGGCACGAATTGATCCGATCGGTGCCGGGTCTCTAACGCTGATGACCCAGCGATAGGCCGAGTTGAAAGGCCTTCTGGCGCAGGGCGCCGGCAGTCCGCTTCATAGCCTTCGCAATCTTGGCAACCGGTGTTTTTGCGCGCGAGTGCATTTTCAGTTCGCGCAACTGCTCTTTGGTCCACGGTTGTCGCAAAACTTTCGCCTTCTTCGCCATCGAATTGCCTCTCCAGTCTTGTGAGGCGCGGCGTGTAACACGTGAAAGCACGGAAGCAAATAGAAACAACATAACCAGCCCACGATCGCGCATCGTGGGCCGGCTGCCCCATGGACCGGCGGCAAGGAACTGGCGTCGGTGTCCGGGGACGGGCGGTTCAGCTCCAGGACGCGATAGCCGCTTCTTCGTCGTCGAAAATCTTGATCAGGCTGTTAAAGCCGGATGTTTGTAAGACCTCGTGCACGCTGCCGTTCGCGTGGCAGATCTTCATTTCACCGCTGGATGACTGAAGCAGTTTTGCCAGGGTAAGGATGACGCGCAGACCCGCGCTGCTCACATAGTCGAGCTCGTCGAGATTCAATATGACCCTTTTCGGCTGGGTTTTGGCGAAATCGACGATCGCATCGTGCGCCCTGCCTGAGGTGGACGTGTCCAATCGGCCGGTCATGTCCAAGACAAGTATATCGCCGCGATGCCGCGCCGTTATCTCCATGGCAGCGTTCCCTTGTTGACGGCCCCTTTGGCCGAAAATGTGCTCCGCTACATCGTCAGCACGATCTTCCCAAAGTGCTGATTGGCCTTCATCATCGCCAGAGCATCCGCGACCTTGTCGAGCGGGAAGGTCTTGTCGATGGGCAGCGAGAGCTTGCCGTCCTCGACCGCGGGCCAGATGTCGGCGCGCATCAGCCGCGTGACCTCGTTCAGTTCGTCCTGGGTGCGGGTGCGGTTGGTGACGCCGATATAGTCGAGCCGTTTCAGCGCGTGCAGGTCGAAATTGATCTCGCCCTTCTGCCCGCCGAGCCGGCCGACATTGACGATGCGGCCGAGGAGGGCGGCTGCCTCGAAGCTTCCCTGCACGGTCGACCCGGAGACCATGTCGACGACCAGGTTCACGCCCTTGTCGCCGGTCGCCTTCTTCACCTGCTCCGGCCAGGTCGGGTCGGTGGTGTCGATCGCGAGGTCGCAGCCGTATTCGTTGAGCCGGGCACGCCGGCCGGCATGGGTCGAGGTGCCCATCACCAGCGAGGCGCCCTTGAGCTTGCCGATCTGCATGCCCATCAGCCCGACGCCGGAACTCGCGCCCTGGATCAGCAGCGTCTCGCCCGCCTTCAGGCGTCCGGCGGTGACGATGGCGTTATGCATGGTCTGCAACGCGACCGGGAAGCACGCGGCCTGCTCATACGTCATGTTGTTGGCGGGGATGCGGCTCGCGCGATGCTCGTCGGCGGCGACGTATTCGGCGTAGCCGCCGGGTGCCGCCGCCATCACGCGGTCGCCGGCCTTGAAGCCCTTCACCGCGCTGCCGACCGCCTCGACCTCGCCGGCGCATTCGATCCCGAGCCGCGCGCCCACGCCGCCGACGCGGCCATGCTGATGGCCCATCGCCACGCTCAGGTCGGCGCGGTTAAGGCTGGTCGCCCGCACGCGGATCAGGATCTCGTTCGGCTTCGGGTCGGGCTTGGGCAACTCGCGGACTTCGACGCCGTTCTCACCCAGGACTGCGGCTTTCATTTTCGATCACTCCGATCAATGAGACTAACGACAGCTGCGGGACAGGCAGAAGATAACGGAACCGACAAGGTTGTCGCGGGGAACGGGGCCCCCTGACTTGATCCGGCTATCCGACGCGTTGTCGCGATTGTCGCCCATCATGAAATAGTGTCCGTCTGGAACGATATAGACTGGCGTGTTGTCGTAGAAGCCCTTGTCCATGATGTCGAGAGTGCGATGCGTCACGCCATTCGGCAGTGTCTCGCTCCATTGCTTCAGCGGCTGACCGCCTGAGACGTATTTATCGACCTGAACGCGTTTCACCGGTTGGCCGTTGATGTGTAGGTGGCCGTCGAGCATCTGGATGCGGTCGCCGGGCATACCAATGAGACGGTGCACGTAACGGGTGTTGGGGTTGGCCGGTGAGATGTACACGACGATGTCGCCGCGTGTGGGGTTAAGGTACCATTTGAAGATCACAAATTTCTCTTTTTCTATGATCGTCGGCGCCATCGAGTTCGAAGCCGCTCCGAATGACCGGACCGACAGGGCGGCTACGACCGCAATCAAGATGAGAAGGATGGGCATGATGGTCTACTATCCCGGCGCCTTCTGAGCGTCACGCTATTGGCGGCAGCCGATGCTATTGCGTCTCACGGATCAGAGCCAGCAGCCGTTCGGGCGTCACCGGCAGGTCGTTGATGCGCACGCCCAGCGGCCTCAGCGCGTCCTCGATCGCGGAAACGATGGCCGCCGGGGCGCCGATGGTGCCGCTTTCGGCCGCGCCCTTCACGCCGAGCGGATTGAGCGGCGTCGGCGACTCCATGTGATGGATCTCGATCGGCGGCATGGTGTCGGAGGTCGGCAGCATGTAGTCGGCAAAGGTGACGGTCTGCGGCTGACCCGACGCGTCGTAGCGCATCCATTCATATAGCGTCGCGCCGACGCCGTGCGCCACCGCGCCATGTACCTGACCTTCGACCATCATCGGTGAGATCATGCGCCCGCAGTCATGCACGACCACGTAGCGGGTGAGGCGGATGTGGCCGGTCTCGGGATCGACCTCGACTTCACAGACATGGGTGCCGTTGGTGTAGGTGATGGCCGGCGGCACAAAATCGTTGGACGCCGCCAAGCCCGGCGTAACGCCAGGCGGTAGCGAGAAACCGGCGACACCGCTCAGCGCATGCGCGATTTCGCCGAGGCTCTTCTTCATGCCGGGCACGCCGCGCACGCGGACGTCGCCATCAACGAGTTCGAGATCGTCGGCCGAGACCTCGAGCATGGCGGAGGCCACTTGCTTGGCTTTGTCGACCACCTGCTTGGACGCGATGTGCAATGCGCTGCCCGCGGTGACCGCCTGCCGGCTCGCATAGGAACCGTGACCGAGCGGGGAAGCGGCAGTGTCGCCGGCGATCACCTGCACGCGGTCGATCGGTACGCCGAACGCCTCCGCCGCGAGCTGAGCCAGCATGGTGTGAGTGCCCTGGCCCTGGTCGGTGGCGCCGGTCGCGACCACGATCTTTCCGGAGGGGCCAATACGCACGCTCACGCTCTCGAACGGTCCGCGACCGGTGCCTTCGACATAGTTGGAAAGCCCGAGCCCAATGAAGCGTCCCTGCTTGCGCGCCGCGTCCTGCCGCGCCGGGAAGTCGCTCCAGCCGGCGGCCGCGAGCGCGCGGCGCTGCGATTCCGGATAGTCGCCACTGTCATAGGTCATCGGCAGTCCGTCACGTGTCACCACCTCGGTGACGTAGGGCATCTGCTCGGGACCGATGAGATTGCGGCGGCGGACCTCTTCGCGTGAGATCGACACTGTCTCGGCAATGCGATCGAGCAGCCGCTCCATCGCGTAGGTGCCCTGCGGCCGCCCGGCGCCACGCGACGAGGTGGCTGGCGCGAAATTCGTGAGGCATACCGCGAAGTCGATATGGACTGCGGGCAGCACATAGGGACCGAGGAAATTGCTGGCGGAGTTCTGCGCCGTCGACAGGCCGGATGGCGTCGCCGAGCCGTGGTCGTGGTGGACTGTGCCACGAACCGCCAACAGTCGGCCGTCAGCGTCGATGGCGACTTCGAGGTCCCAGTCCTGCTCGCGCTCGTGGTTGGTGGCGGTGAAACTTTCGCGGCGGTCCTCGATCCACTTCACCGGCGCGCCGAGCAGCATGGCGACCGCCGGCACCACCAGTTCCTCCGGGTAGAACGGGTTCTTCGGCCCGAAGCCGCCGCCGACATGGGGGGCGATCACGCGCACCTGGCTTTCGGCAAAGCCGAGGGTGTCGACGATCACGCGCTTGGCCTTGTGCGGCATCTGCGTGCCGTCCCAGACTGTCAGCAATTCCTCGGTGGCGTCGAAACGCGCGAGCACGGCGCGGGTCTCGATCGCATGGCCGCCGCCCTTGTGGATGCGGAAGCGTTGCGCGATCCGGTGTGCGGCGCGCGCGAAGGCGCGTTCGGCATCGCCGTATTTCAAGGCCCATTGTGCAAGAAGATTGTCGGCGCAGCCGAGCCGCGCTTGCGGCGCGCCGGATGCAAGCGCCGCCACTGGGTCGGTGACCGCCGGCAGCTCTTCGTAGTCCAGCACCACCAGGTTGGCGGCGTCTTCGGCCAGCGCGCGGCTCTCGGCCACGACGATGGCGACCGGCTCGCCGACGAAGCACATTTCCTTTTCCGCCAGCCAGGACGGATCGACGTGGTGCCGGATCGCCGCGATCGGCAGCGCCAGTGGAATGCGGTCGGAGCCGATCAGAGGGCGCAGGTCGCGATACGTCAGCACCGCGCGGACGCCGGGCAGAGCGCGCGCCGCGTCGGCGTCGATGCCGTTGAGCCTGGCATGGGCCACGGGGCTGCGCACGAAGCTCGCGTGCAGGACGTCCGGCATGGCGATGTCGTCGACGAAACGCCCACGCCCGCGCAGTAGCGTGCCGTCCTCGACGCGCAGCGCAGGACGGGCGAGGGGCGTATGGGTGGAATCACCGCTCATCGAAGATGCGCCGCTTCAATCACGGGCCTTGCACCTTCTGCACCACCGGGCCCCACTTGGCGAATTCCTCGCGCAGGTAGCGGTCGCCGCGCTCCGGTCCGTAGCCGATCATCGGCTCGAAGCCGGAGGAGACCAGCTTCTTCTGGAATTCCTTGTCCGCCCATTCCTTTTGAGTCATCGCGTCGATCTGCTGGCGGATCGGCATCGGTGTCCTGATCGGCGCGAAGATGCCGAAAAAGATTTGCGACACGAAATCCTTCAGCCCTTCTTCGTTTGAGGTCGGGATGTCGGGCGCGGCGTCCAGCCGCTCCGGCGCGTTGACCGAGAGCAGGCGCAGCTTGCCGCTCCGGTGCAATTCCACCACCGCGGCGGTGATGTTCGGGAAGATCACCTGGATCTGTCCGGCGAGCAGGTCGTTCATCGCCGGCGCGACGCCGCGATAAGGAACGTGCAGCATGTCGAGGCCGCCGCCCTGCTGCTTGAACAGCTCCGGCGTGATGTGGGTGATGGCGCCGACGCCGCCGGAGCCGTAGCTGAGCTTATGCGGGTTGGCCTTGACGTAGGCGATCAGCTCCCTGAGCGATTTGACCGGCAGCGACGGATTGACCGCGATCGATGTCGAGGTGGTGGCGACGATCGAGATCGCCGCGATCTCTTTGAGTGCGTCATAGGCCTTGTTGTTCGAGCCTTCGCGCAACACCAGTGTGCTGGTCGAGCCGACCAGCAGCGTGTGACCGTCGGCCGGTTGCTGCGCCACGTAATTGAGCGCGATCGACGAGCCGCCGCCGGCACGGTTCTCGACCACGATATTGCCAAGCGCAGCGCGGACCTTCTCCGCCCAGATGCGGCCGATCACGTCGTGCACGCCACCGGCGGAGGTCGGCACGATCAGGTGGACCGACTTGTTGGGGAAAGCACCTTGCGCCCGCACCACGTGCGGCATCGCGGTGACGGCAAGGCCGCCAGCCAGGAAATCCCGCCGTCGCATCGGCATCTCCACCCCATTTGCTTTGGACGGGACTCTACCGCGCCTGGTGTCGCGGTGTCATCTGCGGTGCATTGTTGCAGGATTCGATGTATGGGATGGCCCCTGGATAAAGGGGTGATTGATGATCGACGCGACGCATGACGCCAAACGCCGGAGCTGGGTCGAGAGCGCCAACGGCCATCCGGATTTTCCAATCCAGAACCTTCCGTTCGGCGTTTACAGCAAACAGGGCGAGAAGCCGCGCGGCGGCGTCGCGATCGGCGATGCGATCCTCGACCTCAAGATCGCGAGCGAGGCGGGGCTGTTCTCCGGCGAGGCGAAGCGGGCCGCGGAGACGGCTGGCGGGCCGCGGCTCAACGGCTTGTTCGCGCTTGGCGCCGGCCCGCGCGCGGCGCTGCGAGCGCGGTTGTCGGATCTGCTTGATGCCGACGGCTCCGAGCGGCGCGAGATCGAAGGCATGAAGCCGCTGCTGCTCACCCGCGCGGCCGATTGCACGATGCATCTGCCGGCGCGGATCGGCGGCTACACGGACTTTTTCGCCGGCATTCATCACGCCACCAATGCAGGCCAGTTGCTGCGGCCGGAAAATCCGCTGCTGCCGAACTACAAGCACATCCCGGTCGCCTATCATGGCCGTGCGTCGTCGATCCGGGCGTCGGGGACGCCGGTGCGCCGCCCGTACGGCCAGCGCAAGCCGCAAGCAGCGACCGAGCCCGATTTCGGTCCGTGCCGCTATCTCGACTACGAGCTCGAGATCGGGGTCTGGATTGGGCCGGGCAACGATCTCGGCAAGGCGATCCCGATCGGCGCGGCACGCCAGCACGTCGCCGGCTTCTGCCTGCTCAACGACTGGTCGGCGCGCGACATCCAGGCCTGGGAGTACCAGCCGCTCGGGCCGTTCCTCGCCAAGAATTTCGCGTCGACGGTGTCGTCCTGGGTGGTGACGCCGGAGGCGCTGGCGCCGTTCCGCACCGCGCAGCCGGCGCGTCCCGACGGCGATCCGCGTCCGCTTGACTATCTAATGGACGGTGACGATCAGGCCGCGGGTGCGTTCGGCATCGATATCGAAGCGTCGATTCTGACCGAAACCATGCGGACCAACGGCGCCGAGCCGCATCGTCTCGCGGCCAGCAACGCGCAGCATCTCTATTGGACCGTTGCGCAGATGGTCGCGCACCACACCTGCGGCGGCTGCAACCTCGAACCAGGCGACCTGATCGGCACCGGCACCATCTCGGCGCCGGACGGCGTCGGCAGCATGCTCGAGCTTACGCGCGGCGGCCGCGAGCCAGTGACGCTGCCGTCGGGCGAGACCCGGCGCTTCCTCGACGACGGCGACGAGGTGATCTTCCGCGCCTATGCGCGGCGCGACGGCTTCGCGCAGATCGGGTTCGGCGAGTGCCGGGGGCGGGTGGTTGGAGCGGCGTAGACTCGTTCCTCCGCTCATTCCCGCGAAAGCGGGAATCCAGTCTTTTGCTAAGCTGGGTCCCCGCTTTCGCGGGGACGAGCGGAAATGAGCTACGGAACGCGGCCAATCACTTCAGCAAATTACCCAGCACTGCCCGCGCCCTGTCGAGCACCTCCGGCGGCGTATTGACGATGCCGTGCGCGATCGGCTGCGCGTCCTCGCCGCGCATCGGCTCGATGTCCATGCCGCCCATCTTGTCGGCCTCGGCCAGGAACTGCGGGTCCTTCATGGTCATGTCGAAGGCGCGGCGCAACGCGTTGAGCCGGTCGGCGGGAACGTCCGGCGGCGTCACCAGCGCACGCGCGACCGTCGTTTCCGCCGACAGGAACGCCATGAATTTACGATCGATGTCGTTGTTGACGAGGTCGATCAGGGTCGGGACGTCCTTTAGCTCCGGATCGCGCGTGAGCGCCACCTGCACCAGCACGATCAGCTTCTTCTCACGCACCCAATCGGGGCGGGTGGATTTCCATGACGCCCACGAGTTCGACGCGCGGCCCTGGATCTCGCCGCGCTCCATCGCGAGGTTGACCTCGTTGCCGCCGGGATAGCCGGTGACGACCTTGAACTTGGTGCCGGCCAGCGCGTTCATCACGGCGCCGTAGACTTCGCCGGCGGTGCCGGCCGGAGCGCCGATGATCAGCTCGCGCTCTTTCGCATCCTCGATCGATTTCACGCCCGAGGTGTACCAGGCGCTGGTCACGTTCGGTGTCGACGTGGTGTTGCCGATCCACGAGAACTGTCGCGCGTCGAACTTGATGCCCGGCACGCCGACGGCCTGCTTGTTCATCATGTTGGCCATGATCAGGTGGATCGTGGCGCCGTCGCGCGGTGCGATGTTGGCGAGCCAGTTGGCGGCATTGATGCCACCGGCGCCCGGCATGTTGCGCGGCACGATCGTGGGGTTGCCGGGAATGAACCGGCCCATATGGCGCGCCAAAAGCCGCGCGCGGAAATCGTAGTCGTTGCCCGACGAGGTGCCGATGATCAGGCTGATCTGTTTGCCTTTGTAAAAATCGGCGACGTCGTCGGCGCACGCGGGCAGACCGGCGGTGAGGGCAATGGCGAGCGCGGCAACGGTCGTGACGGCCAGCCGTCCGATCATTTCGTTCCTCCATTTCTCGCCGGCGTTATTGGGCACCGGTCGTCGTGCAGCCGAGGGCCGCACCTTTGCATCGATGCTACGAGAGAAGCCCCGCATTGGGAACTTGTTTGTAGCGCGGATCGCGTGTCTGGTATGGGTGCGGATCGCCGCAGGTAACGCGGCAGGAAGGACGTCGGGCGGAGTCATGGCGGGCATCGATCTCGAAAAATTCCGGCTGCGACGTTTTGTCGAGCACCTGATCTCGATTGGCGAGGTCGACATCCACGATCGTCCGATCGCGCTGGCGGATATCAGTGCGGTGATCGAGGCATCGCCGAAGGCCACGCTGTTCAAGGACGCCGGTCCCGAGCATTTCGAGATCGTCGGAGCGGTCGGCGGCAGCCGCCGCCGCCACGCTGCGGCATTCGGCATGACCGACGAGCGCAACCTGGCGCAGGAGTTCGCGCGTCGCATGGGCAATCCGCAGCCGGTGGTCGACGTGCCGCAGGCCGACGCGCCCGTGCAGCAGGTGGTGATCGCGGGCGACGACGTCGACCTCACCAAATTGCCGTTTCACATGCAGCACGTCTATGACGGCGCACCTTATCTCTCCTCCGCGATCGACTACGCGGTCGATCCCAAGACCGGGCGGCGCAATGTCGGCTGCCGCCGGCTGATGCTGCGCGGCCGCAACACCATGCTGTCGAACCTGACGCAGGTGTCCGACCTCAAGCGCATGTTCCTCGCATGCGTCGAGCGCGGCGAGCACCTGCATCTCAATTTTGCGGTCGGCGCGCATCCGCTCGATTTTCTGGCGGCGTGCGTGCGCGCGACCGGCGAGGACGAGTGCGTCACGGTGGCGTCGCTGCGCGGCGCGCCGCTGCCGATGACGCGCGGCGTGTCGAACGGCCTGCCGGTGCCGGCGGATGCGGAACTCGTCATCGAGGGATATTTCGACAAGGCCGGCTACACCGAGATCGAGGGGCCGTACGGCGAATTCCTCGGCTATTACGGACCGGCGCATGTCGATCCGGTGTTCCATGTCACCGCCGTCACCATGCGCAAGGACGTGCTGCACCAGACCGTGCTGCACGGCACCGTGAAGATCGCACGCAGCGATCACGCGCATCAGTGCGCGATCCTGACCGAAGCGCGCATCCGGCAGGTGCTGGGTGAGGCCGGCATCGATCCGGCTGCGGTCTATGCGGTGCCGAGCGCCAGCGGCCTGCTGCATGCGCGGGTGTCGGTCCGTCGCGCTCCGCCGGGACAAGCGCGCGCGGTGATCGCGGCGCTGTTCGCGATCCCGTTCCTCAAGCACATCTATGTGCTGGACGAGGAAGTCGATGTGTTCTCGGACGAAGAGGTGGAGTGGGCGATGGCCAACCGTTTCCGCGCCGACCGCGACCTCGTCACCGCCACCGGGCAGATGGCGTTCCCGATGGACGTGACCATGGGAGAGGATCGCACCACGACCAAAGCGGGGTTCGACCTGACCGGGCCTTTGACTCGGACCGGCGTCGAGGCGTTCACCACGCACGCGCCGCGCATCGACGGATCGCCGCGCTACCAGAATGTCGAGCAGGCGCTCGGCGCGCGGCCGATGCATTTCTCCGAGCTGATGGCGTCACTCGGCAGCAAGGACGGCCGCGAGATCGCGATGGAGCTAGATCGGCTGCGCGGGCAGGGCGCGCTGTCGCGCAGCAAGGACGGCGAGTGGATGCTGTGCATTTAGGCGGTGGTGCTTAAGCTTGTCGATTGACGAATCCGGCGGCAGCGCTAACTTGATCGTGCAGGTGGGAGAGACCGGCATTGCCGGCGCCGAAGGAGCAACCGCCCCGGAAACTCTCAGGCAAAAGGACCGCCTGCCACGAAAGCACTCTGAAAAGTGGAGCGCGTGCGCTCCCACCGACGGTGTAAGTATCAAGCCATTCCGGTTCGATACGAAGCTCTCAGGTCAATGACAGAGGGGGCGGCTGGCGACGCGTTGCGTCGGCAGCCCGCACCTAGTCATGGGACCTATGATGAGCAACAGATCGACTGATTTCGATGTCGTCGTACTTGGGGCCGGTGTGGTCGGTGTCAACACGGCCTATTGGCTCGCGCGCTCGGGAAAGAGCGTGTGTGTGATCGACCGTCAGATCGGCGTTGGCCTCGAAACGAGTTTCGCCAATGGCGGGCAGATTTCGGTGAGCCACGCCGAACCCTGGGCCAATCCCTCGGCGCCCCTCAAAGTCCTCAAGTGGCTGCTGGACGGTAACGCGCCGCTCCTGTTCCGTCCCAAGCTCGACATCCACCAGTGGCTGTGGATCGCAAGATTTCTGATCGACTGCGTGCCTGTGCGCGCCGATCGTCACACCCGCGAAATCGTCGAGCGCGCGACCGAAAGCCGGACTCTGCTGCAGGAGATCCGCGCGCGCGAACGTCTCGACTATGATCAGCGGCAAGCGGGGATCCTGCATTTCTATCGTGACGAACGCGAGTTCGAGTCCGCCGTTGCGGCTGCCGCGCTGATGCGGAATTGCGGTTGCAATCGGCGCGTGATTTCCAGAGACGAAATCCTGACGATCGAGCCTGCATTCGAGGACGAGATCGATCGGATCGTCGGTGCCACATTCACGGAGGAGGATGAGAGTGGCGATGCCAAGAAATATACCGAGGCGCTTGCCCGCGTGTGCGTGGACAAGGGCGTGACCTTTCTGTTCGGTTCTGAAGCGCTTGTTTTCGACGCCGATCGCCGCGGCGGGCACGTCAAATCGATCGAGGTGCGAACGCCGCTCGGCTATCGAACGGTTCGGGGGCGGGATGTCGTGGTCTCGTTGGGCAGTTACTCCGCGCCGTTCCTGCGGCGGCTGGGAATCTCGCTCGCGATCTATCCCGCCAAGGGCTACTCCGTCACGATCCCCATCACTGATGCCAATCGCGCGCCGATCGTGAGTCTAACCGACGACGAGTACAAGCTCGTCTATTCCAATCTTGGCGATCGGCTGCGCGTCGCCGGGACGGCGGAGCTGTCGGGCTATGATATCAGTCTCAACTATCGCCGGTGTCGCGCCATCCTGGACAATGCCCGGCGTTCCTTTCCACGCGCGGGCAACTTTGATGAGGCGACGTTCTGGACCGGGCTGCGGCCCACCACGCCGTCGAATCTTCCTTATCTCGGCCGCACCCGTGCGTTTTCGAATCTGTGGCTCAACACCGGCCACGGAACGTTGGGCTGGACAATGGGAGCCGGTTCCGGGAAACGCATCAGCGACATGATTGGGGGCGGCCGCCCGGTCGAGATCGCGGCCTAGGCGAGAGCCCGGTGATCGAATGGCTGAGAGATGCGATCAGAAGCGCGGCGGCGCGCCGTGGAACGCCTGCGTGATCAGGTTCTCGATATCCTCGCGCGACACCGGCCGCGGATTGACGAACTTTCCGGCGGAGACCACCTCCACCGCCTTCGGGATGTCGGCTTCCTTCATGCCGAGACCTTTCAGGCCGGCCGGCAATCCGATCCGCACATAGAGATCGTAGAGACCCTGGCCGGCGTCCTTGGCGCCGAGCGCGCGGGCGATCAGCTCCATCGCACGCGGCGCGGCCTTGGCGTTGAACGCAATGGAATAGGGCGTGAAGATCGCATGGCAGTGCGAATGGTCGAGCCCGAAACTCTGGCGTACCCGCTGCGCCAGCGCGTGCTCGACACCGGCCTGTGCGCGGAAGGCGGCGGCAAGCCAGGCGCCGTACAGCGCGTCGGTGCGCGCCGCGATGTCGTCCGGCCGGTCGACCACGCGCGGCAGGCTTGATCCGAGCAACTCCACGGCCTTCGCCGCCAGCGCTTCGACCACCGGATTGACGTCGGGGCCGTACAGCGTCTCGACCGCATGGGCCATGGCGTTCATGCCGCTGGCGGCCGAGGTGCGCGGCGGCAGCGACAGCGTCAGGTCGGGATCGTAGATCGCGGTCAGCGGCAGGCAATTGTCGTCGTCGCCCGCCATCCGGTCCGGCCCGGCGCCGATCGACCAGCTCGACGCCATCTCCGAGCCGGAATAGGTC
>Ga0075420_100000037_pt1 | contig 70829 bp, 66 predicted proteins | sample SoiMetdeltSBSDD4_FD_75296 | JGI IMG/M metagenome (GOLD analysis project Ga0075420, IMG submission 75296) | Bulk soil microbial communities from a Populus tree surrounding site in Tennessee, USA - Soil MetaG P. deltoides SBSDD4 | ecosystem: Environmental > Terrestrial > Soil > Tree plantation...
GTTGTGCAGCAGTGGCAGCGTTCTCCCGCCTTGCAGCTTGAAGGCGACGCCCGGCACCCAGACGCGGTCGATATAGCCCTTCAGGATGGCGGGCATCCCGTACCACCAGGTGGGAAAGACCAGAACCAGGCCTTCGCAGTTGGTGAGTCGCTCGACGTCCTTCTCAATCGACGCCCGGTTCGCGCCGACGTCGTGATAGGCGCGCCGTTCGGCCTCAGACAGCACCGGCTGGAAGCCCTCCGCATTGAGATCGCAGTCATCGACGGTGTGGCCGGCCTCGCGCAACGCCTTCACGACGCACTGGTGCAGCGCCGCGACGAAGCTGTCGCCGACCGGGTGCGCGTAAACCACCAGATAGCGCATCGCGACTCGCTAGAGTTTTCCGAGCATGATCCTCGGGTCCAGCCCGAGGGCATGCTTTTTCGAAAACCGATTTCCACCCCGGATCAAGTTCGGGGCAGGTTTTTTCGGGATCATGCTTTCTAGCCCTTCAACGCCGCCTTGATGGCCTCGACCCCGCCGCCGGATTTCGCCGCGGCGATGATCCGCGCCTCGGCGGCGGCGAGCTTGTCGTTCGCGGCTTTCATCGCGTCGATCTTGTCGACCGGTACGACCACCGCGCCATGGCGGTCGGCATGGACGAGGTCGCCGCTCCTGGTCGCCATGCCGGCGACGTCGATCTCCATGCCATAGTCGACGACGTGCACATAGGCGTGCGACGGCACGATCATGGCGGCGAGCATCTGGAAGTTCGGCGCGATCATCGGGATGTCCCTGATGCTCCCGTCGGTCACGACACCGAGCGCGCCCAGCGCCTTGTGGATGTTCGACTGCACCTCGCCCCAGAACGCGCCGAAGCCGGCATGCTCGCCGTCGAGGTCGTGCATCACCATGATCGCGGGCTGCGGCGCGCTCGCGACATAGTCGAGATAGTCGAGGCGCTTCTGCATGTAGCCGGCTTCGCCGAGCGGCACCTTGTCCTTGGCCTTGAAGGTCACGGTCTTGGCAAAGCCGACGATCGGCGGCAGGTCCGGGAACGGGCAGTGCAGGTGCTTCACGGTGTAGCCGTGGCCGCGCCGTTCGGGCGCGACCATCTCGATCAGGTTGCAGACCGTCGGCGTATCGATCGAGCGCAGGAATTCGAACTGGGCCGCTGTCACTGCGTCAGTCATGGCGAGATTCCCCGGAAAGAGTTCGGTCAGTCGCAGATCGAGGCGGCGGTGTTGCAGGTGACGCCGCCCTTGCGGCGGCACTCGAACCACGCCGACTTGGCGGCGGTTTCCTTGGTCGTGCCTTTGGCAACGGCCCATTGGCCGGTGCCGGTCGAGATCGATTCCACCACCGCCGCGCACGAGCCCTTGCCAGACGCGATGATACGGCAGCCGCCGCCGCACTGGCTAAGCGCCTGGCGCTTCGCGGTTTCGAGGTCGAAGCTGCCGTTATAGGCGGCGGCGCGGCCGTTCGACGAATTGAAGGCGATAGCATAGGCCGCCAGCGCGGGCGTGCCGACAATGACGGCGAACATCAGGCAAGCGGTCAGTAAGGCATTCTTTCGAAGCATTTCGTCCTCACAATGTGCACTGGCGGATTGGCATCCGCGTCAGGCGGAAGCTGCGGTCGTCGCTGCGGGTCAACGGGCGGTTTCCGAACTGCTGGCCGCCCTGCGCCTTCTCGCATTCGTTGGTGATCGGCAGGCCGGAATGACTGTTGCGGAGCTGGATCTCGTCACCGGGGCCGCGCACGAGCTGGAAGCTGCGGTCGCGGCACTCCGACGGGGCTTCACTTTCGTGCTGGCGCCGGCAGTCCCAGTCGCCTTCGCGCGGCGTGCAGGCGTAGCGGACGGTCGTGGTCTTGAGGTTCGAGCGCAGCGTCACCGAGACGTCGAGCTTGACGTTGAACCACCAGAATTTGCTGTCGGTGTCGTCCTCGCGTTCCTTGCCGGGCGTGAGCCGGCCGACGCGGATCTGCGACACCATCTGTTTCGGGTTGCTGGCGAGATGGGCGGCGTCGTAGTCGCGCCCGAAGCAGAACTGCTCGTCTTCCTTGAAGCGCTCCCGCAGCGGCGCCCCGGCCGGGATCGGCGTTGCCTTCTGCTGCTCTGAGCGGCAGGCCGCGATCGGCCGGCTGTCGAGGCGGAATACCTTGTCGTCTTCGCCCGGAGAGAAGTGCCGTATCTGGCTTTCCTCGACCTCCTCGCCGCAGCCGCCGATCAGCACGAAGCCGTTGTTGTGCAGGAGCACGCCATTGCCGCCGGTGCGGGTGAGGCGGAAGCTGCCGCCGTCGCATTCGATCAGGCAGGTGACGCCGTCGCGGGTCTCCTTGTCGCACGTCAGCGAGTTGTGGAAGGTGCTTTTCTTGTCGCGGAAGTTCACGAAAGCGGTGACGGACATCTGGCCGTCCTCGCGGAAACTGCGGATCGCTTCGGCGCGTGCATCCGGTGTCCAGTTCTCGGCCTGGCGCCGCTCCTCGAGCGAGCGCAGCACATGGATGCTGCTCACCTTCTGCTTGGGGTGGGCCTTCATATGGGCGGCGTCATAGACCCGCCCGAAGCAGGCCTCCTGGTCGGCAGTGAACATGGGCGGCCGCGTCTCGGTGACCGACGGGGTCGACCAAGCCAGCGGCGACATCAGCGCCACCACCGCCAAGGTGTGCCTAAAGTTGCGGGAAAATGTGCGGGCGAACAGCGGGGATTGCAGGGGAGCCTCCATCAGCCGGCCATAGTCTCGGGGCCAAATATCGTCAATTATTGTGAACCTTAACCGGTCCTGAACCGACAACTATCATACCTGCAATGGGGCTGGCGGGCCTCCGGTCACAAAGATTGGCCGGCACCGGCGCCCCGCCTCTGTGTGGTTGGGGAAATCGAATGCCATTGAGCTTTTTGCGCGTCGCCAACCCGATGCGCTGCGTCACGCTTGCCGTCCTGACCGCAGGCCTGATGGCCGCCCCGGCCCTGGCTCAAACCGGCAACCCGCCCCCCGCCAAATCCAAGGCGAAGGCTCAGGCCAAGACCGAGAAGTCGGACACCAAGGCGCCCAAGAAATCGTTGGCGGCCGCGCCCCGTATCTCCAATTCGCCGCATCCGACCTTCGACGAGGGCACCGCGCGGCGCATCTCGGCCGCCATGCTGAGCTATTCGACGCTCGAAGTCCGCGGCGGCTGGCCAACCCTGCCGGCCGAGGTCGCGAAGCTCACCCCCGGCTCATCCGGACCCGAGGTGGCGCTGCTGCGCCAGCGGCTCGCCATCACCGACGATCTCGCGCCCCAGTACGCGAAGGGCGACGTCTTCGACGCCAACGTCACCGCCGCGATCCGGCGCTTCCAGTCCCGCCATGGGCTCGAAGAGACCGGCACCATCGGCCAGCGGACGCTCACCGCGCTCAATGTTCCGGTGAGCCGGCGTCTGCGCCAGCTTTCGGCCTCGATGGACCGAATCTCCGCGATGGATTTCACCTTCGGCTATCGCCACGTGGTGGTGAATATCCCGGCCGCTGTCACCGAGGCGATCGAGAACGGCAAGGTGGTGCGCCGTCACGCCGCCATCGTCGGCAAACCCGACCGGCCGTCGCCGACGCTCACGACCTCGCTCACCGCGGTCAACCTCAACCCGACCTGGACGGTGCCGCTCTCGATCGTGAAGAAAGACATCCGGGTGAAGATGCGCCGCGACCCCGGCTACATCGCCCGCATGCACATGCGCGTGCTCGACGGCAACGGCCGCGAACTCGATCCGGGCTCGATCAACTGGAATTCCGACAACTCGCCGAACTTCACCATCCGGCAGGACTCCGGCACCTGGAACGCGCTCGGCGCCGTGCGCTTCGACATGCCGAACCCGCATTCGGTCTACCTGCACGACACCAACAACCGCTCGCTGTTCGGCAGCGACTTGCGCTTCCAGTCGTCCGGCTGCGCGCGCGTCGAGAATCCGCGCGACCTCGCGGTCTGGCTGCTGCAGGGGCAGGGTGACTGGAGCCGCGCGCAGATCGACGCCGCGATCGCGTCCGGCCAGCGGCAGGACATCCGCCTGACCCGCAAGGTGCCGGTGGCCTGGATCTATCTCACCGGCTGGGTGACGGCGGACAACGTCGTCCACTTCCGCGACGACATCTACAACCACGACGGCGCACCCTCGCGCGCGGTGGTGGCGGACCTTGGCGCCCGCGACGACCTGCGCGCCTCCGGCTTCATCCTGCAGAACGGTCAGCTGCCGGCCCGGCCGTCGGCGGCTCTCGACAACCGGTAGCGCTGCTTCACTAAGTCTTTCCCTTCCACATCGCCGCGACCACGGCGGCGATGACGACGATCATCGCGCAGACCAGCGCGACGCAGGCCGGCCAGCCGGCGTGCTCCCAGGCGAGGCCGGCGAGGAACGCGCCGAAGCTGCCGCCGGTGTAGAAGATCGTCACATAGAGGCCGACCGCCGATGGGCGGCCTTCCTGCGCGGCCCACTATTCCACGCCTGTTACGGCCTCGACTCCCGAACGAGTGTCCGCGCCCGTAGGAAGAACGTTATGTCGGCAGCAATGCGCCATATCATGGACAGCAATAGCAGTGCTGATATGGCAGCGATATTTAGCGCTGTATCTAATTCGGCTTCGACGCCAATTTGATAAACCGTTCGAGCAAGGACCAAGAAAACAATAGCATCCAATACAAACAATAGTGGCAGCAAGTAAACGCTGTGCGAGGGCGTCTGCGAGCGAGCGCCTACAAGCATCGTTGCACTGGAGCACAAGATCGTCGCTATCACAACGATCCGAAAAGGAACGAAAAACGGAAGGACATAAGAAAACAGGAGAATGGCTGCTGAGCCCAGCAATACGTTGCGGACATAGCCATCCATAATCGCCTTCATATCATCTATGGATTCAAATGAATCGAACAGCATATAGCGAAACAATGGCGGGCAGTTGTTTTTGCTGAAACGCATGATGATTGGAGATGGAGTTGAAACTTGTGCGAATGTTGCGAATATGAACATCAACGTAGCTGCAATGAGGCGATCCCGCCATAGCTAGCGCCACATCGCGGCGACCACTGTCGCGATGACCAAAATCATCGCGCACACCAGCGCGACGCAGGCGGGCCAGCCGCCATGCTCCCAGGCGAAGCCGGCGAGCAATGCACCGAAGCTGCCGCCGGTATAGAAAATCGTCACATAGAGCCCGACTGCCGACGAGCGGCCTTCCTGCGCGGTCAGCGTCACATAGCCGGTCGAGATCGCCTGCGCGATCAGGCCGCAGACCGCGCAGACCGCGAGCCCGGCGATGATCGCGATCAGTGACGGGATCAGCGTCAGCAGGATGCCGCAGAGCCAGACCGCGCAATTGCCGACCATGAACGGCCGCCGCCCGAACCGGTGGATGAAGCGGCCGGTCAGCGGCGTGATCGCGGAGCCGAGCAGATAGACCAGGAACACCGCGCCGAGCAGCGTCGCGGAGAAAGCGTAAGGCGGCGCCGCCAGCACGAAATTGATGTAGGTGAAGGTGGCGATGAAGTTGAACAGCGTGCCGAAGCCGACCGCATAGGTCGCGACCAGCTGCGGGTTGCGCAGGTGGCTCAGCATCTGCCGGAGCGACGCTTTCAGGCTTTCTGATTTCACGAAGTGGCGTTCGCGCGGCAGCAGCGCGGCGACGACGGCGGCGCCCAGCAGCGTCATCAGCGCGAGCATGACATGGGCGGCACGCCAGCCGACCAGGTCGGTCAGGATGCCAGTGACGAAGCGGCCGCTGAAGCCGCCAACGCTGGCGCCGGAGGTGTAGATGCCGGCCATGCCGGCGACCTCGGACGCCGGCCATTCGTCGCCGATATAGGCGATGATGACCGCGAAGATCGACGGCAATGTAAGCCCCTGGATGAAGCGCCACGCGATGATCGACTGCACGTCCGGTGCGGTCGCGATCATCAGCGTCGGGAAGGCGAGCGCCAGCATCGAGGCGGTGATCACGCGCTTGCGGCCGATCACGTCCGCCACCGCGCCACTGAACGGGGCGGTGAGCGCGACCGCGAGCGTGCCGGCGGTCATGGTGGCGCTGATGACGGCGGCGCTGACCGAGAATTCCGCCGCCAGCGACGGCAGCAGCGCCTGCGGCGAATAGAGATTGATGAAGGTGCAATAGCCGGCGACGCCGACGGCGGTGCCGCGGGCGAGTTTGTTCATCGGGCGGGGAGCGGCGACGTTCATGCCAGCGCTGCTTTCGCGCGCTGCAAGATCGTCTCGGGTGTGCCCGACGCATCGACGCGGTGCCAGGCGAGTACACCGAGATCGTAGCTCTCCTGCGTGCGCACCACGTCGGCGTTGGCGTCGGAAGCGTCGCGCGCGCGTGCCGATGCCCGTTGTGCGCGTGTCGCTACGTCGACTTCGAGGAACAGCCCCTGCAAGCGGACACCGGCGTCCGACGCCGCGCGTTCGGCTTGCTCGCGTTCCTCGGGTCGCGCGAACACGGCGTCGAGGATGGCCGAATGGCCGGCGGCGACGGTGCGCCGGGCTTTCTCGGCAATGACGGCGTAGACCCGCGCGGTCGTCTCCGGCGTGTAGGCTTCCTGCGGCAGCGGTTCGAGCTCGCCCTTGCCGAACAGCGCCTTGCGCTCGACGTCGGAACGGATGACGACCGCGCCCGGTGGCGGCACCAGCGTGGGCGCGAGCGCACGCGCCAGCACCGACTTGCCCGTGCCCGACAATCCGCCGACCGCGACCATGACCGGCGGCGCCGGGGCGATGAAGCGGCGCGCCCAGTCGAAATAGGCGCGGGCGCCACCCGTGATCTCCGTCTGCTCGTCCGGCCTGGCATGCGCCAGCCGCGCCGCCGTCACCTTGGCGCGGATCGCGGCGCGCATCGACAGGAAGAACGGCAGCGCCGCGAGTGCGTCGAGGTTCTCATCGTGTTTGGCCTCGACGAGATAGCGGTTGAACGCGACGTTCGCGGCCGGCGTGAGATCGCGCTCGACCAGGTCCATGAGCAGAAAGGCGAGATCGTAGAGCACATCGCCGGACGCGATCACCTCGCTGAACTCGATCGCGTCGACCAGCACCGGGCGGTTGTCGAGCAGAACGATATTGCCGAGGTGCAGGTCGCCGTGGATGCGGCGGATGAATCCGGTACGCCCGCGTTCGGTGAGCAGCGCACGGACGCGCGTGAATGCTGCGCGGCCGGCCTCCGCGAACGCTTGGTTTTCCTCGGGCGGGAACAACGCGGGCAGCTGGCCGAAGGCGTCGACGTGCTCGTCGATGTAGCTTTCGAGCGCCGCGATCCAGCGCGCGGCGTCGGCAGGCTCGGCGTCGGCGTGCGATGCCGCAACGGTGCGGCCGAGCGCGTCGGCCAGTGCGGCGTCGATCTTTCCCCTGGCGGCGAGATGGTCGAGCGTTTGCTCTTCGTCGAAGCGGCGCATCTCGAGCGCCCATTCCACCGGCTCGCCGCGGCCATCAAGCGCGAGCCGTCCGTCTGGTTCGCGGGTGATGGCGACGACGCGCCGGTAGATGTCAGGCGCGGTGCGGCGGTTGATCGCAAGCTCGGTGTCGCAGGCCGTCTTGCGCTTTTCGAGTGTCGAGTAATCGAGGAACGGAAATCGGACTGCGCGCTTCACCTTGAGGACACGCTCGCCGGCCAGGAACACCGACGCCGCGTGGGTATCGATCCGCTTCACCGCATGGCCGCCATGCGCTTGACCAACATGCGCTTGACCAACATGCGTTGCGGGATCGGCGAGCAGCGCAAACACCGCCTCCTGCGATTCCGTCGCGTCATTCATCGGCGGCACCATTGACCGACATACGATTAACACCGAATTTGTTCCGTTGCGCCCGCACGAAAACCATGGAGGACAGCGTGATCGTCGATGTTCGTACCTATCGCGTCAAACCAGGCATGGCCCAGGCCCAGATGGACGTCTACGAGAAATATGGCCTCGCCACCCAGATCAAATATTGCGGCGAGCCGATCGCCTATTTGTCCGCCGAGAGCGGCGATCTCAACACGCTGGTCCATCTTTGGGCGTTCGAGGATGCCGGCGACCGCGCCCAGCGTCGCGCCGCCATGGCCAAGGAGCCGAACTGGCATGAATATGTGCGCAAGAACGCCGAGAACGGCTACATCGTCGACCAGCGTACCAGCCTGATGGTGCCGGCGAAGTTCGCGCCGATCAGGCGGTAATATTGCCAAGCGGCAAGGGCCTCCCCCCGTCCTCATGGTGAGGAGCGCACGAAGTGCGCGTCTCGAACCATGGGGCCGCCCTCATCCTTCGAGACGCCCGCTTCGCGGGCCCTCAGGATGAGGGCGGGGAGGGTGCGGTGTACTCAATCCGTTTGCTGTATAACGGCGGCATCGATACCGAGGAGAGTTCAATGCGGGCGAGCGACGGCATGCGGACAGGTGGCGAGATTCTCGCCGATCAACTCGTCATCCATGGCGTGCGCCATGTGTTCTGCGTGCCCGGCGAGAGCTATATCGCCGCGCTCGACGGCATGTATGGCGGGCCGATCGAGCTGACGGTGTGCCGCCAGGAAGGCGGCGCCTCGATGATGGCTGAGGCGGTCGGGAAGGCGACCGGGCGGCCCGGCATCTGCTTCGTCACCCGCGGGCCGGGCGCCACCAATGCGTCGGCCGGCCTGCACATCGCCCGTCAGGACTCGACGCCGATGATCCTGTTCGTCGGGCAGGTCGGGCGCGACATGCGCGAGCGCGAGGCGTTCCAGGAGCTCGACTATCGCGCGGTGTTCGGCTCGATCGCCAAATGGGTGACCGAGATCGACGATCCCGCACGCATCCCCGAACTGGTCTCGCGCGCCTTCTATACCGCGACCAACGGCCGCCCGGGGCCGGTGGTGATCGCGCTGCCGGAGGACATGCTGGAGGAGCGCGCCAGCGTGGCGGACGTGCCGGCATTCGAGGTGATCGAGACCTCGCCGGGCGCCGCCGAGATCGACCGCACACGGGAATTGCTGGCCGGGGCCGAGCGGCCGATCGTCATCGCCGGCGGCAGCCGCTGGTCGGAGGCGGCGAGCGCCGCGCTGATGCGCTTCGCCGAGCGCTTCGACATTCCGGTCGCGACCTCGTTCCGCCGCACCCATGTCATGGATCCGCTGCACCCGAGCTATGCCGGTGACCTCGCCAGCGGTCCCAATCCCAAGCTCCTGGCGCGTGTGAAAGCCGCCGATCTCGTGCTGTTGCTGGGCGGCAGGCTCGGCGAATGGCCGTCGCAGAGCTACAGCCTGCTCGACGTGCCGGTGCCGAAGCAGACCCTCATCCATGTGCATCCCGGCATCGAGGAACTTGGCCGCGTCTATCGGCCGACTCTGGGGATTCACAGCACGCCGACCGCCTTCGCCGCCGCGCTCGATCAACTCGCCGCGCCGAACGACATCCGCTGGCGCGATGAGACGAAGACGGCGCACGCCGACTACCTGGCTTTCTCGGAGAAACCGACCACGGTGCCGGGGCCGGTGAACATGGGCGAGATCGTCGTCGGCTTGCGCGACGTGCTGCCGGACGACGCCATCGTGACCACCGGCGCCGGCAATTTTTCGATCTGGGTGCAGCGGTTCCACCGCTATCGGAAGTACGGCACGCTGTACGCGCCGGCCTCCGGCTCGATGGGATACGGCCTGCCGTCGGCCGTCGCGATGAAACGGGCGCATCCGGACCGCACGGTCGTCGCATTCTGCGGCGACGGCGACTTCATGATGACGGGACAGGAATTCGCGACCGCCGTGCAATACGAGCTGCCGCTGATCGCGATCGTCGTCGACAACGGCATCTACGGCACCATCCGTATGCATCAGGAGCGGCACTATCCCGGGCGCGTGATTGCGACCACGCTGCGCAATCCCGACTTTGCCGCCTATGCGAAGGCGTTCGGCGGCGTCGGCTTCACCGTGGAGAAGACCGCGGACTTCGCGGGAGCGTTCAAGGCGGCGCAGCAGTCCGGCAAGCCGGCGATCATCCACATCAAGGTGGATACGCAGGCGATCACGCCATCGACGACGCTCGATGCCATCCGCAAGCAGGCCCAGACCGCGCAGGGGTGAGCGGAGCATGATCCCGAAAAGTGGGCACCGGTTTTCGGAAAAGATCATGCTCAAACGACGAGCTAGTCCCGATCCGATTTATTAGTCGGACCGATCTATTAGTCGGATCGGAGGCTAGCGGTGCATTGCGCCGTTGGGGTGAATCATGGCTCACTCCTTGTCATGCCCTATCGCCGCACTGACAACGTCCGCCGCAAGCTCGCCGCGCGGCACGTCGCCATCCTGGCGGCGGCGCGGGCGCTCGCCTCGGAGGGCGGCATAGCGGCGGTGCAGATCGCGCCGGTGGCGGAGCGCGCCGGCATCGCCGCCGGCACCGTCTACCGGTATTTTCCCTCCAAGATCGACCTCGTGGCCGAGTTGGTCACCGCGCTGGCGCAATCCGAGATCGCGGCCTTGTCGCAAGCCGCCGACGCTGCACCGGGGCCGATTTCGGCGCTCGCCGCCGCGGTGGCGACCTTCGGCGTGCGGGCGCTGGCTGACCGGCGGCTTGCCTTCGCCTTGATCGCCGAGCCGGTCGGCCATGACATCGATGATTCCCGCGTGAAGTATCGCAAGGCACTGGCCGCCGTGTTCGAGACGCGCATCCGTGCCGCGATCGCGGCCCGCCATCTGCCGGATCAGGATGCTGCGGCGGCCGCGCCGGCGTTGGTCGGCGCGCTGATCGAGGGCCTGATCGGCCCATTGGCGCCGCAGGTCGGCGATGACCCGGCACGGCAGCGCGACGCGGTGCAGGCGCTCACGCTCTTTGCCCTTCGGGGGCTGGGGGTGGTGGATGCGCGCGCCCGTGGCCTGGTCGTGCAGATCCGGATGACCGGCGCGTCTGCCCGCTAGACCGCCAGCGGTCCCCGCGTGAATTCGACGCCGAGGCTGGCGCCGTCACGCCACACAATCCGGCAATTGCGGCGCGTCTTGCCTTCGGCGGACAGGAACAGGATGAACTCCGGCGGCGGCTCGAGGTCACCCTGAATCATCATCTTGGCGCCGGTGTTCGAAACATCGGAGAGCATGCACTTATGCGGTGGTTGCTCGGGGCCGATGACGATCCACGCCGGGTAGTGCAGGGGCTGACGCCGGTTTTTCCTGAGGTCGGCTTGGTGCCGGGATCGTCCGGTCGCGGCCATGGGCCTTGCACTCCGCAAACAAACACGTTGAGCGCGCACTATCGGGCGACAGTCATTAATGCCGGGTAACGCCTGCGATGCGCGTTTAGCACAGCACCGTTGCACTACTGCAAGGCGGCGCTACTGCAGGGTCGCGCCAGCGATCCAGTCGGTGACGGCCCGCAAGGCGCTGTCCCCGCTCTCGTCCTTGCGGTGTGCGTCATACACCGCGAGTTGCGCATCGGCCGATGTGCCGCCCGCCGCGATCGCCTGGCAGCGCCTGATCTCGGCGCCGCATTCGAGCGCGTCGATGTCCGACGCGGTTTCCACGATCAGCCGGTCGAGGATCTCGGCAACGGTCACGGCGCCTTCCTCGGCGACGAACGTGCCGTGCACGCCATAGCGCTGTGCCCGCCATTTGTTCTCGACCACGATGGCGCGCGAGACGGCATTCATGTCGGCGTTGCGCCAGGGGTTGTTGTAGAGGTGCCGCGACAGGGTGCGATAGAGGGCGGCAATCGCCAGGGTGTCGTCGAGCAGCGTGCAGCAGTCGGGCGCCCGCAGTTCCAGCGTCGGATGGTTGAGCGACGGGCGGATCGCCCACCAGACGTAGCTCGAGTCTTCCATCACGCCGGCGCGAACCAGCGCGGCGACGTAAGCATCGAACTCCTCCTTGGTACGGAACAATTCGGGGACACCGGTGCGCGGCAACTCGTCATAGGCCGCGAGCCGGTAGCCCTTGAGCCCGGTGCGGCGGGTCTGCCAGAACGGCGACGATGTCGACAGCGCCAGGAACAGGGGCAGATACGGCAGCATGCGGTACATCACGTCGACCCGCGCATCGGGATCCGGCAGCTCGATATGCACGTGCATCCCGCACAGCATGTTGCGCTGGCCGATCATCTGCAGGTCGTCCATCACCGCGTTGTAGCGTTCTTTCTGGGTCTGGATGGACTCGGTCCACATCGCCGTCGGGTGCGTGCCGGCGGCCAGCACAGCGAGGCCGTGTTCGGCGGCGACCGCGGCCAAGGTTTGCCGCAGTTGCCGAAGCTCGCGGCGCGCCTCCGCCATGCTGGTGTGCGGCGAAGACACCACCTCGATTTGCGATTGCAGAAATTCGCCGGCCACCCGGTTGCCGGTCGCCTTGCGGGCAGCCTCGAAGAACGCGTCCGGCATCCCGCGCGCGACCGATTTGGTCTCCGCGTCGACCAGGAAATATTCTTCCTCGATGCCGAATGTGAAATCGCCAGCCATTCGTTGCCTCGGTTGGTGGTCTCACGACTTCAAGTCCGAACCCGAAAGTCTGAACAGACGCACGCGCGATATGTTTTGGGAGGGCGGCGTGAGCCGCATGGCTTAACGCCGATCCCCGTTTCCGGTTCCATGTAAAAGTGACGGAAAAACAACAGGATTGACGCCGTCAATCGTCTTTAATGCGACATCAAGTCGTCAATGCGACATCAGGACCGGCGCCGGCATCGACTTGAGGATGCTACGCGTGACGCCGCCGAGGATGAATTCGCGCAACCGCGAATGTCCGTAGCCACCCATGACGATGAAGTCGGCCGCGGTATCGGCGGCGTGGGCGAGAATCGCGGTCTGCACGTCGGCGCTACCGACGGCAATCCGTTTGATTTCGATACTGACGCCATGACGCGCAAGGTGCCGTTTCATGTTGGCGCCGGTGATCTCGCCGCTCTTGTCGCGTTCGCCGGTCACCACGACGACCTCGACGGCCTTTGCGCGTTGCAGCAACGGGATGGCATCGCCGATCGCGCGCGCCGCCGGCCGGCTGCCGTCCCAGCAAACCATCACTTTGTCGAGCTTGATCGATTGCTTCTGGATCTGCGGCACCACAATGACCGGGCGCCCGGAGCCGAACAGTGCGCCCTCGATCAACAGCTCTTCCGAAACCCCTTGGTCGCGCGGAGCCTGCCCGACCACGGCGATATCAAAGCGTCGTGCGATACGCCCGAACAGGTCGGACGCGCCGGCGATGCTGGCATCGAGCAGGCGGGTCTCCGCCGAGACGTCAGCGGCTTTCGCCGCCGCCTCGAAATCGGTGACGGCGGTCTTCGCCGCTTTGGCGTTTTCCTCGCGCTGGACTTCGATCAGGTCGGTGGGGATGCCGCCGAGCAGGCTCCCGGGGATCACCGGCTCGTAGACGAAGGCAACGCCCACGACATGCGCGTCGTGGGCCTTGGCCATCGAGATCGCGAAGCCGGCGGCGGCGTCGATTGTGCCGCCTCCGCCGAGATTGACGACGAGATCTTTGATCATCGCATCGTTCCCTTGTCCCGCGTAGATAACGTCGGCGGTGCGGGCCGGGTTTCAGGGCAGCTACGGTGTCAGGGGACTACTTTTTGTCGCCGCTGTCACTGAACTGTTTGAGGTAGGCCCACAGGTTGCCAATGTCCTTGTCGTCGCGAACGCCGGCAAAGGCCATCCGCGTTCCCGGCATGCGCTGCATCGGGTTCTTGACGTATTCCGCGAAGCTCGCTTCGTTCCAGGTGATGCCGGAGGTCTTGTTGGCCTCGGAGTAGTTGAAGCCCGGGAACGTACCGGCGGCCTTGCCGTCGAGACCATTGAGTGGCGGCCCGAGCTTCACCTTCGCACCGGGGCCGGCGTCGTGACAGGGAAAGCACAACCGCTTGAACACGCCTTGCCCGGCTTCTACGTCCTGGGTGAGGCCGCTTCCGGTGGACGCGATCACGAACACCGCCGCCAACAACAGACATTTCCTCATTCTCGTCTCCTCATGTGCCGAAACGGCGATCGCAGGCGCGTTCGCCGACACCTTCGCTACCGCTCGGCTGATTCCCCCAACCGGGCCAATTTCAAACGCATAGACTTAGTTCCATTGTGCCGTGAACTGTCAACCGCTCTGGCGCGGATTCTGCGTAGGCGAGGGGCGAGGGCGATTTCGAATGTTAATCCGGCTATAACCGAAGAATTAACGGAGCGGTCCCGATGGCTGTTGTAATGCCGGAGCCGGATGCCGCGGTGCTCGGGCGCCGTGACCGCATCGTCGCGGCGCTCTCGGCGATCGTGCCGGGCGAAGGGGTGATCGCCTCGGAGCGGGCGATGCGGCCCTACGAGTCCGATGGACTGACGGCCTACCGTGCATTGCCGATGGTGGTCGTGCTGCCGGAGACGACGGAGCAAGTGAGCCGCGTGCTCGCCTACTGCCACCGCGAGGGCATCAAGGTCGTGCCGCGCGGCGCCGGCACCTCGTTGTCGGGCGGGGCGCTGCCGCTCACCGACGGCGTGCTGCTCGGCATGGCGAAGTTCAACCGCATTCGCGCGATCGATTTCGACAACCGCGTGGTGGTGGCGGAGCCCGGGGTGACCAACCTCGCGGTCACCCAGGCGGTGGAGCACGCGGGTTTCTATTACGCGCCCGATCCGTCCTCGCAGATCGCCTGCACCATCGGCGGCAACGTGGCGGAGAACTCCGGCGGCGTGCACTGCCTGAAATACGGCATGACCACCAACAACGTGCTCGGCTGCGAACTGGTGCTGATGACCGGCGAGGTCGTGCGCATCGGCGGACGGCATCTCGACTCCGGCGGCTATGACCTGCTCGGGATCATCACCGGATCGGAAGGGCTGCTCGGCGTGGTCACCGAGATCACCGTGCGCATCCTCAAGAAGCCCGAGACCGCGCGCGCCGTGCTGGTCGGCTTCACGCGGTCGGAGGATGCCGGCGACTGCGTTTCGCGCATCATTGGCGCGGGCATCATTCCCGGCGGCATGGAGATGATGGACCGGCCCGCGATCCATGCGACGGAAGAATTCGTGCATGCCGGCTATCCGCTCGACGTCGAGGCCTTGCTGATCGTCGAGCTCGACGGTCCGCAGGCCGAGGTCGATCATCTCATTGCGCGCGTGGAGACCATTGCGCGTGAATGCAGCGCCGTAAGCTGCAAAGTGTCCAAGTCCGAGCAGGAGCGCCTGCTGTTCTGGGCCGGGCGCAAGGCCGCGTTTCCCGCGGTCGGCCGGATCTCGCCGGACTACTACTGCATGGACGGCACGATCCCGCGCGCCAGGCTGCCGCTGGTGCTCAAGCGTATCCGCGAACTCTCGGAGCACTACGGTTTGCGCGTCGCCAACGTGTTCCATGCCGGTGATGGCAACCTGCATCCGCTGATCCTCTACGACGCCAACAAGCCAGGCGAACTCGACAAGACCGAGGAATTCGGCGCGGAGATCCTCAAGCTGTGCGTGGAGGTCGGCGGCGTGCTGACCGGTGAGCACGGCGTCGGCGTCGAGAAGCGCGACCTGATGCCGGCGATGTTCTCGGAAACCGACCTCGCCCACCAGCAGCGGCTCAAATGCGCGTTCGACGACAAAGGCCTGCTCAATCCCGGCAAGGTGTTTCCGACGCTGCATCGCTGCGCCGAGCTCGGCCGCCTGCACGTGCACGCTGGCCGCCTGGCGTTTCCCGACATTCCGAGATTTTGACGCCGTTCGATGACCGACACGCTGAAACCCCGCGACGCCAAGGATGTTGAAGGCGCCGTGCAATGGGCGCTCGCCGAGCAGAAGTCGCTCGAGATCATCGGCCATGGTTCGAAGCATGCGATCGGCCGGCCGGCGCAGACCGACCTGACGCTCGACCTGTCCTCCCTGTCGGGGGTGACGCTCTATGAGCCCGAAGAGCTGGTGCTGACGGCGAGGGCAGGGACGCCGATCGCCGACATCGAGGCGCTGGTCGCGTCGAAGGGCCAGCAGCTCGCATTCGAGCCGATGGATTACGGCGCGCTGCTCGGCGGCTGGCCCGGCGCCGGCACCATCGGTGGGGTATTGGCGGGGAACCTGTCCGGCCCGCGCCGGATCAAGGCCGGCGCGGCGCGCGACCATTTCCTCGGGCTGACGGCGGTGTCGGGCCGCGGCGAGACCTTCAAGTCCGGTGGACGGGTGGTGAAGAACGTCACCGGCTACGACCTTTGCAAGCTGGCCGCCGGCTCCTGGGGAACCTTGGCGGCGCTGACCGAAGTCACCATCAAGACGCTGCCGCGGCCGGAGGCCGAGGCGACGGTCGCGGTCGCCGGCCTCGACGATGCGGCCGCGGTGAAGGCCATGACCGCGGCCATGGGATCGTCCTGCGATGTCTCGGGTGCCGCGCATTTGCCCGCCGCGGTGGCCGGCACAATCCCCCTGGCCGGGGCGGCGGGTGCGGGCCGTGCGCTGACGCTGCTGCGGCTGGAAGGCGTGGCGCCGTCGGTCACGCATCGGCAGGCGGCGCTGATCGAGATCGTGAAGCCGTTCGGCGAGGCCGGCATCATCGCCGAACCGTCATCGCAGGCCGTGTGGCACGCGGTCCGCGACGTGCTGCCGTTCGCGGCGAGCCGGACCGGCGCCGAGCAGCCGCTCTGGCGGGTCTCGACTGCGCCGACGCGGGGCGCCGAGCTGGCGCGGATGATCGCCGGTGGCACCGACGCCACGTGGCTCTATGACTGGGCCGGCGGGCTGCTTTGGGTATCGATCGCCAGCATCGGTGACGATGCCGGGGCGGCCGTGGTGCGCCGCGCGGTGGCGGCTTGCGGCGGCCACGCGACGCTGGTTCGCGCGCCGGCGGCTTTGCGCGCGGCCGTGGAACCATTTGAACCGATGGACGCCGGCCTGGCGGCATTGACGAAGCGGGTGAAGGAGGGCTTCGATCCGAAGGGGGTCTTCAACACCGGCCGCATGTGGGCAGGCGTGTAGCGATGCAAACCTCTTTCACCCTGGCGCAGCTCGCCGATCCCGACGTTGCGGAGTCGGAGAAGATCCTTCGCACCTGCGTCCATTGCGGGTTCTGTACCGCGACCTGCCCGACCTATGTGCTGCTGGGCGACGAGCTCGATTCGCCGCGCGGCCGCATCTACCTGATCAAGGAGATGCTGGAGCATGACGCCCCGGCAACCAAGGATGTGGTCACCCATATCGACCGCTGCCTGTCCTGCCTCTCCTGTATGACGACCTGCCCGTCCGGCGTGCACTACATGCACCTGGTCGACCACGCCCGCGTCCATATCGAGAAGACCTATCGCCGGCCGCTGCTCAACCGCGTGCTTCGGTCGGTGCTGGCGGCCGTGTTGCCCGACAACCGACGTTTGCGGGCCGCGCTGGCGTTGGCCCGCCTGGCACGGCCGCTCGCCCCCTTGTTCCAGTGGATCGGCCTCACGCCGGTCGCCGCGATGCTGCGGCTTGCGCCGGGGCATCTGCCGGCGCCAGGTCTGGCTGAGGGGCTGGCTGAGGGAGCTGTGGCTGCGGGGCATATCTTTCCGGCGGAAGGTGCGCGCCGGGGCCGTGTGGCGCTGATGGCGGGCTGCGTCGCGCCGGTGATCGGGCCGTCGATCACCGAGGCGGCCATCCGCGTGTTGACCAGGCACGGTATCGAGGTCGTGCTTCCCAAGGGGCAAGGCTGCTGCGGCGGCATCGTCCACCACATGGGCCGCGAGCACGATGCGCACGCCGCCGTCCGGCGGAACGTCGACGCCTGGATGGCCGAGGCGGACGGCGAGGGGCTCGACGCCATCCTCATCACTGCTTCCGGCTGCGGCACCACGGTCAAGGACTACGGTTTCATGCTGCGGACCGACACGGCCTATGCCAGCAACGCCAAGCGGATCTCCGCGCTGGCCAAGGACATCAGCGAGTATCTGGCGGGGCTCGACGTGCACGCGACCGGCGTCGCGACTGGCCTTGTGACGGCCTATCACGGCGCCTGTTCTCTACAGCACGGACAGAAAATCACGCGCGAGCCGAAAGAATTGCTTTCCAGAGCGGGCTTCGTGGTCAAAGATGTACCGGAAGGACATTTGTGTTGCGGATCGGCAGGGACCTACAACATCCTTGAGGATGACATCGCGAAACGGTTGCGTGCGCGCAAGGTCGCGAATATCGAGAAGGTCAAGCCTGACGTGATTGCCGCCGGCAACATCGGCTGTATCACGCAGATCGCGGCGGGCACGAACATCCCGGTGGTTCATCCGGTCGAACTGATCGACTGGGCTACCGGTGGTCCGCAGCCCGCGGCATTGAAGGGGACGATGCGTACCGCCGCTACGGCGCGTACTGCCGAGGCGGCACTCTGAGAGGTACGGAACGGGCACGAGCCTTGCAGCGTGTCACTGGTAACAGCGTCACTGTGACAGCAGTCGTGCTGTATGCGTGTTGTGCCTGATGCAGGCAGGCCGAGCCGTACTGGCAAATTCAGCCGCAACGATCGGAGGACGATCATGGCGAAGAAGCGGAAGAAGTCGAAGACCAAAGCGAAGAAGATGAAGCGCGCCGCCCCGGCGAGCAAAAAGAAAAAGAAGAAAGTAGCAAAGAAGAAGGCTGCAGCCCGGAAGCCGGCGGCTAAGAAAACCGCCAAGAAAACCGCCAAGAAGGCCGCAAAGAAAGCCAAGAAGCGGTCGGCGCCGCGCAAGTCGATGCCGAAGATGGGGACACCCGCACCGGCGGCGGCGCCTGAGGCTGCGCCGGAGCCGACACCCGGCATGGGAGCACCATCCATGGGCTCGGGCGGCTAAGCCGCGCTCGCAGTACCTGACAACAAACCGCTCGCCGCGCTTGCGGCGGGCGGTTTTTGTTTGGGGGTGGAAGCAGGTTTGCGGTCGCGCAAGCTTCGCGCAATCGCCGCGCGCCTGCGGGTCCGGTCGGGCCCCAGGCCCGATTGCATCGGGATGCCCGCGCCAATAGCATGACCGCATTCGGAATGGCCGGCCGGGCGCCGACACCGTTCCACCCCCGACACTGACGAGGTGTGCTATGGCCTACAACATCCTGCTCATGGGCGCGTCCTACGGTTCGTTGCTCGCCTCCAAGCTCTTGTTCGGCGGCCATTCTATCCATCTCGTCTGCCTGCCCGCCGAAGCCGACCTCATCAACGCCGAGGGCTTCGAGGTGCGCCTGCCGATCCGGGGTCGCCCCGATCCGGTGGTGCTGCGCTCGCGCAACATGCCCGGCAAGGTGACGGCCGGCCCCGCCACCGGCGTCGACCCGAAGAGCTACGACCTCGTCGGCCTCTGCATGCAGGAGCCGCAATACCGTTCGCCGGGCGTGCGCGAGCTGCTCGACGCGGTCGCGAAGTCGCGGGTGCCGTGCATGTCGATAATGAACATGCCGCCGCTGCCCTACGTGAAGCGCATCCCCGGCCTCGACTACGCGGCGCTCGAGCCGGCCTACACCGATGCCCGCGTCTGGGACTCGTTTGACCCCAAGACGATCACGCTCAACAGCCCGGACCCGCAGGCGATCCGCCCGCCGGACGGCAAGGCCAACGAGCTGATGGTCACCCTGCCGACCAACTTCAAGGTGGCGCGGTTCGACGACGACAAGTCGACGGGAATCCTGCGCCAGCTCGAGAAGGACGTTGACGCCGCCCGTTTCGACGCGCCGGAGGGCAAGATCGAGCTGCCGGTGAAGCTGCGGGTCTACGATTCGATCTTCGTGCCGCTCGCCAAGTGGGCGATGCTGCTTGCCGGCAACTACCGTTGCGTCACCAAGGACGGCATGCGCACCGCGCAGGAGGCGGTGCACTCGGACATCGAGACCTCGCGTGCGGTCTACAATTTCGTCTTCGACCTGTGCGTGAAGCTCGGCGCCAAGCCGGAAGACCTCGTGCCGTTCGAGAAATATGCCGCGGCGGCGCAGAGCCTGGTGCGTCCGGCCTCGGCCGCGCGCGCGCTGCAGAACGGCGCGCCGAACATCGAGCGCGCTGACAAGCTGGTGCAGCTCATCGCCCGTCAGAAGGGCCTGAGCAACGCGGCGATCGACGACCAGGTGGCGCTGGTCGACGAGCGGCTGGCGGCGAACCGCAAGAAGGCGGCCGCCTAAAGCAGGACCCCGAGGCGCGCATGCCGTTCCATATCGGACTGCTGCTGTTCCCCGACATCACCCAGCTCGACATGACGGGGCCGTATGAGGTCTTCATCAAGTTCCCGGATGCCAAGGTGCATCTGGTCTGGAAGACCCGCGATCCGGTGACCGCGGGCGGCGGCATGCAGATCGTGCCGACCATGACCTTCGCCGAGTGCCCGCAGCTCGATCTGATCTGCGTGCCGGGCGGCGCCGGCATGAATCCGCTGCTCAACGATGCCGAGACGCTCGACTTCATCCGGCGGCAGGCCAAGGGCGCGCGCTACGTCACCAGCGTCTGCACCGGCGCGCTGGTGCTCGGTGCGGCGGGCTTGCTGAAGGGCAAGCGGGCGGCGACCCATTGGATGAGCCGCGAGATGCTGGCTTCGTTCGGCGCGACGCCGGTCACGGAGCGCACCGTCATCGACGGCAACGTGATTACAGGCGGCGGCGTTACCGCCGGGATCGATTTCGCGCTGGTGGTGGCGGCGGAAGCCTTCGGCCGTGACGTCGCCGAAGCGATCCAGCTCGGCATTGAATACCACCCGCAGCCGCCGTTCACCGCCGGCTCGCCGGAGTCCGCGGCGCCTGCTTTGGTGGCGAAAGTCCGTGCCGGCGCCGCCAAGCGCCAGGCCGAACGGCAGGCCGCGGTGGATGCCGCCGCCGCCCGGCTGCGCTGATCCGAACCAATGACCCAGACCTTCGCCGGCCATTACCCGCTCGAGAATAGTGCTGACGAAATCGAGCGGCTGCGCATCCAGGGTGACGGGATGGCGCCCGACACGGTGGCGATGCTCGATCGCATCGGCGTCGGGCCGGGTTGGCGTTGTCTCGACATCGGTTGCGGCCCCCGCGGCATCACCGATCTCTTGAGCCAGCACGTCGGTCCTGATGGCCGCGTGGTCGGCCTCGACATGGACGAACGGCATCTCGCGCATGCGCGCGCCAAAGCGCCCGCCAATGTCGCGTTCGTCCGCGGCGACGCCTATGGCTGCGATCTGCCGGCGGCGTCGTTCGATCTCGTGCATATGCGCTTCGTGGCGAGCACGGCCGGTGACCCGGAGCGGTTGCTGCGCGAGGCGATGCGGCTGACGCGCGCCGGCGGCGTGGTCGCGTTGCAGGAGCCGGACGGCTCGACGCTCAACTGTCATCCACCGCATCCGGCGTGGGATCGCCTGAAGGCGGCGCTGCTCGGCGCCTTCGCCGGGGTGGGCGCTGATCTCACACTCGCCCGCCGGCTTTATGCGGTGGTGCGGCAGGCCGGCCTCGCCGACGTGCAGTATCGGCCGTTCCTGGTCGGCGTCCGCGCCTGCGATCCGATGGTCGACTACCTGCCGTCCACGGTGGAGTCGCTGCGCGGCACGGTGCTCAGGCTCGGGCTGATGTCCGAGGCCGAGTTGTCCACCGCTCTCGCCCAATGCCGCGAGCATTTGCGCGATCCCGGGACGGTTTTTACGATGTATACCGTCGCGCAGGTGTGGGGCCGCAAGCAGGCCTGATGTGATGAACGAATTAGACTCGTCGAATGGAGTCGTAGAATCGCCGCGAGTTCGGCGCGCTCCCTCTCCCCGGAGGGGAGAGTGGTGGGGTGAGGGGGTTCGAACCTATCGAGGGACCTAGTCCCCCTCACCCCACCCCTCCCCCTAATGGGGGAGGGAGCAGACCGAATTCGCCGCGCTGTCACCAATAGCCTCGGCGATTGTGAGTGCTAACGCCGTCTGGAACCATTCATGGCTGCTGCTGAGCTGCAATCCGGCGGCGACGTCTCGGTCTCGCTGCGAGGCGTCAACAAGACGTTCGCGAGCGGCATCACCGCGCTCGATCGCCTGGACCTCGATCTGCGGCCGGGCGAGTTCGTGTCGCTGCTCGGGCCTTCGGGTTGCGGCAAGTCGACCGCGCTGCGGCTGGTCGCCGGCCTGATGGAGCCGACGCGCGGCACGGTGTCATGGCCGGGCGGGCAGCGGCCCAGCGGCCGGCACGGGCAGATCGGCTTCGTGTTCCAAGAGCCGACGCTGATGCCGTGGGCCAGCGTGGCGGGCAATGTCGCATTGCCGTTGTCGCTGCGCCGGTTCGATCGCGCGGCAACAGACGCGCGCGTCGCCGCGTCGCTCAAGCAAGTGGGGCTCGACGGGTTCGCGGCCTCTTATCCGCGTGAGCTATCCGGCGGTATGAAGATGCGCGCGTCGATCGCGCGGGCGCTCGTTACGGAGCCGGCGCTGCTGCTGATGGACGAGCCGTTCGCTGCGCTCGATGAAGTGACGCGCTTCCGGCTCAACGACGATCTGCTGGCGCTCTGGCGCGAAGTCCGGCGAACGGTGGTGTTCGTCACCCATTCGGTGTTCGAGTCGGTTTACCTCTCCGAGCGCATCGTGGTGATGACGTCGCGGCCCGGCCGCGTCTTCACCGAGATCAAGATCGATGCGCCGTATCCGCGCGACCGCCAGTTCCGCACCTCGGCCGACTATGCGGCGCTGTGCCGTCAGGTCTCCGAAGCGCTCGCCGATGCAACCGTCGGAGGCGGCGCATGAACGGCGACCCGGTCGCGCCGGTCATGCCCGCGCGCAATCGCGCCGAACATGCATTGCGGCTGCTGTTGCCGGTCGTGGTGCTGGCGCTGAGCGTGCTCGTCTGGGAGCTGATCGTGCGCGTGCGGGAGATCCCGCCTTACGTGCTGCCGGGTCCCGGCCTGGTGTTCCGGACGCTGATCGCGGATTGGGCGCTACTGTCCGACTCGCTCGTGGTTACGCTCATCACCACCTTGCAGGGCTTCGTGCTCGCGGTGGTCGGCGGCGTCGGGCTTGCGGTGCTGTTCAACCAGTCGCGCCTGATCGAATATTCGTTCTATCCCTATGCGGTGATCCTGCAGGTGACGCCGATCGTCGCGATCGCGCCGTTGCTGCTGGTGTGGCTGCCGCAGGAGGCTGCGGTGCTTGCCTGCGCCTGGATCGTCGCGTTCTTCCCGGTGTTGGCGAACACGACGCTGGGGCTGAACTCGGTCGACCACAACCTCGCCGACCTGTTCCGGCTCTACGGCGCGTCGCGGCTCCAGGTGCTGCGGCGGCTCAAGCTGCCGGCGGCGCTGCCCTACATTCTCGGCGGCCTGAAGATCGCGGGCGGCCTCTCGCTGATCGGTGCGGTGGTCGCGGAAATGGCGGCAAGCTCCGCTGGGGCCGGCTCCGGTCTTGCTTATAGGATCGCCGAGTCCGGTTATCGGCTCAATATCCCGCGCATGTTCGCGGCGCTGGTGCTGCTGTCGGTCGCCGGTATCGTGATTTATTTCGCGCTCGCGCTGTTCTCGCATCTGATGCTGCGGCGCTGGCACGAAAGCGCCGTGTCGCGCGAAGGCTAGTTTCTATTCCATTTGCCGGTCTATGATCGCCCCGCACGGGCGCGCGACGCCCGACGAAATGTCAGGGAGGTCTTCATGCGAGGCGTGGTCTACGGTTTGTTGGCGGTCGTTACGGGCCTGTGCGGATTTGCGGGCACGCTCTCCGCCCAGCAGGCGCCGGTCCCGCAATTCCGGCCCGAGCCGTTCTGGCCCAATCCGCTTCCCGAGAACTGGATACTCGGTCAGGTCTCCGGCATTGCCGTCGATCGCAGCGACAATATCTGGCTGATCCACCGGCCGCGCTCGCTGCTCGACGACGAGAAGGGCGCACAGGAAAATCCGCCGTCGACGATCTGCTGCCGTGCCGCGCCGGCGGTGCTGAAATTCGACAGCGCCGGCAAGCTGCTTGCGTCCTGGGGCCGGCCCGGAGCGGGGCAGGGGTTCGACTGGCCGCAGCAGGAGCACGGCATGCACGTCGACAATGACGGCAATGTCTGGACCGCCGGCAACGGCCGTGAGGATGGCCAAATCCTGAAATTCTCGCCCGACGGCAAATTCCTGATGCAGATCGGCAAGCCCGGCAAGTTCGAGGGCTCCAACGTGACGACGCGGCTCGGCAGCCCCGCGCACATGGTCACCGACGATGCCGCGAATGAACTCTACGTCGCCGACGGTTACCAGAACCGGCGCATCATCGTGTTCGATTCCAAGACCGGCGCCTACAAGCGCCACTGGGGCGCCTACGGCAAGCCGCCCGGACCGGACGACAAGCTCGCGCCATACAGCGAAGCGGCGCCGGCGTCGCAGACCTTCGGCAATCCCGTGCATTGCGTGCGTATCGCTAACGACGGGCTCGTCTATGTCTGCGACCGCGTCAACGATCGCATCCAGGTGTTCAAGAAGGACGGCAGCTTCGTGAAGGAATTCCGCGTCGAGGCGAAGACGCTGCAGAACGGCTCGGTCTGGGACCTCGTGCTCTCGACCGATCCGGAGCAGCGCTACATCTTCGTCGCCGACGGCGCCAACGGCCAGATCCACGTGATCTCGCGCGAGGACGGCAAGCTGCTTACCCAATGGGGCCGCCACGGCCGCCAGCCCGGGCAGTTCAAGTGGGTGCACAACATCGCGATCGATTCCAAGGGCACGCTCTACACCTCGGAAGTCGGCTTCGGCCGCCGCGTGCAGAAGTTCTCGCCGGTGCCGTAGCGCTTCTTGACGATACCCCTCTCGGCCTCATGGTGAGGAGGCGCGAAGCGCCGTCTCGAACCATGGGGCCGCCTCATCCTTCGAGACGCTCGCTTCGCTCGCTCCTCAGGATGAGGGCGGAGAAACAGCTTATGTCCCCAGCGTGAGCCGCACCGCGATCCCGAGCGCCGCCATGATGGCGACGACCTCGATCAGTCCGCGATGGAAATAGAACGCCAGCAGTGCCGCGATCGCGGCGAGCGCGCTGGTTTTCAGGTCGAGCGCCAGCGGATCGAACGCAAACCAGCGCACCGGGCCGTAATACGTCTCCTTCACCTGGCCGAACAGGACGTGCAGCGCGAACCAGACCGACAGGTTGAGGATGACGCCGACCACCGCGGCGGTGATCGCGGCGAGCGCACCCGACAGCCGCCGGTTGGACCGCAGTTGCTCGACGAACGGCGCGCCGGCGAAAATCCACAGCATCGACGGCACGAACGTGACCCAGGTGGTGAGCGCTGCGCCGATGACGCCGGCCGTAACCGGCGAGAACGGCACCGGATCGCGAAACGCCGCGAGGAAGCCGACGAACTGCGTCACCAGGATCAGCGGGCCGGGCGTCGTCTCCGCGAGGCCGAGGCCGTCGACCATTTCCGGCGCGGTCATCCAGCCGTAGGTCGAAACCGCTTCCTGCGCCATATAGGCGAGCAGCGCATAAGCGCCGCCGAAGCTCACCACCGCCAGCTTGGAGAAGAACAGTCCGATGCTGGTCAGCACATGGCTCGGGCCGAACGCCAATGCCACGAGCGCGACCGGCGCCCACCAGACCGCGAGGCCGACGATCGAGGCCGTTGCCGCCTGCCGCCAGCGGTTGGGGGAGGCCGGAACCAGGGGGCCGGTATCGTCTTTCAGGCCGATGAGCGCGGGCGACGACCGCGCCACCAGGAAGCCCACCAGCGCGGCGGCGATCACGATCACCGGAAACGGAATCGCCAGGAAGTAGATGCCGACGAAGGCCGCGCCCGCGATGGCGAGCAGCACCGAGGTCTTGAGCGCGCGCTTGCCGATCCGGATCAGCGCCTCGATCACGATCACCAGCACCGCGGCCTTGATGCCGAACAACGCTCCGTCGATCAGCGGGATGCCGCGTCCGAGCGCATAGGTGAGGCTCAAGCCCAGCATGACCAGCGCGCCCGGCAGCACGAACAGGATACCGGCCGCAAGTCCGCCGCGGACGCCATGCAGCAGCCAGCCGATATAGGTCGCGAGCTTTTGCGCCTCCGGTCCCGGCGACAGCACGCAGAAATTCAGCGCATGCAGGAAACGCGGCTCGTCGACCCATTTTTTCTCGTCGACCAGGACGCGGTGCATCATGGCGATCTGGCCGGCCGGCCCGCCGAACGACAGGCAGCCGATCTTGAACCAGACCTTGAAGGCCTCGCCGAAGCTGGGCAGCGCGGCCCCGCCCGGCGTCGTGGTGGTTGTTACGGGTTCGGTGGTCATCGAATAAAGCTCAGCCTCCCTCCATGCTGAAGGAGGCGGTGCTTGGGTTCACGTGCTTTGGGCTCGGAAGCCGCCCGCTCGTAAGCCTTGGGACGGGGCGACCGCCGCGAGCCCCGATAACCCATCATTATCGCGGACTTTCACAACGGGCAACGTCATTCCCGGTCCGGGTTGCTCTTGCTTTGCGGCAGGCGCTAAGGTCCGGCCCGACCAAGAAGAATTTACTCATCCGGGGAGCCTAATGGCCACAGTTGAAACCCGCGCCCTGAAGCCGGCGGCGGCAGGCATCAACGACGATATCGGCGAGGAGACGCGGCTCAAGCTCTACCGCTCGCAGGTGTTGCTGCGCGACGCCGAGCAGCGCGCCTTCGACCTGTTCCTGCAGAATCTGGTGAAGGGCACGAGCCATCTCTCGCTCGGGCAGGAGGCGGTGGCGGCGGGCTTCGGCGTGGCCATGCAGCCGGGCGACCTCTCGTTCTGCACCTATCGCGGCCATGCGCACACGCTGGCGCGCGGCGTGCCGGTCGAGCAGGTCTTGGGCGAGCTGATGCAGCGCGACAACGGGCTGATGCGCGGTAAGGGCGGCTCGATGCATCTCACGTCCGTCGAGCACGGCGTGATGGGCTCCTACGCCATCATCGGCGCGCACCTGCCGATCGCCTGCGGCGCGGCGTGGCGCGCGCAATACAAAGGTACGAAGGAGGTGTCGGTCTGCTTCTTCGGCGACGGCACCACCAATATCGGCGCCTTTCACGAGGCGCTCAATTTCGCCGCGGTGTGGAAGCTGCCGGTGGTCTTCGTCTGCGAGAACAATCTCTACATGGAGTACACGCCGATCGCCTCGGTGACGGCGGTGGCGCAGCCGGCGGCAGATCGCGCCGCGGCCTATGGACTCGAGCGCATCCTCATCGACGGCAACGATGCCGACGTCGTCTACCGCGCTGCGCAGGCCGCCTTTGCCAAAGCGCGGGCCGGCGACGGCCCGTCGCTGATCGAATGCCTGACCTACCGGCACAGCGGCCATTCGCGCGCCGATCCGGCCAAGTATCGCCCCGAGGGCGAACTCGAGAAATGGAAGGAGCGCGATCCGGTGAAGATCTACCGCGAGCGGCTCAAGCAGTTCGGCGTCGACGACAAGGTGATCGTCGGCATCGAGACGGATGTGCGCAAGATCGTCGATGACGCCACCGAGGCCTGTAAGGCCGCGCCGATGCCGCCGCTCGATCTCCTCACCACCGATGTCTATGCCGACGGGGGCTTCGCATGGCGGAACTGACCTATCGCGACGCCGTGGCGCGTGGCATCGCGCAGGAGATGGAGCGCGATGAGGACGTCGTGTTCCTGGGCGAGGACGTGGCCGGCGCCGGCGGCGTGTTCAAGGCGACGGTCGGGCTGCTGGAGAAATTCGGTCCGATTCGCGTGCGCGACACGCCGATCTCCGAGCAGGCGATCCTCGGCGCCGCCATGGGTGCGGCGATGACCGGCCTGAAGCCGATCGCCGAGATCATGTTCTCGGACTTCTTCGCGGTGTGCTTCGACTATATCGCCAACGAGTTCCCGAAGAGCCGCTACATGACGAACGGCCAGGTCAAGTGCCCGCTGGTCGTGCGCACCGGCAACGGCGCCGGCTCGCGGTTCGGCGCGCAGCATTCACAGAGCGTCGAGAACTGGTGCATGATGATCCCCGGCCTCAAGGTCGTGGCGCCGTCGAATCCCCGCGATGTCATCGGCCTGCTGGCGGCGGCGGTGCGCGACCCCGATCCGGTGATCTTCTTCGAGCACAAGTCGCTCTACGCCACCAAGGGTGAAGTGCCGGACGGCGAGATCGTCGACACGCTCGGCACCGCGGCGATCGCGCGCCCGGGCAAGGATGCGACCATCCTCGCGCTGGCGCTGATGGTGCCGCGCGCACTCGCCGCGGCGGAGAAACTCAAGGCGGAACACGGCATCGACTGCGAGGTTGTCGACGTGCGCTCGCTGGTGCCGCTCGACACCCAGACGATCCTCGGATCGGTCGGACGCACGCACCGGCTGTTCACGGTCGAGGAGAATCCGCGGCTGTGCGGCTGGGGCGCGGAGCTCGTCTCGATCGTCGCCGATGAGGCGTTCTACGATCTCGACGGTCCGCCGGTGCGGATCACCACGCCGCACATTCCGCTGCCGGCCGCCGACATCCTGGAGGATATCGCGCTGCCGACGGTTGACCGGATCGTCGATCGGGTGAAGCGTTCGATGAATAGCTGATCTGCGTTTCAGGCCGCTCGTCCCCGCGCAAGCGGGGACCCAGTTCGTAAGCAGCACTGGATTCCCGCTTGCGCGGGAATGAGCGGAGAGAGCCAGCAAGGACAGTTCCCAAGGACAGGCACCATGTACGAAAACCTTCTCGCTAACGTTCCGACTGATCTCTGGATCGGCGGCAAGTGGCGCAAAGCCTCCGACGGCGCGCGCTTTGATGTGATCGATCCGGCAACGGAGAACACGATCGCCTCGGTCGCGAGCGCGACCGTGGACGATGCCCGGGCGGCGGTCGACGCCGCAGCGGCTGCTCAGGTCGGCTGGGCCGCGAAGAAGCCGCGCGAGCGCGGCGAGATCCTGCGCAAGGCGTTCGAGCTGATCATGCGCGATGCGGAACGTCTCGCGAAGCTGATCACCATCGAGAACGGCAAGGCTTTGTCGGATTCACGTGGTGAAGTCGCCTATGCGGCCGAGTTCTTCCGCTGGAACGCGGAGGAGGCAGTGCGCAATCTCGGGCAGCTCTACAATGGGCCGTCGTCGGGCGCGCGCATCGTCGTTCAGCACAAGCCGGCCGGCGTCGCGGTGCTGGTGACGCCGTGGAATTTCCCGGCCGCGATGGCGACCCGCAAGATCGGCCCGGCGCTCGCAGCCGGCTGCACGGTCGTGCTCAAGCCGGCCTCCGATACGCCGCTCACCATGCTCGCGCTGATGCCGATCCTGGAGGAGGCGGGCGTCCCGGCGGGTTGCGTCAACGTGATCCCGTCGCGCTCGTCGGGCAAGGTCGTGGGCGCGATGCTGCAGGATCCGCGCGTGCGCGTGGTTTCCTTCACCGGCTCGACCGAGGTCGGCCGCACGCTGCTCAAGGCTGCGGCGGACAATATCGTGAAGCCGGCGATGGAGCTCGGCGGCAACGCACCGTTCATCGTATTCGAGGACGCCGATATCGACGCCGCCATCGAAGGCGCGATGATCGCCAAGATGCGGAATATGGGCGAAGCCTGCACGGCAGCGAACCGCTTCTTCGTGCATGAAAAGGTGCACGACGAGTTCGCCAAGAAGCTCACCGCCAAGATGGGCTCGCTCAAGATGGGCAACGGCCTCGACGACGGCGTCGCGGTCGGGCCGCTGGTGAACAAGGAAGGCCTCGACAAGGTGATCGAGCTGGTCGAGGACGCGGTCGGCAAGGGCGCGAAGCTCCTGACCGGCGGCAAGGCGCCGGGCGGCAAGGGCTTCTTCTATCCCGCGACCGTGCTCGCCAACGTTCCTGACAACGCCAAGATGCTCAACGAAGAGATCTTCGGACCGGTGGCGTCGTTGCAGACCTTCAAGTCGGATGACGAGGTCATCCGCCGCGCCAACGACACCGAGTACGGTCTCGTCGCTTATCTTTACACCAAGGACCTGAGCCGCGGCATGCGGGTCTCCGAAAAGCTCGACTTCGGCATGATCGGCCTCAATCGCGGGCTGGTCTCCGATCCGGCGGCGCCGTTCGGCGGCATGAAGCAGTCTGGCATCGGCCGCGAAGGCGCGCACGAAGGGCTGATGGAATTCCTGGAAACGCAATACATCTCGGTGACGTGGTGAGCGCATCGCATCCGCTTGTCGGCACCTGGCGCTATGTCGACGCGAAGCTCGATGGCAAGTCCACGCGTCCGAACGGCAAAGGCATGATCTATTACGCGCCGTCCGGCGCGATGATGTGCCAGGTCTCGCCCGGCAACGTCGCGAGGGCGGGCGCCAAACCCACGCCCGAAGAAGCGCTCGCCGCGCTCGATGGCCACATCGGCTATTTCGGGACCTACTCGATCGACGAGGCGGCGCAGACCGTGACGCATCATCGGCTCGGCAGTGTGCAGCCTGGGGACACCGCGGACCTCGTGCGCAAGTTTACGATCGAAGGCGATAAGCTGACGCTCAATACGGTTGGCACGAACTATTTCGTGTACTGGGAACGCATGAATTAATGAAGTTGGAAGGCGTAGCAAATCTCAATCCGTCATCCTGAGGTGGCCGCGGAGCGGCCCTCGAAGGATGCGCGGCCCGGGCCGTCGCCCTTCGAGGCTCGCCATAGTGCGTTATAGACGCGCGTAGACACGCTTAAGGCTCGCACCTCAGGGTGACGGGTCCGGGTTCGGGCAGGGAGAATCGGAATGGACGTGCTGATGCCGCAGCTCGGCGAGACCGTGGCTGAAGGCAAGATCACGAAGTGGTTCAAGTCGGCCGGCGACGCCGTGAAGCCGGGCGACAACCTGTTCGAGATCGAGACCGACAAGGTGTCGATGGAAGTGCCCTCGACCACGACCGGCACGCTCTCGGAAATCCGCGTCGCGGTGGGCGAGGTGGCGCTGGTCGGCGCTGTCGTCGCGGTGATTGCGGGTGATGGTGCAGCAGGTCAAACCGTCAGGGACGCACCGGCGGTTGCTTCCCCTCTCCCCGTTGGGGAGAGGGTCGGGGTGAGGGGGGCTAGCTCTCCCGATAGGTCAGGACCCCCCTCACCCCAGCCCACTCCCCCTCGGGGAGAGGGAGTCCGATCGGTGTCCGCGGCAACACCGAGGACTCCAACGCCATCAGGTCCGCTCGATCCGTTCTTCGAGGTACGGACGCCCGAGCGCAATTACGGACCGGCCCGTATCGCGGGCGGCACGTTCGTCACGCCGCTGGCGCGGCGGCTGGCGAGCGAGGCGGGAATCGATCTCGGCCGCATCACGCCGTCGGGCGCGCATGGGCGCATCGTCGCGCGCGACGTGGAAGCTGCCGCCGTCACGCAGCCGCGTGCAGGCGCCGCCGCCGTGGCGCGCGGCCCCTCGGCATCGGAAGTGATTGCGCTCTACCGCGACGTTCCGTTCGAGGAAGTGCCGCTCGACGGCATGCGCAAGACCATCGCCACGCGGCTGGTGCAGGCGAAGCAGACCATCCCGCACTTCTATCTCACCGCCGACGTCGAGATCGGCCGCTTGCTCGCGCTGCGCGAGGACGTCAACGCCGCCGCGCCCAAGGGTGCCGACAAGGCACCCGCCTACAAGCTCTCGGTCAACGATCTCGTCATCAAGATGTGGGCGGCGGCGCTACAGCGCGTGCCGGCGGCCAACGCGGTATGGGCGGAGGATCGCATCCTGCGCTTTACACATTCCGATATCGGCATCGCGGTCGCGATCGAGGGCGGGCTGATCACGCCGGTGATCCGGCAGGCCGAGCTTAAGTCGCTCAGCGCCATTTCCGCCGAGATGCGCGAACTCGCCGAGCGGGCTCGCGCGCGCAAGCTCAAGCCGAACGAATACCAGGGCGGATCGTCGGCGATCTCGAACCTCGGCATGTACGGCGTCCGCGAATTCTCCGCGATCATCAATCCGCCGCACGCGACCATCCTCGCGGTCGGCGCATCGCGACGGCAGGCGGTCGAGAAGGAAGATGGCTCGGTCGGCTTCGCCAGCATGATGACGGTGACGCTGTCCTGCGATCACCGCGTCGTCGACGGCGCGCTGGGGGCCGAGCTTCTGGCCGCCTTCAGGGGATTTGTCGAGCAGCCGGTGACGGCGCTGGTGTAGCGCTTGTTTGTTGAGCAACATAGTCAATCCCGGAGTAGCGCAGCTATGGCTGACGGAAAGATCGAGGTCCTGCTGTCGGGGCCGCCCAAGCCGACTATCGTCAATGGGCTCGCGCCGTTCACGGTACACCGGCTGGTCGATGCCAAGGACCGCGACGCACTGCTCAAGGAGGTGGGCCCGCGCATCCGCGCCATGGCGGTGAGCGTGTCGTCCGACAAGATCGGCGCGGAGCTGATGTCGAAGCTGCCGAAGCTCGAGATCGTCTCCACCTTCGCGGTCGGTTACGACCACGTCGACGTCAAATGGGCGGCCGAGCACGGCATCACCGTTACGAATACGCCGAAGGTGCTCAACGAGGAGGTCGCCGACACGGCGCTCGGGCTGATCCTGTGCACGGTGCGCGAATTTCCCCAGGCGGAACGCTACCTGCGCGCCGGCAAATGGGTCGAGCGCGCCTATCCGCTCACCAAGGCGACGCTGCGCGACCGCACCGTCGGCATGGTCGGCATGGGCGCCATCGGTCAGGCGATCGCGCGGCGGCTGGACGCGATGAAGGTGCCGGTGGTCTATCACTCACGGCGGCCGGCGGCTGATGTCGCCTACCGCCACTATCCGAACCTCGTCGAGATGGCGCGCGACGTGGACATCCTGGTCGCGATGACGCCGGGCGGGGCGGCGACCAAGAATCTTATCAATGCCGAGGTGCTCAAGGCGCTCGGGCCGAGCGGCATCTTCATCAACATGGCGCGCGGCTCCGTGGTCGACGAGCCGGCGCTGATCCAGGCGCTCAGGGACAAGACCATCATGTCGGCCGGCCTCGACGTGTTCGTGCGCGAGCCCGAGGTGCCGCCGGAGCTGATCGCGATGGAGAACGTCGTGTTGTTCCCGCATCTCGGTTCCGGCTCGGTCTACACCCGCACGCAGATGGACCAGCTCGTGGTCGACAACCTCAACGCGTGGGCGGCGGGCAAGGGGCCGCTCACGCCGGTCCCGGAGACGCCGTGGCCGCCGGTTCGTTCTTCGTGACCAGTTCGTTCTTCATGATGCCGGACGGCATGACGGGCCGTGCTCCGCCGTGCTAGTTTGGGCAACGGCCGGGGACGCAAGCGTTTGGTGAGTTCATGGTGCGCATTGTTGCGTTGCTCGCGGCTGTGATCCTGACGTTGCTGCCCGGCGCGGCGCGCGCCGAAGGCGCTGTCAACGAGGCCGCGCAGGCGATGGTCGGCGGCTGGGAAATTTCCAATACCGACCGCGACCGCCGCTGTCCGCTGGCGTTCACGGTCGATCCCGCGCCCGGCGGCTACAAGGTCGATTTCGAGCCGGTTTGTACGGGTGCGTTCCCCATCCTCGGCGATGTCGTGGCCTGGACCTTCGGTCCCAAGGATGTGCTGCGGCTGCTCGACGCCAAGGGCGCGGCGTTGATGGAGTTCACTGAAGTCGAGAACGGCATGTTCGAATCCGAGCGCGGCGCGGACGGGCTGTTGTTCCTGCAAACCCAGGCGGCGCTGAAGGTCGATGTCCGCACCGCGGAGCAGATCGTCGGCGACTGGAATCTGCTGCGTGAGATCGACAAGCCGCTCTGCCGCCTGACCTTGTCCGACACCGCCAACGGCGATGCCTTTCGCGTGATCGTGAAGCCCGGCTGTGACAAGGCAATTGCCGCCTTCAATCCCACGACCTGGCGGCTCGATGGTGATCAGCTCGTCCTGAGCGGCCGCGGCAACGCGTGGCGGTTCTCCGAGAGCGACCCCACCGTCTGGGAACGCGTGCCGCTCAGCGTCGATCCGCTGCTCCTGGTGCGACAGTGAGGCGGTTGACCTTTGTCGCCGCGGCTTCTTGATTCATCCCGAATCCGATGATCAGGGAGTAGATAATGCGGCCTATCGGTCCAACAGCAGCGATCACCCTGGCGGCGTTGATCGCCGTCGCGTCGTCGCCGGCGATGGCTCAGGCTGAAACCGCCGCCGACTTCTACAAGGGCAAGACCCTGACGCTGATCGCGGGCTTTCCGCCCGGCGGCGGTTACGACACCTATGTGCGGGTACTGGCGCGCCATTACGGCCGCTTCATCCCGGGTCAGCCCAACGTCGTGGCGTCCAACATGCCGGGTGCGGGCTCGCTGACGGCCGCCAACAACATCTACGCCAAATACGCGCCGGACGGGCTGGCGCTGGCGATGTTCGCATCGTCGGCGGCGATGGAGCCGTTGATCCGCAACAAGTCGGCGCTGTTCGATCCGACGAAATTCAGCTGGGTCGGTTCGATGTCGCAGGACGTCGCCTATTGCGGCGTCTGGCAGCACGCGGGCGGCGCCATGACCTTCGACGAGATGCTGACCAAGGAGACGATCATCGGCGGCGGCGCGCCGGCAGCGATCACCTATCAGCACCCGATGGTGCTGAAGAATACGCTCAAGGCCAACCTCAAGATCATCCAGGGCTACGCCGGCACGCGCGACATCAACCTCGCCATGCAGCGCGGCGAAGTGAACGGCACCTGCGGCATGTTCGGGTCGTCGGTCAATGCGCAGTACGGCGCCGAGGTGAAGGATGGGCGCATGAAGCTGTTCATCCAGATGGGCAGCAAGCTCTCGAACGCGTTCGGCAATATCCCCAGCGTGTTCGACTACGCCAAGACCGACGAGGATCGCCAGATTCTGCAATTCCACTTCGGGCAGCTTCTGCTCGGCCGTGCGCTGGCCGGTCCGCCCGGCATTCCGGCCGACCGGCTGACGGCGCTGCGCACCGCGTTGTTCGCCACCATGAAGGATCCTCAGTTCATGGCGGAGGCAAACAAGGCCGGCCTCGACATCGATCCGGTGCAGCCGGAAGAGGTGATGGCGTTGCTCAAGCAGTTCGCGGCGTTCTCGCCTGCCATCCTCGACAAGGCGAAGGACGCCATGGGGCGGTAGCGCCGGTTGTACCGATCGCCGCCGTCCGCTACCAAAGAGTCAAAGAAGACTTGGTAACGGGGAGGGACGGTCATGCGATTTTCCCGTGCGCGCCGCCAAGGCGTCGGGTTTGCCAGTGTCTTTGCGGTTGTCGTGCTCGCCGTCATTCCTGCATTTGCGCAGCCGGCGGCGCAGTGGCCCGACCGTCCGGTGCGGCTGCTGGTTCCGGTCGGCGCGGGCGGCGCGGCCGATACGCTGTCGCGCAACCTGTCGAGCGCCTTCCAGCAATTCGCCAACGGGCATCCGCTGATCGTGGAGAACCGGGTCGGCGCCGGCGGCACCGTCGCTGCCGCCGCGGTGGCGCGCGAGAAGCCGGATGGCTACACGCTTTTTCTCGCCGAGGTCGGGCCCAACGCCGTGTCGCACATGCTCGGCAAGCTGCCTTACGATCCGCACACCGCCTTCACGCCGATCATGCACGTCGCCAGCCTGCCGGCGGTCGTGCTGATCCGTCCGACGCTGCCCTACAAGACGCTCGCGGAGTATGTCGCGGCGGCGAAGCAACAGCCGGGCAAGTTCAACTATGCGTCGGCCGGGGTGGGCAACTGGACGCACCTGTTCATGGCCTATCTCAACAGCCAGGCCGGGATCGACGTGGTCAACGTCATCTACCGCTCCGGCGCCGAGATGCTCACCTCGCTGCTGCGCAACGACGCTGATACCGCGATCATCACGGTGTCGACGTCGCTCGGCCAGATCAAGGAAGGCAAGATCCGCGCGCTCGCCGGCGCGGCGACGCGGCCGATGCGGCAACTGCCGGAAGCGCCGCCGGTGGCGCAGACCATCCCCGGATTCGACGTCACCGTCTGGCACGGCATCGTCGGGCCGGCGGGCATGGACCCGGCGCTGGTCGCGCGGATCAATGGCGTCTTCACGCAGGTGCTGCAGGTGCCGTCGGTACGCACGGCGATCACTGAAGCACAGGCTGCCGATATCGTCGGCGGCACCCCGGCTGAGTTCGACACGTTCATCAAGAGCGAGCTCAAGCGCTGGCCCGAAGTCGTGCGGGCGGCCGGCATCAAGCCGGAATAGGCGAATTAACCGCTTTTGCGCCGTCGCTGGCCGCGCCCGCCGAACGCGCATCGAGTGCCCACAATATGGGCACGGAACTCGGCGTGCCGCTATTAGCGGCAATTGGAATTACAAAATTTCCAGCAATTTCAGCCCATTGCCCCTGAAATCCGCTTGGCACATCAATTGCTATCAGTAGGTCAGTCAATGACGACTACCGTTCGCCGGTTACTGAAGCCGCTGTTGGCCGAAGTTCTCAGGAACAGTGCGCGAAGTGCCCTTCTACTTGAGGGGGCTTGGTAGCTCGTCGCAATTCCCTGCCTGAATGGGCTTGCGGATTCCTGTTTCCGATCGGCGCGCGGTTGGAAAGCAGGAAGACGCATGAGCCAAGTATCAGCATCGCCCAGAAAGAAACTGGTCGTCCTCGGCAACGGCATGGCCGCCGGCCGTGTGCTGGACGAACTCTTCGCCCGCGCGCCAGATCTCTATGAGATCACCGTCTTCGGCGCCGAACCCCGCGTCAACTACGACCGGATCATGCTGTCGCCGGTGCTCGCCGGCGACAAGCAGTTCGACGACATCATCATTCACGACGACGCCTGGTATGCGCAGCACAACATCGACCTGCGTCGAGGCGAAACCGTCGTCGCCATCGATCGCGCTGCACGAAATGTGCGCACGCAGTCCGGCATGGTCGAGCCATACGACGAACTGATCATTGCGACCGGCTCCAGGCCGATCCTGCTTCCCATCCCCGGCGCCGAGCTTCCCGGCGTCGTCACGTTCCGCGACCTCGACGACGTCAATGCCATGCTGACGGCCGCCAAGGGCGGCGGCAATGCGGTGGTCATCGGCGGCGGTCTGCTCGGCCTCGAAGCGGCCGCGGGGCTCGCGCTCAACGGGATGAAGACGACCGTCATTCATCTGATGCCGACGCTGATGGAGCGCCAGCTCGACCCCAATGCCGCGTACCTGTTGCAAAAGGCGATCGAAAAGCGCGGCATCGAGGTGCTGACCGGCGCCAACACCAACGCCATTCTTGGCGACAGCAAGGTGACGGCGGTGCGCCTCCAGGACGGACGGACCCTGCCGGCCGATCTCGTGGTCATGGCGGTCGGTATCCGCCCCAACACGGCGCTGGCGAAGGACGCGGGTCTCGAGGTCAAGCGCGGCCTCGTGGTCGACGATTTCCTCATGACCAACGACGAGCACATCTACGCCGTCGGTGAATGCGTCGAACACCGCGGTCAGTGCTACGGCCTGGTCGCGCCTTTGTACGATATGGCCAAGACGCTCGGCGCCAAACTCGCCGGTGAGCAAGCCAGCGGCTATGCCGGATCCTCCACCTCGACCAAGCTCAAGGTCACCGGCGTCGACCTGTTTTCGGCCGGCGACTTCGCGGAAGGCGAGGACGAGATCGTGCTGCGCGACCCGTCGCGCGGCGTTTACAAGCGTGTCGTGCTGCGTGACAACCGCATCATCGGCGCGGTGCTCTACGGCGATACCGGCGACGGCCCGTGGTACTTCGACCTGCTGAAGAAGAGCACCGACATCGCGTCGATGCGCGACATGTTGATCTTCGGGCAAGCCTACCAGGGCGGCGGTGCACCCATGGATCCGGCGGCGGCCGTCGCGGCGCTGTCGGACGACGTGGAGATTTGCGGCTGCAATGGCGTCTGCAAAGGCACGATCACGAAGGCGATCACCGCGAAGGGCCTGACCACCATCGACGACGTTCGCTCGCAAACCAAGGCGTCGTCGTCCTGCGGTCAATGCACGTCCAAGGTCGAAGCGCTTCTCAAGTTCACGTTGGGTGACGCCTATTCCGCCTCCGGCCGCAAGCCGATGTGCAAGTGCACCGACCTCACCCATGAGGAGGTGCGCGGCTTCATCCTGTCGAAGGAGCTGAAGTCCGTTCCGGCCGTCATGCAGGAGCTGGGCTGGAAGACTTCGTGCGGTTGCCCGTCATGCCGCCCGGCGCTCAACTACTACCTGTTGTGCGCCTGGCCGGGCGACTACCGCGACGATCCGCAGTCGCGTTTCATCAACGAACGGGCCCACGCCAACATCCAGAAGGACGGCACCTTCTCGGTCGTCCCGCGCATGTGGGGCGGCCTGACGACGCCCGACGAGCTGCGTGCGATCGCCGATGTCGCGGAGCGGTTCCACGTCAAGACCGTGAAGGTGACCGGCGGACAGCGCATCGATCTGCTCGGCATCAAGAAAGAAGATTTGCCGGCGGTGTGGGCGCAGCTCAGCGCCGCGGGAATGGTGTCGGGGCAGGCCTATGCCAAGGGTCTGCGCACCGTAAAGACTTGCGTCGGCAGCGAATGGTGCAGGTTCGGCACCCAGGATTCGACCGGTCTCGGGGTCAAGCTCGAGCACTTCCTGTGCGGATCATGGACGCCGGCAAAGGTGAAGCTTGCCGTGTCCGGCTGTCCACGCAATTGCGCCGAAGCGACGGTGAAGGACATCGGCGTCATCTGCGTCGAGTCCGGCTACGACATCCACATCGCGGGCGCCGCCGGCCTGCATGTCCGCGCCACCGACCTGCTCGGTCACGTCGCGACCGAGGAGGAGGCCATCGAATATGTGGCCGCCGTCCTGCAGCTCTATCGGGAGCAGGCCGCCTATCTGGAGCGCATCTGGAAGTGGGCCGAGAAAACCGGTCTCGAAAAAATTCGCGCGGCGATCATGGACGATCACGAAGGCCGCCGCGCGCTGCTCGAACGGTTCAAGAAATCGCAGCACGCGGTGCGCAAGGACCCGTGGGCGGAGCGCGCCGCCGGTCAGGAACTGCACGAATTCATGCCGCTTGCCGTGCTGAACACGGTCAAGCCCCTGGTACCCGCGGAATGAGCGACGCCATGCAGCACTCGAAAGACTTCTGGTTCGATATCGGTCCCCTTCACGCAATCCCCCAGCGGGGCGCGCGCACCGTGAAGACGCCACGCCGTGAGATCGCGGTGTTCCGCACCGCGAGCGACGAGGTGTTCGCTCTGGAGAACCGATGCCCGCACAAGGGCGGTCCGCTGAGCGACGGGATCGTGCACGGCCGCAAGGTCGCGTGCCCCCTGCACAACTGGATCATCAATCTCGAAGACGGCGAAGCGACGGGCGCAGACAAGGGCTGCGCGCGAAGCTTCCCGGTCAAAATCGAAAACGGCCGCGTCTATCTCGACATGGGCGTCGCAGCGGCACCGTAGCGCGCCAAGCTCTCAATCTTCCCGCAAGTCAATCTCCACGCTTAGATAAAGGACTGGAAATGGCCTATCTCGTTCCCTCGGAATTCGTCACCAAAATGGTCGACGCTGGCGAATCCAAGATCTTCATGTCGACGCGCGACACGGTCATCCGGGCCTACATGGCCGGCGCCATCCTGGCGCTGGCGGCCTGGTTCGCGATCACGATAATTGTGCAGACCGGGGTGCCGCTCATCGGCGCGATCCTGTTCCCCGTCGGCTTCTGCATTCTCTATCTGTTCGGCTTCGACCTGCTCACCGGTGTTTTCGTCCTGTGCCCGCTCGCCCTGATCGACAAGCGGCCGGGCGTGACGTTTAGCGGCGTGCTGCGCAACTGGGGCCTCGTCTTTGTCGGAAATTTCGCGGGCGCCTTCACCGTGGCCGTGATGGCGGCGATCGTCACGACGTTTGGCTTCTCGTCGCCGCCCGACAAGGTCGGGCAGATGCTCGGCGTCATCGGCGAAGGCCGCACCGTAGGCTACGCCTCGCACGGCGCCGCTGGCATGCTGACGCTGTTCGTCCGCGGCATGCTCTGCAACTGGATGGTCTCGGCCGGCGTGGTCGGCGCCATGATCTCCACGACGGTCAGCGGCAAGGTGATCGCGATGTGGATGCCGATCATGCTGTTCTTCTTCATGACCTTCGAGCATTCGATCGTGAACATGTTCCTGTTTCCGTCAGGCCTGCTGCTCGGCGGCAAGTTCACGTGGTTTGATTACATCTTCTGGAACGAAATCCCGACCGTCGTCGGCAATCTGGTCGGCGGTCTCGCCTTCACCGGGCTGACCCTCTACGCCACCCACATCAAGACGGCGCCGAAGCGCGTCGTCGTCGACTGATCTCAAACAATGCGACCTCCGCCCCCGTAACAAGGGGGCGGAGGTTGCCATTTTCGGCGCCTGAATGGCTGGTGAACTCAAAATTTCGGTCGGGCAGCATTCCGACAAGGGCCGCAAGGAGACCAATCAGGATTTCCACGGCGCCCTGTTCCCGGACGAGCCGCAGCTCGGCCTGAAGGGCGTCGCGATCGTCCTCGCGGACGGGATCAGCAGCAGCAACCACAGCCGCGTCGCCAGCGAATCGACCGTCAAAGGCTTCCTGACCGACTACTATTGCACGCCGGAATCCTGGTCGGTGAAGACGTCGGCCTATCGCGTGATCGCGGCCACCAATTCCTGGCTTCATGCGCAGACCCGGCGCAGCCAGAACCCCTATGACAAGGATAAGGGGTACGTCTGCACGATGAGCGCAATGGTCATCAAGGCGGCCGCGGCGCACATCTTTCATGTCGGTGACTCGCGCATCTACCGCGTGAACGGCAATGCGCTCGAGCTGTTGACCGAAGATCATCGGGTCGTCGTCTCGTCGGAGCAGAGCTATCTCAGCCGTGCCATGGGGGTGAATCCCCAAATCGAAATCGACTACCAGATGCTCAAGGTCGAGCGCGGAGACATCTTCGTCCTGGCGACCGATGGGGTTTACGAGCACGTCGGCGCCCGCTCGATTATCAAGACCATCGGCGACAATGCCGACGATCTGGACAAGGCCGCCAGGGCGATCGTCGATCAGGCCTTCCAGGGAAACAGTCCGGACAACCTGACCGTTCAGATCGTCAGGGTGGACCAGGTGCCCACCGGCGAGACGAGCGACCTGTTCGGTCAGGCATCGAGCCTGCCGCTGCCGCCTTTGTTGGAAGCGCGGATGCTTTTCGACGGGTACCGCATCGTCAGGGAGCTGCATGGCAGCAGCCGCAGCCACATTTATCTGGCTGTCGATACGGCGGACGACACCCTGGTGGCCCTGAAGGTTCCCTCGATCGACCTGCGCGACGATCCCGAGTATCTCAAGCGCTTCCTCATGGAGGAGTGGGTTGCGCGGCGGATGAACAGCGCGCATGTGCTCAAGCCCTGCCTCCAGTCGAGGAAGCGCAACTATCTCTACGTCGTCATGGAGTACATCGACGGGCAAACGCTGACCCAGTGGATGGCCGACAATCCTAAGAGCGACCTCGCGACCGTGCGCGGGATCGTGGAGCAGATTTCCAGGGGTCTCCAGGCTTTCCACCGGATGGAGATGCTGCACCAGGATCTGCGGCCGGCCAACATCATGATCGACAAGACCGGAACGGTGAAGATCATCGATTTCGGTTCGACGCGGGTCAAAGGCGTGATCGAGGCAGCGCCTTCCGCCGACCGTCATGAGATCCTGGGAACGGCTCAGTACACGGCGCCGGAGTATTTCCTCGGCGAAAACGGAACGTCGCGGTCGGATATCTTTTCGCTCGGCGTCATCACTTATCAGATGCTGACCGGGCGGCTTCCCTACGGCGCACAGGTAGCCCAGACAAGAACGAAGTCGCAGCAGCGCAAGTTGCGGTACGGCTCGGCGTTGGATGACAACCGCGAAATTCCGGCATGGATCGACAGTGTGCTCAAGAAGGCGACGCACCCGGATCCGTACAAGCGCTATGACGAATTGTCCGAATATGTCTATGAGCTGCGGCATCCCAGCAAAGACCACCTCGAGGCATCGCCAGCGCCGTTGATCGAGCGCAATCCATTGCTGTTCTGGAAAGGCCTTAGCCTTATCCTTGCGGTGATTGTCGTAGTTTTGCTGTACAGCAAATACGGCTAGGCGCTTCGCGGAAGCCCCTAGCGCGTCTTCCGGCGGTGTATCTAATCCCGGCCTGCCACTTGCGCGTGCTTGCCTTCAGGTTGTGGGCAGTTCCAAGGTGGCTACCTCATCCGGGAGTTTGTCATGGCCCGCCAATCAAGGCTTGCTTCGCTTTCCATCGGTGCGCTCGTGAAGATGCGCGACGAGATCGGATCCATCCTTAGCCGGCGGGCCGATGCCTTGAAGAAGGAGTTGCGGGCGCTCGGCGAGGACTACAAAGAAGTAGGCCGTATCGCGATTTACGGTCGCAAGAAGTCCGGCAAGGTCGCCGCCAAATATCGCCACCCGAAAACGGGAGAGACGTGGGCGGGACGTGGCGCGCAGCCGCGATGGCTCACGGCCGAGATCAAGGCCGGCAAGAAGCGCGACGATTTCCTGATCGTCAAGGCGCCGCGCAAGACCCGGAAGAAGCGCAAGGCCAAAGCCTAGTCCGAGATGCCTTGATCGCGGCCTCGCCACGCCGATGCCCGCCTGCGTCACCGTCGGCTTGAGGGCGTCGGGTCACCGGAAGGACTCGGGTCACCGGAAGGACAATGGGCGGCGGCGTCGAAGCGATCGGCCGAGAGGCCGGCACGGCACCGAGCGACCCGCCGGATCACGCCACCGACACCCCGTGCGAAGCCGGGGGCGGCTGCTTGGTCCGGCTACTTGGCCAGGCCCTGCGAGCGCAGCCAGTCAATCTTCCGGCTGCCGGAAAGCCACTCGTCGCATTCTTCCTTGCTTTTCAAGCCCCGGATGAAGCGGTCCTCGACCCCGGGACTTCTGGCAATAATCTGCCAGTCCTCCGGGGCCACGCGGTTCAAGCTGAAAGTGACGCGTTCTTTTGCTTTTGCCATGCAGGCCTTTTAGATTCGATCGGCCGGGGAGGCAATCCCGGCAAAGGGGGGGCGTTTCGCGCCTCGGGTTCAATCGGCTGCGGTCCCTTTCTGGCCCGCGCCCCGGTCCCTTGCCCGACAATGATTTGATCGTGCGCGGCGACGCCGTGCGACCCCGCCATTCCCATGTCCCCACGTGAGCCTCGCTTCGAAAGCGCGTGGTGCATCGAGTTGATTCGCTGTTGGGGCTCTGCCACAACAATCATCATGATCAATTGCGTTGGTCATGATTGACGACGGGGGGAATTATGACATTTCGCCGGAGCGCACCCGCGGCGCTGATTACCGCGGTGGTTATCGTTGTTGCAGGCGTGACTTTCATTTCGGATCGTTTGTTCAGCGGCCTCACGGCTTCGGTCGAGAGGAGCCAATTCCAGCTCATGCAGTCGATCCTGGATACCGCGCTGCGCAATGCTGCGGATGAGGCTTTGGCGCGGGCCGACATTGTTGCGTCGCTGCCAGTGACGAAGCAAGCCGTTGCCGCCAAGGACCGCGAGCGCCTGCTTGCCGAGTATGCTGAGATGTTCACGGTGCAGAAAGCCCGGCGTGGGATCGACCAGATCCAGTTCCACGTGCCGCCTGCACAATCGCTGCTTCGGCTGCACGACCCCTCGGCGTTCGGCGACGATCTCACCCGATTCCGGCCCATCGTGGTGGCGGTCAATCGCGAGAAGGCGGCGCGCAAGGGTGTTGCCATTGCGCGCGGCGGGCCGGTGATCGTTGGCGTGACGCCGGTGCAGGATGCCAAGGGCGCCCACGTCGGCAGCGTCGAGTTCGGGCTTGATTTCGGTCGCCTGATCGACGGATTGAAAGCGGCCTATGGGCTCGACTTCACGGTTTTCATCGAGGAGAAGCCGCTGCGCGAATTCGCACAGGGCCTCAATCCCGCGGTGCTGAGCGAGCAGAATCGCCTTGGCCGGTTCATTCGCTTCCACACCACCAATGGCGCCGTGATGAAGGAGCTTGTCGGTGACGCGGATATCGCGACCGTCAACGAGCCTGTCCGCTATACCCGCGACTCGCAAGGCCTGCCCTACGGTGTGCTGCTGGTGGCGCTGCGCGATGGCGCCGGCGAATCCATGGGCGTGATTGCGGTCGCACGCGACTTCAGCGGCTCGCGCGCGGCCGCCGGGCGCTCCCTGGTCTGGCAGATCTGTCTCGGCATCTTTGCCATTGTGATCCTGTCCGGCGTCGTGATCGTCGTGCTGCGCGGCTTCCTGCTTCGTCCGCTTGATGTCCTCGACCGACGCGTCGCCGCCATGGCTGCCGGGGAGCGGACCACGATGCTGGAAGAGACCGACAAGTTCTGTCCTGAAATCCAGCGGCTGGGGGAGAACCTGGAGCGAATAGAGACGCAGCGCGGGGAGCGCGCGCCATGAGACGTGTGATTTTCAGACGTCTGGTCTTCGCGCTCCTGGTCTGGACGCTGGGTCTTCCGGCACATCAGGCGGCCGCCCAGGAGAATAGCCTGCCTACGGGCAAGGGCTTGCCGATCCGGGTGAAAGCGGCGGTCGCCTTCGTTGAGGTCTCGGCGTTCAATGAGAATGCCGGAACGTTCAAGGCGACCGTCGACGTGCGACTGCGCTGGGAGGACCCGCGGTTGCAGCGGCCCGCCGTGGAAGCGACGGACCCGCCCAGGGTCTATCGCGGCGCGGAAGTGCACGCGCAACTGGCCAAGCTTTGGGTGCCGAACGTCGAGTTGGTGAATCGGCGGGGCCGGGCGACCTACGCGGCGGACGGGTTGCGCATCTATCCCGACGGCCGGGTCGACCTGATCAAGCGCACCAGCGCAGAGTTCACCACGGCGTTCGATGTGGAGCGCTTCCCGTTCGACCGGCAGAAGCTTCGGCTCGAGGTCGCGATCCGCGACCGGACATCCGACGTGGTGATGCTGGAGTTCGATCAGGACGATCTCGACTTTAGCCGCGCGGCTTCGACTGCCACTTTGGATGGCTGGGATCTGGGACCGGTAACACTGCGCAACGATCCGCTCATCGGCTGGCACGGCGATTCGCACGCACGGGTGCAGGCGTCGCTGGAGGTCACCCGTCAATCGGGGGCGGTGGCCGCCGCGATCTTCGTTCCGTTGTTTGCATCGCTCCTGATTCCATTGCTTGGAATCTGGCTGAACCGGACGGAAGATGGAAAATTCCAGATCGAGACGTTCGAGTTCGTCAACCTCATCGTCGGCGGTCTGTTCGCCGTGATTGCTCTCAACTTCACCGTCAACTCGATGTACCAAGTGCTCAGCTCCGGCGACAATCCAGTGAACCGGCTGTTCATTTTGAACTACGTCACGCTCGGGATCAGCCTTATGGTCAACGTCCTGCTGTTCCGCTTCAGCGTGGTCGAGCGACTGCTCGGGCGCTACGTCCAGGAGCAGCTCTATCTGTTCCTGATGTGGGCGGTTCCCTTGCTGGTGATGACGATGGCCAGCGCGGTCGTGCTGGTGGCGCTCGCATAGGCTACCGCTTTACCGGTGACCGGCAGCGGTCAGGCAATGAACCAAACCGGGGCTCGCGACACTAAAGGTCACGGGAGCGCGTTCGCGCTCTGGTGATCTGATACCTGCGCGTGAGCCCACAATGATTTCCGTCATTCCCGTTGAACTCATCTGGCTGACCGTCATCACCGCCATGGTGATGGCCGGCGTCCTCGCCGCCACGGCCGAGTAACGTTCGGCATCGCGGGCCGATTATCTCGATTGGCGAGTTCGCGCGCCGCTGGCGCTATTTGGCCTGCCCGATGTCGAGACGTTCGATCTTGCCTGCCGGCGAGAGTTGGAATCTGAAATAGGTTCGGAAGTCGCCCCACCTGTCCGAATGGAATGCGCCGACGATATCGAGCCCGTGATTTTCGACACGCTCGATCGAGGTGAAGCGTTCATGGCCCAGCGCGTCGTCGGTGAATTTTTGCAGCGAACGCGCGTTACCGTCGTCGTAGAGCTTCGCATCGGGCTCGAAGAGCGCCGACCAGGCTTTTCGGTCGCCCTTCTGCAGCGCTTCGATGGTGGCCTTGACCGTTGCGTTCGTGAGGGCGTCGGTGAGCATCAACCGCAACTCCTCCATTGCCGCGAAGCGCTACATCCATTGAGTTTGCTGGTGCGCCCAATGGAGAACCAGCATTGCCAGCCCAAGCAGCGCGCCCAGCACGGCAAGTATCGTCAGATTCTGCCGGCCAGGAGCGATCTCAATCCCGAGCCGCGGCAGCAGTTTTCTGACGACCGCCACCGAGATGATCTTGAGCACGGCACAAAAGAGCGCGCCGCCACCAATGATGTACCAGGACGCGCTCGGAGGAAACCAAGATAGCAGCCACGGGGGCGCGGAGTCTTTCCAAGACGCGAGCAGCGTCGAAAATCCAAACAGGAATACGAAGGCCTTGATGAACTCAGGACCGAGCGTGTCGGGAACGAGCCGTATCCCGATCTTCTGAAGCACCCACTCGATAAAGTCGTCGTCGGTAAGGAACAAAAATAGGCCGAGAGCACTGGGGAACCACGACGAGAAGAACAATCCGATAAGGCCAAAAACAACCATCAAAAATATGAAGTGCGTCACGAAATCTCTGCGGCCCCACGGCCGCGATGATTCCGACGCGCGCGAGGATTGAACACCTTGCGAAGGTGCATGCGCCGGCTCGGACCATTCGCGTTGCTTCACGTCCTCACCCCCAGCCGAAGCATCAATCATAGACTCCGTCTCTGAAACGCTGCGCCCTGCCCATTTGGGTTGGTCGTTTGCAGCAGAGGCCTGGTTCATGCCGGGAGCGAATGGGAGCGCGCGCTGACCATCGCGCGTGGATACACCGGGTGTGATCGTCGGTGCCGGACTGCCTAAAAATAGAGCAGCCGTTCCCCTGGCGCGGCGCGCGGCAACAACCGTTTGGTAAGCATAGCCCTTTAAGAACAACTTACGATAATTCGAGCAATTGGCCCGACCCGTCCCCGCCTCGCCCGCTTTTCCATGGCAAACAGCTTCAAGGGAATCGATCTGGATGCCGGGTTGAAGCCGATCGTCCCGCATATGGCGATGGCGCAGGAATACGGCGGCGTCCTGCAACAGTTGCAGTCGGTTTGGGACAACTTGAGTCTGCTTGGGCAGTTGGCAGGCGGCGGAATCGACATCAGCAATACGCGCCACGCCTTCAGCGACCTCGCATCCGATCTGCTCAACCAGCTCGGAATGGAAGGGCTCAACAAGTGCCTGCAGGACGCGCGATCCAAAGCCCAGGTCGCGATCAATATTCTCGTCAGAAACCTGTTTGAGCGGACTGCAGACATCGGATTCCTTGCGTGTGACGAGGATATCCGCGCCTTCTTGCGCAATCGTGGGGCTCCTGATCAGGACGACGCATTGCGAGCCTTGCGGACCAGGTTCGGCGAATACGTCCGCAAATATTCGGTTTACTCGGACGTCGTTCTGCTCGATCCGGCCGGCTGCGTCGTGGCGCGGCTTGACGATACCGAGTCGATCGCCGTCAGCCTCGATCCGATCGTCCGAGAGGCGATCGGCACCAGCGCAGGCTACGTGGAACGCTTCGGCGAGACCGATCTCGTTTCAGCGCGGAAGAAATCGCTGATCTATGCCTTCCGCGTCGGCAACGACGATGGATCGGTGCTCGGCGTCTTGTGCCTGATCTTCCGATTCGAAAATGAAATGGATCTGATCTTCTCGAAGCTCGTCAACAAGGATGACTGGGCCATCGTGACGGTTCTGGACGCCGCGGGCGTCGTCATCGCGAGCTCCGATCCGATCCATATGCCGCTTGGGGTCACGCTGAGCCCGGTCCTGGATGCGGACTACCAGATCGTCAAATTCGGCCCGATGGAATACATCGCCACCAGCCGTGCGGCCAAGCCCTACCAGGGATATGGCGGGCCCCCGTGGTATGGACACGTGATGGTGCCGGTGCATCACGCGTTCGACCAGAACGACACGCAAGCACGTCCCGACATCGAGGCCGACATGCTTGGCGCCATCGCGCATTCGTCGGATTTGTTCTCCGATGCGGTCCGCAACATTCCTGCGAAGGCGGAATGCATTCTGCGCGAATTGAATCAATCGCTTTGGAACGGGCGCATGTCGCAAGCCGCCGTGTCGAAATCCGGCGCGCCGGATTTTTCCAGGGTTCTGTTGAAGGAGATCAGCGATACCGGCGCCCGAACCAAGGATGTCTTCAGCGGTTCGATTGGCGATCTGCACCAGACCGTCGTGACGTCGTTGCTGCGCGACAATCAATCGCAGGCTGCGCTGGCCATCGATATCATGGACCGGAATCTCTACGAGCGCGCCAACGATTGCCGTTGGTGGGCGCTGGCGTCGGTGTTTTCCGAACTGCTGTCGAGCCAGCAGCGTTCCGATCAGGACGGCAAGACGATCGGATCCGTGCTGCGCGCGATCAACGATCTCTACACGGTCTACACCAATCTCATCGTGTTCGATCGGAAGGGCAGGGTCGTCGCGATTTCCGACAAGGAAAAGAACGATCTGGTGGGCTCTGTTCTCGAGGGCGAGTGGGTTCCGCGTGTCCTCGCGCTCCGCGATGCCCAGGACTACGTCGTGTCCGAATTCGCGCCGAGCCAACTCTACGACGGCCGTTCGACTTACATCTATGGCGCGGCGATCCTTTCGGCCAACCAGCAACAGGCCGTCGGCGGAGTCGCGATCGTTTTCGATGCCGAGCCGCAATTTGCCGCGATGCTCAAGGATGCCTTGCCCCGCGACAGCGCCGGCAACAGCAAGAACGGCGCGTTCGGCGTGTTCGTCGAGCCCGGTGGTCGGGTGATTGCCTGCTCCGACGAGCGCTTTCGTCCGGGCGACCGGCTCCCGCTCGAGGCGTCGCTGTTGCAGCTCGACGGCGGTTGCGGCCGCTCGGCGATCGTCGCGCTTGGCGACGTCTATTATGCGGTCGGCGCCAACGCCTCGGCAGGATACCGCGAGTACAAAGACGCGAATGCCGCCTACCAGAACGATGTGGTCGCCCTGATCTTTACGCGGCTTTGCGGCGCCGACGCCAGGCAATCGGAGGTGCCGTGCGCGGCCCCATCGGTCCGTTCGGATCGGACGCAGGCGGGCGCCAAGGAGGACATCGCGACCTTCAGGGTCGGTCGACGCTGGCTGGCGGTGCGCACGCGCGAAATCCTCGAAACCATCGATGGCTCGAACATTGTGCCGCTTCCCTGCATGCCCACGGGCATGATCGGATGTGTCATGTACCGTGGATCCGCCTTGTCGGTGTTTGATCTTGGCAAGGTTGCCGGGCAGCCCGGCGGCACCACGACCGGCAAACGTCCATCCGGCCAGATCGTCGTCATGACCCTGCCGAACGAGACCCGCTTCGGTCTCCTGGTCGAGGACCTCGGCGAGATCGTCGAAGTGCTGGTCAGCCGGCTGGCGCCGCTCCCTCCGATGATGATGCGGCAGGAGGCGTTTGCGGACACCGTGGTCGCTTGTGGCGACGCTGATGAAGGCGGCCTCCTGCTGGTGCTGAGCGCCGAGCGCTTCTACGGGGGCCTCTCCGATCCAGCCGGTCGGATGACCCCGCCGGAGATGAACGGACGACGGACGGCGTCCGTCATCCCGATCGCCAAAAGCGCCTGAGAGTGGCGCTTGAGAGCGGCGCGGGTGCCGCCCTGATGTCAGGTCAACCGTAGGCCGCTGCAGGCTTGGACGGGATGCCGAAGGGGCTGACTGATTAAACGTTGGCCAAGCCTGTTTTGTATTCAATGACGGGTCATGCGGGTACGGACAGCCCCGTATAACGAAGGATTCAGGTTGTTTCGGTAGGCGATGTCCCTGCCCAAAATCTGCCCCATGTCAAAAGCAAAGGGAGGGCAGGGGCACACTCGCACAACAAAAAAGACGCCATGGCTGGAACACCACTTAGAACGCACGCGACCAACAATCGTCTCATCGAAGAGTATCGGACCCAGGCGGAGCACTGCCGCCAAGAGGTGAAGCGCACGCCTGTCCGGGAGCGGCGTTTCGAACTGCAAGCCAAAGCCGAGCATTTGGATCAGCTCGCAGACGAGCTCGCGAAAATTTAGCGCGCTGTTGCTGCTGCATACGAATCTGACTCAGGCGGTTGGGCCGCATTCTCTCCTCCCTTGATCCCGGGAGGCAAATTCCGCCCACGGCGTGCTCCTGCTGTCAGAATGGAGAGCAAGCGTGAGGCGGATCGCAATCTTCTGCCTGCTTGGGCCGCCGTTGGGTTGGACTGTTCTGTGGCTGGCGCTTGACCCTCGATTCATCCCTCTCGGACTATTCGCGCTACCGTGGTTGCCTCTGTTCGGATTCGCGCCAGCGCTCGTGACCGCCCAGGTCGATGACTACCTGGTGGGAAGACTCGGTCGTCTGGCGCGCGCGGGCGCAACCGCTCTTGCTGGCGCTGCCGTGACGGGGCTATGGGTCGCTGTCCTCATAGGCTTCGTCTACCCCTTCAAGCGGCTCGCGATCTACTTCGCGATCGGAGGAGCGATCGCGTCGGCGATTTGCTCGTGGCTGAGCAGCGAAAAGAAGACTGAGGGGAGTGCATGAATCAGATCAACCGCAGCCCCTCCAGGCTCGCGTGGCCTTGCAGCTACCTGTGGATGGCTGGTCAGTGGTGAATTTATTCATTTTTCAGCTTGTAGAATCCGATTCGTCAACACCAACCCGGAGGGTACTCATGGCGAAGAAGGCAAAGAAGGCTGCGAAGGCGAAAAAAGCGAAGAAGACCCGCGCGAAAAAGTAGGCTGATCTAGCCATCAGCAAAGGCCCCGGTGAAAGCCGGGGCCTTTTTCGTTGGGGGGCAAATGTCGACCGGCATGACCGACTGCAACGCCCCAGCCCCGACGACGAGTCATGAAGGGCACAGGCGGTTTCAACATTGCCCCTCCTTCTATTCAACACAAAGCGATTCAAGTCTGCGGCCGAATCCGGCCGATGAAGAGACAATGACCCATGCCCGCCCTCCTCGAATACGGCGACGAACACGTCCTGATCTGTGACCAGCAAGGCGACGCCATCGACAGCCGCCAGGACGCGCTTGATGTCATCGGGGAGGGGCTCGGCATCGGCGCTACGCTCATCGCAATTCCCGTGGTGCGGCTCGGGCCAGCTTTTTTTGATTTGCGCTCCGGCCTCGCGGGCGAGATTGCCCAGGTGGCGGTGAACTACAGCCAGAAGCTCGCCATTGTCGGGGACGTGGCGGAGCATGTCGCGCGCTCGAACGCACTCCGTGACTGGGTGATTGAGTGCAACAGGGGCAATGACCTGTGTTTCGTGGCGAGCATCGACGAACTCAAGGTTCGTCTCAGCGCGTGATCACCGCTGCTCCGCAGGGGATCAAATCGAGTGCAGCCCCCTCAGGCTCGCGTGCCCGTCCGATCAGGGGCTACGCGGCGTCGGTGGACTAGCGGCCATCATCGGATGCTGAAGCCCGAGCTAGGCTGGGCAAGCCGTCGACGTTTCACGTACAATGCGTGAAAACGGGGAGGATTAGATGGCTACTGCGGAGCAAGAGGCGCAAGCAACCTATCTGCGAGACCATTGGGACTCGCAATCGAAGGCAGTTGGGTTTCTGCTAACTGCTCACGGTGTGGCGTTGGTCTCGTGCCTGGCGTTTCTCAAGGATTATGAAGAATCGACATTTGATGGCATCGGGAAGGTTATTGTTCTTGCTGCGCTGGGACTCTTCGTTGGAAGCCTGAGTTACGGAGCCTTAGTTGGCTGTCGTTCCCTAGAAATCAGAAATGTGCTCCAGGGGCTGCCCGGCAGGCGGAAGGTCTTCTTCTGGCCCTACGTCATCTTTTGCATTGCGTGCTATCTAATATTCGTAGCTGTAATTGGCTTAGTTGCCTGCCTACTTCGCGACCTTTAACGGTGGCGCAGGCCACACCGCACACCGGTCTCTCCGTCGCTCCGCACGTGCCTCAACCCGCGGCTTCTGACCACGCCTAGCGGCGTGGCGGGTTTTGGCGGCCACGGCCGCTGTCACGATGTAACGCGTCCCCGTAATCCGCTCCCCGTCCTTGCCGAGGTCCCTACCAAGCGTACCGAACAGCGCCGGTACCTGCATAGGTGGACGAGCCGCGCGCGAACTCGCCGTCGAATTTGCCCATCAGCGTGACGTTGTTGCGCAAGCGAAGCTCGGCGGCAGCCGAGGTCAGGGCAGCATCGCGCGGCGCGGCGGCGCCGTTCACGACGAACGCGGCGCCGGGCAGCGTTTGGAAGGTCGGCGTGAGCGCGCGGTTCGGATTGTAGTCGTGCACCCAGGCCGCGCGGCCGCGGAGGATCAGCGTGCCGGCGTCGAGCATGTGCCGCGCGTCGGCCCAGATGCCGAACTCCGACCGCGTGTCGTTGGTGGTCGCGCCGGCGTAGGTGAGGGCGAACTGGCCCGAGCCGGTCGTCGCGTGCTCGGCATAAGTAGGCGTGCGGTAGCTTTGAGTCTGCACCGCGGCGTAGGGTGTCAGACCCCAATTCACCATCGCGACGCGATACCCGGACTCGGCCCGGAACGCGATGTTGCTCGCGTTGAAGTCCGCGGCGAGGTGATCGGTGCCCGCGACGGTCACCGTCCGATCCGTGGTCGTGCGGTACCAGGCGCCCGCCAGTGCGCCGGACAGATAAAAATTGTTCCAGCGGGTGGAAGCGTAGCCCGCGATCTGCGCGATCTCCGCCTGGCCACCGCCGCCGCCGAGCACGTTCCAGTTGGTGTTGCCGCCGGCAACCGCGACGCCGACCACGGTGTTGCGCCAGCCGCGATAGTCCAGGCCGGCGGCATAGCCGGAAACGCGCGCCGAAAAGTCGTTGCTGCCGACCACCGCATCGCCACTGGTGCGGTTGCTGCCGCCAAAGGCGGATGCCCATACGCCCCAGCGCTCGTCGATCACGGTCGGCCTGGGCGCCTTCAGAGAAGCTGCGAACGCATTCTCGGCCTCGCGCGAGGCCCTGCTCGGTTTCTTCTCCGGCGCATAGCCGAATGCGCCGGAGAAGCCATCGCCGCCGTTACGCCCTTCCACGAACGGATCGAGCAGCAAGCCCAGGAACTGTCCCATCTGAGTGAATGCGGCCTGCGCGCCGCCGGTCGCGTTCTCGCCGGACAATTGCGTCAGTGCGCTCTTGAGCTGATCGCCCGTCAGCCCGTACACGGTCGTGAATCCCGGCGGCAACGCGCCGCCGTTATTGAAGAAGGTATCGATCGCCGTGGCGGTCGCAAGCTGGTTCTGGTTCAGCCCTGGTCGCGCGAGATTCGCTGTCAGATTCAGGACGGCCGCATTTGCGGTGTAGTCCAGCGCAGCCGTGAACCCTGCCGGCAGGTTGAGCGTGTCAACGCTATCGAACGTGGTGCCGCCGAGCCCGCCCGCGGCGATCAGGATCGTGTAGCTGCGCGTCACGTAGCTGCCGCTCGCAAGTGTTGCGAGTACGCTGCCGGCAAGCGATGCCGTGCCGCCGGCCGTGACATTTGCGTTCGACGCGGCCGATGGATCGACCGCGACCACATACAGCGCGCCCGATTGGAATGCGAGATTGCCCGCCACCGTCATTGACGAATTGGCCGTGCCGTTGCCGGGCATGAACGCGCCGCCTGCGTTCACCTGCAACTTGCCGACCGTGCCGGTGCCCGTCAGCACCGCGCCTGTGTTCACCGTGGTGAGGCTCGACGCCGCGATCGAGCCGTCCACCTGCAACACGCCGGCGTTCACGCTGGTCGCGCCGGCATAGGTGTGGGTCGCGGTCAGGACCGTCGTGCCGATGCCATTCTGCTGGAACGCCCCGTTGCCGGAGATCACACCGCCGAAGCTGTAGGTGTTGGAGCGGTTGATCGCGAAGGTGCCATCGTTGGTCACGTTGCCTGCGATCGCGCCGGTCGTGCCGCCATTGCCGAGCTGCAGCGTACCACTGATGATCGTGGTTGCACCGTTGTAGGTGTTGTCTCCTGCCAGTGTCTGTGTCCCGCCGCTGAGCCTGACGCCGCCGCTGCCGCCGATCACGCCGGCATAGGTGGTCGAAGCGCCGGACAGGATCAACTCCTTGCCGCCGAGCACGACAGTGCTGCCCGCGACGCCGGCCAGCGTCTCGATGGTGGCAGAACCGGGGGTAACGCCAGCGATCGAGAAGCTCGCGCCGGCCGCATTCAGGTTGACGCCGGTGGAGGAGGCGATCGAGCCGAGCGCGCTCAGGGCCAGCGTGCCGGCGTTGATGTTGGTCGCGCCGGTGTAGCTATTGTTAGCGGACAGGGTCAGCGTGCCGGCGCCGAGCTTGGTGAGCGCGCCGGCGCCATTGCCGTCGGCGATGATGCCGGAAAGCTGCAGGCTGTGGCCGTTGGAGTCGATCGAGCCGCCCGCGGTGTTGAGCTTGAAGGCGTTGCTCACCACCATGGACGCGCCGGCCTGGAACGTGCCGCCACCGAGCGTCACGGCGCCGCTGCCAATGGCGCCGGCAACGCCAGCCTGCAGCGTGCCGGACGTGACCGTGGTCCCGCCCGAATAAGTGTTGGCGGCGCCGAGTATCAGCGTGCCGGTGCCGTTCTTCGTGATCGAGCCCACGCCACCGTTGCCGGAGACTCCGTTCGCTGCGGCGGCGCCGCCCGAGCCGTTCTGGTCGGCGATGACATCGGCGATGGTGTAGTTGCCGTTGCCGAAGATCACGTTGGTGGTCTGCAGGAAGAAGCCAGAGCCGAAGGCGGAGCCCGCGCCGGCGGAGAAGCCACCCGCCGCGCCGCCGGTCACGCAATTACCGGCTCCGGCGCCGCATGAGGTCGAGCCATTGCCGTTGATGGTGAGCGAGCCGCCCTGCACCACGAAGACGGCGCCGCCCATGCCGGCGCCGCCGCCGGCGCTGCTGGAACTGCTGCCATTGCCGGCGCCGAAACCGCCGCTTCCGCCAGTGCCGCCGCCGCTCCCGCCGCCGCCGCCGAAGCCGCCATCGCCGCCGCCGGAGGCGCCGCCGCCGCCGTAGCCACCGTTACCGCCACCGCCGCCGCCACCACCACCGAAGCCGCCATCGCCGCCATTGACGTTGCCGGCGCCGCCGCCGCCACCGCCAAAACCGGCGTCGCCGCCATTGGCGCCACCACCGGCGTCCGCGCCACTGCCGCCCGACGCTCCGCCCAGACCGTTGGCGCCGTTCGAGCCGCCGCCGCCACCACCGCCGATGCCGTTGCTAACGCCGGCACCGCCATTGCCGCCGTTGCCCTGGGTGGCGCCGTTCGCCTGCACGCCATTGCCGCCGGCGCTGGTGATGCCGCCACCGCCACCGCCGCCGGCGGACGACCCGACCCCGGTGGGGCCGTCGGAGTTTCCGCCGGCGAAGAACAAGCCGCCGCCGCCCCCGTTGCTGCCGAGGGGGCCGGTCTTGTTGCCGCCCGCGCCGCCCATCCCGCCGCCGCCGCCTTGAAAGCCGCTTCCACCTGCTCCGCCGGCCGCGCTGGCGTTGCCGAACGTCACATTGGTGATCGTGACGCTGGCGTTCTGGTTGACGAACAAGCCACCGCCCGCGCCCATTCCGCCACCGGCACCGTTGCCGCCTTGGCCGCCGGCCGCCGTGACGTTCTGGATGGTGAGGTTGGAAATGCTGACCGCGATCGTCTGCGGTGCCAAACCGCCGGGGAGGCCGGAAATGAATAGGCCGCGCACCGCACCGCCGCCGTCGATCGCGGCACCCGGCGTGCCGACAATGTCGACGTTGGTGTAGATCAGCGGCAGCGCCGACGCGAGATTGATGGTACCGACGCCGGGATTGAAGGTGATGGTCTGCGTCGCGCCCGGGAAGCCAAGCGGGGCGCCCGCCGCATTGGCATCGAGGATCGCCTGCCGCAGCGAACCGGCGCCGCTGTCATTGTTGTTGCTGACGACGAACTGTGCCTGCGCCGGCGCGATGGACAAGAAGCCGGCGAACAAGAAGCTCGCGCTTGCCAGCAAAGCGGCGCGCGCGGGCACCGCTACAATGCGGCACGGCCAGATGCTTGACATTCCTTTCGCCCCCGCACCCGAGGGCTTGCATCCGGTACGCCAGCGTCCGCGCAGTCCCTTTCGCAAACGATTTTACGTGACCGAGTTCCCGCACGGCAATTCCGCGAGGCTAATTCTCCTCAGCCCGCCGCTCGATTTTTTTTCCTGCGTTGCAAAAAAATCACGCGTCAGGACGCTGAACACTACTCGGACGTGCGCGCCAGGATGTCCGACACCAGGCGCATCGCGGCGCGGAATTTGTGGGGGACAGTTTGGATTTAGGGGACAGCTGACCCATTGCCTCGGCCAACCTTCTCAAATCAACCGCAGTCCCTTCAAACTCGCGTGCCCTTCTTTGCCGACGATGATGTGGTCGTGGACGGAAATCCCCAATGGCTTCGCCACCTCGACGATCGCCTGGGTCATCGTGATGTCGGCCTGCGACGGCGTCGGATCGCCGGAGGGATGATTGTGCACCAGGATGATCGCGGTGGCCGACAATTCGAGCGCGCGCTTCACCACCTCGCGCGGATAGACCGGCGTGTGATCGACGGTGCCGGTCCCAAGCACCTCGTCGGCGATGAGCTGGTTGCGCTTGTCGAGGAACAGGATGCGGAACTGCTCCTTGTCGGCGAACGCTTGGGCCGTTCGGCAATAATCGAGCACGCTTGACCATGACGACAGCGCGGTGCGCTTGCGGGTCTGGCCGCGAGCGAACTGGCTGGCAGCGGCCTGCACCACCTTGAGCTCGGTAATGGCGGCCTCGCCGAGGCCCTTCACTTCCCGCAATCGTTCAATGGGCGCCGCGATCGCCTCGGCAAACGATCCGAACCGCTCGATCAGGCTCTTGGCCAACGGCTTCACGTCGCGCTGCGGGATCGCGCGAAACAGGATCAGCTCGAGCAGTTCGTAGTCGCGAACGCCGTCGGTCCCCGCCTGCAGCAGCCGCTCGCGCAGCCGCTGGCGATGGCCGTGATAATGCGGCTTCGCGTCGGCTTCCGCCGCCGGTTTCGATTTGCCGTTGGATTTCGAACGCGCTGGCATGCGCTTAGCATGCCGGGACCGTGGCACCTTGCAAAGTGGGTATTGCGACCGCAGGGTTGCCGCGGAGCTTATGGGGCAGGCATCAGTTCGAGGGCGGGCACTCAATGACTGAGCGCAAGGGCATATCGCCGGTCCTGTGGGCGTCGTGCCTGGCGGTGCTCGGCGTCGGCGCCAACAGCACCGCGATCATGGCGGCGCTGCCAAGCATGCGCAGCGAACTCGGCCTCAGCGCGGCCGGCGTTGAATGGGCGGTCAATTCCTATCTGGTGGTCTCCGCCGCCTTCGTCGTGCTCGGCGGTGCGGCAGCGGGGCGTTTCGGCGCCAGAGCCGCCGCGATTGCCGGCATGGCGCTGTTCGGCACCGCGTCGTGCCTCATCGCTATCGCCGGTTCGGAAGCGGCGCTGCTGGCCGGGCGTGCGTTGCAGGGCTTGGCGGCGGCGTTCGCGGTGCCGAGCACGCTCGCCGCCGTCGACCTCAGCGCGACGGCGGAGCGCCGGGCAGGGGCGATTGCGGCCTGGGCCGGCTTCCTGATGCTCGGCTTCAGCATCGGTCCGCTGCTTGGCGGCCTCGTGACCCACGCCGCGGGCTGGCGCCTGATCTTTTGGCTCGACGTCCCGCTGATGGTGACGGCCATCGCCGGTATGGCGTCGGCCGGCGCGGCCACCACGGGCGCGCACGCCGAACGCGATCGGCGCACCGATTGGATCGGCTTCGTCCTGCTCGCCACGCTGATGGTGTCGCTGGTGCTCGCGCTGCATGCCTTGCCGCATGCGAAGGCGGCGCCGCTCGCCGTGGTTGGCCCGCTTGTATTGGCGGTGGTGGCACTCGTCCTGCTGCTGAAAGTGGAGTCGCGCGTCGCGGCGCCGCTGGTGAACTTAAATTTCTTCACCCGGCGTGGATTCGTGATGGGCGTCGCGATCGGCTCGCTGGCGATGTTCTCAATCATGAGCCTGCTGCTCTACTTCAATCTCCATGCCCAGAGCCGGACCGGGCTCGGCCTCACGGCGCTGCAAGCCGGCGCTTTGCTGCTGCCATTGAGCGCGGCACTGCTTGCGCTCGCGCTGTCTGCATCCGCCGTGGCGGAGCGCGTCGGCATGCGCAACGCGATGACCGGTGGCATGGCGTTGATTGTGGGTGCCAGCGCGATCATCGCGGCCGCCACCGTCGCGGGCTGGCTGGTGCTGCTGGCGGTCGGGCTATGCGTGATGGGCGCTGGCCTCGCCGTGCCCTATGCCCTGGCGCCGCGGCTGGCGTTGTCGGCGCTCAAGCGCGAGCAGGCCGGGCAGGGATCGGGCATCGTCAACGCCTGCACGTTTCTGGGCGGCAGCGCCGGCGTTGCCGGCGGCGCCACCGCCTTCGCGCTCGGCGGCTTCGTCGCGGTGATGGTGATGATTGCGCTCGCCGCGCTTGTCGGCGCTGTCCTCAGCCGGGGGATTTCAGAGAAGGCTTGAGCGTCAGCTCTGCGCGGCGAAGTGCGGCCGGTCGAGCCCCTTCGGCGACAGCGTGAAGATCTCGACGCCGTCGTCGGTCACCGCCACGGTGTGCTCGAACTGCGCCGACAGCGAGCGGTCGCGGGTCACGGCGGTCCAGCCGTCGGAGAGCACCTTCACGTGCGGGCGGCCGAGATTGATCATCGGCTCGACCGTGAAGAACATGCCGGGCCGCAGCACGATGCCTTCGCCGGGACGGCCGACATGGACGATGTTCGGCTCGTCATGGAACAGACGGCCGAGGCCGTGGCCGCAGAAATCGCGCACCACGCTCATGTGCTGGGCTTCGACGAAACTCTGGATCGCGTGGCCGATGTCGCCGGTGGTGGCGCCCGGGCGGATCGCGGCGATGCCGCGCATCATCGCTTCGTAGGTCACCTCGATCAGCCGCTCGGCGCGGCGCGGAATGGCGCCGACCGGATACATCCGGCTCGAGTCGCCGTGCCAGCCGTCGAGGATGAGCGTCACGTCGACATTGACGATGTCGCCGTCCTTGAGCGGCTTGTCGCCGGGGATGCCGTGGCAGACCACGTGATTGACCGACGTGCAGGTCGACTTGCGGTAGCCGCGATACATCAGGGTTGCCGGCGTCGCCTTGTGGTCCATGGCGAAATCGAACACGAGCTGGTCGATGTGGGCGGTCGGCACGCCCGGCCGCACTTCGGCCCCGAGCATGTCGAGGCACTCGGCGGCGAGCCGCCCGGCCTTGCGCATGCCCTCGAAGGCGGCGGGCCCATGCAACTTGACCTGGCCGGTCTTGCGTTGCGGCGCCAGTCCCGCGTCGACGTAGCTCATAAGTTCCCGCGGCCCCGCCGCGCCCCTACGGCACCAGGCCGTTGGTTGAAACGCTTGTTGCATCGCAATGTAAGCAAGGGCGCGGGAGACGCAAGCGGGCTGTCGCGGGGGTCACCCCGCCAAAAGGATGGGGTCGGCGACCTCAATTCCGTCGCAGGATATGCGGCAGCGGTAGGCGATGGCCTCGACGCCGGCGGCACGGGCGGCATCGAAGGCCCGCCCATAGGTGGGGTCGATGTCCCGCGCCAGCGCGAAACGCTCCGCCGAACCGATTTGCACCAGATAGAGCATCACCGCGCGCGACCCGGCCGCGACCATGTCGGACAGCTCCACGAGATGCTTGGCGCCGCGCTTGGTGACGGCGTCGGGAAACTCGGCGAGCCCCGGCCGCCGCATCATGTGCACGTTCTTGATCTCGACATAGCAGGGCGGGCGGCCGGGCGCCTCGAGCAGGAAGTCGACGCGCGAGGCCTTGCCGTATTTCACTTCGCGCCGGACGGTCGTGTAGCCGGTCAGCTCAGCGATACGCCCGGCGGCGATCGCTTCGGCGACAAGCGCATTGGGATGGCTGGTGTTGATGCCGACGAGTTCGGCGCCGCCGCCGAAGTCGACCTCGATCAGTTCCCAGCTATGGGCGAGCTTGCGGTTCGGATTGGCCGACTTCGACAGCCACACCTTTGCACCGGCGGCGCTGAGCCCGAGCATCGAGCCGGGATTGGCGCAGTGCACCGTCAGCGTCTCGCCGGTGGGCAGGACCACATCGGCAAGGAAGCGCTTGTAACGCTTCACCAGCGTGGCGGGGATGAGCTCGGGATACTGCATGGCATTCACTGCGCGATGGTTTTTTGCCGTTGCCACGAACTCGGTTGGATTCCCTCTCCCCGGAGGGGAGGGTTAGGGTGAGGGGGTTCGAACTTATCGAGAGAGCTATTCCCCCTCACCCCACCCCTCCCCCCAACGGGGGGAGGGAGCAGACCGAGTCTGCTGCATCAATTTGATTCACCCATCTTCAAAAACATGATGGCCGGGACAAGCCCGGCCATCGCACGTCATCACAAGTTTTCTTGGCGTTACTTCGCCAGCGGATCCGGCCGGAGCTGGAAGTGCACGGCCATCGGCGTCATGCCCTTGCCGCCTTCCTGCAGCCACGGCGTACGGTCGCCGCTCGAGGTCCACAGACCACGGCCCTTCCAGCCGATCTTCTCGTCGTCGATGCGACCGTCGAACCCCTTGGCATAGAAGCCGAGCGGGTAGGGCACGCGCAGCGAGACCATCTTGCCGTCGGCGTAGGCGACGAGACCGTCCATCAGATTGGCGGTCGACATCGGCACGTCCTTGCCGAGGCCGAAGATGTTGTGCTGATCGACCCAGCTGTAATAGCTGGACTCGGCGCTGTTCTCACCGATGCCTTGGAAGCCCGGGCCCGGGTACTGGTAGAACGACCAGCCTTCGGGGCAGTGATCGCCGGTCGCCTTCGGCCCATTCAGCGGACCTTTGCACTTGCGCCGGTCGAACGCGCCGAGATGGCCGCTCGCGAGCGAGACCCAGACCACGCCCTGGCTGTCGATGTCGCCGCCGCGCGGGCCGTAGCCCGGCATCGGCACGTTGAAGACCTCGGTCAGCGCGGTCTCGGACGGATTGGACCCGGGGGCGACGCGAACGACCGCTCCCGGATTGGCGCGATACGTACCCCAGATCGAGCCGTCGGCCGGATTCGGCATCACGGCGTAGAACGGCGCATTGACGCGCCGATCCTTGCTCGGATCGAGCGGCTGATTGGGCTCGGTGTGTTGCCCGCGGACGCCGTCACCATTGGTGTCCATCACCAGCGCGGTCCAGCCTTGCGAGCGAACGTGGTCGCCGGTCTCGTCCAACATCTTGGTGTTGATCCAGCCGAGCACCGGGCCGCCGCCCGAAGCCCAGAGCGTGTCGTTGGCGTCGTAGGCGAACTGAAGATGATGCGTGCCGAAGCACGTGTCGACGAAGCTGTATTTCATCGTCTTCAGGTCGATCATCGAGACCTGGCGATTGGTGCTCGCCAGCGGGAACGCCTTGGCCGACGGATGCGACGATCCCGCCTTGCAGAAATCGGGATTGGGCGCATTGCGGCCGCGGGCCGCAAACCATGCGCGGCCATGCCGGTCGATCATGCCGTTATGGTTGTTGGTCTTGGTGTCCCAGACCAGCTCCGTTCCCCAGTACGGCGACGGCTCCATCTGGCGATCGCTCGCCGCGTGGCCCGGTCCGAGCGCGACGGTGGTGTTCGCGTCGCGCACCGGCGCCTTGAAGTAGGTCACGGTGTGCTTCACCGGATCGAGCACCGGCCACTCGTCGGTCGAATATTCCGGCGAGCCGACCAGCGGTCCGTAGGCGTTGACGGTCGGGTAGCGCCGGTCGGACGCGATCAGGTCGTGGAGATACTGCTTCGGCGTTCCCCAGTCCCAGGTCGTGACGACAACGTTGCGCTCCTGGCCCTGCGGCCGCACCGGCTTGGCAAACGGCAGTTCGCCCTTGGCGACCCGGTCGGTCCAGTCCGCGAAGTATTTGAACGGCGCGCCGCCGAGCTGGCCGGCCAGCAGCGTGATCATCTGTTCGCCGGATTGTCCGGAGGACACGCGGCGCACCCAGGCCTCGACCGACGACGAGTGCTTGCCGATGCCTTCAGGCAACGTGCGGGTCGCGAGCTGCCCGAGCTGGTGGCAGCCGACGCAGCCGTTGTTCTTCATGTTGTTCATCCAGTCGGTGAACGTCACCTTGGCTGGAATGTCGCTCGACCCGCCGAACTCGCTGGCGGCCGGGATCTTCATCATCGAGTACCAGTAGATCGCCGGATAGTTCTTCGCGTCTTCGGCGGCGCTGGATACTGCCACGACCTTGTGATTGAGCTGCTGGCCGGGAACGGCGTCGAGATGGGCTGAGTCCTTCACGCCGTAGCCGCGGACCCACACCTTGTACTTGGCCTTCGGCAGGTCGGGCACGACGTAGCGGCCCTGGTCGTCGGTGACCACCATCTTGGCGTAGCGGGTGGGCAGGTCGCGCGTTTCCGCGATCACCCATACGCCTGCTTCTGGCCCATTAGGACCGGTGACGACGCCGCCGATGTCGTCATTGTCGATCGCTACCGCCGGCGCGCTGGTTTGCGCCTGCAGCTGTAACGGCGATCCGCTCAGGGCGAGCGCCAACGCGACCGCGGCGACGCCGGAATACAACGCACGTGTCATCCTCATCGTGGGATCCCTCTCTCGTTTATGATCAATTTATTGCGGCCCTTGCCGATTGCGGAAAGCATATCCAATCCGGTTCCGGCTCACAACCGGAACGCGGGTGTTCGCCTTCACAACCATCGCATCCCGTGCAAAGATCAGAAGTGTAATAAACACATGCAGCTGGGGCGAAAGTCCCCGGTGGTCGAAAAAACTGGGGGAGGTCATGTCCGTCAGCACGTTCTGGACAATCCTGCTGATCATCCACGGCTTGCTCGCTGTTGCGTTGCTGGGTGCGCTGACCCACCAAGCGATGGCGGTGCTCATGCCGGTTCGGCAGGCTGCCGGCAATTTCGTTGATCGATTCCGCGCGGTGCCGGCTGCGGGCTACGCCACGGCGGTGTGCGTCCTGTGGGTGGTGACGTTCATCATGGGAGCGTGGATCTATACCAAGTACCGCATCACCATCCGAATCCCGATCGAGCAGGCCGGATACTGGAAGACGCAGGGCTTCTTTGAACTCAAGGAGCATGTCGTCACGATCGGTCTCGGGGTTCTGCCCGCTTACTGGTACTTCTGGAAGAACGCCCGCGATCCGCAATACGACAGCCCGCGCAAGTGGCTGACCGTGGTGCTCGCCGGCATGATCTGGTTCAGCTTCATCGTCGGCCACGTCGTCAACAACGTCCGGGGGTTTGGATCATGAGCACGACCACATCCGCGTCACCAACGCCGTCCGCAGCAAAATCATCCTCGACGTCGCTGGCGACATCGGCCAAGTTCAAGACGTTCGCGATCGTGTTTTCGCTCACCGCGCCGATCCTGTACGTCCTCTGCGAGCTCTTGAGCTGGCCGCTGTTCACCTATCATCCGGCGACCAACCGCGTCGATCTCGGCTGGGCACCCGGCCGCAGCGGCGAAGGGCCGGCGATGTACTGGTATGGCTGGACCGCCACGATGCTGATCGGCTGCGTGGCGCTGGGATGGCTTGCCACACTGTTGCCTGAACGCGTCATCAACAAGATTCCCTTGGCGCTGATCTGGCTCTTGCCGGTCCTGGCGCTTGCCCCGCTGGCCTGGGCATTGATGCCGTTCTGGACCAAGGGATGAGGCGGCCCGGCATGTCTCGGAAAGGACATCACCGGTGCTGAGAACCGACATCGCTGTGATCGTCATTGCAGTTGCAGGCCTGCTGTGGGTCGAGCATGGCCATCGGGTCGTCATCGATGCCCCGGTGGCCGGCACTGCTGCGTCGGTTGCCGCAGCTTGCTCCGATACCGATGCCGTCCCGTACAGCGCGGCGTGCCTGGAATACATCAACGTCTCGCCCGACGCAGGGCCGCGCCTGCAGGTGGTCGCTTCATTTGCCGAGCCGGCCCCGTGTCCGGACAACGATCGGGTGCCCTACAGCGCAAGCTGCATCGCCTTCCTGAAAGGCGCCACCGATACCGGTATGAACTGGCGGGCGACGGCGGAGCCGCCGTCCATACCGACGCCGCAATAGTTTGCTCCAAGGGGCTTCGGCGCGGTGGAAATCATTCGTCCGGCGCGCTAGATTCGTCGCCAAGCCAGCGGCCGGACAAACTGCCGCGAGCCATGGGAGGTCACGGATGAGAATCCTCGGTCGCCGCACGGGTTGGCATACAGCTCTGGCGCTCGGCATGACTTGCGCGCTGTCGACGGCGCTCTGGGCCGGCGGTTCCGGTTTTGGCGACGATGACCACGACCACGAGAACGAAGGCCCGGCCTATTTCGGCTTCGTCAAGGACACCAACGGCGGCACAGTTTCGGACGCCAAGGTCACAGTGGCGATCAAGGACCGCGGCGGCGTGATCACCCGCACCGATGCGCTCGGCGCCTATCGCGTGCCGGGCTTCGGCAAGGAGATCGATCCGACCCAGGTCCAGATTTCCTGCGAGAAGCAGGGCTACAAGCAGGTGCGCGTGTTCCGCCGCACCGCGCCGGACGCCGACCCGAAGGTCCCGATCGAGACCGAATGCACGATGCAGCGGGCGTGATGCGCTGCTGCTGACGCGCTCGTGGGTTTCACGTAAGGATCAATCATGATCCGCCGTTTGTGTTTGTTGCTTGCTTCCGTCTTGGCGTGCATGGGCGTCACGCACGCCGCCTTCAGCCAACCCATCCATCTGCGCTACGGCCAGGCTTACTCGGCGCAGCGCAGCATCTTCGCGCTGCCGATGCTGCTCGCCGAACGGCAGGGATTTTTCCTGCGCGAGGGCCTCGACTTCCACATGGTGCCGGTGCCCGGCGGCGGCACCAAGATGATCGACGCGCTGCACGACGGCACCGTCGACCTCAGCCACGTCGCGACGCCGTTCCTGGTGCAGGCCGCGCTCAACGGCTCCGACGCGGTCGCCGTCGTTACCGAGTTCAACAATCCGATCTACAGCCTGGTGGTGAAACCCGAGATCAAGACCTATGCCGATCTCAAGGGCAAGCTGATCGGGCTTGCGGCCGAGACCGGCTCGATCACCATCTCGATCCGCAAGCTGCTCGCGAAGAACGGCATCAACCGCGATGATTTCCGCTCCGTCTTCGTCGACGGGACGCCGGATCGCCTCGTCTGCCTGACCAAGGGCGACTGCGACGCCGTGCCGCTCGGGCAGCCGCAGGATTTCGTGGCGATGCGTCGCGGCTATCGCCTGCTGGGATTGTCCACCGAAGCGGTGCCGGAATTCGTCTACACGGTGACCGCCGCGCGCCGTTCCTGGGCCAGCCAGAACAAGGAGGCGGTCGTGCGCTATGCGCGCGCCATGGCGGCCTCGTTCGCTTTCATCCGCGACCCCAACAACCGCGAGGTCGTGATCAGGACCATCGCCGACACCACCGGCTTCGCCGAGGCCAATGCGCGGCTGACCATGTCGCTCTACTTCGAGCCCGAGCAGCACGTGCTGCCGATGCGCGGCGAGATCGGATTGAAGGGCATGGAGACGGCGATTTCCTTCCTTGGCGAGGCCGGTGTGATCAAGTCGGCGCTGCCGCCGGCCGAGCGATTCATGGACCTGCAATACCTGCGGGCAGCCGGGTTGCAGGACTAAGCCCGCCGCGATAGCAACATCCCCCGTACGTTCCCGCCGACCGATCCGGCCGATTCAGACCAGGAGCTACCGTCATGGCCGCGACCGATGCAGCGTCGAAGGAACTCGCGCCGACCGGTAAGCTGCGGGTGGCGATCGCGGTCGGCCCGTCGGCTTCGGCGCTCTGGACGGTGCGCGATCCTGCCACCGGCAAGCCGAAGGGCGTTCCCGTCGATCTCGGCACCGCGATGGCGCAGAAGCTCGGCGTGCCGGTCGAATTGATCGAATACGCGTCGTCGGGCGAGATCGTGTCGTCACGCGACAAAGGTGCCTGGGACGTGACCTTCGTGCCGGTCGACGACGAGCGCAAGAAGGCGATTGATTTCGGCGCGCCGTATCATCTGTTGCAGAGCACGTATCTCGTGGCGCCCGGCTCCGCGATCAGGACGCTGGCCGATGCCAACCGCGCGGACGTGCTCATTGGAATCGTCGACGGCACGGCGACCGGCCGCGCCGCCGTCGCCGCTTCGCCGAACGCCACGATTGCAAAAGTGAAGAATCCCGACGAAGCGGTCGACATGATGAAGGCCGGCAAGCTCGACGCCATCGCGCTGTCGCGCGAGTCGGTCGGCGGGCTGGTTGACGGGCTACCGGGCTCGCGTGTGCTCGAGGAGGCGTTCCTCAATTCGACCACCGCCGTCGCGGTGCCGCAGAACAAGCCGGCGGCGCGTGCGTTCGTGACCGCGTTCATCGAGGAGGCGAAGGCCTCCGGCCTGGTGCGGCGCGCGCTCGACGCGGCGGGATTGAAGACGTCGCAGGTCGCGCCGGTTGGGATGAAAGCCTGAACTCGTGCGTCTGGCGGGATTCGAAGTCGCCCGGCGCCCCAAGCGCAGCAATTGACGCGGGAGCGCCCGGGAGCGCAAATTCCGTCCAAACAAAACGCAACGGGAAACGCCATGCTTCGCACCATCCAGGCCTTCGACCGTATCGGCGAGGAGAATGCCTTTGCCGTGCTGGCGCGCGCCAATGCGCTGATCGCGCAGGGCCGCGACGTCATCAATCTCGGGATCGGACAGCCGGATTTCCGCACGCCCGATTTCATCGTCGAGGCGGCGGTGAAGGCGCTGCGTGACGGCCATCACGGCTATACCCCGGCGACCGGCATCCCGCCGTTGCGCGAGGCGGTGGCGGCCGACCTGCACAAGCGCTTCGGCGTCACCGTGTCGCCCGACGAGGTGATGATCCAGCCGGGCGGCAAGCCGACCATGTTCATGGCGATCATGATGTTCGGCGAGCCCGGCGTCGACATCCTCTATCCCGATCCTGGATTCCCGATCTATCGTTCGATGATCGAGTTCACCGGCGCCAATCCGATCCCGGTTCCGATCCGCGAGGAGAACGGCTTCGCGTTCTCCGCCGAGGAGACGCTCAAGCTGATCACGCCGCGCACGCGGCTCTTGATCGTCAACTCGCCGGCGAACCCGACCGGCGGCGTCACGCCCAAGAGCGAGGTCGACAAGCTGGTCGCCGGTCTTGAGCAGTGGCCGGACGTGTGCGTGCTGTCGGACGAGATCTACGACCACATGGTCTATGACGGCGAACAGCACGTCTGCCTGCTGTCGTATCCGTCGATCCGCGACCGGCTGATCCTGCTCAACGGCTGGTCGAAGACCTATGCGATGACCGGCTGGCGGCTGGGCTACGCGATATGGCCGGGCAAGCTCTACGATTTCGCGCGCAAGCTCGCGGTCAACCTGCATTCCTGCGTCAACGCGTCGGCGCAATATGCCGGTCTCGCCGCGCTCACCGGTCCGCAGGACGAGGTGGTGACGATGATCGCCGAGTTCGACAAGCGGCGCAAAGTCGTGGTCGACGGCCTCAACAAGCTGCCGGGCACCAGTTGCGCGATCCCGAAGGGCGCGTTCTACGCGTTCCCCAACATCAAGCGCACCGGCTGGCAGGCGAAGCCGTTGGCGAACGCGCTGCTCGACGAGGCCGGCGTCGCCATCATCGGCGGGCCCGATTTCGGCATCCTCGGTGAGGGCTATGTGCGGCTGTCATACGCCAACTCGACCGAGAACATCCTGAAGGCGCTCGCGCGGATGGGTGAGTTTTTGTCGACGCGCAAGGCGGCGTAGTCATTCCGATTGTGGGCTAGGCCTATCCTCCGCTCATTCCCCCGTAAGCGAGCGAGAGAGAGCAGGAATGCGCTAGCTCTGGCTGCGCTTACGCTTCGCGACCGCGGCGCTGTCCTTGCGGAAGGGGCGCGAGCGCGGGCAAACCTCGGCGAGGAAGTGCACGAGCGTTCCCGTCAGGGCATCCTCTTTGAGCCCGTAGTGGACATTCTGGCCGCGTTTCTCACGCCAGACGATGCCGGCGTTCTCCAGCACCGACAGATGCTTGGAGATCGCCGGCTGCGACATCGTGTCCGAAAAGCGTGTCGCGATCTCGCCCGCCGTCATGTCGGTCTTCGACAGGTAGGCGAGGATGCGGCGGCGTGGCGCCGAGGACAGCGCCTCGAAAATCTTGTCGATCGACATCGAATCTCCGCTTGCGCGGACCTTGCCGCCGGCGGAGCCGGGCCGTCAAGGTAAAAGCATAGCTTCTATCCTACTTGATTATATAACTATATAGTTATAGCGTGTATGCTGGCTAGTGCCTGAGGGAGCGAGGCCATGACCCTGTCAGCCGGCGCGGCAGTAAACGCGGCTTGGGATTCCACCGATCCCGTCGACGACGCGCTGCAGCGGTCCGAGAGCACGTTCCGCTCGCCCCGCATGGTCGATGCCGACGACACCAGCGCGGTCGAGGGGGTGGTGCGCTGGAAGCCGGTCAAGTCGCTGTGGATTTCCGCCATGACGCTCACCGGCCTCATCGGCGCGCCGCTCACCGTCACCTGGGATGCGGCGTTACTGTTCGTCATCACGAGCACGGCCACCGTCTGCCTCGGCCATTCGCTCGGCATGCATCGCCGGCTCATTCATCGCTCGTACGATTGCCCGCTCTGGCTCGAACGGTTCTTCGTCTATTGCGGCACGCTGGTCGGCATGGCCGGGCCCTACGGCATGATCCGCCAGCATGACATCCGCGATTGGGCGCAACGCAAGGCGGCGTGCCATCCTTATCTCGCGCACCGCTCGTCGATCCTGCGCGACGGTTTCTGGCAGCTCCACTGCGAGCTAGCGCTCAAGCATCCGCCGGAGCTGGTGATGGAACGGCGCGTGCGCGACGACCGCTTCTATCAATTCATCGAGCGCACCTGGATGGCGCAGCAGATCCCGTGGGCGATCGTGTTCTTTGCGCTCGGCGGCGTGTCGTGGCTGGTCTGGGGCATCGCGCTGCGCGTCGCCGCCTGCGTGACCGGGCACTGGCTGGTCGGCTACTTCGCCCACAATCGCGGGCCGCGCACTTGGCACGTCGAGGGCGCTGGCGTGCAGGGTTACAATGTTCCCTATTGCGGCCTCATCACCATGGGTGAGGCCTGGCACAACAATCACCATGCCTTCCCCGGCTCGGCGCGGCTAGGCCTCAACGAGGGCGAGATCGATCCCGGCTGATGGGTGCTGAGCGCGTTGCGCAGCGTCGGCCTGGTCTGGAACGTGAAGACGCCGGAGACACTGCCTTATCGTTCCAATCTGGTTCCGCTTCCAGCCCGCCGGTGAAGGCGATGACTTTGCCTTTCACATTCCAGGGAAAAATTTCGCGGTTGCCGTATGCCCTGTGGTCGCTCGGGCTGTTCTTCAGTCAGGATCTGCTGGCCGCTCTGTTGGCCGGGCACGACCGGACTTCATCGTTCGACCTGGAGCTCATCGTCTCGCCGATCCGGTGGTTGTTCACCGCGCCCAGCGTGGACGCCATCCTGTTGTGGGTCGGGCTTGCGTACATGGTCGTCGTGGCTTGGGCGTTATGCGCCCTGGCGTTCCGCCGCGCATCGGACGCCGACATCAATCAGGCGGTGGCTTTCGCCGCACTGGTGCCCATCATCCAGCTGGCCGTGATGCTTTACCTCGCGGTGGTCCCGTCGCGAGAGGCGGCCGAGCGCCCACAGATTCCCGAAACTCCCGAACGCCAGATCGGCGCGATGCCGGCGGCAACGGCGCCGGTCGGCCATGCCACGCCCGTGTGGCTACCGGCCGCCTTGGCCGGTGTGATAGCGGGAGTTGGGTTGACGATCGTGGCCGTAGCCGTCGGCACGTTGATCTTTGGGGTTTACGGATATGGCGTGTTCATGTTCACGCCTTTCGTTATTGGGGTCACGGCGGGATATCTTGCCAACAGCAAGGGCAATATTGGCGGCTCGCAGACAGCATTATCGGTCACGACGGCCATCGGGCTCGGTGGCCTCGGCCTCATCCTGGTCGCGATCGAGGGCTTGATCTGCATCGTGATGGCGGCGCCGCTGGCGTTGGGTCTTGCGTTGATCGGAGGCGAGCTGGGGCGGTACATCGCGATGCGGGCGAAAAATCCGGCCCGCCAGACAATGTCGTGCGTCGCGCTCCTGCCGCTGGTGTTTACGGCTGAATATGTGCGGCCGCCATCGACACGCTTTGACACCGTGCAGACCATCGAGGTGCAGGCGCCGCCCGACGCGGTATGGCGCTCGCTCCTCTCCACCGACCCGGTCGAAGGGCCGCTGGCGCTGCCGTTCCGGCTGGGCGTTGCCCACCCGCTCCGTGCCGAGATCATCGGCGAAGGCGTCGGCGCCACCCGGCGCGGTGAATTCTCCACCGGCACTGCGATCGAGCGCATCACCGAGTGGGAGCCGAACCGCAAGCTCGCCTTCGTCGTGGTGCGCGACGTCCCGGCCATGCACGAGATGAGCCCTTACGAGCATGTGCATGCGCCGCATGTGGTCGGCTATTTCCGCACGACCACGACGAGCTTCGAGCTGATTTCGCGCGCAGATGGGACCACCGAGGTTGTCGAGCGCACGTCACACGAACTGCGGCTCGATCCGGTCCTCTACTGGCTGCCGATGGCTCGCTGGGTCGTGCACGAGAACAACGCGCACGTGCTGTCCCATTTGCGGCGTCATGCTGAGAAAAATATGCGGGCCGCGCGCTGAGGCGCGTCGCGCATGAGCGCCGTCGTCAGCCGGTAACCCGGGCCGGCGTCGTTCGGCTCATCGCGAGCGCGACGATCCGGTGCAGCAGATCCTTGTAGGCGAGGCCGTCGTGCTTCGCCGCGGTCGCGAATTCCTGGCTCTGCGCGATTTCCGGATTGGGGTTTGCTTCCAGGAAATACGGCGTGCCGTCGGCGGAGAGGCGAAAGTCGATGCGCCCATAGCCATCCATCTGAAGCGTCCGGTAGACCCGCTTCGCCATGCGCTGGATGCGGGCATGCAGCTCCGGCGGAAGGTCCTTGGCCGGGCCGTCCTCGATGCCGATGCGCTTTTGATAGCTTGGGTCGTGCTTCACCTTCTCAGTGGCGATGGCGTACGAACTATCCGGCATGTTGCCGAATTTCAGCTCCCACACCGGCAACACCCGCAGCCGCTCGTTGCCGAGCACGCCGACATAGATCTCGCGTCCCTCGATGTATTGTTCGGCGATGGCGGCGGTGCCGATCTTCTCGTGGATGAAGGCGACGCGCTCGGCGAGTTTCTCGTCGGTGTCGACGACCGAGGCCTGCGAGATGCCCCAGGAACCGTCCTCGTTGAGGCTCTTGACGATCAGCGGCAGCGCCAGCCGCGACGGCCGCTTCACCTTGCGGTTCAGCGGAAACACCGCGAACGCCGGCACCGGAATCCGGTGATAGTGCACCAGCGTCTTCGACAGGTCCTTGCCGCGCGCCAGCATCAGGCC